>Ga0065165_1002482_pt1 | contig 15509 bp, 15 predicted proteins | sample AraplaMF_Cvi_mMF_FD_63813 | JGI IMG/M metagenome (GOLD analysis project Ga0065165, IMG submission 63813) | Arabidopsis root microbial communities from the University of North Carolina, USA - plate scrape MF_Cvi_mMF (version 2) (version 3) | ecosystem: Host-associated > Plants > Roots >...
GAAGACCGACGTGAAGCTCGGCGTGAGCTGGAACATGCTGGCGTGGGACGCCGGCTGAAACAAGGAAGAATGATGCTCAAGGCAGTGATTGTCGATTCCAACGCGATCTCGCGTGGCCTGCTCAACACCGTGCTGCTGGATGGCGGCTACGAAGTGGTCGGCCAGACCCATACCAGCCATGCCGGCTACGTGCTGGCGCAAAAACACAAGCCGCACATCTTCTGCATCGCACGCGAGCAGGTCGAGGACGGCGAGAACGTGGTCGAGCAGCTGCGCAGCGAGATGCCGAAGACCATGATCTTCATGGTGTCCGGCACCCTCGATGCGCCGGCCGTGCAGTCGGCGCTGGCGCGCGGGGTGCAGGGCTTCATCGTCAAGCCCTTCAAGGCCGACGCGGTGCTGAAGACGATCCGCAATACGGTGATGGCGATCGTCAGGAAGCACCAGGCGGGCTGAGCCCGCCGGTCCGGAACGCGTCCGGGTTTGCGCGCTTAGAACTCTTCCCAGTCGCCGGCAGCCGCAGCGACCGGCTCCTTGCGCATGGACGGCTGCTTGACCGTCCGCGGCTTGGGCGCATCCAGGCGCTTGACCGTCTTTACCGGCGCCGGCGCCGGTGCCGGCATTGCGGCCGGCGCCACGCCATCCAGGCGGAACACGCTGACCGCCTGCGCCAGCCGCGCGGCCTGGTCCTGCATCGCTTCCGCCGCCGCCGAGGTCTGCTCGACCAGCGCGGCGTTCTGCTGCGTCACTTCGTCCATCTGCGCGATCGCCTGGTTGATCTGCTCGATGCCGCCGCTCTGCTCGGCGCTGGCCGAGGTAATCTCGGCCATGATGTCGGTCACGCGGCGCACGCTGTCGACGATCTCGCGCATGGTGTTGCCGGCATCGCCGACCAGCTTGCTGCCGTTTTCGACCTTGCCGGTCGAGTCGGCGATCAGGGCCTTGATCTCGCGCGCCGCCGCGGCCGAGCGCTGCGCCAGGTTGCGCACCTCGCCCGCCACGACCGCGAAGCCGCGGCCTTGTTCGCCGGCACGCGCCGCTTCGACGGCGGCATTCAGCGCCAGGATATTGGTCTGGAAAGCGATGCCGTCGATGACGCCGATGATGTCTGCGATCTTGCCGGACGCATCGTGGATCTCGCGCATGGTGCCGACCACCTGCTCGATCACGGCGCCGCCGCGCGCCGCCACGTTCGAGGCCGATTCCGCCAGCACGTTGGCCTGGCGCGCGTTGTCGGCGTTCTGCTTCACGGTCGAGGTCAGCTCTTCCATCGACGATGCCGTCTCTTCCAGCGAGCTGGCCTGCTGTTCGGTGCGCGAGGACAGATCCAGGCTGCCGGCCGCCACTTCACCGGAGGCGGTGGCGATGGTCTCGGTGCCGCTGCGAACCGTCTGCACGGTGCGCGCCAGGCTTTCGTTCATCGCCTGCAGGGCGCGCAGCAGCTGGCCCGTCTCGTCGCGGGAGGTGACATCGATGCGGCTGGTCAGGTCGCCGGCGGCGACGGTGTTCGCCACTTCCAGCGCGCGCGCGACCGGCTTGGTGATCGAGGCCGAAATGGCCCAGGCGATGGCGCCGGCCAGCGCCAGGATCGCCACGCCGAGGCCGGCCATCAGCATCCGGGTTTCCGCATACGTGGCCTCGGCGTTGTCGCTGGCTGCCGCGACCGCCGCTTTCTGGAGCTTGATCTGCTCGTTCAGGACCTTCTTGTAGGCCAGCAGCAGCGGACGGAATTCGTCGTTCAGGTAAGCCTTGGCGCCCTCGATGTCGCCGCCGCCGATGCGCTTGAGCAGTTCTTCCTGCTGCTTGACGAATTTGGCGTTGTGCTCGGCGGTCTGGCTGGCCAGCTCGCGCTCCTTGTCCGTGAAGCCTTCGGTGCGCTTGTTGTCCAGCAGGGACTGGATCGCGCCGCGCGCCTTCATGACCTTTTCGGTCTGCAGTTTGCGGTCGGCCGGATCGTCGTTGAGCATCAGGTTGCGCAGGGCGACGGAGATATTGTTGGTTTCGTCGAGGATCGAGGTCGCCGCCTCGATCTTCGGCATGCGTTGCTGCACGATGTCCTTCGTGCCCTGGTTCACGCGGCCGAGCATGGTCATGCCCAGCACGAGGACGACGATCAGCATGGCGCAGATCACGCCAAAGCCCAGCGCAAGACGGGTGCGCAGTTTGAGGTTACTGAAATTCATAATCAATGGAGGTAAAACGGAGGTGAAACGGAGGTGAAACTGACGGCCGCGACGATGCCGCGGCCGGGAGAGGCGCTTGCGCTCAGGCGGCGCTGCGCGCGGCTGCCAGCAGGCCCATGTCTTCGGAGCTGAGCAGCTTGTCGATGTCGAGCAGGATCAGCATGCGCTCGCCCACCGTGCCCAGACCCTGCAGGTACTCGGCGGCGACGCTGGCGCCGAGTTCCGGCGCCGGCTTGATCTGCTCGGGCGTCAGGGTCACGACGTCGGACACGCTGTCGACCACCACGCCGATCGTGTGGCCGTTGATGTTCAGGACGATCACCACGGTGAACGCGTCATAGGTCGGCTCGCCGACGTTGAACTTGATGCGCATGTCCACGATCGGCACGATGATGCCGCGCAGGTTGACCACGCCCTTCAGGTAGTCGGGCGCGCTCGCGATGCGGGTGACGTTGTCGTAGCCGCGGATTTCCTGGACCTTGAGAATGCTGAGCGCGTACTCTTCGGCGCCCAGCCGGAACGACAGTACTTCTGTCATGTTGTTGGTATCTATCGTCATTGCAGCTCCCTGTCTTCAATTATTTTGCCGTGCGGCAACTTTGGTGAAGATTACGACATTTCGGCGGGGAGTTCGATGGAGAAATGGCAAGCGGGGGCCAAATCGTGAAAGAATCGTGAAATTTTGAGGGGGAGATGCAACAGTCAATACCTCAACGGTCAGACGGCGCTGGCCTGGTCGATGATGCCGCCACCCAGACAAACATCCCCGTCATACAGCACTGCCGACTGCCCCGGCGTCACCGCCCATTGCGCCTCGTCGAAGCGCAGGGTGAAACGGTCCAGGCCATCGGGTGCGACGGTACAGGCCACGTCGGCCTGGCGGTAGCGGGTCTTGGCGGACAAGGCGCGTGGGACAGGCGCTTCGCCGGCGATCCAGCTGGCCTGGCCCGCGCCCAGTTCGGCGGAGAGCAGCCACGGGTGATCGTGGCCCTGCACGATGTACAGGGTGTTGCTGGCGATGTCCTTGCGCGCCACGAACCACGGCTCGCTGGTGCCGTCCGCGTTCTTGTGCGACTTCAGGCCGCCGATGCCGATGCCCTTGCGCTGGCCCAGGGTGTAGAAGGACAGGCCGACGTGTTCGCCCACGGTCTGGCCGTTATCCAGCTTGATCGGGCCCGGCTTGTGCTGCAGGTAGCGGCCGAGGAATTCGCGGAAGGGACGCTCGCCGATGAAGCAGATGCCGGTCGAGTCCTTCTTGGCGGCGTTCGGCAGCTGCAGCTTCTCGGCGATCTTGCGGACCTCGGTCTTGGCGATCTCGCCCAGCGGGAACAGGGCCTTCGACAACTGCGCCTGGTTCAGGCGATGCAGGAAGTAGCTCTGGTCCTTGGTCGAATCGAAGGCTTTCAACAGTTCGAACTTGTCACCGTTCTGGCGCACGCGCGCGTAGTGGCCGGTCGCGATCAGGTCGGCGCCCAGCTTCATGGCGTGGTCGAGGAAGGCCTTGAACTTGATCTCGGCGTTGCACAGCACGTCCGGGTTGGGCGTGCGGCCGGCCTGGTACTCGCGCAGGAATTCCGCGAACACGCGGTCCTTGTATTCGGCGGCAAAGTTGACGGCCTCGATGTCCACGCCGACCACGTCGGCCACGCTGGCCGCGTCGATCCAGTCCTGGCGCGTGGAGCAGTATTCGGAATCGTCGTCGTCTTCCCAGTTCTTCATGAACAGGCCGACGACTTCATAGCCCTGTTCCTTCAGCATCCAGGCCGCGACCGAGGAGTCGACGCCGCCCGACATCCCGATCACGACTTTTTTCTTGCTCATTTTTTTATCCAGCTTACGTTACATCCGGTTGAATCGTTAACCCGCCTTCGAAGACGGAATAGTCCGTGTACAGCAGGTCCAGCGAGGTGCGCTTGCCGGCCAGGTAATCGTCCACGCATTTCAGCACGATCGGGCTGCGGTGGCGCTCCTGGCAGGCCGCGATCTCGTCGCGGGTCATCCACAAGGTACGCAGGATGCCATGGTCGAGCGGCTTGTCGTGCTGCTTGCCCGGCTTGCCGCAGAAGGTGAAGCGCAGGTAAGTGACGTCGGTGCCGCGCGACTTCGAGTGGTAGCGCGACATGTACATGCCGACCAGCCCTTCGGGGATGAACTCGTGTGCGGTTTCTTCCATGGCCTCGCGCACGACCGCCTGCTCGAGCGATTCGAGCGGGTCGAGGTGGCCGGCCGGCTGGTTCAGCTTGATGCCGTCGCTGGTTTCCTCTTCGATCAGCAGGAAGCGGCCGTCATCGCGCTCGATGATGGCGGCGACGGTCACTGATGGTCTGAAGGTATGGGTCATGCGCGTCCTTGAAAATGTGCCGACATTCTACCTTGATGAAAAGGTCGTTGCTTGCACGCACGCTGCATTGCAACAGTTCCTGTCGGGCTTTTCGCTTGATTTGATACAAAAAATGGTGGGATATCCCTAGGGCTGTAACACGTTAGCCAGGAAAATTGCCGATCTGTTTACGAAATACCACTGATCCGTATTGACAACGGTTCTTGTCTATTTCTGCATGCTAGATTGTAGACAGTTTATCAATTTAATGGGGGCATTATGAGGATTGGTGTACCGGCCGAAACGCGGCCGGGCGAAACACGCGTCGCAGCAACTCCCGAAACCGTCAAGAAGCTGGCTGCCCAGCACGAGGTGTTCGTGCAGGCCGGCGCCGGTCTTCATGCTTCCGTGATCGATGAGGCCTATGTGGCCGCCGGCGCCCGCATCGTCGGCGCCCAGGAAGCGTTTCAAGCGGAGATGGTGCTGAAGGTGCGCGCCCCGAACGCGGACGAGCGCTACCTGATGCAGCCGGGCGCGCTGCTGGTCGGCATGCTGAATCCCTTCGATGCCGAAAACATCGCCGCGATGGCCGACAAGCGCCTCACCGCCTTCTCCCTCGAAGCCGCGCCGCGCATCACCCGCGCGCAGTCGATGGACGTGCTGTCCTCGCAGGCGAATATCGCCGGTTATAAAGCCGTGATGCTGGCCGCGAACGCTTATCAGCGCTTCATGCCGATGCTGATGACGGCCGCCGGTACCGTGAAAGCGGCGCGTGTGCTGATCATGGGCGTCGGCGTGGCCGGCCTGCAGGCGATCGCCACGGCGAAACGCCTGGGCGCCGTGATCGAAGCGTCCGATGTGCGCCCGCCGGTCAAGGAGCAGGTGGAATCGCTGGGCGCCAAGTTCATCGACGTGCCTTTCCTGACGGACGAAGAGAAGGAGATCGCGGTAGGAGCGGGCGGCTATGCGCGCCCGATGCCGGCCGACTGGATGCGCCGTCAGGCCGAGCTGGTGCACGAGCGCGCGAAACTGGCCGACATCGTCATCACCACCGCACTGATCCCGGGCCGCAAGGCGCCGGTCCTCATCTCCGAAGATACCGTGCGCGCGATGAAGCCGGGCTCGGTGATCGTCGACATGGCGATCGAGCAGGGCGGCAACTGCCCGCTGACGGAACTGGGCAAGACCGTCAATAAATACGGCGTGACCATCATCGGCGAGCCGAACCTGCCGGCCCTGGTGGCGGCCGATGCCTCGGCCCTGTACGCGCGCAACGTGCTCGACTTCTTGAAACTCATCGTCGACAAGGAAGGCAAGCCGGCCATCGACCGCGAGGACGAGATCGTGCGCGCCGTGATGGTGTGCGCCGACGGTGAAGTCTTGCGCAAATAAGGGAGACAGAATATGGAAATCAGTCACACGATCATCAACCTGATCATCTTCGTGCTGGCGATCTACGTCGGCTACCACGTGGTGTGGACCGTCACGCCGGCCCTGCACACGCCGCTGATGGCGGTCACCAACGCGGTATCGGCCATCATCATCGTCGGCGCCATGCTGGCGGCCGGCCTCACCGAGGGCCTCACCGGCCAGGTGGCGGGCACCATCGCCGTGGCGCTGGCGGCCGTCAACGTGTTCGGCGGCTTCCTCGTCACCCAGCGCATGCTGGAGATGTTCAAGAAGAAGGAGCCGAAAGCCAAACGCGCCGAGCCGGGCGCGGCCCCCGCAGCCAAACCAAGGGAGGCTGCATGAATTTCATCAGCATGAATGTGGTGACGCTGCTCTACCTCGTGGCGTCGGTGTGCTTCATCCAGGCCTTGAAGGGCCTGTCCTCGCCATCGACGGCGCGCATGGGCAATGTGTTCGGCATGAGCGGGATGGCGATCGCCGTGGTCACGACGATTGCCCTGATGTTCAAGCTGCAGGAGCAGATCCGCGGCGGCGGCATGGGTTTTGGTCTCGTGCTGCTGGGCGTGGTCGTGGGCGGCGCGATCGGCGCGGTGGCCGCGCGGCGGGTCGAAATGACCAAGATGCCGGAGCTGGTGGCCGCCATGCACTCGCTGATCGGCCTGGCGGCCGTGTGCATCGCCATCGCCGCCGTGTCCGAGCCCTGGGCCTTCAATATCGCCGCGAAGGGAAGTGCGCTCCCCTTCGGCAACCGGCTGGAACTGTTCATCGGCACCTTCGTTGGCGCCGTCACCTTCTCCGGTTCCGTGATCGCCTTCGGCAAGCTGGCCGGCAAATACAAATTCCGCCTGTTCCAGGGCGCGCCGGTGCGTTATCCGGGCCAGCACCTGATCAACCTGCTGGTGGCCATCGCCATCATCGCGCTGGGCCTGGTGTTCTGCTTCTCGGATGCGGTGGCGCCGGCCTGGACCCCGTACATCGTGATGGCCGCGCTGTCCTTCGTGCTGGGCGTACTCATCATCATCCCGATCGGCGGCGCCGACATGCCGGTGGTGGTGTCGATGCTGAACTCCTATTCGGGCTGGGCGGCGGCGGGCATCGGCTTCTCGCTGAACAACTCGATGCTGATCATCGCCGGCTCGCTGGTCGGTTCGTCGGGCGCGATCCTCTCGTACATCATGTGCAAGGCGATGAACCGCTCCTTCTTCAATGTGATCCTGGGCGGCTTCGGCGGCGAGGCCGCGAGCGCCGACACCGGCGGCGCGAAGGAACAGCGTCCCGTCAAATCCGGCTCGCCGGAGGACGCCGCCTTCATCCTGCAGAACGCGGAATCCGTGATCATCGTGCCGGGCTATGGCCTGGCGGTGGCGCGCGCCCAGCATACGGTGAAGGAACTGGTCGACAAGCTGACCGAGCACGGCGTGACGGTGCGCTACGCGATCCACCCGGTGGCGGGCCGCATGCCTGGTCACATGAACGTGTTGCTGGCGGAGGCCGAAGTGCCCTACGACCAGGTGGCCGAAATGGAAGACATCAACGGCGAATTCGGCCAGACCGACGTGGTGCTGGTGCTGGGCGCGAACGACGTGGTGAACCCGGCGGCCAAGGATCCGAAATCCCCGATCGCCGGCATGCCGATCCTGGAAGCCTACAAAGCCAAGAGCATCATCGTCAACAAGCGCTCGATGGCTTCCGGCTATGCTGGCCTGGACAATGACCTGTTCTACCAGCCGAACACGATGATGGTGTTCGGCGATGCGAAGAAGGTCATCGAGGCGATGGTCAAGGCGGTCGAATAAGAGTTACGCCTTGCGCAGCAGGTCGACCCGGAACGGTGCCAGGAATCTTGCGCCGTCCGGGCCCAGATGCGCTTCGAACTTCGCCCGCACCCGTTCGTACAGTGCGGGCGACAGTCGGTGCTCGGTATGCGTCACCTGGATCACCTTCTGCTCGAAGTCGGCAAAGCTCTTGTACTTCACCTTCGCGCGGAAGAAGGTGTGGGACACCAGCGCGAACAAGCCTTCCTCCACCGCCGCGTGGGTCGCTTCGAAGGCGGCTTCGCGTACCTTCTCCTCATCGTGGAACAGGCGGAGGATCTCGTTGTAGTCGCCGCCGAAGACCGGTTCCGAGATGTAAAGCAGGCCGCCCGGCGCCAGTACCCGGTGCATCTCGCGGAAGGCCTGGTCCAGCAAATCCACAGGCACGTGGTGCAGGGACTTGAACAGGAACACCGCGTCGACGCTGGCATCTTCGGCCGGGATGTGCTGCGCCCCGCCCAGCGCAAAGCGCACGCCGGGCAGGTCCTCGATGGCCAGGTTTTTCTCGTGCTGGATGCGGTCGACCTCCAGAGCAAGAATCGAAGCGAACTTGCCGCCGGCGGCGAGCAGCCGGGTCTGGCGGCCGGTGCCGCAGCCCAGTTCCAATGCCCGCGCGGGCCTGGACGCCAGCGGCAGTGCGTCGATCAGTTCACTCTCGTCCAGCACCGGGCCGCCATCCTCCGTATCGGCGATTCGCATCGTCGCCATCTTATTTACCCGCCACCGCCTTTTGCACGGCGTCCAGCGCTTCCTTGCCGACCCGGCTCTCCATCTGCTTGTACACCGGCGCCATCGCCTTGCGCCAGGTCTCGCGCTCGGCCGGGGTCAGGGTGTAGACCGTGGTCTTGCCGGTCGCCTTGATCGCCGCGATCGCCTTGTCGTTTTCTTCCTGGGCGATGTCGTTGGCGTACTTGGTGGCCTCCGCCATCGCGCCATCGAGCTTGTTACGGATGTCCGCCGGCAGGCCATCCCAGAACTTCTTGTTGACGATGACCGCGTAGCCGATATAGCCGTGGTTGGAAATCGTCATGTCCTTCTGCACCTCGTGCATCTTCTGGGTATAGATGTTCGACGGCGTGTTCTCGTTGCCGTCGACGACGCCGGTCTGCATCGCCTGGTAGACCTCGGAGAAGGCCATCACCTGCGGGTTGGCGCCCAGCGCGCGGAACTGGGCGTCCAGTACCTTCGAGCTCTGGATGCGCATCTTCAATCCGCGGAAGTCGGCGGGCGTGTGCAGCGGCTTGTTGGCGGTCATGTCCTTGAAGCCGTTATCCCAATAGGCCAGGCCGCGCACACCCTTGGATTCGAGCTTGGAAAAGAACCACTTGCCCACCGGGCCGTTGGTGACGCGGTAGAGCGCCTGCTTGTCCGGGAAAATGAAGGGCATGTCGAAGGCTTCGAATTCCTTCACGCCCAGCGGGCCGAACTTGGCCAGCGAGGGCGCGAGCATCTGCACCGATCCCAGCTGCAGCGCTTCCATTTCCTCCTTGTCCTTGTACAGCGTGCTGTTCGGGTAGACCTCGACCTTGACGCGGCCAGCAGTCGCCTTTTCCGCCAGCTCCTTGAAACGGAGGGCGCCCTTGCCCTTGGGGGTGTCGTTGGCGACCACGTGGCTGAACTTGATGACGATGGGCTGCTGCGCATAAGCGACGGCGCTGGCGAAGGTGGCCGCAAACAGCACTGCATGCATGAACTTGAATTTCATCTTTGTCTCCTGTTGTCGTTGAGAGGAACTGCTGTGTTATCAGTTGCGCCGCGCTGCTTCTTCGAGCATCTGCTGCGCAATCAGGATGACCGGCCGGTCGATCATCCTGCCGTCGAGGGCCACCGCGCCGCCCTGCGCCGCCTCGGCAGCAGCGACGACGCGCCTTGCCCAGGCCAGCTCGCCGGCGGTCGGCGCATAGGCCTGGTGTACCGGGGCGACCTGTTTCGGATGGATGCACAATTTGCCGCCGAAGCCGAGCGCGCGGGCGCGCAGCGCATCGGCGTGCACCTGGGCCGGATCGTCGAAGGACGTGGTCACCCCGTCGACGGGCGCTGCGGCACCCGCTACGCGCGAGGCCAGCACCAGCTGGGAGCGCGCGTGCAGCAGGGTCTCGTGGCTCTCCTGGATGTTCAGGTCGAGGCTGAAGTCGATCGAGCCGAACACCAGCCTTTGCACGCGCGGCATCCGCGCCAGCGCGGCGGCGTTCCAGAGTCCCAGGCCGGATTCGATCAGGGGCAGGATGGCGGCGGCGCCGGCATCGAACAGCCGGGTGAGGGCCGCTTCCTGCTCGGCCTTGGGCAGCACGATGCCGGCCACGCCAGGCCGGGCGCACAGGGCGAGGTCGTCTTCGAACCAGCTGCTGTCCGCGCCGTTGATCCGCAGCAGCACGGGATGGGCGGGCGACAGCCAGCCGGCGACGGCCTCGCGTGCGGCCGCCTTGTCGGCAGACGGCACCGCATCCTCGAGGTCGACGATGACGGCATCGGCGCCGGCGGCACAGGCCTTATCGAAGCGCTCCGGCCGGTTGCCGGGCACGAACAGGTAGGAGCGCGGCAGCATGGCTCAGTCCTGGCCGGGCAGCAGGGCGCCGACACGGTCCAGGTCCGCCAGCGCCCAGACGCGGGCAAAGGCCGCGCGCATCTCTGCCGGGCTGGCGGCATCGGCAAATTCGGCAAGGCGCAGGGCCTTGCTCTCGAGTTCTTCGCGCGACAGGGTATTGCCCGGGTCGCCCTTCGGCTCGTCGACCCGGCCCTCGAGCGTGCGGCCGTCGACGGTATGCACCGTCACCTTGCCGATCCAGCGGCCTGGGTAGGCCTGGTCGACTTCCTGGTCCAGCACCATCGCGACCTTGTCGCGGAAGGCGGCGATGCGCTCGTCCTTATAAAAGCCTTCGAACTCCTGCAGGCCGGCGCTGCCGAATTCCGCAATCAGGCCGAGCACCGTCCCCATCGAGAACTTCGCCTGGTGCACCGTGCGCGGATCGACTACGGGTCCCAGCACGTCGATCGCGCCCTGGTGCACGCGGGCCGTCACGCGCTCGATGTCCGCCGGCCGCAGCGCGTTTGCCTGCACCACCTGCAGCAGCGCGTCGGCGGCCGGGTGGGTGTGGCGGCAGGAGGCGTGGAACTTGAACGAGGTTTCGGCCAGGGTCCAGCGTTCACCGAGCGCATCAAGCAGTTTGGCCGGGTCGGCATCGCGCGACATGCCGGCGGCCATGCCCCGCGCGCCTTCCAGGATGCGGCGCGCGCCGGTAAAGCCTTCCTTTGCCAGATAGGCCGCGCTCAAGCCGCCCGTCGCCGCATGGGCCGTGTGCAGCTGCTTGGAATCGGCGGCGTCGCGCAGGAATTCCCACAGGCCGGCAGCCTGGGTGCCGGCCGAGCCGAAGGCGTGCAGCATCTGTTCGGGGTCCAGGCGCAGCAGGTGGCCGGCAGCCGCGGCGGCAGCCAGCGTGCCGGCGGTGCCGGTCGTATGAAAAATCTTGTAGTGCGAGCGGCCCAGGAATTCGCCGACGCGGATGCCGACCTCGTAGCCGGCCACCGAGGCCGTCAGCAGATCGCGTCCGCTGGCCCCGATCGATTGCGCCACCGCGAGCGCAGCCGGAAATACCACTGCGGCCGGGTGGAACACGGAACCGTTGTGGACGTCGTCCTGCTCGGCGAAGTGCGAGGAGGCGGCGTTGACCATGGCGGCGAACAGCGGCGTGGTTTTGCGGCGATTGATCAGCACCTCGCAGGGCCCGTCCTGCGGCCCCATCTGCCGCGCGAAGGCGGCGATGGCCTGGACCGGGCGGCCGGCCTTGCCGGCCAGGGCGGAGCCGAACCAGTCGAGGAAGAGGTCTTCGGCGCGGCGGATTACCGGCTCCGGAATGTCCTCGAAACGGAGTTTGGCGGCGAAGGTGGCCAGTTCTTGGCTGGGGTGGTGGTCGTTCACTGAAACGTCTCCTCTTGTCGTTTGCCTAAATCGCCTGCTGCTCGCGCAGCACTGCAATGCGCTCCAGCCCGTAGCCCAGCTCCGCCAGAATGGCCTCCGTATGCGCCCCAAGCCCCGGAATCGGATCCATCCGCGCATCCCACTCCTCCGGCACCCCAGGCGGTTTCAGCGCCGGCAGCGGCCCCACAGGCGTCGCCACCTCAGCCCATCGTCCGCGCGCCTTCAGCTGCGGGTGCTCCCACATGTCGTGCATGGTGTTGACGTGGGCGTTGGCGATCGGCGCCGCCTCCAGACGTTCGATCACCTGCTCGGCCGTGAGTTTCGAAAACGCGTCGACGATGATGGCCCGCAGCGCCTCGCGCGCAGCGGTACGTGCCGCGTTCGAGTTGAAGCGCGGGTCGGTGGCCAGCTCCGGCTGCCCCAGCACCTTGGTGCAGAACAGCGCCCACTCGCGCTCGTTCTGCAGGCCCAGCATGATCACGCGGCCGTCGCCGGCCGGGAAGGGGCCGTAGGGGTAGATCGTGGCGTGGGCGGCGCCGGCACGCGGCGGCGGCGAGGCGCCGTCCATCGCGTAATACAGCGGATAGCTCATCCACTCCATCATGGTTTCCAGCATGGCGACTTCGATGTGGCTGCCCTTGCCGGTGCGGCCGCGCTGGATCAGCGCCGCCAGGATGTTCGAGTAGGCGTACATGCCGGCCGAGATGTCGGCGATCGAGCAGCCGGCCTTGGCCGGTTCGTCGGGGGTTCCCGTAATCGACAGGAAGCCGGACTCGCTCTGGATCAGCAGGTCGTAGGCCTTCTTGTCGCGGTAGGGACCATCGTCGCCATAACCCGAGATGTCGCAGACGATCAGGCGCGGGAAGCGTTCGGACAGCGCTTCCCAGGACAGGCCGAGCCGGGCGCTAGCACCGGGCGCCAGGTTCTGCACCAGCACGTCGGCCTCTTTCAACAGCTTGTCGAGGATGGCGCCGGCTTCCTCGTGCTTGACGTCGAGGGTCAGGCTTTCCTTGGAGCGGTTGGTCCAGACGAAGTGCGAGGCCATGCCGCGCGCGCGGGTATCGTATGCGCGGGCGAAGTCGCCGACGCCGGGCCGCTCGACCTTGATCACGCGCGCGCCGAGATCGGCCAGCTGGCGCGTGCAGAAGGGCGCGGCGATCGCGTGTTCGAGGGTGACGACGGTGATGCCTTCCAATGGTCGCATGATGGGCCTCCTCAGAACGAGCGCGGCATGCCGAGCACGTGTTCGCCGATGTAGGCGAGGATCAGGTTGGTGGAGATCGGCGCCACCTGGTACAGACGGGTCTCGCGGAACTTTCGCTCGACGTCGTATTCGGCGGCAAAGCCGAAGCCGCCGTGGAACTGCAGGCAGGCATTGGCCGCTTCCCAGGAGGCGTCCGCGGCCAGCATCTTGGCCATGTTCGCTTCGGCGCCGCAGGCCTGGTGGGCATCGAACAAGGCACACGCCTTGTAGCGCATCAGGTTGGCCGCTTCGATATTCACGTAGGCCTTCGCAATCGGGAACTGGACGCCCTGGTTCTGGCCGATCGGGCGGCCGAACACTTCGCGCTCCTTCACGTACCTGGTGACCTTGTCGATGAACCAGTAGCCGTCGCCGATGCACTCGGCCGCGATCAGGGTACGCTCCGCGTTCAGGCCGTCGAGGATGTATTTGAAACCCTTGCCCTCTTCGCCGATCAGGTTCTCGGCCGGGATCTCCAGGTTCTCGAAGAACAGCTCGTTGGTCTCGTGGTTGACCATGTTGAGGATCGGCTGCACGGACAGGCCCTTGCCGATCGCCTCGCGCAAATCGACCACGAAGATCGACATGCCCTCCGACTTCTTCGTCACTTCGGCCAGCGGCGTGGTGCGCGCCAGCAGGATCATCAGGTCGGAGTGCTGGATGCGCGAGATCCACACCTTCTGGCCGTTGATCACGTACTTGTCGCCCTTGCGCACGGCGGTGGTCTTGATTTTCGTGGTGTCGGTGCCGGTGGTCGGCTCGGTGACGGCCATCGACTGCAGGCGCAGCTCGCCGCTGGCGATCTTCGGCAGGTAAAGCTCTTTCTGCGCCTTCGAGCCGTGGCGCAGCAGTGTGCCCATGTTGTACATCTGGCCGTGGCAGGCACCGGAATTGCCGCCGGCGCGGTTGATCTCTTCCATGATCACCGAGGCCTCGGTCAGGCCCAGGCCCGAGCCGCCGTATTCCTCGGGGATCAGGGCGGCCAGCCAGCCGGCTTGCGTGAGCGCGGTGACGAATTCTTCCGGATAGGCGCGCGCCTCGTCGACCTTGCGGAAGTACTCGGCCGGGAATTCGGCGCACAGGGCGCGCACGGCTTCGCGGATGTCCTGGTAATCGTGGTTCTGTTGAATCGACATGGTGATGGTTCCAATAAGGGATCGCTCAGGCGGCGAGTAAGGCTTCGGCCTGCATGGCCAGCTCGCCGCGCATATTCCTGGCCCACAGGCGCACCGAGTGGCCGTCGGGGCTCGGGCTGCCGCACACCACGAAGGGCTCGATGTCGAACAGCGGGCCGACGGCGCGGAAGGAGAAGGAGGCGATGCGTGCCTGCGGCAGGTTGCGCTGCAGGAGATCGACCAGCAGGGTCGCGATCAGCGGGCCGTGCACGATCAGGCCAGGATAGCCTTCCACCTCCGTGACGTAGCTGCGGTCGTAATGGATGCGGTGGCCGTTGAAGGTGAGGGCCGAGTAGCGGAACAGCAGCACCGGATCGGGCGTGATGGTACGCGACCAGGCCGCCTCGGCGTCTAGCGGCGCCAGCTTCGGCGCCGGCGCGGCGCTGCCGGGCTGCGGCATGTCGCGGTAGACGATGTCGTGTTCTTCGGTGACGCAGAGCTGGCCATCCTGTACCAGCTCATGGCGCACGGTGACGAACACCAGCGGCCCCGTCGCGCCATGCTTGGTGGCCACGCTCGCCACCTGCGAGCTGCGGACGGCATCCAGCTCGACCTGCAGCGGTTTGGCGAAGGTCAGGCGGCCGCCGGCCCACATGCGGCGCGGCAGCGGGACAGGCGGCAGGAATCCGCCGCGCTGCGGATGGCCGTCCGGGCCGAGTTCGGCTTGCGGCGCGGCGTGCCAGAAATAGGCCCAGTGCCACAGCGGCGGCAGGCTGGCGCCGGTGTCGAAGCGGTCCGGGCGGTCGAGGGTGGCGGCCATGGCATTGGCCGTGACGGCGTTGACCCGCGCATTGACGCTCTCGGTCTTGCCGACCCATTGCTGGAGCAGGGTTTCATCGAACGCATCGGAAGTCATGGTGGTGCAAAGCCTCTTGGTTGACGAACGCCCAGTCTGGACCTCATGGCAAAAAGGCACAATCGATGCTTTTGGAAGGGGGGCTACGGTTTTGCTGAAGGGTGCTTGTGGTGGGAGCAAGACAGCGCTTACACTGGGCCCGTTAGGTATCCTCAGTTGGACAGAAGCAGACTCCCACGTTGCTAGTCAAAGAAAGGACGAGACGTGACCTTGTACGCGGGTGAAAAAGTGATCAAGAACGGCACGTTTTTATACGACGGGACGATCTTGTGCGATGTAAGAATTGTTTGTAGTCAGACACGCCCTGGCTCTGGTGATCTACAAGATGCATCGGAGTGGGCCGAGGATCACCACGCAGAATTCTTCTATGTCCAGTATGGGAGCACGACAGCGCGCGGGCAGTTCAATTCGCATGGCGGTGGCTGTGCATCCTTACAGGAAGCTATGGCCGCAGCGGAATCTGCGCCCGGAATCGGCAATACGGTTCTATGGATCGATTAATCATCGGCTTGCCGACGCTTTTTCCTCAACGGGTATTGGAAAAATGTCGAAATATGGAATGATCGTTGCAGGTCAATTTGCGCAGGACCTC
>Ga0065165_1002485_pt1 | contig 15496 bp, 13 predicted proteins | sample AraplaMF_Cvi_mMF_FD_63813 | JGI IMG/M metagenome (GOLD analysis project Ga0065165, IMG submission 63813) | Arabidopsis root microbial communities from the University of North Carolina, USA - plate scrape MF_Cvi_mMF (version 2) (version 3) | ecosystem: Host-associated > Plants > Roots >...
GCGCTTGGCGGGCGCGAGCCCGGCGACGGCGCAGCCCTTGCCCGGGCGCATCCGGGTGGGGATCGCGGCGCGCTCGAAGCTGGCGAGCGGGATCGTGCCGGTGGTGAAGGCCTGGCCCTCGATCACCTGCGGCTCGGGCGCGATCCGCACCGCGAAGCCGGCGCGGGCGAGCGCGGCGCGATCGAGCGCGCCCATCACCGGGGCCGGGTTGCCGACCAGCGCCAGCCGCTCGCAAAAGGTCTCCTCGCCGCCGACATAGAGCGGCACCTGGCGGCGCGCGTGCGGGCCGAACACGCCGGCAAACCCGCCATAATGATCGAGATGGCCGTGGCTGAGCACCGCGGCGTCGAGATGCGACAGGTCGATCCCGAGCAAGGCGAGGTTGTTGCGAACGGTCTCGGGCGAATAGCCGAAATCGACGAGCACGCGCGCCGTCCGCCCGGCCCGCTGCGAGGTGGCGAGGATCGATAGGCCGAACTCGGCCTGCAGCGCCTGGCGCGACATCACCGGGCCCGGCGGCCGGTCGCCGCCGTTCCGCGCGAGCTTGAGCCCCGGCCGGGCGAGATCGGGGAGGAAAGGGCCGAACACCTGGTTGTCGACCAGCACCTGCAGGCTGAGCGAGTCGACCGTCGGGATCGCGGGGGCCGCATCGGCGATGGCGGAGGCGCTGGCGGCGAGGCTCGCAGCGCCGGCGCCGAGCAGGGCGCGGCGGGTGATCGGAAACGCGTCAGGCAGCGGCATCGGTTTCCTTCCGAATCTGCAGGCACCCGGGGAGGGTGCCCGGGTCGAGCAAGGCAGGCAAGCGCCGCCTTTGCCGATCGGAGAGGGCGCCGGCTGCCGGTCGGGCATAGACGCGCGTTCGGGGTCGCAATCGGTCGCGGAAGAAGATCCGGCCAGTGATGTGGTTACGGTGGCTTCGGACCCCGCGCGTAGGAACCTGTGGTTAACAGAGCCTTCCACGCGCCTCAGATATATTGCGGGTGCGAAAGCCGTTCCCAGAGAGAGAAACTCCCGCTTTCGTCCTGACAACTAGGTAAAATTTGGGGGCGTCGCTCCGGCTCCCTCGGGCTCCTCCTATAACGGATCAATAATTCCATTCGGGAGCATAATTAGAATGAAACGGGGTACCCTCTTCCTTGCAGCTGCGCCGCTCGCACTGGCGACGCCGGCCCTTGCCGGGACGACGGCGAATACGCCGGCGACGCCCAAGGTCGACGCCGAAGCGAAGGTCGCAGACAAGGCGCAGGACGCAAAGGCGCCCGCAAAGAACAACGAGGAAGTGTTCTCGACCGGCGTGGCCAAGGGCCGCGACCGCCTCGACAGCGCGACCTCGACCAGCGCGCTGCGCGCCAGCGAAGTCGACAAGCTCGGCGCGCGCTCGATCGCCGAAATCCTCCGCGACATCCCGGGCATCCGCGCCGAGGCCGCTTCGGGCGAAGGCAATGCCAACATCACGATCCGCGGCCTGCCGATCGCCTCGACCGGCGCCAAGTTCCTGCAGCTGCAGGAAGACGGCCTGCCGATCCTCGAATTCGGCGACATCAGCCTGTCGACCGCCGACGCGTTCCTGCGCGCCGACCTGAACCTCGCCGCAGTCGAAGCGATCCGCGGCGGCTCGGCCTCGACCTTCGCTTCGAACTCGCCCGGCGGCATCGTCAACTTCATCTCGAAGACCGGCGACGTCGAGGGTGGCGCCGTGCAGCTCTCGACCGGCCTCGATTACGACATGCGCCGCGTCGACTTCGACTATGGCGCCAAGCTCAGCCCGACGCTGCGCTTCCATGTCGGCGGCTTCTACCGCGACGGCCAGGGCCCGCGCGCGACCGGTTTCAACACCGCGCAGGGTGGCCAGATCAAGGTCAATGTCACCAAGGAATTCGACGGCGGCTACATCCGCTTCTACGGCAAGTATCTCGACGATCGCTCGCCGGTCTATGACGTCACCCCGGTGGCGGTCAGCGGCACCAATTCCGATCCGGAATATGATGTCATCGCCGGCTTCGATGCCCGCCACGACACGCTGCACAACCGCAACCTCCAGAGCGTGACCGCGCTCGACGGCGACAACAACGTCAGCAACCACGACATGCGCAACCATGTCGTCGCCAAGACGGTCGGCCTCGAAGCCAAGTTCGACGTCGCCGGCTGGGACGTGACCGAGAAGTTCCGCTACGCGGCGATGTCGGGCCACTTCATGGGCTATACCTATGCCCAGTTCCTGCCCGCCGCGGCGCTGGCGCCGGCGTTCGGCGCGCCGGGTGGCACGATCCGCTTCGCCACCGGCCCCGCCGCAGGCACGACGATCACCAACCCGACCGCGCTCAACGGCAACGGCCTCGCCGCCCTGCTGCTGCTCGCGGACACCAAGCTCAACAGCCTGAACAACGTCACCAATGACGTCCGCGCCAGCAAGGTGTGGGATCTGGGCGGTGCCGACCTGACCACCACGGTCGGCCTGTACAGCTCGCATCAGACGCTCGACAGCGACTGGTCGTGGGCGTCGCAGCTCGGCGACATCCGCGGCGACGGCAACGGCAATTTGCTCGACGTCGTCACGGCGACCGGCGTCAAGCTGACCCAGGACGGCACCCTCGCTTACGGCATCGCCGGGGCGGACACGCTGCGCCGCAGCTACCGGATGGGCTACACCACCAACGCGCCGTTCGGCTCGGTCAATCTGCGCGTCGGCAAGTTCGCGATCGGCGGCAGCCTGCGCTACGATTTCGGCCATGCCGAGGGCTCGCTGATCGGCGCAGAACTGGGCGGCGGCCGTGTCGGCCGCGCGACCAAGGACATGAACGGCGACGGCGTGATCTCGGTCCCCGAGATGAGCGTTTCGGTCCTGCCGCTCAGCCGTCCGGCCACGGTCGACTACAAGTACGACTATCTGAGCTACTCGGTCGGCGTGAACTACCGCATCGCCGAGCCGCTCGCGGTGTTCGCGCGCTACAGCGTCGGCGGCCGCGCCAATGCCGATCGACTGTTGTTCAGCCCGATCGTCAATGCCGAGGGCGGCCTCGTCTATCCCGAGGCTGCGGTCGACAAGGTCAAGCAGGCCGAGGCCGGCGTGAAGTTCCGCAAGGGCGGACTGACCCTGAACCTCACCGGCTTCTGGGCCAAGGCCGAGGACACCAACATCAACTCGACCAACGGCGACATCATCGCCCGCGAGTACAAGGCGATGGGCGGTGAATTCGAAGGCGGCTTCCGCAGCGGCATCTTCAGCCTGACCGCGGGCGCGACCTATACCGATGCCGAGATCGTCACCGATTACGTGAACCCGGCGGTGGTCGGCAACACGCCGCACCACCAGGCCAAGGTGATCTTCCAGGCGACGCCGCAGATCGTGACCGACAAGTTCAACGTCGGCGCGACCTTCATCGGCACGGGTGGAAGCTATGCGACCGACGAGAACCTGCTGAAGGTGCCGGGCTATGTCACGACCAACGCGTTCGTGCAGTTCCGTCCGCTCGACCGGGTCACGCTCGCGGTCAACGCCAGCAACCTGTTCGACGTCCTCGCGATCACCGCAATCGACGACGTGACGCTCCCGGCGACCGGCGTGGCCAAGGGCCATGTCCTCAACGGGCGCACGATCTCGGCCTCGGTCCGCTTCGACTTCTGACGTTCCCTTGCCCGGGCCGCGCTGCGGCCCGGGCACTTTGCTTATGCCCGTGTTCCTGTCGCCGCGGCCTGCGGTCCGCAGAGGGTCCCCATTTTCATCGCCAGTCAGAAAGACGGCGTCCTTTCAGAAAGTTAGATCAAGATGAAGAAGTATCTCCTGTTGACCGCCGCGCCGTTCGCGCTGATCTCGCCGGCGTTCGCCAACGACACCGCTCCCGCTGCCCCCGCGCAGCAGGAAGAAGCCGCCGCGCCGAAGAAGGCGAATGAGGAAGTCTTCTCGACCGGCGTCGCCAAGGGCCGCGACCGGCTCGACAGCGCGACCTCGACCAGCGCGCTGCGCGCCAGCGAGATCGACAAGATCGGCGCGCGCTCGATCGCCGAGATCCTGCGCGACATCCCCGGCATCCGCGCCGAGGCATCGACCGGTGAGGGCAGCGCCAACATCACGATCCGCGGCCTGCCGATCGCGTCGAGCGGCGCCAAGTTCCTGCAGCTCCAGGAAGACGGCCTGCCGATCCTCGAATTCGGCGACATCGCCTTCGCGACCGCCGACACCTTCCTGCGCGCCGACCTGAACCTCGCCGCAGTCGAGGCGATCCGCGGCGGCTCGGCCTCGACCTTCGCGTCGAACTCGCCGGGCGGCATCGTCAACTTCATCTCGAAGACCGGCGACACCGACGGCGGCGCCGTCCAGCTCTCGACCGGGCTTGATTACGGCATGCGCCGCATCGACTTCGATTATGGCGCCCACATCACCCCGACGCTGCGCTTCCATGTCGGCGGCTTCTACCGCGACGGCGAAGGCCCGCGCGCGACCGGCGTCAACTCGACCCGCGGCGGCCAGATCAAGGTCAACGTCACCAAGGAGTTCGACGGCGGCTATATCCGCATCTACGGCAAGTACATGGACGACGTCACGCCGGCGTACGACATCACCGCGCTGGGCGTGAGCGGGACCAACGACAACCCGGTCTACAAGAACATCGCCGGTTATGACGCCCGCCACGACTCGCTGTTCTCGAAGAACTTCCAGAGCCTGCTGACGCTCGACGGCAACAACCAGCCGGTGCGCGACGACGTCACCGCCGGCCAGCACCCGATCGTCAAGTCGATCGGCCTCGAGAGCAAGTTCGAAGTCGCCGGCTTCGACATCACCGAGCGCTTCCGCTACGCCGACATGTCCAACCACTATATGGGCATCTATTACGCGCAGTTCGTTCCGGCGGCGGCGATGCCGGCGGCGTTCGGCGTGCCCACCGGTTCGCTGCGCTACGCCAGCGGCCCGAACGCCGGCTCGGCGGTCACCAGCCCGACCACGCTCGGCGGCACCGGCATCGGCGCGCTGCTGATGGTCGCGGACACCGATCTCGACAGCCTCAAGAACGTCACCAACGACATTCGCGCCAGCCGCGTCTGGAACGTCGGCGGCAACGACCTGACCACCACCGTCGGCCTGTACAGCTCGCACCAGACGATCGATTCCGACTGGAACTGGGCTTCGGTGCTCAGCGGCGTCGCGGCCGACGGCAACGCGCAGCTGCTCGACATCGCGACTCCGACCGGCGTCAAGGTCACCCAGGACGGCACGCTGCGCTATGGCTCGCCGACCAACCCGGCGCAGTTCAACCGCGGCTATCACCTCGGCTACACCACCAATGCGCCGTTCGCCTCGGTCAACCTGAAGCTCGGCGGCGTCGCGATCGGCGGCTCGCTGCGCTACGACTTCGGCAAGGCAAGCGGCACCGTGCTCGGCTACGAGCTCGGCGGCGGTCGCGTCGGCATCGGCCCCAAGGACGTCAATGGCGACGGCGTGATCTCGGTCCCCGAGATGCAGGTCGCGCTGCTGCCGGTCAGCCGTCCGGCTCCGGTCGACTATGACTATGGCTATCTCAGCTACTCGGTCGGCGTGAACTGGCGCATTGCCGAGCCGCTCGCTGTGTTCGCGCGCTACAGCCGCGGCGGCCGCGCCAATGCCGACCGCATTCAGTTCAGCCCGTTCATCAGCGCCACCGACGGCAGCCTCGTCAACAAGAATACCGACGTCGACACCGTGCTGCAGGCCGAGGCGGGAGTGAAGTACCGCAACGACAACCTGACGCTCAACGTGACCGGATTCTGGGCCAAGGCGGAGGATTCGAACCTCGACTCGATCACCGGCGCGCCGCTGCTGCGCGACTATAAGGCGATGGGTGCCGAGTTCGAGGGCAGCTACCGCATGGGCATCTTCAGCCTGACCGCGGGCGCGACCTATACCGACGCCGAGATCACCCATGACGAGATCAATCCGGCGTTCAACGGCAACACGCCGCAGCACCAGGCCAAGCTGATCTACCAGGTGTCGCCGCAGATCAACACCGACAAGTTCAGCGTCGGCGCAGTGTTCATCGGCACCACCGGCAGCTACGCCACCGCGGCGAACACGCTCAAGGTGCCGGGCTACACGACGACCAACGCGTTCGTGCAGTTCCGTCCGCTCGACCGGGTGACGCTGGCAGTCAACGCCGCCAACCTGTTCGACGTGCTCGCGATCACGGCGATCGACGACGCAGTGATCCCGGCCGTCGGCGTGGCACGTGCCCACGTCCTCAACGGCCGCACGATCTCGGCATCGGTCCGGTTCGACTTCTGATCCGGCAAAGGGCCCGGGCCGCAGCGCGGTTCGGGCCCCTTTTCACGATCCCCCACCCGGCCGCGCCCGAATCCGCGAGGCGCCCCTGAGGGGAAATGGGGTGCATTCGGACCGATCTGTCCCGAGCGGTCTATAATGCAAAGAGAAACGAAAAGAGCAGAGTAGCAAACATGCTGAAGTCGATGAAAATCCCGCGGAAGCTGGGCCTGTCGTTCCTGACGATCTGCGCGACTGCGGCGATCGTGATGCTGGTGTTCTACACCAACATCTCGTCGATCCGCAGCACGACCGACCAGAACAATGCCAGCCAGTCGATCCACGCCAAGACCCAGGCGCTCGAGACCGCGCTGCTGCGCCAGAACAGCCAGATGCGCGGCTTCCTGGTCACTGCTGACGAGACGTACCTCAAGTCGTACAATGAGGGCCGCGAGGACTACGACAAGACCTCGGCCGAGCTCGAGAACGAGCTCACCGATCCGAAGCTCAAGGACGCGCTGCTCAAGTCGCGCGAGGAAACCCTCGCCTGGCGCAAGGATTGGGGCGATCGCCTGATCGCCAAGGTCAAGTCGGGCCAGCAGGAAGCGGCCGAGTCCGAGGTCCGTGCCGCCGGCAAGGCCGTGCTGACCAGCGCCGCGGTGCTGCCGCTGCGCGAGATCAAGGATGCGCAGAACAAGAAGATCGAAGAGAATGGCGCGAGCCAGGAATCGGCGATCAAGTCGGCGCTGTTCGTGCTGGTCGTGGGCGCGATCGCACTGATCGGCATCGCGATCACGCTCGCGGTGATGCTGACCAAGCTGATCGCACAGCCGGTGAGCGGGCTCACCAAGACGATGGCCGATCTTGCCGCCGGCAAGAACGACGTCAGCGTGCCCGATGCCGACCGTGCCGACGAGCTGGGCGACATGGCCCGCGCGGTGCTGGTGTTCCGCGATGCCGCGGTGGCCAAGCAGGCGGCCGAGGCCGCCAATGCCCGCGCCGAGGCCGAGCAGAAGATGGTCGTCGAGACCGTGTCGGCGCAGCTCTCCGAGCTCGCCAACGGCAACCTCACCGCGTCGATCTCGCGCGACTTCCCGGGCGACTATGCAACCGTGAAGACCAACTTCAACGCCGCCGTGGGCGAGCTGCGCGGGCTGATCGGCACCGTGATGCAGAGCGCCTCGACGATCCGCGACGGTTCGAACGAAATCGCCCAGGCCTCCGAGGATCTGGCGCGCCGCACCGAAGCCAATGCCGCCAGCCTCGAGCAGACGTCGGCAGCGGTCACCCAGATGGACGGCCGGCTCAAGGCGACCGCCATGGCCGCCGGCCGCACGGTCGAGCGCGCCGACGGGACGATCGTGACGGTTTCGGCCGGCCGCTCGACCGCCGACGAGGCGATGCAGGCCATGACCCGGGTCGCAGACTCGGCCAAGGGCATCGACAGCGTCATCGAGGGCCTCGACAAGATCGCCTTCCAGACCCGAGTTCTCGCGATGAACGCGGCAGTCGAAGCCGGTCGTGCGGGTGAAGCGGGCCGCGGCTTCGCGGTCGTCGCCGACCTCGTCTCGGCACTTGCGATGCGCGCCGAGGAAGAAGCCGGCCGTGCCCGCGACCAGCTGACCGCCACGCAGACCGACATCGTCGCCGCGGTGGAGATGGTCCAGAAGGTCGACACGGCGCTCGCCGACATTTCGGGCGACGTGGGCGAAGTCCACAAGCTGCTCGGCGAGATGGCGTCGGACAATCAGGCCCAGTCGACCGCGATCAGCGAGATCTCGATCGCGATCGGCACGATGGACCAGTCGACCCAGCAGAATGCCGCGATGGTCGAGCAGACCTCGGCCGCTGCCCGCAACCTGAGCGGCGAAGTCGCCGCGCTCAGCGAGCAGGCGTCGCGGTTCAACGTCGGCTCGGGTGGCGTGCGCGCGAGCGCGACGCAGGCCCGGTTCGACGGTCCGGTCAAGCCGCTTCCCGCGGCCGCGGTGCCCGCGCTCAAGCGCAGCACCGGGCATGACGACTGGGCGTCGTTCTAAGCCAGATCCGGGTTGCCACCCTGGCGGGGGCGGCAGGGCGGCAGCCCGGAGGTCTTGATAAACGGGGCGTAATCGTCGGTGCCTGCGCGCCGGCGACGGGAGGAACATGGACAATTTTTCTGAGAGCCGCGGCGAGTTCGCCCGTCAGGCGGACATCGCCCGCGCGCTCGGCTCGCCCTTCGTCGCATCGGTGCTCGAGGCCGGCGAACGCCACCTCGCCCGCGCGCCGCGCACCGCCGCGTTGATCCAGTCGTGGCCGGGCGATCCGTCGGCCGCCGCGCTGGCGATGCGCTTCAACGCCGCGATCCACGCTTTGGCGCGGCGCGGCCGTCCGCGGCGGCTCGAGACGCTCTATCAGCGCGAGCATGACGATTTCGACGGCGCGCTGTGCGCGGCTCTGGTCAGCGAGGACGATTTCATCGCGCGCTGGATGCGCCAGCCGACCCAGACCAACGAAGTCAACCGCGCCGCGGCGATCCTCTCCGCGCTGATGGTCGCGGGCGACCGGTTCGGGCTGCCGTTCGAACTGCTCGAGCTCGGATCGAGCGCGGGGCTCAACCTCAATCTCTCGCATTACGCCTACGATCTGGGCGGGCTCGCCGCGGGGTCGCCCGGCTCGCCGGTACAGATCGCGCCGACCTGGCACGGCGCCGCGCCGCCCGCAGCGGCAGTCGAGGTGCTCGGCGCGCGCGGCGTCGACCTCCACCCGCTCGACGTGGCCGACGAGGCGACGCGCGAACGGCTGATGTCGTTCGTCTTCGCCGACCAGCCGGCACGCGCCGAGCGGCTCGGCAATGCGATCGCGCTGGCGCGGCGGCACCCGCCGCACATCACCTGCGGCGACGCGGTATCGTGGCTCGCCGACCAGCTCGAGGCGCCGCAGCCCGAGGGCCGCTGCCGCGCGATCTTCCACTCGATGGTGCTGCAATATCTGAGCCCCGAGGACCGCAAGGTGGCGACCGACCTGATCGCCGCGGCGGGCAAGCGCGCCACCGCGACGCGCCCGCTCGCCTGGATCAGCTTCGAATGGACCGCCGATCGGTGCGAGGTGCAATTGTGGCTGACGACCTGGCCGACCGGCGAGGCGCGGCAGCTCGCGACGTGCCATCCTTATGGCGCGTGGATCGAGTGGCGCGGTAACGCCTGAACCTATTTCCTTCCCCGCTGCGCGAGGGAGACGGGGACCACGAAGTGGTGGAGGGGGTGTCTCCGCGGGCGATGCGCTGGCGGCCAGGCCCCCTCCGTCAGCTTCGCTGACACCTCCCCCGCTGCGCGAGGGAGGAATTTATGCGCGGCGCTCCAGCCTTGGCTGCTCGTCGCGGCGCAGCGTCAGGACTTCGACGCCGGCCGTGGTGACGGCGACGGTGTGCTCGAACTGGGCGGAGAGCTTGCGGTCGTCGGTCTCGACGGTCCAGCCGTCATCGCGGGTGGAGACGCGCCGGCTGCCCTGGTTGATCATCGGCTCGACCGTGAAGACCATGCCCTCGCGCAGCCGCATCCCGCTCCCCGGCTTGCCGAAATTGAGGATCTGCGGCTCCTCGTGCATCTCGCGGCCGATGCCGTGCCCGCAATAGTCGCGTACCACCGAATAGCCGTTCTTCTTGGCATGCCGCTCGATCGCGAAGCCGATGTCGCCGAGATGCGCGCCGGGGCGGACCTGGGCGATGCCCTGCCACATCGCCTCCTGCGCGACGCGCACCAGCCGGCGCGCGGCCGGGGCGACGTCGCCGACCATATAGGTCTTGCTCGAATCGGCGATGAAGCCGTTCTTCTCGAGCGTGATGTCGAGATTGATGATGTCGCCGTCGCGGATGATCTCGTCCGGATCGGGCACGCCGTGGCAGACGACCTGGTTGATCGAGCAGTTCAGGACGTATTGGAAGCCGTATTGGCCCTTGCTCGCCGGGCGGGCGGCAAGGTCGACGGTGATGAAGCGGTCGACCAGGTCGTTGACCTGCATCGTCGACATGCCGGCGAGCGGCTGGCCGTCGAGCATCTCGAACACCGAGGCGAGCAGCCTGCCCGATTGGCGCATCAGCGCCAGTTCGTCCGGAGTCTTGACCATCTCAGGCGGCGGCCAGCGCCGTGCAGCGCAACTGCGCCGCTTCGAACTGCATCTTGACGATCTGGTTGAACGACAAGGTCGGATTGGCCTCGGCGAGCATGCCGATCGTCATCCAATATTCGGCCTGGGCGTTGATCGAGCGGCACATCACCGTGCTGGCGCGGCGCGCTTCTTCGTGGAGGTCGTCGGCGATCTTGACGATGCCCATGTCGGGTTCCGATAGCTGGTGTATATACGAAGCGTATATGGATCGTATATCAGGCGGTCAAGTTTTGGCTGGGCAGGGGCTAGACCTTGCCGTCATCCCGCGAAGGCGGGGATCCAGAGCCCATCGGACGTCGCTCGCGACTCCTGGATCCCCGCCTTCGCGGGGATGACGGCAAAAAGGAGGGACTGATCAGAGGCGATGCGTGTCGTCAATCAGCCGCGCAGGGCGTAGCGTTCGACGACCGCGTAGCGAGCGCCTTCGCTGCCCAGGGTGCTTTCGAACAGCACGAAGTGATCGAGCGTGAAGGCCGGGCTGGCGAGGCCGGCATGGCTTTCGAGGAAGCGATCGGTGGTGCCGGCCGAGGCGTTCATCCGGGCGAGGGTGATGTGCGGCAGATAGGCGCGGCGCTCGGGGGCGAGGCCGCAGCGGACCAGCGCCTGGTCGATCTTCTTGTGCAGCTCGGCCAGTGCATCGTGCGGCCGGACCCCGGCCCAGAGCGCATTGGGGCGGCCGCGGCTGTCGAACTGGCCGACGCCGGCGAGCGCGACCTGGACCGGCGGATAATGGATGTTGGAGAGCGCGATCGCGACATCCTCGGCCTGCGGGCGCTCGATCTCGCCGATGAAGCGCAGGGTCAGATGGAGCTGCTCGTCGTCCTGCCAGCGCGCGCCGGTGACGCCGCCCATCAGCTTAAGCAGCTGCGCGCGGATCGCGGGAGGCGGGCGAAGGCCGACGAACAAGCGGTGCATGCGCGGGCCTTAACCCCGTTCGCATGCACGGCCCACCGGTTTCGCTTGAAATGGACCGTTTCAGGAACGATATTCGCGAATAGCCGGCACAGCGCCGGGCAAAGGAGTTTACAATGGCGAATTGGTCGGATCCCCGGGCGGGCGCGGGCTATGCGGGCGTCGAACCGCGCGCCGACGCGCGGGACGCGGGGCTCAGGGCATATATGCTGTCGGTCTACAACTACATGCTCTCGGGCGTGCTGCTGACCGGCGTCGTCGCATTGCTGTTCGCGAAGTCGAGCCTGATCAACCTGCTGTTCACCGTGCAGGAGACCTCGCGCGGGCTCGCGATCGGCCCGACGCTGCTCGGCTGGGTGGTGATGCTGGCGCCGCTCGGGATCGTGCTGTCGATGAGCTTCCTGCAGTCGCGACTGTCGGAGAGCGCGCTCAAGGCGCTGTTCTTCGCCTATGCCGGCATTCTCGGCGCGTCGCTGTCGACGATCTTCCTGACCTATACCGACATGTCGATCGCCCAGGTGTTCTTCGGCACCGCGGCGGGCTTCGCGGGCCTGAGCATCTACGGCTACACCACCAAGCGCGACCTGTCGGGCTTCGGCACCTTCCTGCTCATGGGCTTGATCGGGCTGATCGTCGCCTCGATCGTCAACCTGTTCCTGCAGTCGGGCACGATGAGCCTGGTGATCAGCGCGATCGGCGTGCTGATCTTCGCCGGCCTCACCGCCTATGACACGCAGAAGATCAAGAGCCTGTACGCCTATGTCGGCGGCACCGACATGCAGGGCAAGGCCGTGATCATGGGCGCGCTGACGCTCTATCTCGACTTCATCAACATGTTCCTGTTCCTGCTCCGCCTGTTCGGCAGCTCGCGCAACTGATCGAGCGCAGGTTCGAGAAAATACGGCCCGGCGGTCCTCCGCCGGGCCGTTTTCTTTGTGTGCCGCATGTTTCCGGCGGGGAACGCGAATCGCAGCATGGTCGTTACATTCCGGCAACGCTCAGGAGAGTGATCATGACTGCCAACCCGATCGACCCGGCGATGGACAAGATGTCGGTGGCACCGGGACCCGACGACGCCGACAGCACGGGCACCAGCTCGCGTCCGGCGGTCGGCTCGGCCGATGCCGGCACCGACAAATCCATCGTCGAACGGCTCGAGCGCAACCCCGAGAGCAAGGAAGCGCGGCTCGATCGCGCGCTCGACGAATCCATGGATGCCTCGGACCCGCCCGCCTCGACCCAGCCGGTGCACAACCATTCGGTGCCCGAAAGCTCGGGCTATGACGCCAAGGCCGAGGAGCGGCTCGCCGCGGGGCCTGCGGGCACCAAGGGCATCCTCGGCAAGGTATTGCACAAGCTCGGCCTCGACTGAGGCGTAACGGATGGGTGCGTCCCCCGCGTCGGGCTGGCGCGCCAACATCGTCATCTATGCCGCACTCGCGGCCAATCTCGGGATCGCCGTCGCCAAGTTCGTGGCGGCGGCGATCTCCGGTTCGTCGTCGATGCTCACCGAGGGCGTGCACAGCCTGGTCGACAGCGGCAACCAGGGGCTGCTGCTCTACGGCCAGCACCGCGCCAGGAAGCCGCCCGATGCCGAGCATCCCTTCGGCTATGGCCGCGAGCTCTATTTCTGGGCGTTCGTCGTCGCGATCCTGATCTTCGGGCTCGGTGCCGGCGTGTCGGTCTATGAGGGCTGGAAGCACTATGTCGAGCCCGAGCCGCTGCGCGATCCGCTGATCAACTATATCGTCCTCGGCGTCGCGATCGCGCTCGAGGGGACGAGCTGGGGAATCGCGCTCAAGGAATTCGCCGCGGCCAAGGGCGAGATGGGCTGGTGGGCGGCGGTGCGCGAGTCCAAGGATCCGGCCACGTTCATCGTGCTGTTCGAGGATTCGGCGGCGCTCGCCGGGCTGGTCGTCGCCGGGGTCGGGATCTGGGCGAGCCACGCCTGGGGCGATCCGCGGATCGACGGCGCCGCGTCGATCGTCATCGGCTGCATCCTCGCGGCGGTGGCGGTGCTGCTCGCGCGCGAGGCCAAGGGGCTGCTGATCGGCGAGCGCGCCAATCCCGAGGTCGTTCGCTGCGTGCGGGCGATCCTCGACCGCGAGCCGGCGATCACCCGGGTCAACCATGTCCGCACGATCCACACCGCGCCCGACCGCGTGTTCGTCGCGGTCAGCGCCGATTTCGAGGATACGCTGAGCATGGGCGCGGGCGAGACGCTGATCGAGCGGATCGAGCAGGAATTGAAGGCGGCGCTGCCGATGCTGTCGTCGATCTACATCCGGCCCGAAAAGGCCGAGGATGCCCCCGACGTGGTGGCGATCGGCTAGCGGGCGCTGCGGCCCTCGGCGAGCAGCCGCTCGTAGCGCTCGGCCATCACCAGATGCGCATGCCGCGCGGCCGGGTTGAGCTGGCGCAGCGCCGCTTCGCGCTCACGCAGGGCACGGGCCCTGAAATAGACCGAATCGGACATGGCGAATTCCCCAATCGCAGGATCAGGGTGCCACAAAATAACAGTGTTTCAAGCGGATAGTTGAGTCGCGTGGTTAACGCTCGAGCGCAGGACCCGGCGCGTCGCGACCCGCGCGCAGACCCGAAGCCGCGTCGGCCTCGTCGATCGCGCGCAACAGATCTTCGAATTTCCTGTCGTCGGATACCGGGAAGCAGCGCTTGAAGCCGCTCCCCAATCTCTCGAGGTCACGGTCCGTAAGCAAGCCGACCGCGACGATATGCTCCTGCGCCAATGCCCAAACTCCGGCAACCTTCAGCAATATTAACGAGAACTGGCCGTGTTTGTGCCAACCGGTGGTCGATTTAGCGCTTTAAAATGTCGAGCGCCGCCGCGGTCATCGCTTCGGTGGCGGTGCCGACCACGGCTTCGGCCTCGGGCGCCCAATAGGGGCTGTGCAGCGAGGGGAGGGTGTCCGTGCCCGCCTGCGCCGCGTCCCATTTGGCCTTGGGCACGCCGCCGACCCAGAAGATCATGCTCTGGATCGACTTGTCGGCGAGGTAGAAGCGGCCGAAATCCTCGCCGCCCATCACCGCCGGGGTCTCGACGACGCGGTCCTTGCCGAAGCGACCGGTCCACAGCGCCTGGAGGCGGCCGGTGAGCGGCTCGGTGTTGAAGGTCGAGGGGGTGCCTTCGTTGCGGACGGTGACCACCGGCATGCGGTCCTCGGGAATGCCCGCGGCGATGGCCTCGCCCTTGGCGATCCGCGCGATGCCGTCGAGCAGCATTTTTCGGACCTCGGGGGTGTAGCTGCGCACGGTGAGCAGCATCGTCACTTCCTTGCCGATGATATTGTGGGTCGAGCCGCCGTGGAAGCTGCCGACGGTGACCACCGCGGCATCCTGCGGGTCGATCTCGCGGCTGACCAGGGTCTGGAGCGTGGTGACGATCCGGGACGCCAGAACGATCGGGTCGCGCGTGGTCTGCGGATAGGCACCGTGGCCGCCGACCCCCATGACCTTGATGTCGACCGAATCGACATTGGCGAGCGCATAGCCCGAGCGGACGCCGATCGTTCCCGCGGGCAACGCCGCGGCGTCGTGGAAGGCCAGCGCGAATTGCGGCTTGGGGAAACGGGTGAACAGCCCGTCCTCGAGCATCATCCGCGCGCCCATGCCGCGCTCCTCGGCGGGCTGGGCGATCATCACCAGCGTGCCCTTCCACTGCGCCTTCATCGCGGCGAGGTTGCGCAGCGTGCCGATCCACGACGCCATGTGGGTGTCGTGCCCGCAGGCGTGCATCACCCCGGTCTCGATGCCTTCGTCGTTGGTGGTGCGCACCTTGGAGGCGAAGGGCAGGCCGGTATCCTCGGTGACCGGCAGCCCGTCCATGTCGGCGCGGATCAGCAAGACCGGGCCGGGGCCGTTCTCAAGCACCGCGACCACCCCGGTGCCGCCGACCTTTTCGGTGACCGCGAACCCGGCCTTGCGCGCCTCGGCGGCGAGCTTGGCGGCGGTCTGAACCTCGTGGAGACTGAGCTCGGGATGCGCGTGGAAGTCGCGATAGAATTCCATCAGCTGCGGCAGCGCCCGCCGGGTGGCGTCGCGGACCGGATCGGCGGCGAGTGCGGGAGAGGCGAGAGTCATGGCGAGGGCTGCCGTGAGGAGAGTGCGCATGGCGGGAAGGTATGCGGGGCGGGTGGGGATTGTCGAGGGGGTGGGTTGACCGTGAGCGAGGAGGCTCGCTGGCGCTCGCTACCC
>Ga0065165_1002486_pt1 | contig 15488 bp, 13 predicted proteins | sample AraplaMF_Cvi_mMF_FD_63813 | JGI IMG/M metagenome (GOLD analysis project Ga0065165, IMG submission 63813) | Arabidopsis root microbial communities from the University of North Carolina, USA - plate scrape MF_Cvi_mMF (version 2) (version 3) | ecosystem: Host-associated > Plants > Roots >...
GCGCGACCGCATCGACCCGGTCAACGGCGTGGTGGTGGACGAACGCAAGACCACCTCGGAGCTGACGCTGGGCGTGACGCAGGCGCTGTCGCCGCGCGACATCGCGCAGCTGAGCCTGACCTACTCGGTGGGCCGGGGCTATTTCGACGACCCGTACAAGCTGTACGACCACCGGCCGCGCGAGCGCGACGCCAGCATCGGCATGCTGCGCTGGAACCACCATTTCGAGTCGGTGTCGGGCACGCTGCGCGCGAGCTACCGCTACTACAGCGACACCTTCGGTATCCGCGCGAACACGCTGGAGACCGCGTGGGTGCAGCCGGTGTCGGACCTGTTCTCGGTGACGCCGTCGTTCCGCTACTACACGCAGAACGCCGCGTCGTTCTACTACGACCCGGTGCAGGACACCGCGGTGTACCCGGGACCGGTCGGCACGCCGGAGTTCTCGTCGGCGGACCAGCGGCTGTCGGCCTTCGGCGGCATCACGCTCGGGCTGAAGCTGGAGTTGCACCTGGGCCGCTGGACCACCGACCTGAAGCTCGAACGCTACCAGCAGCGCTCGGACTGGCGCCTCGGCGGCAAGGGCTCGCCCGGGATCGACACCTTCGACGCGACGATCGTGCAGTGGGGTCTCGCGACCCGCTTCTGAGCCCCGTTTGACGACACCTCCACACCCATGAACGACACCCTCTTCCGTTCCCGCCGCATCGCGCTCAGCGCCTTGCTGGTGCTGGCTGCCTGCGGTGGCGGCAACGACGATGCGCCGGCACCGTCCCCGGTGGGTGGGGGGACGCCGGCTCCGGCACCCGCGCCTGCACCGTCGCCCGCGCCCGCGCCCGCGCCTGCGCCGGCTCCTTCTCCTTCGCCAGCACCTGCGCCCGCGCCGACGCCTTCACCGGCCCCGGCTCCCGCACCCGCTCCCACCCCTGCGCCCGCGCCGGCACCTGCACCCGCTCCCACCCCTGCGCCCGCGCCGGCACCTGCACCTGCACCGGCTCCGGCGCCTGCTCCGGCGCCCACGCCTGCACCGGCACCGGCTCCTTCGCCGGCCCCTGCTCCCGCGCCTGCGCCCGCCCCGGCCCCGGCCCCGGCACCTTCGGCCGCCACGCTGTCCTGGCGCGCCGTCAGCCTGGCCAGCGCCGAGTTCGCGCCCGGCAACCTGCCCGGCACCTACAACACCGACTACGTCTACCCGACCGCCGCCAGCGTCAGCTACTTCAAGGCCAAGGGCATGAACGCGGTGCGGCTGCCCTTCCTGTGGGAGCGGCTGCAGCCGTCGCTGAACCAGGCCTTCGACGCGACCGAGCTGTCGCGCCTGACGAGCTTCGTGCAGCAGGTCACCGCGACCGGCGTCACGGTGCTGATCGATCCGCACAACTACGCGCGCTACCGCGGCAACCTCGTCGGCTCGGCGCAGGTGCCGAACGCCGCGTTCGCCGATTTCTGGTCGCGCCTGGCGACGCAGTTCAAGGGCAACCCGAACGTCGCGTTCGGGCTGATGAACGAACCGCACGACATCACGACCGAGCAGTGGCTGGCCGCCGCCAACGCCGCGCTGGCCGCGATCCGCAACACCGGCGCGACCAATGTCGTCACCGTGCCGGGCAATGCCTGGACCGGCGCGCACAGCTGGCTCGAGAACTGGTACGGCACCGCGAACGGCACCGTGATGAAGGGCATCGTCGACCCGGGCAAGAACATGGTGTTCGAGGTGCACCAGTACCTCGACGGCGATTCGTCCGGCACCAGCCCGAATTGCCCGAGCGCCACCATCGGCGCCGAGCGGCTGCAGGCCTTCACGACCTGGGCGCGCAGCAACGGCTACCGCGCCGTGCTCGGCGAGGTGGGCGCCGCGTCGAACGCCACCTGCGACCAGGCGGTGGCAGGCGCGCTCGACCACCTGAAGTCCAACGCCGACGTCTGGGCCGGCTGGGTCTGGTGGGCCGCCGGCCCGTGGTGGGGCAGCTACATGTATTCGATCGAACCCGCAGGCAGCACCGACAAGCCGCAGATGGCAGTGCTGAAGCCGTACCTGCAGTGACCTCTGCATCCGCATTCAACACATCGAGGGAATCCCCATGAAAAGCCAAAGACGCCAGCGCGGACGCGCCGGTGTGAGCCTGCTGTTCTCGCTCGTTCTCGCCGCCTGCGGTGGCAACGACAGCAACGACCACCCGGCGCCGTCGCCGACCAGCAACGCGCCGGCACCCGCGCCGACGCCGTCACCCTCCCCGGCCCCGTCGCCTTCGCCCGCACCGTCGCCGGCACCGACCCCTTCTCCGGCACCGTCGCCGTCGCCCTCCCCGGCGCCGGCGCCCTCTCCGTCGCCTTCTCCGTCGCCCGCCCCGGCACCGGCACCGACCCCGTCGCCTGCCCCCGCCCCTGCGCCGACGCCTTCTCCGGCACCGGCCCCCGCGCCGTCGCCCGCACCCGCTCCTGCGCCTTCGCCGGCCCCTGCGCCCGCACCGGCGCCGGCCCCCGCGACCGGCCTGATCACCACCGGCAATCCGTTCGCCGATGCACTGTTCTACGTCGACCCCGACTACGGCATGCAGGTCGCGCAATCGCTGACCCGCGTGACCGCATCGGCCACCGACACCGCGCTGGTGAAGGCGGCTGCCAAGTTCCCGACCGCCGTGTGGCTGGACCGCATCGCCGCGATCGATGGCGCCAAGAGCACCGGCGGCGCGATGGGCCTGGTCGACCACCTCGATGCGGCCGTCGCGCAGCAGAAGGCGCAGAGCGGCAGCACGCTGAAGCCGATGACGATCCAGCTGGTCGTCTACGACCTGCCCGACCGCGACTGCGCGGCGCTGGCGTCGAACGGCGAGCTGAGCTCGGCCAACGACGGCATGACGAAGTACAAGACGCTGTACATCGACCGCATCGCCGAGATCCTCGCCCGCCCGGCCTACGCCGGCCTGCGCATCGTCGCGGTGATCGAGCCCGACTCGTTCCCGAACATGCTGACCAACGTCGGCATCGGCAAGACGGTGTGCGATTCGGTGAACAGCAAGGGCGTCTACGTGCAGGGCATCCAGTACACGCTGAACAAGCTGTCGACGCTGAAGAACGTGTACATGTACCTCGACATCGCGCACTCGGGCTGGCTCGGCTGGGACAACAACCGCGCGAAGGCGATCGACGGCTTCAAGACCCTGGTGAAGGGCGCGACGCCGAGCGGCAACCTCGGCATCATCCGCGGCTTCGCGAGCAACACCGCGAACTACACGCCGCTGGACGAGCCGTACTTCGACGGCACCGACAACAACGTGAAGTCGGGCGGCACCACCGAGTTCTACGAGTGGAACCGGATGATCGACGAGCTCAGCTACACCGACAAGCTGCGCAGCGAGTTCGTCGCCGCCGGCTTCCCGGACACGCTGTCGTTCATCATCGACACCTCGCGCAACGGCTGGGGCAGCCCGAAGCGGCCCACCGGCCCGGCCGCCGACGTCGACGACATGCGCATCGACCGCCGCGCCGCGCGGGGCAACTGGTGCAACGTGAAGGACACCGGCATCGGCGAGCGCCCGCGCGCGAACCCGGATGCGACGCGCACCCACCTCGACGCGTTCGTGTTCGTGAAGCCGCCCGGCGCTTCCGACGGCACCAGCGACAGCACGGCCACGACGCCGAACGCCGAAGGCAAGCGCTTCGACGCGATGTGCGGCTCGGGCAACGTCGACGCGCTGAGCGGCGCGCCGCATGCCGGCCAGTGGTTCCACGACCAGTTCCTGATGCTGCTGCGCAACGCGTCGCCGGCGATCAAGTGACCTCCCACGCATCACCTTCTTCGACATCCATCCTGGAACAACTCCGATGAATCAATTCCACCGCCCCCGCGCCGCCGCGCTGGCCGTCGCCGCGCTGTTCGCCACCGTCGCATCGCCCGCGTTCGCGAAGGACTGGCCGTCCGGCTACTCGAAGTGCGCCGATGAAGGCGAGACCTGCAAGGTCGGCACGACCAAGCGCTCGGTCTCGTTCGGCATCAAGGACAAGTTCGTCACGAAGACGCTGTCGGGCAACATCGCCTGCACCACCGCGACCTTCGGCTCGGACCCGTACCCCGGCAAGACGAAGAAATGCGCGGTCGGTTCGGCCGCGGCACCCGCCCCGGCGCCGGCTCCTTCGCCCGCACCGGCACCCGCTCCTGCACCGGCCCCGACGCCGGCGCCTGCGCCTGCTCCGGCCCCGGCCCCCGCACCAGCTCCGGCCCCCGCGCCGTCGGCCGATGCCAGCACCGACGTGGCCCCCGGCACCGGCTGGGCCAGCCAGGCCGGCGGCACGCGCGGCGGCTCGGCCGCCACGGCCGCGGCGATCTACAAGGTCGACACCGCGACCGAACTGCTGGCCGCGATCAAGGCGGGCGGCGACAGCGCGAAGATCATCAAGGTGACCGGTCGCATCGACATGGCGGCCGCCGACAACGGCGGCGCCTTCAAGAGCACCTCGGACCAGGCCAACCGCGGCGAGCTGAAGCTCGGCAGCAACACGACACTGATCGGCGTCGGCGCGACCGCCGGCTTCGTCAACGCGAACATCAAGATCAACGGCGTCGACAACGTGATCGTCCGCAACCTGACGATCGTCGACCCGTGCGACGTGTCGCCGCTGTGGGACCCGAACGACGGCTCCAGCGGCAACTGGAATTCGGAGTTCGACGGCATCACGGTGGACGACTCGACCCACGTCTGGATCGACCACAACCGGTTCACCGACGCCCCCGTCACGGACGACCTGCTGCCGGTCGTCAACGGCAAGCGCAAGCAGTGCCATGACGGCTCGCTGGACGTGAAGAACGGTTCGGACTACGTGACGATCTCGAACAACGTCTTCGACCAGCACGACAAGAACAACCTGATCGGCTCGTCGGACAGCAAGACCTCAGACAACGGCCACCTGACGGTGACCTTCCACAACAACCTGTTCACCAACATCACCGAGCGCGCGCCGCGCGTGCGCTTCGGCAAGGTGCACGTCTACAACAACCTGTACCAGGGCAGCACGGCCAATGCGGCCTACCCGTACGGCTACAGCATCGGCGTGGCCTACCTGGCGAAGATCATCTCGGAGAACAACGTGTTCGAGATCCAGGGCGCCAACAGCTGCGCGAGCGTGATGAAGAACCCGGGCTCGTCGAGCAAGACCGGCGCGATCGCCGAAGCCGGCTCGCTGCTGAACGGCGCGGCGCTGAACATGGCGCAGTGCAGCTTCGCGAACGAAGTGGGCTGGACGGTGCCGTACAGCCGCAGCGCGCTGCTGCCGGCGGCGTCGGTGAAGGCCTCGGTGCTGGCGCAAGCCGGCGTCGGCAAGCTGACGGTGAAGCCATGAGCCGCGGCGCGGGCCTGGGCCCGTTGTTCATCGCGGTGTCGGCGGTACTGCTGAGCGGTTGCGGCGGCAATTCGCAGGACACGACCTGGAGCGGCGGCAACGACAACGGGTCGGCGCTCGGTCCGGTGACCGGCACGCCGGCACCGGCGCCCGCACCAGCGCCGTCTCCCTCGCCTGCCCCGTCCCCCGCTCCGGCGCCTTCACCGGCGCCTGCACCGTCACCGGCCCCCGCGCCCGCGCCCGCGCCTTCTCCGTCACCGGCGCCGGCGCCTTCCCCTGCGCCCGCTCCGGCACCTGCACCAGCGCCTGCACCAGCGCCTGCACCAGCGCCGGCCCCCACGCCGGCACCGGCGCCTGCTCCCACGCCGGCACCTGCCCCGGCACCGGCGCCGACACCCGCTCCGGCACCCGCGCCTGCGCCCGCACCGGCCCCTGCCCCCGCGACGCTGGCCTGCACCGACCTGGCGCTGTGCGACGACTTCGAGTCGACCGCCGCCGGCGCGATGCCGAACCCGGCGCTGTGGAGCGTCGGCGGCCCGAACTGCTTCGACAACAGCGGCAAGGCGACCATCGACAGCGCCGTCTCGCACGGCGGCAAGCAGTCGGTGCGCATCGACCCGGGCAGCAGCTACTGCGGCCATGCGTTCATCATCAACAACAAGGTCGCGACGATGGGCCCGGTGGTCTACGGCCGCTTCTACATCCGGCTCGCGACCGCACTGGGCGATCCGCACGTGACCTTCATGTCGATGCACGACGCGATCGAATCGGTCGACGGCAGCATGCAGGACCTGCGCATGGGCGGCCAGAGCGGCATCCTGATGTGGAACCGTTCCAAGGACGACGCGACGCTGCCGTCGCTGAGCCCGACCGGCATCTCGCTGAGCGCGAAGCTGCCGGCCGCCACCTGGACCTGCATCGAGTTCGGGCTGAACTCGGCGATGGGCACGCTGCAGACCTGGGTCAACGGCACGTCGGTGGCCGCGCTGCAGCTGGACTCGATGCAGACCGCCGACATCGACCAGGCCTGGCTCGCGAGCCGGCCGTCGTGGAAGCCGCAGGTCACCGACCTGAAGCTGGGCTGGGAAGCCTATGGCGGCAACGGCAACACCGTGTGGCTCGACGACGTCGCGCTGCACACCAGCCGCATCGGGTGCGGATCATGACGATGTGGCGTTGGGCGGTTTCCGCACTGGCGCTGCTGGCCGCGCCGGCCTTCGCGGCGGACGAGTTCCTCGACCCCGCGCAGGCCTTCCGCAGCAGCGTGCAGCTGCGCGATGCGAAGACCATCGAGGTGCGCCTGGACGTGGCGCCGGGCTACCACCTGTACCGCGACCGGATCACGGTCGGGGCGCCGGTGGTCACGGCGACGGGCGCCGCGACGCTGGCCGAGCCGGTGCTGCCGCATGGCCCGCAGGAGTACGACGAAGGCTTCGGCAAGTACGTCGAGACGCTGCGCGGTGCGGTGACGGTGGCGCTGCCGGTGCGCAGCGCGAGCGGCGACTTCGCGGTCGCGATCGGCTACCAGGGGTGTGCCGACAAGGGGCTGTGCTACCCGCCGCAGAACGCCGGCATTTCGGCACGCGTGAAGGACGGCGTGCTGCAGCAGGTGTCGTGGCTGCCCGAAGGCTTGCCGGAAACGACGGCGACCGCGGCCGCCGTCGTGGCCGCACCCGCCGCACCCGCCATGTCGACCGCGGCCGCGCCCGTTGCGGCCGAATCGGCCAGCGGCCGCGTCGAATCGGCGCTGCGTTCGGGCAGCCTGCTGACGGTCGCCGGCGTGTTCCTCGTCGCCGGCTTGCTGCTGTCGTTCACGCCCTGCGTGCTGCCGATGGTGCCGATCCTGTCGTCGATCATCGTCGGCACCAGCGGCCCGGTGTCGCGGGCACGCGGCTTCGGGCTGGCGCTCGCGTACTCGCTCGGCATGGCGATGGTCTACACCGCGCTCGGCGTCGCAGCCGGGCTGGCCGGCGAAGGGCTGGCCGCCGCGCTGCAGAACGCGTGGGTGCTCGGGGCCTTCGCGCTGCTGCTGGCGCTGCTGTCGCTGTCGATGTTCGGCGTGTACGAGCTGCAGATGCCGGGTGCGATCCAGGAGAAGCTGAACGCCGGCGCGGGCAAGCTGCGCGGCGGGCAGCACGTGGGCGTGTTCGCGATGGGCGGGCTGTCGGCGCTGATCGTCGGGCCGTGCGTCGCGGCGCCGCTGGCCGGCGCGCTGGTCTTCATCAGCCAGTCGCGCGACGTGCTGATCGGCGGGCTCGCGCTGTTCAGCCTGGCGGCCGGCATGAGCGTGCCGCTGCTGCTGGTCGGCGTGTCGGCCGGCTCGCTGCTGCCGCGCACCGGTGCGTGGATGGAAGGCGTGAAGCACCTGTTCGGCGTGCTGCTGCTCGGCGTCGCGCTGTGGATCGTGTCGCCGGTGCTGCCGTCGGCGGTGGTGATGGGCATCGTCGGCGCCGGGCTGCTGGTCGGCGCGGCGTGGCTGTTCGACGGGCGCGGCGCGCCGGCGTCGGGCAAGCACCGCCTGCTGCGCGGCGTGGCGCTGGTGCTGGGGCTGGTCGGCGTGGCGCAGGTGGCCGGCGCGCTGTCGGGCGGCGGCGACCTGCTGCAGCCGCTCGCGAGGTTCAGCGGCGGTGGCGGTGCGCGCGCCGCGGCGCAGGCGGTGGCCGAGGGTCCGTCGTTCAAGCGCGTGCGCAGCGTGGCCGAGCTCGATGCACTGCTGGCCACCGCTGGCGGCAAACCGGTGATGCTCGACTTCTATGCCGACTGGTGCGTGGCCTGCAAGGAGATGGAGCACCTGACCTTCAACCAGCCGCCGGTGCAATCGCGGATGGCCGGCGCGCTGCTGCTGCAGGCCGACGTGACGGCGAACAGCGCCGACGACAAGGCGCTGCTGAAGCGCTTCGGGCTGTTCGGCCCGCCGGGCATCGTGTTCTTCGACGGCAGCGGCCGCGAGAAGGCGGGCACGCGGGTGGTGGGGTTCCAGCCGGCGGCGGAGTTTGGCGAGGCGCTGAGCGCAGCCGGCCTCTGAAAAAGGGGTGTCGATCCTGATCGCGGTGGTTCGTCGTATAAGGACAACCGCTTTCAGGAGACCCTCATGTCCAGACTCAAGGTAGCTGCGTTCTCGGTATCCCTCGACGGCTTCGGTGCCGGCCCCGACCAGAGCCTGCAGAACCCGCTCGGCGTCGGCGGCGAGACGCTGCACGAATGGTTCTTCGGCACCACGACCTTCCAGGCGATGCTCGGCCAGCCCGGCGGCGAGGCCAACGTCGACGACGGCTTCGCGAAGCGCAGCTTCGAGAACATGGGCGCGTGGATCCTCGGCCGCAACATGTTCGGCCCGGTGCGCGGCCCCTGGCCCGACGACCAGTGGAAGGGCTGGTGGGGCGACACCCCGCCGTACCACGTGCCGGTGTTCGTGCTGACGCACCACGCGCGCGCGCCGCTGGAAATGAAGGGCGGCACGACCTTCCATTTCATCACCGGCGGCATCCATGAGGCGCTGGAGCGTGCACGCGATGCGGCGCAAGGCAAGGACGTGCGCGTCGGCGGGGGCGTGTCGACGATTCGCCAGTACCTGCAGGCCGGGCTGATCGACGAGATGCACCTGGCGATCTCGCCGACGCTGCTGGGGCGCGGTGAATCGTTGCTGGCGGGCATCGACCTGACGGCGCAGGGCTTCCGCTGCACCGAGCACGTCGGCACGCCGAAGGCACTGCACGTGGTGCTGGCCAGGCCCTGACTGCGATCCGGTGACGCCGGCGGCGAGGCGCCGGCTTGCATCCTGTTTCAACAAGCTTCGCGCTCCGCGGCGAATCGTCACCGGGCCGTCAAGTTTGCTGGGTTTACGCCTCGCACAATGACGGCATGACACGCCGACACCTCACCTCCACCCACGCGGCCAGCGCCTTGCTGTGCGCGCTGGTTCTGTCTGCTTGCGGAAGCGGCGATGACTCGGATTCCGCCGCACCTGTGGCGAATGCACCGGCACCGGCACCGGCACCAGCACCAGCACCAGCACCAGCACCGGCACCAGCACCAGCACCAGCACCAGCACCAGCACCAGCACCGGCACCGGCACCAGCGCCCGCACCTGCACCTGCACCGGCGCCCGCACCTTCGAACTTCAGCGCCGGATGCGGCAAAGCCGCCCAGTTTGCAAGTGGCAAATACACGCTGTCTTCAGATGGCGTCACGCGCGAGTTCTGGGTTCGCCTTCCGTCGGGCTACAAGAGTGACAAGGCCTATCCGTTGATCGTCGGGCTCCACTGGCGTGACGGCAGCGCGACGGACGTCTACAACGGCAACAGCTGGGCCAGCGGCAAGCCTTTCTATGGCTTGAAGGAGCTTTACGGCGAGAGCGCGATCTTCGTCGCGCCGGCCGGCCTGGACGCCGGCTGGGCCAACCCGAATGACCGGGACATCCGCTTCATCGGCGCGATGGTCACCCAGCTGAAGCAGGGGCTGTGCACCGACACCAGCCGCACGTTTGCGACCGGCTTCAGCTTCGGCGGAATGATGTCGAACGCGATCGGTTGCCAGATGGGCGACGTCTTCCGCGCCGTGGCACCGATGTCGGGATCCGTCTGGAGCGGCTGCGCCACCTCCTCGAACAAGACCGCGGCGATCCTGTTGCATGCCAAGGAAGATGCCGTCGTCGGCTACCAGTTCGGCGAGGAGGCGCGAGACAAGTACCTGGCCAAGAACAGCTGCACGCAGGCCACCGCCGCGATCGGCACCAACGGCTGCGTGATCTACCAGGGTTGCACCGACAACAAGCCGGTGGCCTGGTGCGGGTATGCCAACGGCGGCCACTGGCCGCCGAGCTTCGCAGCGACGGAAATCAAGTCGTTCTTCGACCGCTTCTGACAAGCCGAGGGCACGGCAAGGCGCCGTGCCCTCGGCCGAGCTTGGCGGCGAGCCGGCCGCTTACCAGCCCACGCCGTAGTAGTCGTACACGCGGCGACCGTAGTTGTCGTCGTAGGTCGGCTCGTCGTTCTCGGCGTAGCGCGGCGCGCCGTTGAGCTGCGATTCGGACAGCGGCACGACATAGCCGTCGAGGTTGGTGTCGTACTTCAGCATGGCCCACGGCACCGGGTAGCGGTCGGTGCCGACACCGAGGAAGCCGCCGAACTCGAGGGCGGCATAGCGCACCTGGCCGGAGCGCTTGTCGATGATCAGGTCGTCGATCGAACCGAGCTTGTCGCCGTTGCTTGCGTAGACCGCGGTGCCTTCGACCTTGTCGGAAGAGATGACGGGATTGCTCATGAGGGTCTCCTTCACTGCGCTGCCGCCTGCGACATGCCGGCGGCGTGACCTCCATTGGTCCATTCCGGGAGGTCGCGCACCATCGGAGCAGGCGCGGCGCGCCTGTAGGAATCTGCCGTCGGGACTTGTGCGCTCAGGCGGCCTTGCTGCGCAGGCCCAGAAGACTCAGGCCGAGCAGCACGAAGCTACCGCCGAACGCGCGGTTCAACCACCGGGCGCGGTGCGGTGCGGCGAGCCGGCCCTTCACGCTGCGCGCGAGCAGCACGTAGACCGCATGCGCGAAGACCGCGCAGCCGGCGAAGGTGACGGTGAGCACGGCGAACTGCTGCGCAGCGCCGGCACCGGCCTTCATGAACTGCGGGAACAGCGCGGTGAAGAACAGGATGGCCTTCGGGTTGGTCAGCGCCACGGTGAGGCCGTTGCCGAACAGCCGCCAAGCCGGTGTGCCGGCCCGCGCCTGGGTGCTGGACGGCTCGGCGAACATCGCGCCGCCGCTGCGCCATTGCCGGATGCCGAGGTAGACGAGGTAGCCGGCGCCGAGCAGCTTCAGCACCAGGAAGGCGGTGGCCGAGGTCTGCAGCACCACGCCGAGCCCGGCGGTGGCGGCGGTGGACACCAGCAGCAACCCGACCGCATTGCCGAGCGAGCTGATCATCGCGCGGGCCGGCCCGACACCGATCGAGTTGGAGACCGCCAGCAGCACGGCCGGGCCGGGCGTGAAGGTGACGAACAGCGAGACGAGGAGGAAGGCGAGCCAGTCGGAGAAGGCCATGGGGCGGGGCGGAGGAATGAAGCGGGTCCGCCGATGGTAGCGGCGGACCCTGACCCTCACATCGCTGGCCGAGCGACTTCTACCAGTTGAACCCCAGCGTATACGTCCCGTTCGTCGCGCCGGTGCCGCCGCTGTAGAACTTCACGCGCACGTAGCGTGCCGACGCAGTGGTGCCGGTGTTGCTGACACTGGCCGAATCGACCACGCCCACGCTCTTCTCGCTCGCGGCCAGCTGGGTGCCGGACGCGTTGTAGATGTAGAGGTCGTAGTCGCTGGATGCGTTCGGCGTCAGCGTCGCGGTCAGCGTCTTGCCGGCCGGCAGGTTCACCAGGAAGTAATCGCCATCTGTCGATGATCCCATCGCGCCGTTCCACGTGCCGGCCGCCGCCACCGTGTTGGCGGTGCCGATGTTGTCGTTCGGCTCGGTCTCGTTGTTGCCCGGCGTGACCACGCTCGCGATCTTCAGGAACTGCGCCGTCACCGGACCCCACTGCCCCGACGACACCTTGGCGCGCACGAACACCAGGTGCTTGCCCAGCGACAGGCCGGTGGTGGCCAGCGTGCCGCTCAACGACTCGGTGGTCTGGTTGAAGCTGCCGTCGGTGGCCGTCAGCGGAATGGCCGTGGCACCGGCCACCCACGGCGGGGTGTCGATGTAGGCCTCGCCGCCGGTCACGTTGAGCGTGGGCTCGGTGCCGTTGCTCTGGTTGAAGCGGGTGTCGGTGGCCGATGCCGTCAGCGTCACCGGCGTGCCGGCGAGCACGCCGCCTCCGCTCGCGTCGCTGCCGAGCGTCACCGAGGTCACGTCGGCCCCCGCGGGGATCTGGTACGGCGCGCGCACCACCTTGGCGGCGTAGATCAGCGCCGGCAGGTTCGCCGGCTTCGTCGTGTTGTTGTAGGTGGTGCAGCTCTCGAAGAAGCTGGAGCCCAGCTCGATCGTGTAGGCCGCCACGCCGAGCTCGCCATAGCTCGGGCCGTCGCTGGTGCCGTCGGTGGCGTAGAGGCCGATCGACTGCTCCGGCGTGTAGCCGTTGAAGTACGCGAGGCGGCGGCCCAGCGTCTGCAGCGCGGTGGCGTTGGCCGTCGGCGTCGACGTGGTGCCCCACGGCCACAGCACCAGCTGGCTGTAGCTGTGCACGTCGATGTGGATGCCCATCGTGTCGACCGGCGCGCCGTCACCCGGGTTCGGGCCGCGGCGGTCGGGGAAGATGCTGCGGATGTAGTTCTGCACCGCCTGCGTCTCGGGTTCGGAGCCGGCCGATGCGCCCCGGTAGGTGAGGTCGCACTGGTTGCCGCTGGAGCCCGAACCGCCGGTGCTGTTCCAGCCGAACGTGAAGTTGCGGTTCAGGTCGGCGCCGCGGGTGTTGCTGGTGGCGCCGCAGTAGGCGGTGTTGGTGTTCTTGCGCCACGAGAGCCCGCCTTCGGCCTTCTTGCGGCCGTCGGGGTTGGTCTGCAGCAGCAGGTGCACCTCGTGGTGGTCGACGATCCAGGTGGCGTCGGGGTTGGTGCCGTAGCCGTTGAGCAGCCAGCGCGCGAACTCCAGGTTCAGCGGCGCGGTGGTGTATTCGCGGGCGTGGATCGCGCTGTTGACGAACAGCTTGGGCTTGGTGCCGCCGACGGCGCTGTTGGTGATCTTCAGCACCCGCATGTCGTAGCCGCCGGAGCCGACGGTCTTCTGCCAGGAGTCGCCGATGTCGATCCAGCTGGCGAGCGTCGGATAGGTGGTGGTGAAGGCCGATGCAGCGGAGAAGGTTTCTTCGACCGTTTCGTAGCAGCTGTAGCCGGGGATGGACTGGATGGTGGCGTCGCCGGCGGCGGCGCCGGTGATGCCGGTGCTGCCATCGGTGCTGGCGCCGGTGGTGCGGCTTCGGGCGTCGGCGGCGGCCTGGATGGCGGCCAGGAAGTCGTTGCGGCGCTGGATGAACTCGGGCGCGTTCTCGATGCGGAAGCCGAAGCTGCGCAGCGCGGCGATGTCGGCGGCTTCGAGTTCGAGGACGAGGAAGCCTTGCTCGTAGTTGGATTCGAGCAGGTTGGCGTGGAAGGTGACGGCGGCCTTGCGCAGCATGGCTGCGTCGGGGTAGAAGGCCTTGTAGATGTTGGTGCGCTGCTTTTCCTGTTGTCGCAACAGGCGCATTTCGGAGGCGGCGTCTTGTGGAGTGGCCACCTGGCCGGGCAGGCGTGTGGCGGAGGTCGACGGTGTGGACTGCTGAGACTGCGAGAAGGCTGACGGTACTGCGAAAACTGCAAGGAACAACGCGGCAAGTGCCGCCCGCGGTTGCGGACGTACGTTGGTCATGGAACGCTCCCTTGTGGTTTACGGTACCAGCCCAGCTGCGTGGGCTGGATCGGCGCGCGCTCTCGAACGGGGATCGACCCATCGGAGCGCCGAATGATTCTGGGGGACTTCCCCTGGCGCGGCGATGGGGGTAACAAGATGAACAGGGTTATTTATTGGGTGTTGGCAATTGCCGCGTGTTGCGGTAATTCGCGTGCGTGCGAAGGGGATGCGGCGCAATGGGCGAAGGAGTTCGCGGCGTTGCGGGCGGTGCGGGGGCACTTTGAGGGCGGGGCGTGGAACGCGGACGTCGACCGGTGGCAGGGGCGGAAGCATCGAGTGATGCAGTGCCTAGCTGATGGGTTGTCGGCGCCAGGGACGGGGGTGGCGCGGGTGGTGGAGTTGATGGGGGAGCCGGATGCGCGGGTGGAGTGCCCGTCGGCGGAGTGCGAGGGGGTGGCTCGGCTGATGGAGGTGCGCGACGGAGGTGTGCGGTCAGTTCCCGCGGCTGGGCAGCTTTGGGTTTACCGATGGCGCGGGGCGCACGATCGTTTGGTGTTCACCGTCATGGACGGGAAGGTGTCTGGCGTGGGTTGGGCGTTGGCGTTGGAGTGATACCGCTTCCTCGCAATTAGCCGCGATAGATGTTGCGGCGGTGGTAGTCCAGATACATCTTCTGAGTCGTCAAAAAGGAGCCGACGTTCTTTTGCCGTATGCCGAGGCGACTAAATTCCACTTCGGCGATGGCCTCCGAGAAGAGGATGTCGCCACCATCGCTGAACGAAATGAAGCCGAGGTCAAAGAGATAGTCGGCTGACGGCGAGAGCAGCAAACCATTGCTGCCATCCAGTCTTTCCACAGCATTGCTGCACGCGCGCCACGGCTTGATGTGACTGGCGATCAGAAGTCCCGGAATCGCAATTCCTGTGCAGCGGCACGCTGACTCGTACTCACTGACGTTCTTCCGGAACGTTCCTTGACCACGCCTTGCCAAGATGACTTGCTCTCTTTCGGTGGTCGAAAGATCTGAAGATTGGGCAAGCTCCTTCTCGATCTCGGTCTCAAGTTGAGCAATGAAGCTGACTGAGGGTCGATCATCGGCACGCCTTTGAAGCGATCCCACGCTCGGTGCGTTGCCGAGTCGAAGAACCTCGCTGAACAGTGCCTCCGAGATCTCAGCCAAGTACGCACCCTGATTGCCGTGTCCCGTGGCGGCTCGAATTGGCGAGTGCGTCTCAGGCAGAAGCGGCGCAATGTCGGCCAGATTCTGCGCGGGGCTGAAGGGCTTGGCCAGCTGACTCCACGAGACCGGCACCAACCATCCTTCAGTGGCCCAATGCTCACCACGCAGTCCAAAGGCCTCCGGCTTCGGGGCGGCAACGGCCACGTCAGTGACGATGCCTACAGCCCCGACCACGGCATCTGCATACGAAACCACCGCGTCACCGGGCCGCACGCGACGCATGTTGTCGTAGAACTGATTCTGGTGGCCGTTGGCCTTTTCGCGAGGAGACCACAGATAGCCGCCGTCGCGCTCCATGCGCACGGTCTGCTTGTGATTCACCCACCAATAGTTCGCCAATGCCGCCTCCTCGAATGGCTGTGCGCATTGGCACAGGACATGGGACTGACGCTCGCTGGTCCGTTGTGCGGATGCGAACGTTGTTTGTAGTGGCGGAGTCTATGTCGGCTGCCTCAAAATTCGCCAATGCCCCGCTCCCTCCTCCTCGCAACCCGGGCCGTGGCAGCCGCTTTGATCCTCCTCGCCACGGCTTGGTCCCTCACCCTCCCCACCACCCCCGACCCCTTCTACTCCGCCACCCACCGCATCCCCCTGCGCCCCGG
>Ga0065165_1002487_pt1 | contig 15488 bp, 15 predicted proteins | sample AraplaMF_Cvi_mMF_FD_63813 | JGI IMG/M metagenome (GOLD analysis project Ga0065165, IMG submission 63813) | Arabidopsis root microbial communities from the University of North Carolina, USA - plate scrape MF_Cvi_mMF (version 2) (version 3) | ecosystem: Host-associated > Plants > Roots >...
GACCTCTCCTTCCGCTACATGAACCCGGAAGCCTACGAGACCATCACCCAGCGGCTCGCCGACCTGTCTGCCCGCAACGAGGGCCTGATCAAGAAGATCGAGGACGAGTTGCGCGAACTGCTGGTCGCCAACGGCCTGGCGGATGCCGACGTAAAGGGGCGCCAGAAGAAGCCCTATTCGATCTTCCGCAAGATGCAGTCGAAGTCGCTCTCCTTCGAGCAGCTCTCCGACCTCTACGGCTTCCGCCTGATCATCGGGGACGTTCCCTCCTGCTACAGGGCGCTCGGCATCGTCCACACGCGCTGGCGGGTCGTGCCGGGCCGGTTCAAGGACTATATCTCCAACCCCAAGCAGAACGACTACCGCTCCATCCACACCACCATCGTGGGGCCGTCGCGGCAGCGTATCGAACTGCAGATCCGCACCCAGCTGATGCAGGAGATTGCCGAATACGGGATTGCTGCCCACGCCCTCTACAAGGACGGACGCGGCGCCGTCAAAGGCGGCGAATTGCTGCCCAAGGAATCGAACGCCTATTCCTGGTTGCGCCACACCATCGAATCGCTGGCGGAAGGCGACAATCCCGAAGAATTTCTGGAGCATACCAAGCTCGAACTGTTCCAGGACCAGGTCTTCTGCTTCACCCCCAAGGGCAAGCTGATCGCGCTGCCGCGCGGCGCGACCCCGATCGACTTCGCCTACGCAGTCCACACCAACATCGGCGACACGACCGTCGGCGCCAAGATCAACGGCCGCATCATGCCGCTGGTGACGCGCCTCAACAACGGCGACGAGGTGGAGATCATCCGCTCCGGCGTGCAGGTTCCGCCGGCGGCCTGGGAAGAGATCGTCGTCACCGGCAAAGCGCGCTCGGCCATTCGCCGCGCCACCCGCATGGCCATCCGCAAGCAGTATTCCGGCCTCGGTCACCGGATACTCGAGCGTACCTTCGAGCGTGCCGGCAAGGCCTTCTCCAAGGACGCGCTGAAGCCCGCGCTGCATCGGCTTGCCCACAAGGACGTGGAGGATGCCATCGCCGCGGTCGGGCGGGGCGAGATGTCCTCGCTCGACGTCCTGCGTGCGGTCTATCCCGACTACAAGGACGAGCGCATCACCGTAAAGCCGGCCGCGGACGACGGCTGGTTCAACATGCGCAGCGCCAACGGCATGATGTTCAAGCTCCCTGAGCGATCCAAGGCCGAGCTGGATGCCGTGGCGGCCAATGGCGAGGAACCGGAATATCTTCCTATCCGCGGTCTGTCGGCCACCACCGAGGTGGATCTCGCCCCGAGCGGCGCAGTCCCCGGCGACCGGATCGTCGGCATCGTCGAGAACGACAACAAGATCACCATCTACCCGATCCAGGCCTCGGCGCTGCAGCGCTTCGACGATCAGCCCGGACGTTGGATCGACGTGCGCTGGGATCTCGACGAGGCAAACAAGTCGCGCTTCCCGGCAACCATCGAGCTCAACACCATCAACGAGCCCGGAACGCTGGCGACCGTCGCGCAGACCATCGCCCGCCTCGAGATCAACATCCGTACCCTCACCATGGGCGGCAACCGGACGGCGGATTTCTCCGATCTGCACATGGAGGTGGAGGTCTGGGACCTGCGGCAGCTCAACCAGCTGCTGTCGCAGTTGAAGGATCTGGACTGCGTGTCCACCGTCAAGCGCCTGTATGATTAGCGTGATGCCTATTTGTGCAGCGCTGCGTTAACGCGCCATGCACTTGGCGCAGGGCTGGCCAGCAGTTGTGGCGTTGGTAAAGGCAAGTCTTCGAACGTATATTGTTGCAGTGCAATAACGAACGAAAGACAAAATCATGTTGACCTCAGTCCGCAAGCTTGCCCGCGCCTTCCGCGTCCCGACCCTCCAGGATCGCGAAATGGCCTATCTCAGCGAAGCCAACGACCGCATCGATCTTGAATACCGCATGCGCCAGGTAGACCGCGGCATGTTCCGCAAGTCCGGCCTCTAATCTTTCGGCAGGGCTCGCCGCGCGCGAGCCCGCCGCCGTGCCCTGGCAGCGCCCGCGCGTTGTCGGCCAGGCATGATGTCTTCGCTCAGGCATGATGTTTTCGCTCAGGCATGATATGGTGATGGGCCCCCGGCTTGGCCTAGATTTGCCATCATCTTAGGCTTTCGCTAAAAGCCGAAGAAAGAAATTGCCGCTGCTTCCGCGCCGCTGCCCTGCTGGGCAAATGGTCGGGGCCGAGGCGGGAAAAAGTCAAGCCATATGCCGTTTCGCCGCCGTACTCCGATGCGCTTCGTCCAGAAGCTGCGCCACGCGCTCATCCCTCCGAAGGGAATCCGCCGCAGGCTGGATTATTTCCGCCTGCGCGTCATGCGCATCGGCGGTTCGCCCCATGCGGTCGCTGCCGGTCTCGCCATTGGCGTCGTCAGCGCCTGGACACCCTTTCTCGGCCTCCACATCGCCTTCGCCATTCCGCTCGCCTATCTTCTCGGCGGCAGCATGGTCGCCGCAGCGCTCGGCACCACATTTGCCAATCCCATCACCTGTCCGATCATCTGGCCGCTCACCTGGAAGATCGGCGAGGTGATGATGGGCCAGTCCGCCGCCGGCCACGATCATCTCGATCTCGGTGCGCTGTTTGCCCATCTCGACGTCTCGCAGCTCTGGCGCCCGGTTCTCGAGCCCATGCTGATCGGCTCGCTGCCGCCGGGTGTCGCCTGCGGCGTCGTCATCTACGCCGTCACCTATTTCGGCATCCGCAGCTTCCGCAATCGACGCCTCCACCGCTTGACGGCGCGTTCCGTGTCGCTCAAGGACACGGCCAACGGCGTTCGTGCTTAGGAAGACCCTATGATCATCGGAATGGGCAGCGATCTTATCGACATACGGCGTGTCGAAAAATCGATCGAGCGGTTCGGCGAGCGCTTCACGCACCGCTGCTTTACCGAAATCGAGCGCGCCAAGTCTGAGCGTCGCAAAAACCGCGCCGAATCCTACGCCAAGCGGTTTGCCGCCAAGGAGGCCTGTTCCAAGGCGCTCGGCACGGGCCTCGCCAACGGCGTGTTCTGGAAGGACATGGGCGTCGTCAACCAGCCGGGCGGCAAGCCCACCATGGTCTTGACCGGCGGCGCCGCCGAGCGTCTGGCCGAACTGATCCCGGCGGGCCACGTGCCTGTCATCCATGTCACCATCACCGATGAATACCCCTATGCGCAGGCCTTCGTTATTATTGAGGCGACGCCCGCAGAGACGTGAAGAATCGGGTCCCGAACAGCCATTGCCGCGGCATTGCGAAGGGTTTAGAGAAACCGCATTCCGCCGGAAAACAGAAAGACGTCCATCGTGTCCGAAAAAGCCGAGACGAAGCAGCAGAACGCCCTTTGGGAAAACATCAAGGTCATCATTCAGGCACTGCTGCTTGCGATGGTCATCCGAACGGTCCTGTTTCAGCCCTTTACCATCCCGTCCGGCTCGATGATGCCGACGCTCCTGGTGGGTGACTATATCTTCGTCAACAAGTTCGCCTACGGCTACTCGAAGTACTCGCTGCCGTTTTCGCCAAACCTGTTTTCCGGCCGCATCCTCGAGTTCAACGAACCGAAGCGCGGCGACGTTATCGTCTTCCGCCTGCCGCAGCAGCCCGAGATCGATTACATCAAGCGTCTGATCGGCCTTCCGGGCGACCGCGTCCAGGTGACGAACGGTATTCTGCTCGTCAACGGCCAGCCGGTGCCCAAGCAGGCCGACGGCGCCTTCACCTCCGATTACCGCCTGGATCCCGGCGCCAACGTGCCGGTCTTCCGCGAAACGCTCGACAACGGCGTCACCTATGACACGCTCGACCAGTCGCCCGTCTCGCGCGGCGACAACACGGTCGAATTCCTGGTGCCGCCCGGCCATTATTTCTTCATGGGCGACAACCGCGATAACTCGCTCGACAGCCGCTTCGACGTCGGCTTCGTGCCGGCTGAGAACCTTGTCGGCCGCGCCAGCGTCATCTTCTTCTCGCTCGGCAACGACACCTCGTTCCGCGAGTTCTGGAAATGGCCCGCCAACATGCGCTGGGACCGCCTGTTCAAGGGCGTTCAATGAACAGGGCGCGACCGCTTTCGGAGGAGGAGAAGGGCGAGCTTGAAAAAGTGCTCGGCCACGCCTTCTCTGACAAGCAGTGGCTCGACCGGGCGCTCACCCATGCGAGCACCGGCCTTGCCAAGGGTGCCAATTACGAGCGTCTGGAATTCCTGGGAGACCGCGTGCTGGGCCTGTGCGTGGCCGAACTCCTGTTCAAGACCTTCCGTTCGGCGCCCGAAGGCGAACTGTCGGTCCGGCTGAACCAGCTGGTCAGTGCCGAAAGCTGCGCCGAGATCGCCGACGAGATGACGCTGCACCGCTTCATCCGCACCGGTGCCGACGTCAAGAAGCTGACCGGCAAGCGGATGATGAATGTCCGTGCCGACGTGGTCGAGAGCCTCATTGCGGCAATCTATCTCGACGGCGGGCTGGAAGCGGCCCGCGGCTTTATCCTGCGCTATTGGGAACCTCGGGCCGCCCGTGCCGATGCGGCGCGGCGCGACGCCAAGACCGAGCTGCAGGAATGGGCCCATGCCAGGTTCGGCGCGACGCCGGCCTATCGGGTCGACGACCGCGACGGACCGGATCATGATCCGCGCTTCACCGTCACCGTGGAAGTGCCCGGTGTCCGGCCGGAAACGGGCGTTGACCGCTCCAAGCGCGCCGCCGAGCAGGTGGCCGCCAGCAAGATGCTGGAGCGCGAAGGCATCTGGCCGAAGCCCGAAGCCGAAAACTGAGATAATTTCGCCGGACGTGCTATGGTCCGGAGCAACACCGAGGCTGTCGGTCCCACGCGGGACGGCGGCCCGCAAGCGGATTGATGGGACCTATGACCGAGAACGACGAAAACATGATCGAGGAAGGGCAGGCCGAGCAGCAGCAGGGGCCGACCCATTCGGGCTTCGTCGCCCTGATCGGCGCCACCAATGCCGGCAAGTCCACGCTGGTCAACCGCCTTGTCGGCGCCAAGGTCTCGATCGTCAGCCACAAGGTCCAGACGACCCGCGCCATCGTTCGCGGCATCGCCATCCACGACCGGGCCCAGATCGTCTTCATGGATACGCCCGGCATCTTCAAGCCGCGCCGCCGGCTTGATCGCGCCATGGTCACGACTGCCTGGGGCGGCGCCAAGGACGCGGACCTGATCGCGCTGCTGATCGACAGCGAGCGCGGCATCCGCGGCGACGCGGACGCGATCCTGGAGGGCCTGAAGGAGGTCTACCAGCCGAAGATCCTGCTTCTCAACAAGATCGACCAGGTGAAGCGCGAGGACCTTCTGGCGCTGTCGGCATCGGCCAACGAAAAGGTCGAGTTCGAGCGCACCTTCATGATTTCGGCCACCACCGGGTCCGGCTGCGACGACCTGATGGATTATTTCGCCACGCGGCTCCCCGAAGGTCCCTGGTATTATCCCGAGGATCAGATCTCCGATCTGCCGATGCGCCAGCTGGCGGCCGAGATCACCCGCGAAAAGCTCTTTCTGCGGCTTCATCAGGAGCTTCCCTACGCCTCCCACGTCGAGACCGAAAAATGGGAAGAGCGCAAGGACGGCTCGGTGCGCATCGAGCAGGTCATCTATGTCGAACGCGACAGCCAGAAGAAGATCACGCTCGGCAAGAACGGCGAAGCCATCAAGGCGATCTCCACCGCGTCCCGTAAGGAATTGTCGGAGATCCTCGAACAGCAGGTCCACCTCTTCCTGTTCGTCAAGGTCCGCGAGAACTGGGGCGATGATCCCGAGCGCTTCCGCGAAATGGGCCTCGAGTTTCCCAAAGGCTGAGCCAGCGCCTTTTCACGTTCTATCGCCTCGTCACGTTCCATGACCTTGGAAGGGCGTGCCGGCACCCCCGGCCCACCGGACTTTCGTCGTAATGGAACTTCCTTGTTCTTCGCGTCTTAGTCGTTACGTTCAAAACGTTGAGTCGCGTTGCGACCTAGGGAGCGATTTATGGCCGGAACGGATGCTGGGGAACTTGACTACGGGTCCTACCCCGCAGGCACGATCGGGTTTTACAGCTGGAACGTTCCCGAGAACCGGGCGCACGGCGACGATGTCATCGCCTACATCTTCGACACGACACCGGCTGCCCTGGCGGCCGGTGAGCCGATCGAGACCCTGATCGGACGGGTCGACGAGGCCGACCGCCGTCGGGTCGCCAAGGCCATCCACACGGCGATCGTCACCGGCGAGCGCTACGAGGCGCAATACACGATCAGACATGCGAATGGGCGGGTGCTGCGGATTTCTGCGAATGGCTGCTGCCTGCGCGACAGCCACGGCACGCCGTCGATCTACACCGGCACTGCGACGATCATGACGGGGGAGGTGGGCGCGACGGCCGAGGACCCGCTTGAGGTCCACTGTCGCGCGGCCCTGGGGCTCGCAACGAAACGCCGCCAATCTCTGGCGGCGCGGTATCTCTCGTCTGCTCTCAATGTGCTCGGCGTGCAGGCATAGGCCCGAAGGCCGGCCGCATCTGCGGCCTTACTTCTGGCGATCCATCAGCGCCTTGATTTCCTGGTAACGGCGACGGTTCACCTCGTCCTGTTCGCCAGGGCCATAGCAGGTGTCGGAGATGCAGAAGCGACGCAGCGCGAGCGGTGTCGTCCCCTTGTCGAATTCGCAGGAGATCTCGCTGTTGAAGTCCGTCGGCTTGGCATCCTCGCGGGTCGAATAGGTGAGGCGGGCGCCGGGCGGGTCAAGCTCCGGGAAGGACTGCACGACGCCGGTCTTGATGGTCGGCATCAGCAGGAAGTTCTTGGCGACGTTGATGCAAGCCTGTTCCAGCTGCGGCGATTGCGCAGCGGCCGGCGTTGCGGCGAAAAGGGCGCCCGGCGTGGCGGCCAGGAGGGCGGCGGCGATAAATGCGTGTTTCATGGAACTTCCCCAACGGCGTGATTTCGCGGGGTGAATTGCAATGAGGCACAATTTGTTCCAGCCGTGCCGACAGATACTCGTCTTTTGTTGCAGATTAGCGCGAAGGCAAAAACCGATTCAGTTTGAAGCGCTTATCGGATAGGGTTGAATCAGCCCGGAAGGAACCTCATCCAACAGATGCAGTGGCAGGACGAAGCGGTCATTATCGGCGTCAAGCGGCATGGTGAGACAAGCGTCATCGCCGAGTTGATGACGCGCCAGCGCGGTCGACATCTCGGCATCGTTCGCTCTGGGCGTTCGCGCTCGATGCAGCCGGTGCTCCAGCCGGGCAACCGGGTGGAGGTGGTCTGGCGGGCGCGCCTCGACGAGCATCTGGGCGAGTTCAAGATGGAACCGGTGCGGTTGCGCGCTGCCCGGCTGATGGAAACGGCGACCGCCGTCTACGGCGTCCAGGCCATGGGGGCGTTGCTGCGGCTGCTGCCCGAGCGCGATCCCCATCCGCACCTGTTCGAGGCGCTCGACATCATTCTCGACAGCCTCGATGATCCTTCGGAAGCCGGCGAGCTCTTCGTCCGCTTCGAGCTTGCCGTCCTCAACGATCTGGGCTTCGGGCTGGATCTGGCGGAATGTGCCGCGACCGGCGTACGCGACGATCTCGTCTATGTTTCGCCAAAGAGCGGTCGCGCCGTCAGCCGGATCGCCGGCGAGCCCTATGCGGACCGCATGCTGGCGCTGCCGCCGTTCCTGCAGGAGCACAGCGCGCTTGCGGCTGACCGCCGGACCATGGCGGAAGCCTTCCGCCTTACCGGCTTTTTCCTTCACCGGCATGTCTATGAACCACGCGGCCTGACCGAAGGCGCGGCGCGCGAGGGTTTCGTCCAGGCGGCCCTCAAGGCGCTCGGCGAGGCGGACCCGCAGCGCGAGGCAGGCTGAGCCGAAGGGGGCAGGCTCGGGCCAGGGCATCTGAAACTGTGCTCAGAGCGCCCCTGGCGGCTCGATCGGCGGGCGGGGCTGTGTGCGCCCGGCGCGCGCTTCGCGCCAGATGGTGAAGATGCCGGCGCCGATCACGATGGCGCAGCCGACCACCATGTTGGCGGTCATCACCTCGTCGAACAGCAAAACGCCGATGATGCAGACCAGCACGGTCTGGACGTAGAACATCGGCTGCACGGCCACCGCGTCGAGCAGCGAATAGGCGCGGATCAGCAGGTAGTGCCCGCTCATGCCGGTGATGCACAGAACCAGCATCCAGATCCAGTCGACCGGCGTGATATGGCTCCAGTAGAAGGGGCCGATGAAGCTGATCGCCACGGCGCCCGCGAAGCCGGTGTAGAAAAACGCGGTCTCGGCGCGGTCGGTTCGGCTCGCCAGCCGCGTCAGCACGGAGTAGAGCGCGAACATGGCGGTGCCGATGATCGGGATGACGATGCGCGAATCGAAGCTTGCCTGCAGCGGGTTGACGATCATCAGGATGCCGACGAAGCCGACGCCGATCGCCGCCCAGCGCCGCCAGCCGACCTTCTCGCCGAGCAGCGGCACGGACAGGCAGGCGACGATCAGCGGCGTTGCCGCAAAGATCGTATGCGTGGCGGCCAGCCCGACGCGCGAAAAGGAGAAGATCGACACGACGATCTGCGCCACCAGCAGCACGCCGCGGGCGACCTGCAGCCAGGGCCGGTTGGGGGTCGCCGCGGACTTCAGCCCGCCGGCGGAACGGCTTGCCACCGCCACCACGAAGCCGGCAAAGGCCCAGTAGCGGATCATGGTGATGAAGATCGGCGGATAGGCGGTGCCGAGGTGCTTGGAGATCCCGTCCTGGATGGCGAAAATGCCCACGGCCGTCAGGGCGAAGAGGAGGCCGGTCGACCGTGGTGTCATGCGCAAAGCTGTCTTCGGTGGGACCGCGAGGGTCTGCTGCATCGGATGGATGGTTCCGGTATGCACCGCAGGTCCGTATGGCGCAACGCATGCACCCTGTATTTTCGCTTTATTCTGGCAATCCGTCAGGACCGTTGCCGGATCGCCCAGGCGCTGCGAGTGCTTGACACCTTGACCTCGTCGCCCAGCCTGATGCGGCCGGTGCCGCGCGGCACGACGTTCCAGCCGAACAGCGGTCCGGGCACGCGCCGGTCGGCCGACATCCTGATCCGCCCCAGTGCCATCATCGGATTGGCGCCCTCGCGCGAGCCTGTCGCCTGGTCCTGGGTGATCATGATGCAGCGCGGGCAGGGTTTCGCGAGGTCGAGCCGCAGGCCGCCGATCTCGATCGCCTCCCAGCCGTCCTCGGCAAAGGCTTTGTCATGCTCGACGACGATATTGGCGCGAAAGCGGTCCATACCGACCGCGCCTTCGCCATGCTCGGCCATGTCCGCATTGATCGCCGCAAGCGAACCGGTAGTGGTGACCAGAACCTGATAACCGTCGGCAAAGGTCAGCGGCGTGTCCGGTCCCGCCCATTCGCTGTTGGCGGAGCGTTTGGCCTTGTCGTCGAAGAAGACCAGCTGCACCTCCCGCTTCAGCCATTCGGAGAGGCGGACATTGATTGCCCGGTCCGCAAGCGCGGCGCTGACGATCGATCGCCAGACCACGACGTCGATCCGCCGGTAGCTCGGCGGCGGCGTCACCCGCATCTCGCCCTTGCCCTGCATGGCAAAGCGGAAGCCGTCGGCATCGGGTGTGACCTCGAGCTGCGCCAGTTCCTGCAGCTCCCGCTGGTTGACGAAATGCCCCTGGGGGTCGGCCAGCATCATGCGCCGGTCTCCGGGAAGTCCCTCTGCCGCCACGTCGGACTGCGTCAGCGCAATGCCGCGCCCGCTCTTCAAGGGAAAAACGTTGATCTCGCTGACCCGCATGGAAAGCCCTCAGATTTCCTCCAAAAACAGATCGAGCACCATCTTGAGGCGCGCATGCCGTTCCTGCGCCAGCGCGCGGCCGGCAGAGGTCTGGAAACCGTCGGCGAGCTTGAACAGCTTGGTCTCGAAGTGATCGATTGCAAACGACTTGTCGTCCAGACTGCGATTCGTGGCAAGAGGATCGACGGGATCATAGAGGCCGGAACCCATGCGGCCGGCGATGTAAAAGCAGCGCGCCGCCCCCATCATGCCGATCGCATCCAGCCGGTCCGCATCCTGCAGCATCTTCGCCTCCAGTGTTTCCGGCGTCACATTTGCGGAAAAGCTGTGCGCCGTCACGGCATGCGCCACCGCCGCCCGGTCGTCTGCGCTCCATCCGAGGTCCGAGAGCACGCCCGATGCCTTGTCTGCCGCCAGACGGGAGGCTTGTGCGCGCAACGGCGAGTTCTTCTCCACGGCGACGCAGTCGTGCAGCAGAACGGCGGCGGCAAGCACCCTGGCATTGCCGCCTTCCAGCGCCTGGATGCGCATCGCGTTGCGGAACACCCGCAGGATATGGGCAATGTCGTGCGAGCCGTCGTCACCTTCGGTCGCATGCGGGATCAACGCTTCGGCCAGCGCTTCGAAAGGCGCAAACGCAGTGGCGAGCGTCGGGCCGGACGCGGCGGCCGTCATGATGCCGCATCTCCGGAAGAAGGCGGCGCGGTCGGCGGCTCGGCACTCTCCTCAGGTGTTTTGGCAAGGATGCGCTGGTAGAACAAGCCGATGCCGATCAGCACCGCGCCGAGCCCGATGAACGACAGCGCCCGCAGGATGCCTTCGAGGTTCGACATGTCGATCAGGAACACCTTGACGACCGAGGCGAGGATCAGCGCTCCGGAGGCAAGCCGCAGGCTGCGCGCCTGCAGCCGCGAGCCGAGCGCCAGCAGCCCGACGCCGATCAGCAGCCAGACCACCGAATAGCTGTAGGTCTCGGCCGACAGGAAGCCCTTCCACTGGGCGATGTTTTCGCCCTGGAAGAAGCGGCGCACCGAAAGCGTCGCCCACAGGAAGCCGAGCACGGCGCCGGCCACCGCCAGCATCGCCACATAGGCCGCCGGCCGCCGGCCGCGGGCGTAGAAGGCGACGATCCCATAGGCGAGCGCCGGCAGCAGATAGCCAAGCAGCAGCAGGTTGACGAACGGCCACGGGCCGGTGTTCTCGCCGGTGAAGAACGGGTTGAGCCTGAACACGTGCAGAGACAACACGTTGATCGTGGCGATCACGCCGGCGAGCATCGATCCCCAGCGGAACACCGGGCTCGGCGTCTTGAGGTCGAGCGTCATCAGGATGCCCGAGAAGCCGACCGTCAGCAGCGTGTAGATCGACTGCTCGCCGAGCGTCGGCACGCGGGCGTCGAGCACGCCGTGGTTCATGGCGTGCCGCACCAGCACGGCGACCGTCAGGAGCGCCGATAGCGAGGCAAGCGCCTGCAGGATGTTGCGGACGCGGAAATCGTCGGAATGCCGCATCAGGTAGGCCGACGCGATGGCAAGTGCCGCCGGAATGCCGTAGCCGGGCAGCAGGGCGTTGAAGAACGGTGTGGTGCCGAGGCTGTCGGCGCCGACCATCGTCGGTTGCCAGGCGATGCGTGAAAACACCACCAGCATCGCCGCGGCCATCATCCAGGGCAGCGCTGCCCATGGACGCAACCTCTGCGCCAACAGGAAGGCAAAGCCGAGCACGGCCACGAGAATCGTCGTCAGCATGCCATTGGTCAGCGCGTGCAGGGCGAGCGTGAAGCCCGCGAACGAACCCGCCACCAGAAGGTTGGCCGGCCAGTTCAGACGGGGCATGTCCTCGCCCGTATTGCCGGTCGGCAGCGGCGCGGGCTTGAACAGCCAGTCCCCAAGGACCAGCAGCACGGCGCCGAGCGCCAGGCCGTACAGCCCATGCGTCCAGTCGGCCGAAAGCCGTCCGAAGTTGAGGAAGCTGATCGTCGCCGTGGTCACCGGCACCGCCGACATCAGCACGCTCCAGACCATCGAGAATTCCGGCTCGCTGCGGCGGAAGCGGCGCAGGAAGGCAGCGCCCAGCAGCGTGAACACCGCCCCGAGCCCAAGGCTGATGCCGATCTCGACCGCGAAGCTTTTGATCGGCGCGAGCTGTCCCGCAATCGGCGTCGGCGGCACGAAGTCGAGCCAGGTCAGGGCAACCAGCAGCACGCTGAGGGCAGCCGCCGCGGCCGACAACAGCGCCGGCCAGACGCCATAGGGGCGGGCGGCTCCGAGCGCTCCAACCACCGCGATGATCGCGGCGCCCGCAAAGAAGGGGGAAACACCGCCCGGCGAGCCGATGGCTACCATCGCAAGCGCCGGCAGGAGCGCCATGATCGAGGCCGTCAGCATGATCGACAGCGGCCGGCGGCGAAGCAGCCCGGGCCAGCCGGCTGGAACCGCTCGGTCGGAGGAATAGGCCGCCCCCGGCCAAAGGGTGGCGGTGCCGGCCACCATCACGATCAGTGCTGCGGCGGGCGGCAAAAGGTCGGCCATCTCCTCGGAAACAAGGTAGATCAGCGCCCAGAAACCCATGCCGACATTGGCGAGCGCCGGAACGAGCGTCCAGCGGCGGATCCGCGCGGCGGCGCTGGTGGCAAGCCAGGTGAGCGACAGGAAGGCGAACAGCGATGTGGCGTTCGGATTGTCGGTCGAGACGAGCGCCGGCGTCAGCAGCGAGGCGACAAGGCCGAAGCCCGCCAGCGCCTGGCCGTGCAGCAGCGACAGGCCGATCGTCCCGAACGAGACCAGCGCCAGAAGCGCGAAGGCTGTGCCCGGGCCGATGAAGCCGTACACGTCGTGGGCCGCATAGACGGCCCCCAGCAGTGTCACCGCGCCGGCTGCCGTCAGCGCCCCGGGCACCATGGCGTGGCTGTGGCGCTCGGCGATGGCGGGCATGCCGCGCCGCCGGACGAACTCGCCGGCACCCATCAGCACCAGGCCGAACAGCGTTGCGAGCAAGAGCCGTGCGCCGGGGCCAAGCAGGCCGGCCTCGATCGAGTAGCGAACCAGGAAGAGGCCGCCCAGCGCCAGCGCTACGCCGCCGACCCAGACCGGCCAGCGGGCGCCGAGATAGCTTTCAAGGTTTTCGCGACGGAACGCAGGGGCGGCGCGGGAGGGCGCCGCCGGGACCGTGGTTTCCGCGCCGGTTCCGATGTCCTCGGGTGGGGCGGGCAAGGTCTCCTCGGCAGGCTGCACGTCGACGGCCTCGCGGGCCGCCGCTTCCACCGCCCGCGGAGCCTCGGGCGTGGTCTCTGCCGCGAGCACCGTGTCGGCGGAGGGCGAAGGCAGCGCCGCCGGCGGCAGTGCCAGCCGCGTCTTCATCGCCTCGACCTCCTGCTCCAGCAGCGCCAGACGCGTCGCCGTCTTGCGGTTGAGGCCGATCATCAGCGCGACAAGCAGCAAAAGCAGGAGTTCGATCATCGTCACGCTTTCAGGGTCAGGATCCGAAGCGACTTATAGCTTTCCTCGACAGTGAAAGGAAAGCTTAGTTCTGACCACGGACTTCGGCCCCCAAAGGGTCCCAAGCCATTGTCATTTTCGCTGTTTTCGCTATTTCATCCGGTAGCTGGAGTTTCGCGCACGCGCTATTCCGAATGGACTTTCCAGAACAGGATGACGGAATGGGCAACGCCAAGGGGATCAGCAAATCACCCACGGGTATAGAGGGCTTCGATGAGCTGACGCTGGGCGGCCTGCCGACCGGGCGACCGGCGCTTGTCTGCGGCTCGGCCGGCTGCGGCAAAACGCTGTTTGCGGCAACCTTCCTGCTGAACGGGGCCCGGGATTTCGATGAGCCCGGCGTCTTCGTGACCTTCGAGGAACGTCCCGTCGATATCGTCAGCAACGTCGCCTCGCTCGGCTTCGACATGGACCAGCTGGTCGACGAAGGTAAAATCCTGATCGAGCACATCGCTGTTGATCCGTCCGAGCTGGAAGAGATCGGCGATTACGACCTGGAAGGCTTGTTTCTTCGCCTCGAGCTCGCCATCGACCAGATCGGCGCCAAGCGCATCGTGCTCGATACGATCGAAAGCCTGTTCTCCGCGTTCACCAATCCGGCCATCCTGCGCGCCGAAATCCGTCGCCTGTTCGACTGGCTGAAGGACCGCGGCATGACCACCGTCATCACCGCCGAGCGCGGCGACGGATCGCTGACCCGCCAGGGCCTGGAAGAATACGTGTCGGACTGCGTCCTGCTGCTCGATCACCGCGTCCACAACCAGGTCTCGACGCGCCGCCTGCGGATCGTCAAGTATCGCGGCACCGCCCATGGCACCAACGAATATCCGTTCCTGATCGACGAGGAAGGCTTCAGCGTCCTGCCGGTCAGCACGCTCGGCCTCAACCACCAGGTTTTCGACGAGCGCATCTCGAGCGGCGTGGCCGATCTCGATGCGATGCTGACGGGCGGCGGCTTTCATCGCGGCAGCAGCGTGCTGATCAGCGGCGTGGCCGGCTCGGGCAAGAGCTCGCTGTCTGCCTGCTTTGCCGAGGCCGCCTGTGCGGCCGGTGGCAGGGCGCTTTACTTTTCGTTCGAGGAATCGGCTGCCCAGACGGTGCGCAACATGCGCTCCATCGGCGTCGACCTGCAGCGTTATCTCGACGCCGGGACGCTGCGCCATATCGCGGCGCGCCCGACCTTCTACAGCCTCGAAATGCATCTTGCGGTGATGCTGCGCGAAGTGGTGCGGTTCGGTCCGACGCTGGTGGTGCTCGATCCGATTTCCGCGTTTCTCGGCAATGCCGACCAGTTGGAAGTGCAGGCCATGCTGCTGCGCATGGTCGACTTCCTGAAGGCGCGCGGCATCTCGGCCGTCTTCACCCATCTCATGCATTCGCAGGACGGTGCCAGCGAGACCGATGTCGGGCTGTCGTCGCTGATGGACGCCTGGATCCTGCTGCTCAACCGCGAAACCAACGGCGAATACAATCGCGAGCTTTACCTCCTCAAGGCCCGCGGCACGTCGCATTCCAACCAGGTGCGCGAATTCGTCATGAGCGACAATGGTATCCGCCTCATTCCTCCCTATTTAGGCGAAGGACGCGCATTGACAGGCTCGGCGCGGCGGGCACAGGAAGCGCGGGACCGCCGTGATCGCGCCCAGCGCGAGCATCAGCTGCAGCGGCAGACAAGCATCATCGAAAAGCGTCGGGAAAAGGCCAAGGCCGAGATCGCCGCGCTTCAGGTGGAGCTCGAGGCCGACGAAATGGAATTGTCGCGCATGCTTGCCGACGAGGAAAACTTTCAGGCGCAGGTCGAGAACGACCTCGCCGCAATGGAAAAAAGCCGACGGGCTCGATCAGGGGAATGACGATGCAGGATCAGACCAACGTCACCGAGCCATCAGAACCCCTGAAGCTCGTCCTCTATGTCGCAGGCCAGACACCCAAATCTGTGGCCGCGATCAACAACCTCGAGCGCATTTGCTCGGAGAAGATGCCGGGCAAGTACATCGTCGAGGTCGTCGACCTGAAAAAGACGCCGCAGCTCGCCCGTGAGCACAATATCGTGGCCATCCCGACGCTGGTCCGCCAGCTGCCGACCCCGATCCGCAAGATCATCGGCGATCTGTCCGATATCGAGAAGGTGCTGGTGCACCTGAAGGTCGGTGAGTAGCGATGGCGACGGAGCTCTCTGACTATAGCGAATTGGGCGCCGAGGAGCTGCGACG
>Ga0065165_1002488_pt1 | contig 15477 bp, 14 predicted proteins | sample AraplaMF_Cvi_mMF_FD_63813 | JGI IMG/M metagenome (GOLD analysis project Ga0065165, IMG submission 63813) | Arabidopsis root microbial communities from the University of North Carolina, USA - plate scrape MF_Cvi_mMF (version 2) (version 3) | ecosystem: Host-associated > Plants > Roots >...
GTAAAACAACGCATGCGAGGGCGTTGATGATGTGGAGTCGGAGATGACGCAGCCTGCAAAGGTCACAGAACCCTCGATGGAGGAGATTCTGGCCTCGATCCGGCGCATCATTGCCGACGATGAGGCCAAGCCGCCGCCGGCGGAAGCTGCGAAGCCCGCGCCCACGCCCGCCGCAGCTGCGGCGAAGCCGCAGCCGATGAATGACGTTCCGCCCTCGAAGGTCGCCCCCGCCAAGCCAGCCGCTGAGAAGCCAGCGCCACCGCCGGCTGCAAAGCCTGCTCCGGCGCCGCCGCCCCCCGCGCCTGCGGCGGATGCATCCAACAACCAGGACGATATCGACGCGTTGCTGGCGGGGCTCGACGCCGCCACGCCGGCGCCCGAGGTCCGTGCGCCGGAACCCGAGCCGGAGCCGGAGTCCGACGTGCTCGAATTGACCGACGAGATGGCGGTGGACCCGGAGCCGACACCGGCCCCGCCGCCGCCGAGCTTCCGCAGGGTCGAGCCGCGTGACGATCTCGAATTCGCCGAAGCGCCGTCGCCGCGCCCCACACCGCCGCCGTCATACGCGCCTGTCGACTTCGATGCGCCGCCACTGCCGCCACAACAGCCGATCCTCGCGCAATCGACCGTCTCCGCCGTCGAATCCGCCTTCAACTCGCTGGCCCATACGGTGCTGAGCAGCAATGCGCGGACGCTGGAGGATCTGGTCAAGGAGATGCTGCGCCCGATGCTGAAATCCTGGCTCGACGACAATTTGCCGGGCCTCGTTGAACGCATCGTGAAGGCCGAAATCGAGCGAGTCTCGCGCGGCGGCAGGTAGGGTGGCCGGCCGGCCCCGATAAAGCCCTGCTCCTGTGTCATGGTCGGCCTGCCGGCCGGGCCGGAAAACCCTTTTGCCGCTGAGCTTTCCGTTGACTTGAACCCCGCGCGCGGCTTTCTAGCAGCCCCATGATCGAGAAAAATTACCAGCCCGCCGATATCGAAGCCCGCATGTCCGTGGTGTGGGAGGACAGCCTTGCCTTCAAGGCCGGCCGCCCCGACCGCCGCGACGCCGTGCCCTTTACCATCGTGATCCCGCCACCGAACGTGACGGGCTCGCTGCACATGGGCCACGCCCTCAACAACACGCTCCAGGACATCCTGTGCCGGTTCGAGCGCATGCGCGGCCGCGACGTGCTGTGGCAGCCCGGTACCGACCATGCCGGCATTGCCACCCAGATGGTGGTCGAGCGGCAGCTCATGGAGCGCCAGCAGCCCGGGCGCCGCGAATTGGGCCGCGAGAAGTTTCTGGAACGGGTCTGGCAGTGGAAGGCCGAGAGCGGCGACACCATCATCAACCAGCTCAAGCGCCTCGGCGCCTCGTGCGACTGGTCGCGCGAACGTTTCACTATGGACGAGGGCCTGTCCAAGGCCGTCGTGAAGGTGTTCGTCGAGCTGCACCGTGACGGCCTGATCTACAAGGACAAGCGGCTGGTGAACTGGGACACCAAGCTGCTCACCGCGATCTCCGATCTCGAAGTGCAGCAGACCGAGGTCAAGGGCCACCTCTGGTATCTGCGCTATCCGATCGAGGGCAAGACCTTCAGCCCCGAGGATCCCGCGAGCTTCATCGTCGTCGCCACCACGCGTCCCGAGACCATGCTGGGCGACACCGGCGTTGCCGTGCATCCCGAGGACGAGCGCTATCAGAAGCTGGTCGGCAAGAACGTGATCCTGCCGCTGGTCGGCCGCAAGATCAGGATTGTCGCCGACGAATATTCCGATCCGGAGAAGGGTTCGGGCGCGGTCAAGGTGACGCCGGCGCACGACTTCAACGATTTCGAGGTCGGCAACCGCCACGGCCTGGCCCGCATCAGCGTGCTCGACCGGGAAGGCTGTCTCGATCTCCTCGACAACGAGGATTATCTGCGCGACCTGCCGGAAGGCGCCGCGCAATTCGCCGAGGAGTTTCACAAGGTCGACCGCTTCGCGGCGCGCAAGCGCATCGTCGAGCGGATGGAGAGTTTCGGCTTCGTCGAGCGGATCGAGCCGCACACCCACATGGTGCCGCACGGCGATCGCTCCAACAGCGTGATCGAGCCGTATTTGACCGACCAGTGGTACGTCGACGCCAAGACGCTGGCAAAACCCGCGATCGCGGCGGTGCGCTCGGGCGAGACGACCTTCGTCCCGAAGAACTGGGAAAAGACCTATTTCGAGTGGATGGAGAACATCCAGCCCTGGTGCATCTCGCGCCAGCTGTGGTGGGGCCATCAGATCCCGGCCTGGTACGGTCCTGACGGCAAGGTGTTCGTCGCCGAGACCGAGGAAGAGGCGATCAGCCACGCGCTCGGTTATTACGTCGAGCAGGAGGTCATCACGGTCGAGCAGGGCCGCGAGATGGCGCTCGACCGCAACAAGCGCGAAGGCTTCATCACGCGCGACGAAGACGTGCTCGACACCTGGTTCTCCTCGGCGCTGTGGCCGTTCTCGACGCTCGGCTGGCCCGAGGACGCACCCGAGGTGAAGCGCTATTACCCGACCAACGCGCTCGTCACCGGCTTCGATATCATCTTCTTCTGGGTCGCCCGCATGATGATGATGGGACTTCACTTCATGAAGGAGGTACCGTTCTCGACGGTCTACATCCACGCCCTCGTCCGCGACGAGAAGGGCGCCAAGATGTCGAAGTCGAAGGGCAACGTCATCGATCCGCTCAACCTGATCGACGAATATGGCGCGGACGCGCTGCGCTTCACGCTGGCCGCGATGGCGGCGCAGGGGCGCGACATCAAGCTCGCCACCAGCCGCGTCGAAGGGTACCGCAACTTCGCGACCAAGCTCTGGAACGCCTCCCGCTTCGCGGAGATGAACCATTGCGCCGTGCCCGAGGGTTTTGAGCCGGCGAAAGCGAAGGAGACGCTGAATCGCTGGATCGCGCATGAGAGCGCGCACACCACGCGCGAGGTCACCGAGGCGATCGAGGCCTATCGCTTCAACGACGCGGCAGGCAGCATCTATCGCTTCGTCTGGAACGTCTATTGCGACTGGTATGTCGAGCTCGCCAAGCCCGTGCTGCTCGGTCCCGATAGCCCCGCGAAGGACGAGACCCGCGCCATGGTCGCCTGGGCGCGCGACGAGATCCTGAAGCTGCTGCATCCCTTCATGCCCTTCATCACCGAGGAACTGTGGGAGGTGACGGCCAAGCGCGACGGCCTGCTCGCGCTGGCGGAGTGGCCGTTGAAGCCGTCCCAGCCGACGCCGGAGCAGCTCGCGATGCTTGCGGCTGCGGCCGGACCGACCGATCCGCTGATCTCGCCGGCCCTGATCATGCCGATCTTCGACCATGCCGACTTCAGCGATCCCAAGGCGGAAGCCGAGATCGGCTGGGTGATCGACCTCGTCACGCAGATCCGCTCGGTGCGCGCCGAGATGAACATCCAGCCGGCAACGCTGACCGCGCTGGTGCTGGCGGGTGCCTCGGCCGAGACCAGGGAGCGCGCCCCGCGCTGGACCGATGTCGTCAAGCGCATGGCGCGGCTGTCCGACATCTCCTTCGCCGATCGCGCGCCGGATGGGGCCGTCCAGCTTCTCGTGCGCGGCGAGGTCGCCGCGCTGCCGCTGAAGGGCGTGATCGACGTCGCCGCCGAGCGCACGCGCCTCGACAAGGAGATCGGCAAGGCCGACGCCGACATCAAGCGCGCGGAGTCGAAGCTCGCGAACGAGAAGTTCGTCGCCAATGCGGCCGAGGAGGTCGTCGAGGAGGAGCGCGAGAAGCGCGAGGCGGCGCTGGCCCGCAAGGCCAAGCTGCTGGAAGCGCTCGAGCGGCTGAAGCAGGCCACCTAAGCCTCTGGGGCCTATTTCGGAAACGGCTTGCTGAGGAATTTCGAGCCCCTGACGCCGTAGCGCCAGGGCAGTTCGACCGCCTTGGTGATGCCGATCCGGATGCCCGCTACCACCTCGACGTCTTCCGTCCGCGCATGCAGCGCGATCGGCGGCCGGTCGAGCGGCAGGGTGTTGTGCGCGATGGTGATGCCGAGTGCCTCGGTCAGCTTGCCCGGGCCCGAGCAGAGCGCGTGCAGATCCTGGAGATGCCTGCGGCGGCGCATCGCGGCCAGGCCATGTGTCGGCTCCAGCGCGCGGATCAGCACGGCGGCGGCCGAGCCTGCCTCCTCGCAGACGAAGTTGACGCACCAGTGGATGCCGTAGGAGCGGTAGACATAGGCAAAGCCGGGCGGGCCGAACATGATCTGGTTCCGCGGCGTCGGGCCGTTGTAGGAGTGCGCCGCCGGCTCGGTATGATGATAGGCCTCGACCTCGACGATGACGCCGCCGACGCCGTCGACCAGTAGGGTCGCACCGATCAGGTCCGGCGCGACCTCGCGGACATCGCGGTCGAAAAACGAGCGCTTCAGGGCCTTGCCGAGCCGCGGTGTGGAGGCTTTCGAGACTGGAGCCATTCGAGGTGAGAATCGCTTGAGAACAGAGCAGGATATTGCCCATATCTGCCATGTTCCCTGAAGCGGGGCGAGCCGGGTTGCGATGCCGGGCCAGACCGACTAGGTAGGACCTGAACAGACCGGACAGATCATGGTCGTTATTGTCGATACCGTCACGAACCCGCTGCGCCCGCGCCACCCCGAAAAGGTGAATCGCCCCGATTCCGCTTCGCCGCCGAAGCCGGACTGGATTCGCGTGCGCGCGCCCAACACCCGCGGCTATGCCGACACCCGTAACATCGTGCGCTCCAACGGCCTGCACACGGTGTGCGAGGAGGCGGGGTGCCCGAACATCGGCGAGTGCTGGGACAAGAAGCACGCGACCTTCATGATCATGGGTGACACCTGCACCCGTGCCTGCGCGTTCTGCAACGTCAAGACCGGCATGCCCAACGCGCTGGACGCGGCCGAGCCGCAGCATGTGGCGGAGGCGACGGCGAAGCTGGGTCTCGCCCACGTCGTCATCACCTCGGTCGACCGCGATGACCTCGCCGACGGCGGCGCCGAGCATTTCGCCCAGACCATCCGCGCCATCCGGGCCGCGTGCCCCTCGACCACGATCGAGATCCTGACGCCGGACTTCCTGCGCAAGGAGGGAGCCCTGGAAGTCGTCGCTGCGGCCAAGCCGGACGTCTTCAACCACAATCTCGAGACCGTGCCGTCGCGCTATCTCACGGTGCGGCCCGGCGCGCGCTATTTCCATTCGATCCGGCTGCTGCAGCGGGTCAAGGAGATCGATCCCACCATCTTCACGAAGTCCGGCATCATGGTCGGCCTCGGCGAAGAGCGCCACGAGGTGCAGCAGGTAATGGACGATCTGCGCTCGGCTGACGTCGATTTCCTGACCATCGGGCAATATCTCCAGCCGACCCGCAAGCACCATGCCGTGATGCGCTATGTGCCGCCGGATGAATTCAGTTCCTACGAGAAGGTCGCCTACACCAAGGGGTTCCTGATGGTGTCGGCGAGCCCGCTCACCCGTTCTTCGCACCATGCCGGCGAGGATTTTGCGAGACTGCAGGCCGCGCGGGCCGCGACCGCGCGCTGAACCGCCATGCCCAAATTTTCGAGCAAGCGCCGTGTCAATCACAGCGCGTCCGAGATGTTTGATCTGGTCGCCGACGTCGAGCGCTACCCGGAATTCGTGCCGCTGTGCAGCGCGCTCAAGATCCGCCAGCGCATGGCCAAGCCCGACGGCACCGAGATTTTGGTCGCCGACATGACGGTGTCGTTCAAGCTGGTGAAGGAAACCTTCACCAGCCGCGTGACGCTCGATCGCGCCAATCTGAAGATCCTGGTCGAATATCTGCAAGGCCCGTTCAGTAATCTCGAAAACCGCTGGACGTTCGAGCCCAAAGGTGAGGGCGTCTGCGACGTCGGTTTCTTCCTCGCCTATGAGTTCAGGAGCCGCATGCTGGCGATGCTGATGGGCTCGATGTTCGATGCCGCGTTCGCGCGGTTCTCGACGGCGTTCGAGAAACGTGCGGATGCGATCTACGGCCGGCCGAAGCTGGCGTCGACGTAGTTCCTACGACCGCGCACACTCTCTCCGCCGTCATTGCGAGGAGCGTAGCGACGAAGCAATCCAGAATCCCTCCGATGAGACAGTCTGGATTGCTTCGCTTCGCTCGCAATGACGATATGATGCAGGGGTGCCGGCCAATCAATCCACCGTCTTCACCACATCCGGCGGCTGCGAGGCGTAATAGGCCGCGGCGGCCTCGATCTCCTGAGGCGTCATCGCACGGGCGATATTGCGCATCTGCTGGCTGATGTCGTTGCGGCGCTCGCTCGAAGCAAACGCCTGGAGCTGCGCCTTCATGTAGGCCTCCGACTGTCCCTCCAGCCACGGGCTGCCGGTCTTGTTGTCGAGGCTGCCATGGCAGGCGCCGCAGGGCGCGATACCGCGCATCGGCGCACCGTAGACGACGATGTCGGGCTTCGGCAGAAGCGGCGTCGGGTGATAGGCCGGAAGCCGCGGCAGATAGGCGTAATAGTTCGAGAGATCGGCGATCTCCTGGTCCGTCAGATTGACGGCGAAGGGCGACATCACGGCGTTGGTGCGCGCGCCCGATCTGAAATCGTGCAGCTCCTTGTAGATCACGGCCGCATACTGGCCGGCGAGGTTGGGCGAGTCCGCGCGGCTGATGCCGGTCGGGCCATGGCAGATCGCGCAGCGCTGCGCCAGCGTGGCGCCGCGGCCGATCGCCTCCTGGCTCGGGCGCGACAGCGTGTGCGAGGTCAGCACGACCTCCGACAATTGCTTGCTCCGCTCAGGCGCCGTGACGTTTGGCGCACGCTGCGGCACGCCGGCGGCGCTACAGATCGCATCCCAGACATTTGCGAACTGCACCCAGGGCTGCGCGAACGGCAGCACGATGAAGCCTGCAATCGCGGTGACGATCAGGATGGCGGCGGTTATGCCGACGCCGATCCTGAAATGGTTGTTGCGAAGCGTGAAGAGGTCGCGCGTGCTCATCACTGCGCTCCCACATAGACGGCCGGCACGGATGTGCCTTCGCTCAGCGCCAGGTTCAGGATCGGATAGCCGTAATTGGTGAGGGTGAGAGCGATCATCAGCGCCACCCACAGCGCGTGCGTGTTGAGCGCAACCGGCACGGTCGCCGGCTGATGCACGGCAATCGCGAAACGATAGGGACCGGCATCGGCCTGAGGCGCCCGCATGCCGCGCGCCAGGATGACGATGAACATGATACCCGACGTCAGCAGGATGAAGCCGCCGATCGCCGAGAACGTGACGGAAAGCGCCTGGGGCGCGATGGCGGGATCGCCGAAGTCGAAATAGGCCATGCGGCGCGGCATGCCCAAAATGCCGACCCAGTGCCACGGGAAGGTGGTGACGATCATGCCGATGAACCACAGCCAGAGCTGGGTGCGGATCAGGCGGAGATCGATCAGCTCCCGCCCGGTCAGATGCGGCCACAGGTCATAGGCGATCGCGAAATACATGATCACGATGGCGCCGCCGAAGATCAGGTGGAAATGGCCCGTGATCCACTGCGTGTTGTGAATGGAGGCATCGAGCTGATAGCTCATGTTGATGAGCCCGCCGGCGCCGCCGAAGCCGAGCATGACGAACGAGAACGCCAGCGCCAGCATCATCGGATTGTCCCAGGGCAGGGCCCTGATCCAGCCGAACAGGCCGCGGCCGCCGCGCAGGCGTGCCGCGATCTCGACCGAGGCGCAGATCGTGAACACGGTCAGCAGCGTCGGCAGCGCCACCAGCGCGGTGAATGCCGAATGGATGAACTTGAAGCCTGCGCCGACCTGCGGATCGGCGAAGGTGTGATGCATGCCGATCGGCATCGCCACCACCAGGAACAGGATGAAGGAGATCCGCGCCATGCTGTCGGAATAGACCCGGCCGCCGATCGCGCGCGGCACGATGGTGTAATAGGCGATGTAGGTCGGCATCAGCCAGAAATAGACGATCGCGTGCAGCGTCCAGGAGAAGAAGATGCGCGCCAAGCCGGCATCGATCGTGGCCTTCAGGCCCGCTGCAACGGGGATGATCTGGAGCAGCAGTTCGAGCGCGGCGCCCACCGCGGTCCATGCCCACAGATACGAGCCTGCGACATTTGCGAACATCGCGAGCGGCACCGGCGCGCCGGGATGGGCCTTGCGCCAGACGCGCAGGTTGACCGACATCAGTGCGACCCAGATCCAGGAGCCGACCACGACCAGCACGACGCCGAGATAGTAGAAGACGTTGCCGATCAGCGGCGGATAGAAGGTGTAGAGCACCGAGGCGCGCCCCATTGCGATCGGGATCACCGCCATGATGCTCCCGATAACGATCAGCCAGAATCCGGTCCAGGCCCAGCGCACGCCGACCAGGCGCTGCTCCAGCGCGGACTCGCTGATGGCATAGCCAAAGCCCATCGCGACCAGGGTCGGGAACACGTAGCCCATCACCGTGCCGTGCGCGGTCAGCGAGCGGTAATACAGTTCGGGATTAGACAGCCAGGTGCCGATCGGGCTGCGGATGAACATCTGCCAGGCACCGAGCGTCAGCGCGATGCCGAACACCGCAAAGGCCAGCCAGAAATGGGCTAGAATGAGCTTCCTATTGACCAACACAGCTCAGCCTCCCGCCGCTCTTCGCGCGGGTTGCGAAGTCGGCCTTGTCGATCACCTTGACCTTGCCCCACATGCCTTCGTGCCCGAAGGAGCAAAATTCCTGGCAGGGCATCAGATAGTCGCCGGTCCTGGTGAAGCGCATCAATTGCTCGGAGATGTAGCCCGGCACGAGCATGGTGTTGACGTTGGTGCCCTGGATCAGGATGCCGTGCACGACGTCGGCGCTGGTCGCGCGCAGGGTGATCGGCGTATCGACGGGGACCACGATGCACGCCGGCGTGAAGGAATATTGCTGGCCGATCGCGCGTACCGTGACATTGCCATTTGCCTCGAGCACGCTGCCGAGATTGCTCTCGACGAACTCGCCGGACAGATGAATCCGCGATGGATCGGTGGTCTCGACGCGCGGCTGCGGCATGGTCGCGCGATGAATGCCGGCGAAAGCCGCGAGCAGCGCCATCATCACGATGATGGCGACCGCGATGGTGGCCCAGCGCCGCTCGACGCGGGCCGCGACCTCGGCGCTGGCTCCGCCGCTGCCATGGGTTTCGTCTGCGCTCATTGCAGCGGCCCGCGCGGCAGGAAGACGAAGAGATAGAAGGCGAGCCACATCGCGACCACGCAGGCCGTAGCGATCCCCGCCAGTACGATCGCGCCTGACGGACCCTGGGCGACGACCTCCTCGACGGCCTGGTCGGCTGTGGCCGGGCTGGTCGGCGGGTCGGAATTGAACATGACGGCGCCTCTCAGTTCAGCGGTGCGGAGCGCAGCTCGTTGGCCTCGCGCGCCGAAACCGGCGTGCCGCGATTGCCCCAGGCGGTGCGGATGTAGGAGACGACGGCGGCGACCTCGTTGTCCGAGAGGAGGCCTGCGAAGGGCGGCATGCCATAGGGCCGTGGATTACCCCTGGTGCCCGGCGGATAGCCGCCATTGAGCACCATGCGGATCGGATTGACGGCCGACTGCATCTCGATCGACTGGTTGTTGGCGAGCGGCGGCCAGTGCGGCGGCTTGCCTTCGCCCTGGGTACCATGACAGCTCGCGCAATTCTTGTCGTAGACGGTCTTGCCGAGGCTGATCAGCAGGCTGCTCTCGGTGGTCGGCAGCGCCGAATTTGCCGGCGGCGGCGATGAGCCTTCCGCGATTCCCTTGAGGTACACCGCCATCGCCCTGGTGTCCTCGTCGTTGAGATATTGCAGGCTGTTGTGCACGACCTCCGCCATCGGACCGTAGACCACGCCGCGTGCGGAGACGCCGGTCTGGAGCAGATCGGTGATGTCCTTGATGCTCCAGTCGCCGAGCCCGGCTTCGCGGTTGGAGGTGAGCGAGGGCGCGTACCAGTTCTGCATCGGGATCAGGCCGCCCTTGAAGGCATCCGATTGCGAGGTGCCGCCGAGGGCGTTGATCGGCGAATGGCACATGCCGCAATGGCCGAGGCCCTCGACCAGATAGGCGCCGCGATTCCATTCGGCCGATTTGGTCGGATCGGGCTTGAATTCGCCCTCGCTGAAAAACAGCGTGCGCCAGCCGAGGATGAGCTGGCGGTTGTCATAGGGGAAGCGCAGCTCGTGCGGCCGGTTCTTCTGGTTCACCGGCGCGATGGAGCGCAGATAGGCAAAGATCGCATCACTGTCGGCGCGCGTGACCTTGGTGTAGGAGGCGAACGGCATCGCCGGATAGATCAGCCCGCCATCGGGGAAGCGGCCGCTGTGCATGGTGCGGTAGAGATCGTCGGCGCTCCATTTGCCGATGCCGGCGTCCGGATCCGGCGTGATGTTGGAGGTGTAGATCGTGCCGAACGGGGTCGGCATGGCGCGGCCGCCGGCGAACAGGCGGCCCTCGGGCGCCGTGTGGCAGGCGGTACAGTCGCCGGCGCGGGCGAGATATTCGCCGCGGGCGATGATGTCGCTGCTCTTGTCCTGTGCCTGCGCCGCCGTCGTGAGCGCAGCGAGAGCGAGGAGAGTGATCGACAATTTCGAGCCCATCATCCGCCTCGTCAGTTGGGCTGGCTGCCGCAGCCGAAGGGCAGCGCATAGGTGCCTTTCGGGACGGGCGCAGGATTGGCCGGGGCAGGGCGCGTCGCAAGCCAAGCTGCGACCGCGGTCACGTCGGCTTCGGTCAGATGGCCGGCGACGAGCTGCATGCAGTCGGGCGATTTCGCCGTGCGGGTGCCGTAGCGCCAGGCGCCGAGCTGGGCGCTGACATAGGCGGCGCGCAGGCCGAGCAGGCCGGGAATGCCGGGCTGCATGCCCGTCAGGCCGGGGCCGTGACAGCTCACGCAGGCCGGGATGTTGCGAGCGGCATCACCGCTGGTCGCAAGCTGCTCGCCCTGGGCCAGCACGTCCTTGCTGACCTCGCTCGGCGCGGGCTGCGGCAGCGGCGGATGCTCGCTGGCGAAATACTCCGCCATCGCTTCGAGATACGGATCGGGTAGAAACTCCAGCAGATAGTTCATCGGTGGGTATTTGCGCCGGCCGCTGCGGAAGGCGAGAAGCTGATTGTAGAGATAGCCGGCGGGCTTGCCGGCAAGCCGCGGGAAATAGACGTCGCTGGTGCCTTCGCCCTTGTTGCCGTGACAGGGCGTGCACGCCTCCACCCGCGCAGCCATCGTATCGGGCGGCTGGCTGGCCGTTTGCGCGGCCGCACCATCAAAGGCTGACAGGGTAACAATGACTGCGGCCGAGGCCGCAACGCGAGCGAACACTTTCGTCGCCCTCCACAAGGCTGCTCCGGGTGATTCCAGATCGCAACGTAGAGCGGCATTATTGCGCCAATATTTTCTCACGCAAGGCAGGACAGGTGCGATGACGTTTGGTCGCGCCTGCACATTTGCGATCCTGATCGAATTCGACAAGATTTGCGTGCTTTTTGATAAGCAAGCATGACGTTGCGCTCTCGCGGCTTGTCGCCCGAGCTTTGCTTCGTCGTGTCGCCCTCAAGGAGTCAGAGAGCGCAGGGAAGACCGGGTGCCGGCCGGGCACCCACGGTCCACTGTGCGAAGGTTGCGCTACAAGAGGCTGCACAGCGGCATACAGGTGAAGCCCAACACACGGCCTTCCCTGCGCAGTGGTTTGACGGCTTATGCCGAGCTCTCCCTGGGGAGCGATGCACTATTGCCCCCGTCGCCTTGCAGATGGCTGATGCACGTGCCCGGTCGGGCCGCCACATCACTGCAAGACTTGGCGCACAGACCCCGGGCGCCAGGACGACACGGTTTTGCCGTACGCTGTCAGCACCGGTCGTGTGCGCGATGCGTGTCGCGCACGGTTGCCCGCCCTGCGACGACGATCGCGCCGATACTGCCTGCGTCCACCACGGCTCACCCCGCGTTCGTGACGATCGCGATACGCCCCTCTGACAAGGGGTGAGGTGGCGCTTGAATACGCCAAAGTCGAATTTCGGTAAAGCGGAATATTTTCGCCGACGCGCATTGCCCCACGGTTAGCGTGTTTTGCCCGTCGGGCAACGCTAGGGATAGGTGCGCAGGATGCGTTAGCGTCAGCGTAACCCACCTCTTTCGACTCCGCATCTCAGCCTCTTGGCGCGCGCGGCGGCCTGCGTTTGGCGACATGCCGGCGCGGCGAGCGGGTCACGCGCGGGCGCAGGCGGCTCGCGGCGGCGCGTTGCGGCTTGGCCGACACTTGCGGGCCGCGGGCGAGGTCCATCAGCATGCGCAGCGCCTCGACCACGGAACGCTGACGGACGGCAGTGCGGCCGATCGCTCCAAAGCGATGCTCGCGATGGATGATGCGGCCGTCGCGTGCGGCGGCGGCGAAATGCACGAGGCCGACCGGCTTGCCCGGCGTGGCGCCGCCGGGGCCGGCGATGCCGGTGATGGCCACCGCAAGGTCGACGCCGGCACGCTCCAGCGCGCCGACCGCCATGGCGGTTGCGGTCTCCTTGCTGACGGCGCCGAAATTGGTGAGCGTTGAGGCCTCGACCCCCAGCATCGCGCGCTTGGCGTCGTTGGAATAGGTGACGAAGCCGCGGTCGATGACGTCAGAGGAGCCGGGGATATCGGTCAGTGCGCCCGCGACGAGCCCGCCGGTGCAGGATTCGGCGGTCGCGATCGTCAGCTTGCGCATCCGGCACAGATCGAGCAGCGAGCGGGAGAGGGCGCGTGCGTCGCTGCCGGCCATGGCCTAGGCGCTCCAGGTCTTCTCGTTAAACGGCAGGCGGATGGTGGCGCTCGCGGTGGCCGCGATGCCCTCCTCGCGACCGGTGAAGCCGAGCCGCTCGCTGGTGGTCGCCTTCACGGCGACGCGGGAGATATCGACGCCGGAGATCTCGGCGATGCGCGCGCGCATGACGTCGCGCAGGGGGCCGATCTTCGGCCGCTCGCAGATCATGGTGACCTCGAGGTTGGCGATGCGGCCGCCGCGCTGGGTGACGCGCTCGATGGCGTATTTCAGGAACTGGTCGGAGGAGGCGCCCTTCCACTTGGCGTCGCTCGGCGGGAAGTGCGAGCCGATGTCGCCATCGGCCAGCGCGCCGAGGATGGCATCGACCAGCGCATGCAGGCCGACATCGCCGTCGGAATGCGCCAGGAATCCCCTCGTGTGCGGCACGCGGACGCCGCAGAGCATGAGATGGTCGCCGTCGCCGAAGGCATGCACGTCGTAGCCCGTGCCGGTCCTGATGTCGCCGAGCAGGCTGGCGAGGCGCGCTTCCTCGCGGACGAAATCTTCGGGGGTGGTGAGCTTCATATTGGCAACATCGCCTTCAAAGGTTGCAACCGTCAATCCCGCCCATTCGGCAATCGCGGCATCGTCGGTGAAATCGGAGCGCCCGTCCTTTGCGGCGCGACGATGCGCCTCGAGGATGACGTCGAAACGAAAGGATTGCGGCGTCTGCGCGATTCGCAAACGCGCCCTGTCGGGCGTGTCCTCGACATCGCCGCTTGCGCCGGTGACCTTGATGGTGTCGGTAACGGCGACGGTCGGGATCGCAGCGCCGGTGCGGCTTGCCGCCTCGATCGCGCGCGAGATCACGCCTTCAGTCACGAAGGGGCGCGCGGCGTCGTGGATCAGCACGATATCGGGCTTATGCCTAGCGAGCGCTTCGAGACCCGCCAGCACCGAAGCCTGGCGCGTCGCGCCACCATTGGCAGGCGGCTCGTGCTTGAGGCCTGCGACCGCTGCCGTGAACATGGCGCCGTCGTCGGGGTTCACCACGGGCTGCACCGCGAACACGTTGGCGTGGCGGCTGAAGGCTTCCATGGCGCGATAGATCACGGGCACGCCGCCGATGGTCCGGTACTGCTTCGGCCCGCCCGCGCCGGCGCGCAGGCCGCGTCCGGCCGCGACGAGAACGACTGCGGTGCGTTGTGATTTCGCCATAGGACTCAAATACTCAGTTGCTAATGATGGAGGCGGGGGGAGTGGGGTGATTGCCGGCATGCCTCTAGCACGGCAGGCCCGCAAAAAAAGGGGGTTTCCCCGGATTGTGGGATTCAGCATTTTGCTGCACTGCACTTGAAAGATTTATAGAACTGTCTAAACTGTAGGCATGACGCTTGACTGCACAAGAATTGTGCGCAAGATAGGTCATGGCAGGCGCGATGAGGCCCTGCCAACTTGACGAGACCATTGTGACCGGCCCGGCAGGATCAGGCTCCAAGCCCTTGAAAATAGGCGATATCGAGGTCGCCACCCCGGTCTTCCTGGCTCCGATGTCGGGGGTGACGGACTCGCCCGTTCGCAAGCTGGTCGCCGAGCTTGGCGCGGGTCTGGTCGTGTCCGAGATGACCGCGAGCGATGAGCTCGCCAACGGCCACCGGATGTCGCGGTTGCGCTGCGAAGCGACCGGAATCGGCCCGCACGTGGTCCAGCTCGCCGGCTGCGAGACGCACTGGATGGCCGAAGGCGCCCGGATCGCGGAAGCCGAAGGCGCCGACATCATCGACATCAACATGGGCTGTCCGGCCCGCCACGTCACCGGCGGCCAGTCCGGCTCGGCCCTGATGCGCGACCTCGACCATGCCGTCAGCCTGATCGAGGCGACCATCGCGGCGGTGAAGGTGCCGGTGACGCTGAAGATGCGGCTCGGCTGGGACGACCGCAGCCGCAATGCGCCTGAACTGGCTCGGCGCGCGGAAGCCGCCGGCATCAAGCTCGTCACCGTCCATGGCCGTACCCGCTGCCAGTTCTACAAGGGCGAGGCCGATTGGGACGCGATCCGCGCGGTGCGCGAGGCGATCTCGATCCCGCTGATCGTCAACGGCGACATCACCTCCTACGAGAAGGCGCGCGCGGCGCTCGAGGCCTCCGGCGCCGACGCCGTGATGATCGGGCGCGGTGCGCAGGGCCAGCCCTGGCTGCCCGGCCAGATCGGCCGCCGCCTGATGGGCGGGGCTGCGGAAGCCACCCCGCCGCTGGAGACGCAGCTGCATTACGTCCGCACGCTCTATGAGGGTGTCTGCGCGCTCTATGGCCTGCGCGTCGGCCTCAGGCACGCGCGAAAACATCTCGGCTGGGCGCTCGACGTTGCCGCCGATGCGAGCCGTGCGCCGGCCGGGAAGCTGAAAGCCTGGCGCCAGACGATCCTCACGTCCGAAGACCCGCGTCTCGTTCACCATTCACTGCAAGATGCCTTCGACGACTTCGCATGGAGCGCTGCTGCATGAGCTCAGCTGCTGAACATCGTCGGCCGCTTCCGTCCGACAGCGATGCGATCCTGGATGCCTTGCCCAATCCCGTCCTCATGATCGGGCCGGACGGCAAGATCGTCGCCGCCAACATCGCCACGGAAGCCTTTTTCGAGATCTCTACGCAGTTTTTGAAGCGGCAGTCGCTGAAAGAGCTGGTGCCGTTCGGCAGCCCCTTGCTGGCGCTGATCGACCAGGTGCGCTCGTCGAACTCGCCGGTCAACGAATACAAGGTCGATCTCGGCACGCCGC
>Ga0065165_1002489_pt1 | contig 15475 bp, 12 predicted proteins | sample AraplaMF_Cvi_mMF_FD_63813 | JGI IMG/M metagenome (GOLD analysis project Ga0065165, IMG submission 63813) | Arabidopsis root microbial communities from the University of North Carolina, USA - plate scrape MF_Cvi_mMF (version 2) (version 3) | ecosystem: Host-associated > Plants > Roots >...
CATTCCGCTGCTGTCGAGCTTTGCCTGCGCCATTCCCGGCATCATGGCGACGCGCGTGATCGACAACAAGCGCGACCGGCTGACCACGATCCTGATCGCGCCGCTGATGACCTGCTCGGCGCGCATTCCTGTCTATACGCTGATCATCTCCGCCTTCATCCCGGCGAAGGACGTCTGGGGCTTCATCAACCTGCAAGGTCTCGTGATGTTCGGCCTCTACGCCACCGGCATCGCCAGCGCGCTTGCCGTCTCGTTCCTGATCAAGTTCTTCATGCTGCGCGACTATGCGCCGGCGCCGTTCATGCTGGAGCTGCCGGACTACAAGATGCCGCGCCTGAAATCGATCGCGATCGGCGTCTATACGCGGGCCAAGATGTTCCTGCACCGCGCCGGCACCACGATCTTCTCGATGATGGTGCTGATCTGGTTTCTGGCCTCGTTTCCGCAGCCGCCCGCGGGTGCGACCGAGCCCGCCATCGACTTCAGCCTCGCCGCCATCATCGGCAAGGCGATCGAGCCGCTGCTCGCGCCGGTCGGCTTCAACTGGCAGATCGCGGTCGCGCTGATCCCCGGCATGGCGGCGCGCGAGGTCGCGGTCGCGGCGCTCGGCACCGTCTATGCGATCGAAGGCGGCAAGGAAGCCGCCGAGCAGATCGGCTCGGTGCTGGCGACGAAATGGTCGCTCGCCACCGCCCTGTCGATGCTGGCCTGGTACATCTTCGCCCCGCAATGCGCCTCGACGCTGGCCGTGATCCGCCGCGAGACCGGAAGCTGGAGATGGATGGCGGCGACCTTCACCTACATGCTGGTGCTGGCCTATGCGGCGAGCCTCGTGACCTACAACGTCGCGGTGGCGCTGGGCGCGGGATAGGCTCCTTCAAGACCAAAAGTTCGAAAACAACCCCATGCACAGTAGACGGGGGTTATGAAATCAATGACTTGCTCGGGCGCGAAAAATCAGCGGCTGGGAGCCCGGATGGAGCGCTGCGAAATCCGGGATTCTTGTCACCGGCCCCGGATTGCGCTGCGCTCCATCCGGGCTACAGGCCGCGTATTGCGCCGCTTGCTCCGTCGGGCAAAACACTGGCATGATGGCATCCTCGATCTCTGCCCGTCAGCGCTGGGAACCGCGTCCATCATCCGGATCGCTTTCGGGGTCCCGGATCAGCACCGCGGGTTCGTCATAGCCCTTGCGGCTGCTGTAGAACACCAGCGCCATCAGGCCGACGCCGACGACCAGCGAGAACACGACGCCGAGCACCAGCGCAACGTAGCCCGATGCCGGCACGCTGGTATCGGTGCTGGTCCAGCCGAGATAGCCGAGAACGCACGCGGCGACGAGCATCGCACCCAGCGCCGCGATCACCAGCCATCTGGCGACCTTGCCGCCTTCCGGCGTCGATGGTGCCGGTTGTCCGTCCATGCTGTTCATGAAGCTCTCCTCACGCGGTCGCCGCGTCACGGCTACGGTGCCGTCGCCTTGGTCGCGATGGCGTGCAGGGCCCCGGTCATCGCAGTGACGGCCGCCTTGGCCGGCTCACCGACGCCGTGACGTCCGGCGAGCCAGGCGGGATCGTTGTAGCTGAGCCAGGTTGCGCCCTGCTCGTCCTGCCAGACCAGCGCCTTCAGCGGCAGATCGATGCCGGCGGTCTGCGCTTGCTGCATCAATGGCGTGCCGCCCTTGGCATTGCCGAAGATGATGAGATCGGTCGGCCGCAGCGGCAACCCGACAGCCGCGGCACCCGCGGCATGATCGATACGGGCAAACACCGTGAGGCCCTTGGCCTTCACTTCGGCTTCCAGCCGCGCCATCGTGTCTTCCGGGCCGAAACTGCTCCTGATGGTGATGAGTCCGTCTGCGGCCATTGCCTGTGTCTCCCATGAACATGCCGCTGCAACAACAGCGAGGATCTTGATCAATGCCGAAAGCTTCATGCCCGCCGGCTCACTTCTTGCGGAACAGTCTTGCGGGATCGAATTCCGGCTGCGGAATGAAGCCGTCGCGATTGGGCATCCTGATTTTGGGCAGCGACTCCCTGTCGACCTTGCCGTCGGCGGAAACGATGCCGTTGAGGCTCAGGATGTAGGCGGTGACGGCGTAGGTCTCGTCGGTGCTGAGAGAGCCCGGGGTCGGATACGGCATTGCGCGATGTATGTAGTCGAACAACGTCGTCGCGTAGGGCCAGAAACTGCCGACGGTCTTGACCGGCATGCTGGAGGCGAGCGTGCCCTGTCCGCCGGCGAGGCGGTCCTTGATGCCGCCCTGGCCGTTCTCGCCGTGACAGGCCGCGCAATTGTCGGAGAAGACCTGCTTGCCCCGCGCGACCGTGCCGCTGCCGTCAGGCAGGCCCTTGCCGTCGGGCCCGACGTCGATGTCCCACAGCTTGATCTCCTCCGGCGTCGCCGGTCGCCCGAAATCGAAAGCCCGCGCGGGCGCCGCGAGCAGGCCGACGGCGAACAGGCCCGTGAAAAGCAGCTTTTCAAGCAAGGACATTGCGAACCCTCCCGGCCTCGTCGATGCTCCAGGTCTGCTGGGCATTGTAGTGAAACAGCGCGTTGGTCCCCATCGCGGCGATGAAGGACTGCCGGTCCGGCTGAACATTGCCCTGATCGTCGGTCGAGCGGCTCACGATCTTCGTCGGCTTGCCGTCCCACACCCAATCCATCTGGAAGCGCACCTGCGCCTTGGACAGCACCGGCTGGCTCAATTGCGCCTGCTTCCACGTGCTGGCGCCGTCGGTCGATATCTCGACCTTGGCGATCGCGCCATGGCCGCTCCAGGCAAGACCGGAGATGCGGTTGTAGCCCGGCTGGATCTGCATCATGCCCGACGGCTGGGTGATGACGGAGTTGGTCTCCATCCGCAGCTGAAACTGCCGCGCCTTGCCGTTCGCAAGCAGTTGCGTGTAGCGCGCCGTCTCCCAGCGCGTCATCCAGGGCGCGTTGCCGAACTTGAGGCGGCGGAGCCATTTGATGTTGAGGTTGCCCTCGAAGCCCGGCATCACCAGCCGCATCGGGAAGCCGTGCGCGGGCCGCAGCGGCTCACCGTTCTGCCCATAGGCGACGAAGGCCTCGTTCACGATCTCGTCGGTGAGGGGAATGCTGCGATCGACGCCCGCACCGTCGCCGCCTTCCGCCAGCATCCAGTTCGAGCCCTTGTCCTTGCCCACGAGGTCGATCAGGAATTTGAGCGGCACGCCGGTCCATTCATTGGTGCTGACCAGTCCATGCGTGTTCTGCACCGTGATGTCAGGGTCGGCCTTTTTCCAGTTCTCCCAGCCGTTGCCGGTGCATTCGATGAAGACGACCCGCGTGACCGACGGCATGCGCTTGAGGTCGTCGACACTGAAGACCAGCGGCTTCCGGACCATGCCATGAACGAGAAGCCGGTGTTGCGCAGGATCGATGTCGGGGACGCCCGAATGGCTGCGCTCGTAATGCAGATCTGTCGGCGTGATGTTGCCGACCAGCTTCTGGTGCGGCGTCTTGGAATTGATGGCATCGCCGGGATCGACGTTGCGCTTGCCGGGCGTGGCTTCGGGAATGCGATCGATCTTGACGAAACGGGAGCGTTCGCTGTGCGCACCGAGATCGGCGCCGGGCCCGCGATCGGGAATATCGGCCAGCGTCTCGGCGCCGGCCGCTTCCGTCGCAACCGCGCCAAGAACGCCGGCCGAAAGGCCTCCCACGAAGCCGCGGCGCGAAACCTTCGCAGGCCGCGGCAACAGATCGTCTGGCGCCTTGAACGACATCTGTATCATCTCCCGTTGAAATCGTGCGTTCTGGAAATCGCGATCGCCCTCATTGCGAGACATTTAGCGCAGGCCGTGGAAATTGCTCGTTAGGTTGTGTTAGTAATCATGAGGAGCCATCGCAGGCAGGTTTGCTTGGGAGGCAGGACTGCTTGAGAGGCAGGACTGCTTGAGAGGCAGACTGCTTGCCGGTTGACCCGTCGGGCAAAACACGGGAACAATGGCATCATCGGCTTCACCGTCATCGAGATCGCGACCCACGCGACTGCCTGCTTCCATGGATCACTTCAGCACGACGAGACTGGCCGCCGAGCGGCTGAACGAAAGCCATCTCGCCGACCTCGTCGCGCTGCATCTCGATGCAGAGGTGTCGCGCTATCTCGGCGGCGTGCGCCCGGCGGAGACCACGAAAACCTATCTCGCGACCAACATGGCCCATTGGGATCAGCATGGCTTCGGGCTGTTTGTGCTGCGAGCGAAGGACGGGTCATTCGCCGGACGGGCGGGCATCCGGCATCTCCTGGTGGATGACGTCGACGAGGTCGAGATCTTCTACGCCTTCAAGCGCGAATTCTGGGGCCAGGGGCTCGCGAGCGAGATCGCGGACGCGCTGACGGAAATCGGGCTGTCAAGGCTCGAGCTGCCGTCCCTCATCGGCATCGTCTACGCCGGGAACGTCGCATCGCGCCGCGTGCTGGAGAAATCGGACTATCTGCTGGAGCGAAGGGCGATCCGCCACGGCAATGACGTCGTGATCTACCGCAAACGACGGTGAAGACCCGACGCTCAGCCGGTGCGCAGCCGGACCACCGATTGCGGCAGCGAGGCGAGGAACAACACCGCGCAGACGCACAGCAGGACGATGTCCTTGAAGAGGAATTCGCCGGTCAGATTCCAAGCCATCGGATCGGTCGAAAGACTCCATGTCACGACCCCGGGCGTCGTGAAGAAGAACGACCATGTGACGGCGAAGGTCACCACGCCCATGAATGAACCGAGCGCGGACAGGATCGGGCTGAAGCTGCCCGCCGCGAGCAGCGCCGCAATCACGAATTCGACGACACCGAGCAAGTAGGCCTCTCCACGCAGGCCGAACACCGACAGCCAGGAAACGAACGGACTGTTGGTGATGAACTGGGCGATGCCCTGTGCGGATTGCAACGTGAATTTCTGCATCCCGAACGACACGAAGATGATCACCATGACCCAGCGGAGAATGGCGAGCGGACGATAGGAACCGCCCCCGTTCTCGGCGATGTTGAACTCGTTCATTCGACCAAGTCTCCCCGATTGCACACCCGTCAGCCCTGCGAAAATCGTTCGCTGACATCTGTACGAGGGAGATCTTCCGTCGTTACTTGCGGTCGCGGGGTCACGGATCACGACTGCGTGCAACAAGCGTGTCCGCACATGATCAAGAGCCCCCGGCACGGGTTGCGCAACAAAGCCTACATTCCATGATGCGCTCCGGCAGAGCCGGGCCGTCCTGCGCGGTGACGGCGAGACGCCACCGCGCAGGAGCCTGAGCCGCCCAGCCCCTCAGTGCGGCCCAATCCGCGCCGCGATCACCACGCGTAGCGCAACCGCGCGGTGCCGGCATAGGTCAGCGACCGGTCCGCGAACTCGCCGTCGAACTTCCCCATTCCCGACCACGCGCGTCCGCGCTCATTCCCATTCCAGACGAACCAAGCTCCTTCGACGAGGAATCACTTGCCGCCTCGCCGTGAGATGACAAAGCGTGTCAACATGTGTCAAATTCATCGAAAGCAAAATTCAATGAGTTAAATGCATCATGCTCACCATCCGGCACATCGAGATCGTCAACGCCCTCGACCAGCATCGTCATTTCGGCCGCGCGGCCGAGGCCCTGGGCATCACCCAATCGGCGCTGACGCGCGCGCTCCAGGCGCTCGAAGGCGAGCTCGGGGTGCGGCTGTTCGACCGGGGAACGGGCGTGCCCGAGCCGACGATGTTCGGCCGCATCGTGCTGGAGCGAGGCGAGCCGGTGACGCGCAGCATGGACGTCCTGATGCGCGAGATTCGTCTCGCAAGGGGATTGGAGGTCGGCGAGATCACGATCGTTGCCGGCACGTTTCCGTCCGAGCTGTGGGTACCGCAGGCGCTCGGACGTCTCGCCATGGAATTTCCGAACCTCCGCTGCCGCCTGCGCTCCACCGAAGCCCGGTTCGCGGTCAAGGAGGTGCTGAACGGCCGCGCCGACATCGCGATTGCCGACCGGGTCGAGGTCCGCGATCTCGACGAACTCGCGGTCGAGAAGCTGGCCACCGTCAAGGTCGCGCTGTATTGCCGGCGCGGCCATCCGCTGCTTCGGCACAAGTCGATCAGGCCCGCCGATCTGCTCGACTATCCCCTGACCGGCCCCCGTACCTCGCATTATTCATCCGACGCAATCGAGAGTGCCGGTGTCTATCGCGCCTTGATGGTGCCGCGATCCGGCGGGTTCGTTCCGCGGATCTGGGCCGAGAGCTTCGCCGCGATGCGCCAGATCGTGATGGCCAGCGACGCGGTCGGCTGGGCGCCGATCCCGCTTCTGGAGCCCTATTGGCGCAGGCGCGAGCTCGCCCATCTGGTGATGAAGCCTGCGCCGATCGACATTGAATTCGGCCTGATCACCCTGCGTCACCGCACGCCGGCTCCGGCGGTGACGACGTTCATCAGGATCATCTCGGCGATCGCCGCGAACAAGCCCGTTCCGCGCGATCTGACCGGAACGTGACGCGCACTGTGATCATGGCAAATGCCAGATGCGACGGCCCTGCCCTTCTCCGGACGGGAACCCGAGGCGAGCCCATGAGTTCTTTAAACAGACCTTTTCGCGCTCGAGTCCCGGCCGCCGGCCGCACGGATCCTCGAGACACACACCAGCCATCCCGGAAAGAAGTGCAAGGGGGTTCGATGACCGGCACGTCCACGGACGCTCCAGACAGTGGCCTCAAAAGTCCGCCACGGGTTTCAACCGGCAGTGACGGCCTGGACGACATTCTGGGCGGCGGCTTCGACGCCAATCGGATGTATCTGTACGAGGGACGGCCGGGCACCGGCAAGACGACGATCGCGCTGCAATTCCTTCTCCGCGGCGTGCGCGACGGCGAACGCGTGCTCTATATTTCCCTCTCCGAGACCACGCGGGAGCTGGCCGTGGTGGCACAGCGGCACGGCTGGTCCCTGGACGGCGTCGACATCTTCGAGCTGGTGCCGCCGGAGACGACGCTCGATCCGGAACGCGAGCTCACGGTTTTTCATCCCGCCGAAATGGAGTTGAGCGAAACGACCGGTCTGATCTTCAAGGAGGTCGAACGGATCAATCCAACGCGCGTGGTGCTCGACAGTCTTTCCGAGCTTCGTCTGCTTGCCCAGAACCCGCTTCGTTACAGGCGACAGGTGCTGGCGCTGAAGCATTTCTTCACCAACCGCAACTGCACGGTCGTCCTGCTCGACGATCTTTCATCGTCGCAAGACGATTTGCAATTGCATTCGATCGCGCATGGCGTCGTCATGCTCGAGCAGCTCGCCATCGATTACGGGGCTGAGCGGCGCCGGATCCGCGTGATCAAGATGCGCGGCATTCGATTTCGCGGCGGCTACCATGACTTCACGATTGCAAGAGGAGGCTTGCGGATCTTCCCCCGGCTCGTCGCGGCCGAGCATCACAAGCCGTTTCCCGACGAGTACACTCCCAGCGGCAACGCCGAGCTGGACAAGCTCCTGGGGGGCGGCCTCGAGCGTGGGACCAACGCGCTCTTCATCGGAGCGGCCGGAGTGGGCAAATCCTCGCTGGCGCTCACCTACGCGATCGCCGCCGCGCAACGTGGCGAGCGCGCCGCCTTTTTCGCCTTCGACGAAGGCCGCGGGACCGTGGAGACCCGCGCCCGGACGCTCGGCCTGCCGCTCGAAAAATACGTCGATGCCGGACTTATCCGGTTTCAGCAGATCGATCCGGCCGAGCTGTCGCCGGGTGAGTTCGCGGCGACCTTGCGCAGCAGCGTTGAAGTCGACAACGCCCGCGTGGTCATCATCGACAGCCTGAACGGCTATCTGAACGCGATGCCGGACGAGCGGTTTCTCATCCTGCAGATGCACGAATTGCTGACCTTTTTGGCGCAGCAGGGCGTGCTCACGATCCTGATCCTCGCCCAGCATGGGCTGGTCGGCCCGATGGAGACGCCGCTCGATATCAGCTATCTGAGCGATGCCGTGCTCATGCTCCGCTACTTCGAGTTCGGCGGAACGGTGCGTCGCGCCTTGTCCGTCGTCAAGAAGCGCAGCGGCCGTCACGAACATACCATCCGGGAATTCCGGCTCGGCAACACCGGCGTCAAGGTCGGCCCGCCGCTCAAGGACTTCATGGGCATCTTTTCGGGCAATCCGCGCTATAGCGGCACGGATATTCCGGAAGAATCAGTCGGATGAGCGCCGCCCGGGATCACCGCGTTCTCGTCTTTGCTCCGATCGGCCGCGACGGAGCGGCGTCGGCCGAGCTCTTCCGCAGCGCGAATCTGGAGGCGGTCAACTGCCGCAGCCTGCCCGAACTCGTCAGCGAGATGACCGCCGGCGTGGGCGCCGTGTTTCTCGCCGAGGAGGGATTGTTCGGGAAGGACACGGTGCCCCTGGCACAATGGATCGCGAGCCAGGCGCCGTGGTCCGACCTTCCCTTTGTCGTTCTCACCAGCCATCGCGAGCAGCCGGCCGTCGTCGCCTGGCGCCGGAATATTGTCGCCCTGCTCCGTAACGTGTCACTGCTCGAACGGCCGGTTCAACCGATCACGCTGACCAGCGCGGTTCAATCGGCGATGCGGGCACGGCGGCGCCAGTATGAAATCCGGGCCCTGCTCGAGGCGCGCGAGCAGACCGCGCAGGAGCTCGAGAAGCTGGTGGTCGAGCGGACGCGAGAGCTGGAGGAGGCCAACGAGCAGCTTCGCCTCGAAATGAACGAACGCACGCGCGTCGAGGAGACGCTTCGCCAGGCCCAGAAGATCGAGGCCATCGGCCAGCTCACCGGCGGCGTGGCCCACGACTTCAACAACCTGCTGATGGTCATCTCCGGCGGCCTCGACATGCTCGACCGTCAGACCGATCCAAACCGGCGCCAGCGTCTGATGGACGGGATGATCCGGGCTGCGCAGCGCGGCGCCAGCCTGACGAAGCAGTTGCTGGCATTCTCGCGCCGGCAGAAGCTCCGGCCGGAGCCGGTCGACGTCGCCGCGCAGATCGGGGGCATGCGGGAGCTGCTCGATCGCAGCTTGCGGGGCGACGTCCACGTCGAATTCGTCTTTCCGGACTCACTATGGCCGGTGGAGGTCGATCCCGGCGAGCTCGAGCTCGTCATCCTCAACCTGGCTGTCAACGCCCGCGACGCCATGCCCAACGGCGGGACGATCGTCGTGCGCGGGGAAAACCTTCCCGGTCTGGACGACGATGAGGTTGCAGGCGACTATGTCCGTCTGTCCGTCATCGACACCGGTGTCGGCATGGCTCCGGAGATCCAGTCGCGCGTATTCGAGCCTTTCTTCACGACCAAGGACATCGGCAAGGGGTCCGGACTTGGGCTCGCACAGGTCCACGGATTCGCCACCCAGTCGCGGGGCACGGTCCGAATCCAATCGGAGGTCGGCCGAGGCACCAGCATCGAGCTGTACCTGCCGCGATCGTTCGATGTTCCTTCAGAGGAGCGACATCTCATCGACCTTACCCGGGTGCGGCCGAAGAAGAACAATCGTGGCCGAATTCTCCTGGTCGAAGACGATGACGAGGTTGCCGCGCTGGTCGGCGAGATGCTGGGCCAGCTCGGCTACGAAGTCACCCGCGCCGCGAGCGCCGCAGCGGCTCTCGGCGCCCTGGCCGATGGCCGCTCCGTCGATCTGATCTTCTCGGACATCATGATGCCGGGCGGCATGAACGGGGTCGAGCTCGCGCGGGAGATCAGGAAGAGACGAAGTGACATACCGGTGCTGCTGACCAGCGGATACGCCGAAGCCTCGGTCCACGAGGCGCAGACGGCGGGTATCCAGATTCTGGCGAAACCCTACCACATCGACGAGCTGGCCGCGGCGCTGAGCACGGCAAAGTCGCATCTTGGACTTGACGCGGAAGCGAAACGCTCCGGTTCCTGCTGACGTCGCAAGCTTCCGCACCGGCGGCGGATGATGGATGCCTACCGGAAATACCCCAGCACGAGATCGATATCCGCGCTGCCGGCGACGGTGCCGTTCAGCTCGGCGTCGATGACGCGGCGGCAGGCCTCGATGGCGGCGTGGTCGCCGAGATCGTTGGCGGCTTCCAGCACGAGCCAGGCGGCGTCGACCGAGGCCTTGTCCGGTGCTCCGCCGATATCGCCGGCAGGCGCCTTGTCGAGGTTCTTGGTCTTGCGAATTGAGGTGCCGAATTGAGGCAACATGGCAAATACTCCCCCTCTCGCTCAATGCACCTGAAGCTCGGGCTGACGGCCCGCGTCGGCACCGGTCTTGCGCGACTGGTAGAACTTCAGGATGCTGCGCGAGGTCTCGATCTTGAGCTTGCCGAAATCGCGCTCGTTGTCGTGGAGCTCACGCGCCGTGATCAGGTGATCCTTGGCGCCGAGGAACAGCAGCGACATGGTCGTGTCCCAGGAGAAGTCGAGCGCCTTGCACAACACCAGAAGGATCTCGCGGTTGCGGTCCATCATCGCCCGCTCGATCACGTCGACCGGCAGCGACGACAACAGCGACAGGCCGATCTGCACCTCGTCGAGACGGTGCTGGCGCGCATAGTTCGAGATCGAATCCTGGTTGAGATTGCCCTGGCGGTACTGCGTCGTCACCACGCGCTTGGCGACGAAATAGCTGCGCGAGGACGGGCCGAACTTGGATTGCAGATCGCCGGTGACTTCGGTCACCGAGCTCTGGATCTGGGCCATCATCTCGGGGCGCTCGCTCTCGAGGCGGCGGCGGACATCCTCCGACGCCTTCGAGATCAGCTGCTGGAAGATGTGGCGCGGCACGTCCTTGCGCAGGCCGAGCTGTTCGGCAAGAATCGAGTCGCCCTCGGCGCGGCGGACCATGTGCAACAGGCCCGAGCCGGAGAAGCGCGCGCCCTCGTTCTTGACCACCGACGTCACGACCTCCTGATCGCCGCGCTTGACCAGCACATCGGTCACGGCCTCGCCGATCGACTGGCGCTGGGAGATCGCGAGCAGATGCGCCTGGCCCTTGGCCAGGGCGCTCGCGACCAGCGTCTTCTCGTCGATGCGCGTGGAGTCGCGCAGCACCGGACCGGCGACGGCGATCTCGTCGTCGAGGGCGAGCTTTGCAATCACGTTGAACGGGGCGTGATCGCACGCCGCCATCACGTCCGAGAGCTGCGCACGCGCGGCGACCTCGATCTCGTCGGCGAGCTTGCCGATGACCTCGCCGAACATGCTGATCTCGTCGTCGCTGTAGCGGCCGGTGATCAGAATGTCGGTCGCATGCCACAACGCCCGCGTCCGGCTTTCGTCGGTGCCGCGCGCGATCGCATCGTCCAGATCCTGTAGCAGCGTTTTCGCCCCGTTCATCTCGATCACCCCAGTTCTTGGTCGTTCGAATTCCTACGGGAGCCGAGACTAGGGAACAAACGCGAGAATCCGGTAAAATCGGTGCAGCAGTTTTGCCGAGCAGAATTCGTTAAAATGCGAGGGAATGGGTTTACCGACGGGGACGGCCGGCGCGGGAAGTGCACTCCCTCTCCCGCTCGCGGGAGAGGGCTGGGGAGAGGGTGTCTCGACAACGAAGAGTCCCAATGCGGAGAGAACCCTCACCCGCGCCTTCGGCGCGACCTCTCCCGCAAGCGGGAGAGGTTAATCGAGCCCGGGGCCCGACCTCTCCAAACTAACTACCCCTCACGGATTCTGCGGCGTCAGCACCAGCGGCGGCTTCGGCCGGGGCTTTGCGGGCGCAGGGCCCGGCGCGGGTCGCACGTCGATCGGCGGCGGCAGCGGGGCGACCTGCTGGCTTGCGAGCGGCGGGCTTGCAGGCGGAGAGGTTGCGAGCGGAGGAGCCGTAAGTGAAGGACTTGGCGCCGCGGGAGCCGCCTGCGGCGCCTTCGGCGTCGGTGCGGCTTTGGGCTTCGGCGCCGCGCGGCGCGGATCGCGGCCGGGCATCGGCACATCGGTGAGCGCCGGCTCCGGTGCGGGATCGGGCGAGACCAGCGTCGGCAGCGCAGCGGTCGCGGGCGGCGGCTCGCCGCGCTCGATCGCATCGAGCCGGCGCGTCTCGCGGTCGATCGTGCGCACCGCGAGCCACGACGACAGCGGCGCAAGATCGACGGTACGGTTGAGCCGGTCGGGGGGACCGGCCGCGAACAGCTGGATCTCCGGCGGGGCGCCGGAGAGCCCGGTCATGATCGGCGTCAGGCTGGCGCGGATGTCGACCTGGTCGGCGGGAATGTCGTAGCCGCCGGACACGATGGCGCGGGCGTTCCTGGCTTCCAGCGGCGTCGCGCCGACCCGCAGCCGTCCGTCGCGAATCGTGAACGGGATCTGCGCCGAGGCGACCACGATGGGACCCGCCGCCAGCGCGGGCTCGACCAGCTGCCGCAGCCGGTTGTCGTCGCTGACCTGGCCGCCGTCGCTGGCGCGGATGGCGATCTCGAAGGCGCGCGGATTGAGGCCCGATATCTCGGCCGAGTCCAACGTCACCGTGCCGTTGCCGGCGAGCGCGCCGGTGAGCGCCGCGACGCTGCGGCCCTGGCTGGTCAGCGCCATCTGCATCGAGGCGCGTCCCTTCGGCAGCGCGAGGTCGCGATAGCGCAGCGTGGTCGCATCGACATTGGCAAGCTCGATGCGCGCGCTCAGCGCGACACCGTTGGCGCCATTGCGCGCATCGAAGCTCGCCGAGATCTCGCCGCCGCCGACGCCGCCCTTGAGCGCATCGAGCGCGAGCGACTGGCCGTCGCTGCGGATCGTCCCGCCGAACGGACGCAGCTCGACGCCGCCGGGCAATGTGCCGCGCAACGCCTGGAAGAAGATGCGGCCGCGCCAGCCACCGAGCAGCCCGGCACTCAAGGGATCGCCGGCATCGTGTCCGGCCGCGCCGATCGCCATCGCCAGCGCGGGCGCAAGGTCGAGCGTATCGAGGCCGACCTCGCCGTCGACGCTCTTGTCCTGATCGAGCGTGACCGCGAGATGGCCGCGCAGATGCGAACCCGACGCGGTGCTGTCGAGATCGTCGAAGGTCAGGCGGTTGCCAGACAAGCCCACGCGCGAGGACAGGCTGATGTTCTGCGTCGACTTGTCAGCCGGGCTGGTGCCGAACAGCGGCGCGAGGTTGACGTTCCGCACGCGCAGATTCACGTTTGCCTTGAGTTCAGGCGATTTCGGCTCCGACAGTTCGACACTGCCCTGCGCGTCAGCGTCCAGAGCGCCGCTCAGCCTTGCGGTCAATTGCAGCGGCCGCCGCCAGGCACCGCTTAAGCGTCCTTCGAACTGCGTGGCGCCCTCGCCTGCGGCCACCACGCGATCGAGGCCGAACAGCGCCAGCAACGCGCTGGCCTGCGGCGTCGACACTTTCGAATCCAGCGTGAAGTCGCTGTTGCGCAATTTGTCGATGTCGACGCCGTTGATGGCGGCGAGCGGCGTCTGCGCGGCCAGCGTCGCGGTGGCCTTGAGCTGCGGCGCGTCGAGATCGAGCACGGCGCGGGCGTCGCTGCGATCGGCATGCTCGGCGTTCTTGTCGAGGCTGAGGTCGAGCTTGAGGCGCGTCGCTCCGGGCAGCGACGGCAGGGCATCGACGCGTGCGCGCACCGAAGGTGCAAACGGCTCGATCAGCGCGGTCAGCTCACGCAGCGAATTGGCGGAGGATTTCAGTGCGAGCTTGCCGACGGCCCTGGTGCGATCAAAATTGCCGCTCGCCTCGGTGGTCACGCCGCTGGTCTGGCCGAACCGCAATTGCTCCAGCGACAACGCATTCGGGCCGTAGCCGAGCTTGGCCACGAACGGCCGCAGCTCCTGGCCGGCGGAGATGGCGCGGCCGACGTCGAGCGAGAGCTTTGCTTCCTCCGGCCATTCGCCTTGCGGCCCCGCCAGCGCACGCACAAAGCTCGCGGCGGCGTAGAGGTCGAGACGGTCCGCCCTGAGATCGGCATCGATCCGCGAGCCCTTGCTCGCGCCTGTTTGGACGAAGCCGATACGGCCCTCCACCGCGCCGCCGTCGATGTCGGCTTTCAGCCCGTCGATGGCGAGATGGTTGGCGGCGATGGTGACGTCGCCCGCCAGCCGCAGCGGCCGCGTGCTGCGGCGGTTGATCTCGCTGCGGCCCTGGAGCCAGGCCACCAGCGTATCGGGATCAGAGGACTCGACGCTGAGACGGCCGCTAAAGCTGTCGGCGCCGGGTGTCGCACCGTTGAGCGAGAGCTGCGTCATGCCGGGCGCACGCAGCTCGAGCCGCTGGAAGGTCCAGGAACGCCCGTCCGTCCTGAGCTCGGCCGCGATGTTCTGGAGCGGACGGCCGCCGAGCATGATCTGGTCGGAGTTGAACTCGATCTGCGCCGGGATCGGCGCCTGCGGGATCGCGGCGAGGCCTGCGCGCAGCGCCGGCAGGATCCGCAGCGGCTCGGCATCGTCCTTGGCCGTGAGCTTGTCCGCATCGATCTGGCGGGCCGAGAGCACCGCGCGCAGCAGCGGCGAGGCGCCGAACCTGAGGTCGCCCACACCGCCGAGCTTCAGCGCATTGTCCTCGTTGCCGAAGCTCGCATCGATCTGGTCGAGCCTGGCGCCGGCCGGATCCGCCTTGAGCTTTGCGGTGAGCTTCCAGGGCATAGGCCCCGCCTCGCCCGCCTTCTTCGTTGGCGGAACAGCCAGCGTCAGCGCGCCGTCGAATTTCGGCAGGCGATTGTCGAAGGCAAGCACGCCTTCGAGATCGGCGAGGATGGCGCGCTCGCCGGGATCGATGTTGAGATGGAGACGGGTGGCGCTGCCGTCGGCGCTCGGGCCGGAGGAGACGCGGAACGGGTAGCGGGTGCCTGCGACCGTGACATTGCCGTCGCCCCGCACCGAGCCGGCCAGCGAGCGGACGTCGCCGGAGAAGGCGATGTCGTTCAGCTCCAAGGTCGAACGGCTGGCGGCGTCATGCAGGGCGATGCGGCCGGTGAGGTTCAGCCGCTCGATCGCGAGCGAGGCCAGATTGAAGGTGCCGTTCGCCGTCGACGGCAAATCGACCCGCCCCCTGGCATCGAGGCCGAGATCGACCGCCATGCCATTGACGGTCAGCTCGGTGGCGCGCCATTCGCCGCGCATCAGGGAGCTCAGGCTGAACTCGACGTCGAGCTTGTCGGCGCGCAGGCGGCCGAGATCGTTGTTGCCGCCGAAGGTGACCGAACGCAGCCGCAGGGTCGGCGCCGGCAGCAGCCGCGCGTCGAGCTCACCCGCCACCCGCACCGGCACGCCGATGATCCGGCCCGCCTCCGCCTCGAACTGGGGCCTGAACTGGTTCCAGTCGATGAAGTAAGGCCCGATCAGCGCGGCCAGAAGCGCAATGATGAAGGCAATCGCCAATCCGAGCAGCGTCGTCTGCACGGGTCTCCCCTCGGCCAAACCGGCCCGGGCCCAACCTGAGGGCCTCAGGCGCGCCGGAACTTCCCCTTATATAAGGGGAAGTGTGGCGAAGTCACAGCGACTGTTGCGCGCGGAGGTTAACGCTGGCCGCCTCACCAGCTGGCGGGGAGCTGCGTCAGCCCGCGCAGCACGAAGGTCG
>Ga0065165_1002490_pt1 | contig 15444 bp, 15 predicted proteins | sample AraplaMF_Cvi_mMF_FD_63813 | JGI IMG/M metagenome (GOLD analysis project Ga0065165, IMG submission 63813) | Arabidopsis root microbial communities from the University of North Carolina, USA - plate scrape MF_Cvi_mMF (version 2) (version 3) | ecosystem: Host-associated > Plants > Roots >...
AAGTTCGAAAACATCGACTACGACAGCAACATCACACGCCCCGGAGTGACCGATTTCGGCCAGTTCCGCACCGCCAGGCCGCCGCTCGGCGGCTCCTACAAGCCGGGCGAAATCGCCGCCAGCAAGACGGTCTTCGAGGTCGCCGCACGCACCTTCCTCAACCTGCGCGGCGGGCCGGGTCTGGATTTCGACGTCATCCGCAGCCTGCAGCCGGTGCAGCGGCTTTACGGCCTGAAACGCAGCGGCGACTGGCTGCAGGTGGATATCGAGGGCGACGGGGCCGCCGACGGCTACGTCAACGCCAACTATCTGCGGCCCGTGGTCGGCACCATGGAGGATGTCGAGGCATCGGGGGTGCAGCCGATCGACATCGCCTATCAGGAACTGCAGCTGCATGTCCGCGAAACACCCGGTGAAGGTGTCAACCCGCGCATCGCCGTCTACTACCAGAAGCTCGACAACGTGGTTCACGAGGATGACGATGTCCCCTGGTGCTCCTACTTCGTCAACTACTGCTTCGCCGCGGCGGGCCGGCGCGGCAGCGGCAGGGCCAATGCCCGCTCCTGGCTTTCGTGGGGACAGCCGGTACTTTCTCCGGCGCAATCGCGGCGGGGTGACCTGGTCGTGTTTTCGGACGGCAAGCCGGGCAGCACGAGAGGCCATGTCGGCTTTCTGGTCGGCTGGCAGAACGACGATCCGATCATCCTCGGCGGCAACCAGGGCGTTGCCGTCAGCGTCGGCCCGATGGATGGCAACAGGGTGCTGGGCATCCGGCGCGGCTAGGCAATCTGTCGGACGCCTTGCCCGCCACCGGCGACATCAGACACGGCCGCTGGCGAGCGCCAGCGCCCAGTCGGAACGCCCGCGACTGGCCGCCAGCCTCGACATCGCCATGTGGTCGTAAGGCAGGTTGCGGAACTGCACGGCCCACGCCCCGTCGCTCCTGTCGAGAACCGCGTAGGACGCCATGGCATGGCCGTTCTCCACCTTGTGGAAGACCGGATGGTCGTCCTCGTAGGCGGGGCAGCCGACGCTGCCCGGATTGACGATCAGTCGCCCGTCGGAAAGCTGCACCGCGCGCGGCACGTGGCTGTGGCCGCACAGGATCAGCGTCTGCTCGATGCCTGCAGCCATGGCTTCGATCTCGTCGAGCAGCCGCAGATGCACATGCCCCTCCGGCGATACCTGCTCCAGCCAGTAGAGCTCGTCCGAAGCGGGCGTCGCATGGCAGGCGAACACGTCGTCGCGAAACACAAGGCTCGGCTGCAGGCGCGACAGCCATTGCAGGTGCCGCGGCGCCAGCTGCCCGTAGGCATCGCTTTCCCAGCTGCCCATCTCGGTGTGAAGCGTCTCGAGCAGATAGCGGTCGTGGTTGCCGCGCACCGTCGCCACCGCCTCCGGGTCGAGCAGCAGCAGCAGGTCGGCCGTCTGCGCCGCCTCCAGCGGCCCGCTCAGGCAATCGCCCAGATTGACCACGTCGCGGATCCCGAGAGCGGCGATGTCGTCGAGCACCGCCTTCAACGCCGCGTGGTTGCCGTGGATATCGGCGATGGCCGCAAACCGCATCAGCTGCCCCGGTAGGTGGAGTAGCCGAACGGCGAGAGCAGCAGCGGCACATGGTAATGGGCGGCGCTGTCGGCGATGCCGAAGCGGATCGGGATGATATCGAGAAAGGCGGGCTCGGGGAGCGCGATCCCCCGCCCGCGCAGATAGTCGCCGGCATGGAAGACCAGCTCGTATTCGCCGGGCACGAAGGTTTCGCCTGCAAGCAGGGGGCCGCCATCGACCCGCCCGTCGCTGTTGGTCGTGACGCTCCTCAGCTTCTCGCGGCGATCGCCGGAAAGGCGGAAAAGGTCGATGGCAAGGCCCCCCGCCGGCAAGCCGGAGGCGGTGTCGAGCACATGGGTGGTCAGTCCGGTCACGGCGTCGGCTCCGCTATCACATAGGGTGTGTCGAAGGAAAACTCTTCCAGGTTGGCTGCGGTGTTGTCGCGGTCGACCACGAGAAAGTCGCTGGTCTCGCCGAGCGCCATCAGCGGATGATGCCACGTACCGGCAAAATAGTTGACCCCCTGGTTCGCCTGGACCAGGAAGACTCTTGGCTGCCCCGGCCGCCCGTCCACGTCGTCCGACACCGCGACCAGGAACGGCCGGCCCGATAGCGGCATGAAGCTCTGGCTGCCGAACGGATGCCGCTCCATCATCGTCAGCGCATAGGGAAAGGTCCGCGGCTTGCCCCGGAAGATGCTGAAGATCAGGCGTTCGCCCGACCCGACCGGCGCGGCCACGCCATGATAGCGCTCCGTCGTGCCGCCATTGATCAGCCGCATGGTCGATGGATCCGCTTCGATCACCTCGCCATACGGCAGGAAGGCCTGCTTCGTAAGCGGGTGGATGGAAAGAAATGCCGTCAATTCATTCGCCTTGTGCACGCCAGTTGATGATAGCGTCGAGTTGCTCAATGAGGTCAGGGAGGTTCTGGCGGACCGTTATCCAGATCGTGTTGCAATCGATCCTGAAATATTGATGAGCGATCCGATCTCGCATGGCCCGGATGTCCATCCACGCGATCTCGGGATGGTCCGAAACAAAGGCAGGATAGCGGTCCATGATCTTTATGGCGCATTCGCCAACTGCAGCAATATTGGCAATGACCGCATCCTGCGTTCTCTGATCTGCCTCGAATACCTGCTGTCCCATGCCGTCAACATAGAAAACTGCCCGTCGAGCAGAGCTTTCCATCCGCTCGACATAAAGTTTCAAGCGGTCTTCGGTCATACGGGAGTAGCTTCGGAAAGGATTCTCTCCCGTGTTTCCGGCGGGAAATCACCTGGAACCTTGACATCGACCGGAACGCCGAGCGCTTCCTCCAATTCCCACTGAAGGCCACCCAGAGTAAACAGCGATGTATCGGAAGAAGGATCGACGATGAGGTCGAGGTCGCTGTCCTCCCTGTCGAGCCCATGAAGAACCGAACCATAGACCCGAGGGTTTGAAACGCGTCGACGGGCAACGATCGCCCTGATCGCCTCCCGGTTCTTCTCCAGCACCTCCGACGGTCGCATCATCTGATCTCCTGATGCCGCCACTATAGAACGACGCCCCCGGCCTGCAAAGCCTCAGGCCTTCGTGCCGAACAGCCGCAACCGCATCGTGCCGCCATCCGGGTGCATCGCGTAGCGCACATGGGTGACCGGGCCGATATCGGCGACCACGTCTGGCCCGAACTCGTGGGCATGGTCCATCTGCAGCTTCTGCCGCGGCAGGATCGGCTTCCAGCCTTCCGATTCGCGGATCTGCGCCTCCGAGACGGTGTCGCCGAGCTGCGGCAGATAGGCGCCGAGCAGCTCGCAGGTATCCGGGAAATTGCCCTTGTAGAATGCCGTGTCGACGGTCACGCGCCGGATCGTGCCCGCATGTCCGAGCCGGATCACCGCCCAGTCGTGACCCGGTCCGCGGCGGCGCTTGGTTTCCCAGCCGTCGCCCATGTTGAGGCCGCGCCCCGGCCCCAGCATCTTGTCCGGATGGCCGTAATGGGCATCCGACCAGGCGAGCGCCTTGGCGCCGTGAAAGATGTAGCCGAGGTCGATCTCGTCAGCCGGTCCGACCTTGTCCCAGTCGAAATGCGCCGCGCCATAGACGCGCAGACGGGCAATGCCGCCGTCCGGATAGATGTGCAGGCGCAGATGCGTCCATACCTTCTCCTGGTCGCGGTTCTCGAAGAAATGGTGGGTGCTTGGTCCAAGCGCCGACTTGTCGAGGATTTCCGTCCACTCTACGTCGTCGAGCGAGCTTCCTTCCGCGATGAAGGCTGCCTCGATGGCGCAGTGCGGCGGATAGTTGCCGGTAAAATAGCTGGTATCGACGTCGAAGCCGAAGATGCGGCCCGGCATGGCGAGCTTGACGATCGCCCAGTCGTGGCCGGCCACCCGCTTGCGGCGGCTTTCCCAGCCGTCCATGTACTTGCCGTTGTCGTCGTAGAGGTCCGGATCGAAGCTGGCAGGCTGATCGGCAAGCATGCGCTCCAGCGGCGCGAAGAACTCGTCGGTCGCATACACGCCTTTGGCGCCGAGGCGCGCGGAGGCAAGGTTGATGGCGCCGACCGCAAAGGCTGGCAGGGCAGTGTCGGCTTGGGCCGTCATGTCAGTTTCTCCGGAAGCAGGGCTGCAAGGCGCAGATGCGCGATTTTTTCCACCTGGGCGGCGGCCGTCTCGAATTCGTCCTCGGCGCTGTTGTGAACGCGCGTCTCGAAGGCGGTGAGGATATCGTCTTTGGTAAGTCCCTTGACCGCGATGATGAAGGGAAACCCGAAGGTCTCCGTATAGGCGGCGTTGAGTTCGGTGAAGCGGGCGTGTTCCTGCGGGCTCAGCCGATCGAGCCCGGCGCCGGCCTGTTCGCGGGCGCTGTCTTCCGTCAGCCCGCCGGCGATCGCCAGTTTGCCGGCGAGATCCGGATGCGCGCGCAGCACCGAAAGCCGTTCCGCATGGCTCGACCGCCGGAACACCGAGACCATGGCGTCGTGCAGGCCCTTGGCCGTCATCGGCACGAAGACAAGCCCCTCGTCATAGACCCGCTCGGCGATGAAAGGCGAATGCTCGAACACGCCGCCGAAACGATCGACGAAGTCGCCGCGCGCCGTCAAAGGGCACCCGTGGCGAGGGTCGATGGCTGGTGATGCGCATGCCAGTGATGGGCGATCTCGACCCGCTGCGGCAGCCACACCTTGTCGTGCGACAGGACGTATTCGATGAACCGGCGCAGCGCGGCTATCCGGCCCGGCCGACCGACCAGCCGGCAGTGCAGCCCGATCGACATCATCTTCGGCGCGCCCTCCTGGCCCTCGCGGTAGAGCTCGTCGAAGGCATCCTTGAGATAGGTGAAAAACTGGTCGCCGGCGTTGAAACCCTGCGGCGTCGCAAACCGCATGTCGTTCGTATCAAGCGTATAGGGGATGATCAGGAAGGGCTTGGCGCCGATCCCCGGCACCCAGTAGGGCAGATCGTCCGCATAGCTGTCGGACGAATAGAGAAAGCCGCCCTCCTCCATCACCAGCCTCAGCGTATTGCCGGACGGCTTGCCCTGGTACATGCCGTAGGGCCGCTCGCCGGTGAGCTCCGTATGAAGGCGCACCGCCTCGAGAATATGCTCGCGCTCCTTCGCCTCGGGAAAATCCTTGTATTCCAGCCAGCGATAGCCGTGGCTGGCGATTTCCCAGCCGGCCTCCTTCATGGCGGCGACGGCCTCCGGGTTGCGCGCCATGGCCAGTGTCACGCCATAGACCGTGGTCTGCACCTTGAGTTCGGTAAACAGCCGCCACAACCGCCAGAAGCCGGCGCGCGACCCGTATTCGTAGATCGATTCCATGTTGAGGTTGCGCTGGCCGGGCCACGGTGCCGCACCGACGATTTCCGACAGCAGCGATTCGGAGGCGGGATCGCCGTCGAGGATCGAGCTTTCGCCGCCCTCCTCGTAATTGATGACGAACTGCACCGCCAGGTGCGCGCCTCCCGGCCATTTCGGGTCGGGCGGAGTGCGGCCATAGCCGACGAGACCGCGCGGATAATCACTTGCCTGCATCAAACCACCTCGAAACATTCGGAGCGACGGTAGCGCATGCCTTCCGCGCCTGTCGAGATGGAAACGCCGCAAGCCCCGCCATTCCCTTGGCCCGTGCCGCAAGCCGTTGCCGCTGCAAACGAAAATGGCCCGCCGAAGCGAGCAATTCTTGACCTTGCGACGAGGCTCCCCGGCACCGGCCGGAGGCGTCGCGATCTGCCTTCGCAACCGGCTTACGGGTTGCGGATGATGATCGTCCTGCCGTCGGTACGGCTGGCGCCCGGACGTCCGTCGTAGCCGCGGTTCGGCCCGTTGTCGCGCGCCCGCGGACCGCGGCCGGCCCAGGTCGGATCCGGCTTGTCGCGGTTGGCGGCGGCCTGGTTCATGCCCGGGCGACCGTAATGGCCGCGATCGTTGTGGCCGTTCTGCGGTCCGCGATGATGGTCGCGGTCGCGACGGTTGCGCCAGTAGCGGTCCTGACCGCGGTCGCTGCGATCGTAAACCGGGTTGTAGCTCGAATATCCGCGGTCGCCATAGCTGCCGCCTTCGCTGACGCAGCCCGTCAACGCCAGGCAGGCAAGGCCGAGAGCGCCGGCAATGATCTTGCTTCGATGTTTCATGATGGATGGTCCGATGATTTTGAATGGGGCTGCCTGGCGGGAAACGCGGCAGTTGCAGGGTCAACTGATTGGCGGCCACAGAGTTCCGCCCAAGCGCCGAACCTCGCCCGCAATTGCCTCCCCGAAGTCCGCAGAGGGCCGAAATCCGAATACGGATGTCTCGAATGCGGACCGGCCTTGTCGCGTCAGGCGATCTTGCGGGCGCTGACGCGTCCCATCGGGTGCAGCGAATGGACGAGGAACGGCGACCCCTGCTCTTCCTCGATAAACAGCGCGAGGTTGGTGACCTCCACCGGCCGGCGCAGATAGGGGGCGAAGAAATCACGCAGCGCCTGCTCGAACCGGGGCAGGTCGCGGGCCGGCAGCGGCCCGGACAGCGCCATGTGGAAGCGGAATTCGTCCATCACATAAGGATGGCCCCAGCGGTAGAGATTGGCGAACTGGGCGGCCGACAGATTGCCCGAATCGCAGCGCTCGAGCTCCGCCTCGCCGAGCGGCGCGCGAAAGCTGTCGAACTCCTGCACCACGGCGGCGGCCAGCAGCCGCATGATGTCGCAGGGCATGGCCGGCGCAAGACCGCAGAAATCGCCCAGCCGCACGACTTCGAGCGCCGGCAGGTCGAAGGGTTCGCAGGTCCCTGCAAAGCGCATCAGGTGGCGCAGCAGCATGGCTTCGGAGATGTCGGCAGGCAGCCGGAACGGCGCCTTCAGAAGTCCGTGAAAACCGTAGCGACGCGGCAGCGCCGTGTTGTAGGCGACATCCTGGATGTCCATGCCGCGAAGCGGCGGCGGCTCGACGGCGTCGCCCGAAAAGGCGTTGCGGCCCAGCCACTGGGCCGCGGCAACCGTCAGCGCGTCATGGGCTGGTGGCGTAAAACATATGGCGTAGCGCATGCGTCACCTTTCCTCGCGTCATGGACTGTTTTCACGCACTGCCCGATCCCTTGGCGATCAGGGGGTAAGTGATTTGCGTGACAGCTTCACGACGCGGATGAGCAATTGCTTATATCAGCGGGCAGCCACCGAAAGATGGCTCGCAAGCGTGAACGAAGCGGGGACAAGCATGTCCCGTCCGGCAACCGCGCAAAGCACCTGCGCGGCCAGAGCATGCGCCAGGCCAAAGCTGACCTTGAAGCCTCCGGTGAGCGCCAGCACCCTTGGATGGTCCGGATGCGGTCCGATCATCGGGTCGCGATCGATCGCCTTCGGCCGCAGCCCCGCCCAGCGCTCGACCACCGGCGCATCCTTGAGAACCGACACCAGCGCGCGTCCCCGCACGATCAGGTCGTCGAGCCTGGAATCGGTCGAAGACCCGTCGTCGAAGGCGTCCTCGCTGGTGCTGCCGATCGCCACGTGGCCGCCCTCATGGGCAACTACGTAGAGCCCGTTCAAAAAGATCACCGGCAGGCCCGGATCGACATCGGCCCGCAGCAGCGCCGCCTGCCCCTTGACGGCCTGCCCGACCGGCCGCTGCAAAGGTGCCGACAGCGCCTCGATCAGGCCGAAGGACTGATGGCCGGCGGCGATGACGCAGTGCCCGAAGGCAAGTCCTTGCCCACCAGCGAACATCACCCGTCCCGCGCCGGGATCGATCACCTGCGCCTCAAGCCCCTGCACCACCCGCACATGCCGGGCGGATGCCAGGAAGGTGGCAAGCGCCGCGAGAAGCCCACGCGGCGAAATGCGCGCCGCGAGCGTCTCGAACACCAAGCCGGCCGCGCCGAAAGCCGCGTCCGGCCAGCCTTCGACCTGCGGCGTGTCCAGCAGGTTCCAGCCGTACTGTCCGGCGGCCGGGTCGGGCCCCCGCCAGTTCGCTTTCGCATCCTCGCTGTGGCGCAGCGCGATCTCCCGCAGATGCGGCTTGGGAAGCGGGATGAGGCGCCCCGTGCGCCGGTAGCCACAGGAGAGACCGGTCGCTGCCTCGATCTCCGCCACCTCGCGCTCGAGCGACAGCAGCGCATCGAACTGGAACTGCTTCTTGTCGGTCCATCGGTCGGGCATGTGCGGCATCAGCGCGCCGAGAAGTCCGCCGCTTGCCCCCTGCCCGAGCGCGCCGCGGTCGACCAGGACCGTGTCGATGCCCATCCGTTCGGCCGCGACGGCCGCCCAGAGCCCCATCACGCCACCGCCGAGGATGACGAGGTCGCAAGAGGCCGGCAGGTCGCCGCCCGCCTCGCCGCTCGGCCGCTCGTTGGGGCGGCGCGATTGACCGGCGGGCCGGGCCGCTTTATCCGCTTGTGCCATGAGCGCCCCAGACATGAATGACCGTGATCCCGAAGTTCCGTCCGCGCAGCCGCCGATGCCGGCAACGCAGACGCTCGATTGGCAGGAGGGCGATATGCCCTACTCGCGGGAATTTGGCGACCACTTTTATTGCCGCGAGGATGGCCGGCTGGAATGCGGCCATGTCTTTCTGGCGGGCAACGGATTGCCCGACCGCTGGCGCGACATGCCGTCACCGAGTGGCGACTTCCGCATCGGCGAGCTCGGCTTCGGCACGGGTCTCAACGTCTGCGAGACCGTCAGGCAGTGGAAGCTCGCCCGAAAACCGGACACCCGGCTGCAGATCGTCTCCTTCGAGCTTTTCCCGATGCGCCGCGAGGATCTCGACCGGGCCCTGTCGCGCTGGCCGCAGATCGATGCCGAACGGCAGGCTCTGGTCGCCGCCTGGCCGGACGAGCCAGCCGGCCGGATCGAGATCGCGGTCGATCCGCAGACCCGGCTCACGATTGTCTGCGGACCGGCTCTGGCCGGCGTGACCAAAGAAGCGTCGGGTTTCGACGCCTGGTTCCTCGACGGCTTTGCCCCGTCGCGCAATCCGGACATGTGGTCGGCCGAGCTGATGCAGGCCCTCTTCGACAGGACCAGCGACGGCGGCAGCTTCGGCACCTATGCCGCGGCCGGCTTCGTGCGCCGCAACCTTGCAGCCGCCGGCTTTCGCGTCGAGCGCCGGCCCGGCTTTGCCGGCAAGCGGGAGATGCTCTGCGGTACAAGGCCGCCTGTCGCCGGCAAGTGACACCGGCTCCGGCCGGCACGAAAACGCAACACCCGTCTTGAAGTCGTGGCACGGCGGGTTCACACCTTCACCCGGCCGTGGCTCTGCGCCAGGCAGGCCGCTCCGATTGCAAATGAGAAAGTGAACACATGTCTTTGAAGCTGAACGTCATCATCGGCAGCACCCGCCCCGGCCGTGCCGGCCCGGTCGTTGCCGCATGGGTTGCCGAACAGGCCCGCAGCCACGGCAAGTTCGAGGTGGAACTGGTCGACCTAGCCGATTTCCACCTGCCGCTTCTCGATGAACCGGCCCATCCCCGCCAGCAGAACTACCAGCACGAGCACACCAAGCGGTGGAGCGCGAGCGTCGCTTCGGCCGACGCCTATCTGTTCGTCACGCCGGAATACGACTACTTCCCCAATGCCGCGCTGATCAACGCGCTGCAGGCCCTGTCGCTGGAATGGTCGATGAAGGCCGCCGCCGTCGTCAGCTATGGCGGCATTTCCGGCGGCCTGCGTGCCGCCCAGGAACTGCGCCAGTTGATCGCCAACCTCGACATGATGGCAATTCCGCAGACAGTGCCGCTGCCGTTCTTTGGCAAGTTCATCAACGACGAGCAGGTGTTCGTCCCGACCGAGCCGATGATCGAGGGACTGAACGGCGCGCTGACCCAGCTGGACAAGTGGGCGACAGCCCTGAAGCCCGCCCGTCAGGGCTGAGGCCATCACCGACGACACGGGAGGTGGCGATGCCGCCTCCCGCTAGTGCCTGCTTGGCCTAGTGTCTCCGGGATGCCTGCTGCACGCCGCCGATCCAGGTGCGGATCTTGTCTTCCAGCGCTTCCGGGCTGATCGGCTTCGACAGGTAGTCGTCCATGCCCGCCTGGAAGCAGAGTTCCCGGTCGCTTTCGAGCGCATGCGCGGTCACGCCGATGATCGGCGTGTGCGTGCCCGTCTCGGCTTCCAGAGCACGGATCTTCTGCGTCGCCTGATGACCGTTCATGACCGGCATCGAGACGTCCATCAGGATCACGGCCGGATTGTGCTTCTGCCACGCGTCGACGGCTTCCGCGCCGTTCCTGACGATCTGGAACAGCCAGCCGGTGGTCTGCAGGATCTGCGTGAAGACGATCTGGTTGACCTCGTTGTCCTCGGCCACCAGCACGTCGAGCGACGGCGAGGCTGTAATCGGCCCTGCCGGTGCTTCCGTCCTTGCATTGGTCGCCAGCTGCAGCGCCGGCGCCGCAACGCGGGGAGCGGCCGGCGACACCTCGCGCCGGCGGGTGCGGACCAGCCGCACGACGTCGATGATCGTGCTGCGCAACAGGTTTGCCCGCGCCGGCTTCATCAGATGCGCCTGGACGTTCAATTCGGAGAAAACGCTCTCGTCGCTGCCCATGTCCATCGAGGTGAGGAAGATGATGCCGGTGCCGTCGAAACGGTGGTCGGCGCGCATGCGCCGGGCGAAATCGAGCCCGTTCATGCCCGGCATGTGAAAATCGAGCACGATCGCATCCACGGTCACGGCGATATCGGCGGCAGCGCCCAGGATGGCGAGCCCCTCCGCCCCGCCATCGGCGGCGACGCAGTCAAAACCCCACATGGTCAGCTGTTCGGTGAGGATCCGGCGGTTGACGGGGTTGTCGTCCACAACCAGGATTTTCGCGCCGCTGGTGCTGATCGGCAGCGCCGCGTCGGCCTTGCGTTCGCTGACGGTCGGGAAAGGCAGCTGGACGGTAAACGCCGAGCCGCGCCCGACTTCGCTTTCCACCTCGATCGAGCCGCCGAACAGCTCGACCAGCCCGGAGGTGATGGCAAGCCCCAGCCCCGTCCCCTCGTGGCGGCGGGTCGACGAGGTATCGACCTGGCTGAACTTTTCGAACACCGAGCGCAGCTTTTCGGGCGGAATGCCGAGCCCGGTATCCTCGATGCGGATCGACAGCGTCATTTCGCCGTCGCCGCGCGGCTGCGACTTCAAGTCGATGAAGACGTGGCCCTTTTCGGTGAACTTCACCGCGTTGCCGACGAGATTGGTGACGATCTGCCGGAACCGGCCGGCATCGCCGAGCACGGTTTCGCGCACCGAAACCTCGCCGCGGACAATCAGCTCGATGTCCTTTTCGGCAGCGGACGACGACAGCAGCGTCGCCACGTCCTCGATCGCCTCGACCGGATCGAAAGGCGCCTTGCGCAGCTTCATCTGCCCTGCATCGATCTTGGAGAAGTCGAGGATGTCGTTGATGATCGTCAGCAGCGCGTTGCCCGACTTGACGATGATGTCGATGAAGGTCTTCTGGCGGGTGTCGAGGCTGGACTTGGCCAGCAGCTCGGCCATGCCGAGCACGCCGTTCATCGGCGTGCGGATTTCATGGCTCATATTGGCGAGGAACTCGGACTTGGCCCGGTCGGCGGCCTCGGCCCGCTGCAGAAGCCGCGTCAGGTCTTCCTCGCGGCTCTTCATGTCGGTCACATCGGTAAACACCGCAAGCCAGTGGTCGCTGCCCGTCAGCTTGGCCTCGAGCTGGATCCACTTGCGCCCCGCGATCCGGAACGCGGCATGCACCGGCATGCCGTTGGCGACGCTCTCCTCCCAGGCGCGCAGCTGACCCGCCGCCTCGAGCGGCGTGCCAAGATCGCCGCGGCCGACGCAGAAACGGAAGAAGTCGCGCCAGCGCCCGCCGACCTTCAGCAGTCCGGCCGGCAATTCCAGCATCGCGGCGACGGCGTCGTTCGAAAACACCACCGTCCCCTCGTGCAGGATCAGCAGCCCCTGCGACATGGCGCTGGTGGCGTCGCGCATCAGCGCGCCCTGCCGGTCGAGGGCCGCATGCGCCTCCTGGATTTCCTCGTCGCGGCGGCGCACCGCGGTAATGTCCATGTAGGTGAGCAGGATCTTGCCGCCCGACAGACGTGTCGCGGCGAGCACCATGACCATGCCGTGCAGCGTGCGGATCTCGATCGGCGGCCGGCCGCTCGGATCGAGCAGCGCCGCGATCCGCTCCTGGTAGATCTCCTCGAAGCCGCGGTCCTGCGCCTTGTAGGATCCCCGGTCGAAATTGGCCTGCATGTAGTCGCGGTAGGACCGGCCGACGAGATCGAAGCGCTCGCTCGTGTCCCAGAACTCGTAGAGCGACGGATTGGCGTATTCGAACTGGAAGTCTTCCGAGAGAATGGCAATGCCGACCGGAAGTGCCGCGAGGATGTTCTGCAGGTCCGTGCTGATCTTTTCGGCCTTGGCCTGCGCCTCCTTGATCAGGGAGACGTCGGTGCGCGACCCGACCAGGTAGTTCTGGCCGTCTTCCGTATCGATGCGCCGCAACCGCGTGATGACCGGCACGACGGAGCCGTCCGGAAACTTCACGTCCTCGTTCTTGTCGATCGCCTCGCCGTCCATGACCCGGACGTTCTCGGCCCGGAACCGGTCGGCGGCCCACGGAAACATCTCCATTTCCGTCTTGCCGAGGAAATGGTCGCGGACATTGCCCAGCATTTTCTCATAGGCGTGGTTCGCGTAGCTGAGCTCGTATTGCGCATTGCGCACGAAGACCGGCGCCGGCAGGTCTTCCAGGATCGCCCGGAACAGCTCCGTCTCGCCGACCTGGGCGCGGAGCATCATCTCCTGGTCCTTGAAATCGGTCACGTCGTGGCGCACGGCAATCAGCACGCCGTTTTCCAGCCGCTTGTTCACGTGCCGCACCCAGCGCCCGTCCGGCAGCTGGTCGACGCCTTCGTGATAGGGAAGCGCAAACGGCTTCAGCTTTTCGGCGATCCAGGCCTCGCGCTCGGCGTGGCGGCGCCCGTTGCCGCCCTCGGCCGCGCCGTGCCGGCGATCGAAGGCGTAGCCGATGATCTCCTGCAGGGTGCTGCCGCGCTTGACCTCGATTCCCATGGAATCGAAATGGTGGGCGAGCTGCGAGTTGCAGTAGATCAGCACATTGTTGGCGTCGTAGATGCCGATGCCCATTTCGAGCATGTCGAGCGCGTTGTTGACGAGGTCGTCATCGAACACGGAGCCTTTGTCTGCAACCTGCACGGCGACCTCGACCCGGCGTTCGGCCGGAAGGCTGGCGGTAAAGGGCATCACCGGCGCAAACGCACCAAACAGGTAGGCGTGGTCGTTTTCGGTCAGGAAGCGCTCGATATTGATCTCGTGGCGCAGCACGCCGGCCCGGTCAAAGCACAGCGCGGTTTCCTCGCTGCCGAAGACGATCGCGCGGCATTCCTTTTCGCGGCGCTCCGCATCGTCGCCCATGCCGCCGAGGCTTCGGCTGGTCTGCCCGACCATGGCGGCGGGACGCATGCCGAAGAGCTGCGCATAGGCCTGGTTGACAGCAACGTAGTTGAGAGCGCTGTCCTTGATGAAGGCAGGCTCGGCAAGATCGCTGATGCGCGCACAGGCTAGTCCTAGCAGCTCGCTTGCCACCTTCCCCCGCTTCCCCGCCCCTGCAGGACCGATTCGTTGATCGTTGTATGGTAGGATAACACCATGGCGAGTGTTAACAACGCGTTGTTCCAACCCCGGGCTGCCCCGGATTTTCTGCGTTTTGGCAAGTTTCCGGCAGGTATCGCCGCCCGCGGCGTCTCAGGCGATGTTCCAGTTGAGGCAGCCGGTGGTCGCAAATGATCGAGGCACTTCTGCCGGGCTTCTGACAGACTGCGCCCACGATGACGCGGACGGAACAATCATGAGCGAGATTACGACGCCCCCTTCTCTCGAAGACACGGCGGCTTCCGCCGTTCCCGAACGCCGGCGCCGGTCGGGCGGACGGGGCGCCGAACGCAGCCGCGGCGGCGGCACCAGCAAGTACCAGAAGCTCGTCAACACCCTGTCAAAGACCGAGATCCTCTCTCCCGAGGCGCTCGACGCCATCCATGAAGCGTCGCTGACGGTGCTCGAGGAGGTCGGCATGGATGTCATCCTGCCGGAAGCCCGGCAAAGGATGAAGGCCGCGGGGGCGGACGTCACGGAAGGCAGCAACCGCGTCCGTTTCGACCGCGGCCTGATCCTCGAGATGATCGCGTCGGCACCGTCGACCTTTACCATGCATGCGCGCAATCCGGCCCGCAACGTCACGATCGGCGGCAACAATCTCGTCTTCGCGCAGGTTGCCTCCGCCCCCTTCGTCGCCGACCGCGAGGGCGGCCGCCGGGCCGGCAACCAGGCGGACTTCCGCAAGCTGATCAAGCTCGCCCAGCACTACGACATCATCCACACGACCGGCGGCTATCCGGTCGAGCCGGTCGACATCCACGCCTCGGTGCGCCATCTCGAATGCCTCTCCGACCTGGTGAAGCTGACCGACAAGGTGTTCCACTGCTATTCGCTCGGCCGCGACCGCAACCTCGACGGGCTGGAGATTGCCCGCATCGGCCGCGGCATCTCCGCGGAACAGATGCAACAGGAGCCTTCGCTCTTTACCGTCATCAACTCCTCGTCGCCGCTGCGCCTCGACGGCCCCATGCTCCAGGGCATCATCGAGATGTCGTCGCGCAACCAGGTCGTGATCATGACGCCGTTCACGCTGGCCGGCGCCATGGCGCCCGTCACCATCGCCGGCGCGCTGGTGCAGCAGAACGCCGAGGCGCTGGCGGGCATCGCCTTTACCCAGATGGTCCGTCGCGGCGCGCCCGTCATGTATGGCGGCTTCACCTCCAATGTCGACATGAAGACCGGAGCGCCGGCCTTCGGCACGCCGGAATACATGAAGGCGGTGATATCCGGCGGACAGCTCGCGCGCCGCTACGGCATTCCCTACCGCACCTCCAACACCAATGCCGCCAACACGCTGGACGCGCAGGCTGCCTACGAATCCGCCCTGTCGCTATGGGCGCTGACGCAAGGGGGCGGCAATTTCATCCTGCATTCGGCCGGCTGGTCCGAAGGCGGCCTCACCGCCTCCTTCGAAAAGTTCATTCTCGACGTCGACATGCTGCAGATGGTGGCGGAGTTCCTCACCCCCCTCGACGTCAGCCCCGACGCGCTGGCGCTCGACGCCGTGCGCGACGTCGGCCCCGGCGGCCATTACTTCGGCACGGCCCACACACTGGCACGCTATGAGACCGCCTTCTACTCGCCGATCCTGTCGGACTGGCGCAACTTCGAGACCTGGGACGAGGCAGGCCGGCCCACCACCTACGACCACGCCAACCGCGTCTACAAGGAAGCGCTCGCCGCCTACGAGCAACCGGCGCTGGATCCGGCGATCGAGGAGGAGCTCGATGCCTTCGTCGCACGCCGCAAGGCCGAGGGTGGTGTCGCGACCGATTTCTGACCTG
>Ga0065165_1002491_pt1 | contig 15439 bp, 13 predicted proteins | sample AraplaMF_Cvi_mMF_FD_63813 | JGI IMG/M metagenome (GOLD analysis project Ga0065165, IMG submission 63813) | Arabidopsis root microbial communities from the University of North Carolina, USA - plate scrape MF_Cvi_mMF (version 2) (version 3) | ecosystem: Host-associated > Plants > Roots >...
CAGGCCCTGCCCGCGAAGGGCGCCAAGCCGGCAGCCGAGCCGGCCAAGGCCGCTTCCGCCGCCGCGCCGGACGCGGTGGACATGGACGACATCCGCAACTTCAGCCGCGTCTACGAGATGGTGCGGCAGGCCTATGTCGAGAAGGTCGACAACAAGACCCTGATGAAGGCCGCGATCAGCGGCATGCTCACCGGCCTCGATCCGCACAGCGAATACCTCGACAAGGACGGCCTGGCCGAACTGAGCGAGGACACCACCGGCCAGTACGGCGGTTTGGGCATCGAAGTGCTGCAGGTGGACGGCACCCTGCGCATCGTCGCGCCGATCGACGACACCCCCGCCTCGCGCGCCGGCATCAAGCCGGGCGACACCATCGTCAAGATCGACGGCACGCCGGTCGACTCGGAAAACATCGACGACATGTTCAAGAAGCTGCGCGGCGACCCGGGCAGCAAGATCGTGCTGAGCATCCTGCACGAGAAGAGCGACAAGCCGGTGGACATGAGCCTGGTGCGCGAGCGCATCTCGGTCACCAGCGTGAAGGTGCGCGAGCTGGAGCCGGGCTATGCCTACGTGCGGCTCAGCCAGTTCCAGGACGACACCGCCGCGGACCTGGAAAAGAAGCTCGGCGAGCTGGTCAAGAAGAACGGCGCGCAGCGCGGCGTTGTGCTGGACCTGCGCTCCAATCCCGGCGGCCTGCTCACCGCGGCCGTGGGCGTGAGCGACGAGTTCCTCGACAGCGGCACCATCGTCACCACGCGCGGCCGCCTGCAGGACGCCAACCTGAGTTTCAGCGCGCATCCGGGCGACCTGCTCAACGGCGCGCCGATGGTGGTGCTGGTGGACAACGGCACGGCCTCGGCGGCGGAAATCGTCTCCGGCGCGCTGAAGGACAACCACCGCGCCCTGATCATCGGCCGGCGCACCTTCGGCAAGGGCGTGGTGCAGACCGTGCTGCCGCTGGATGCCGAGCATGCAGTGAAGATCACCACCGCGCGCTACTACACGCCCAGCGGCACCTCGATCCAGGCCGAAGGCATCAAGCCGGACATCGCCCTGGCCGACCTGGCGGTGAACAAGGCCGACAGCGCCGCCAGCCTGATCGGTTCGGAAGCGGACCTGCGCAACCACCTCGCCAACGAGGACGGCAGCAAGGACCGCAAGGCGATCGACAACGACGGCAGCGCCGAGAACGCCGAGCTGGCCACCAAGGACTATGCGCTGTCGCAGGCGCTGAACGTGCTGAAGGGCCTGTCGCTGAACCGCGGCAAGGCCGTGCAGACCGCCAGGCAGTAAGGCTCCGGCGTGGCCGCAGCGTGAAAGAAAGCGCCGCCTGCGGCGCTTTCCGCTTTATTACGCCAACCTCCAGTTGGCACGCGTTACCATGCGGGCCTTCTATTGCCCCGGCGCGATCATGGCCAAGCTCTATTTCTACTATTCGGCAATGAACGCCGGTAAGACCACCACCTTGCTGCAGAGCGCCTACAACTATCACGAGCGCGGCATGCGCACGCTCATCCTCACGCCGGCGCTGGACAACCGCTACGGCGAAGGCGTGGTCGCCTCGCGCATCGGCCTGAAGGCCAATGCGCGGCGCTTCCGCCCCGACGAAAACCTGCTGGCGCTGGTGGAGGCCGACATCGCCGCGCGCGGGCCGCTGCATTGCGTGTTCATCGACGAGGCGCAGTTCCTCGCCAAGGCGCAGGTGTGGCAGGCCAGCGACGTGGTGGACAAGCTCAACATCCCGGTGCTCGCCTTCGGCCTGCGCACCGATTTCCGCGGCGAGCTGTTCGAGGGCAGCCGCTATCTGCTGGCCTGGGCCGACAACCTGGAAGAGATCAAGACCATCTGCCATACCGGCCGCAAGGCCACCATGGTGGTGCGCGTGGACGAACACGGCCGCGCCGTCACCGAAGGCCCGCAGGTTGAGATCGGCGGCAACGACCGCTATGTCTCGGTCAGCCGCGCCGAATTCAAGAAGATCACCGAAGGCCACGGCCGCATCGAATTGCAGCAGCCGGTCTTGCCGCTGGGCGAACACTGACCCGCGGCGCGGCATGGCCGCCCACCACAAGGAATTCCCCATGAATGCACCGATCCGCATCCCCGCCTGGCAGCGTCCCCACTGGCATCCCGGCGGCGAGGAGATCTACCTGCACTACTACGTGTTCGGGAATTTCCAGAACGTGCGCGTGCCTTCCGCGCCCTATGGCAGCGATGGCCTGCCGCACGGCATCGAGGTGAGCAACCACCATCATTCGGCGTTGCGCTCGTGGGAGGGTTATCCGCTCAAGGGCGAGCTGGGCCGTTTGTTCAAGGAAGAAGCGCCGGACGCCTACCGCGCCGCGGTGGATGCGCCGCAGGTGATGATCCTGCGCGGCACCCTGCCGGACCAGGGCGACGTGGGTTATCTGCGCGACACCCTGGGCGTGGTGGCGGGCCTGCTCGATATCGGCGGCGTGGCCGTGCTCGATCCGCAGATCGTCACGCTGTTCGGCGCCGATGCCTGGCGCAGCCATTACCTGGTGCGCGACGGTGCGCCGATCCGCAACCACCTGCTGATCCTGCGCGACGACGAAGACAACGGCGACGGCTACTGGATCCGCACCCGCGGCATGCGCAAGTTCGGCCGTCCGGACGTGAGCCTGCGCCATGTGCCCGAAGGCGACAGCGACCGCGCCGGCATGCTGTGCGAGCGGCTGGCGGAGATGCAGGCGCTGGGTGCGCACTTCGTCGACGGGCAGGCGCTGGAAGCCGACGGCCTGCAGGGTTTCGTGGCCAGACTCGGCGGCAGTGCGGTGGAAGCGCCGTTCTACAACACCTACGTCGAATTCCGCTGGCCGCATTGAGCCTCGCCGCCAAGTAGGTTGGGGTGAGCGCAGCGAACCCCAACGATGCGCTGCGTTTGAAGGTCGCCATGTTGGGGTTCGCTGCGCTCACCCCAACCTACGCCGGACCTTGTGGGCCGGAGTTTATTTCTGGCAGCGCGGGCACCAGAACGTCGAACGCTGCCCCAGCACCACCTGGCGGATCGCCGTGCCGCAGGTCCGGCACGGCTCGCCTTCGCGGCCGTACACCTGCAGCTCGCGCACGAAATAGCCGGGCATGCCGTCCGGATTGATGAAGTCGCGCAGCGTGGTGCCGCCACGCTCGATCGCCCAGGCCAGGATGCGCTTCACCTCGGCGGCCAGGCGCGCATAGCGCGCACGCGAGACGGAACCGGCCGCGCGGCGCGGATCGATGCCGGCGGCGAACAGCGCCTCGCTCGCATAGATATTGCCCACGCCCACCACCACGGCGTTGTCCATCAGGAACAGCTTCACCGCCGCCGTGCGGCCGCGCGACATCCGCCATAGCAGGTCGCCGTCGAAGTCGTCGGTGAGCGGTTCCGGGCCGAGGTTTTCCAGCAGTTCGTGCGTGGCGCCCGGCGCTTGCCACAGCAGGCAGCCGAAGCGCCGCGCGTCGGTGAAACGCAGCACGCGCGCCCCGGTGGCGGCGGCTTCCAGCCCGAGATCGACGTGGTCGTGCTTGCCCACCGGCGCATCCGCCGGCAGCACGCGCAGCACGCCGGTCATGCCCAGATGCAGCAGCGCGCTGCCTGCGGCGGTATGCAGCAGCAGGTATTTCGCGCGGCGCTCGACGTCCTCGATGCGCTGCCCCGGCAACAGCTCGCCGATCTCCGGCGGAATCGGCCAGCGCAGATCCGGCCGGCGCAGCACCACCGAGGTGATGCGCCGGCCGATCAGATGCGGGGCGATGCCGCGCCGGGTGGTTTCGACTTCGGGCAGTTCAGGCACGGCGCGAGCTGCTCAGGACCAGTCGGCGTGGAAGCTGCCGGGGCGGTCGACGCGCTCGAAGGTATGCGCGCCGAAGTAATCGCGCTGCGCCTGCACCAGGTTCGCCGGCAAACGCTCGGCGCGGTAGCTGTCGTAGTAGGCGATCGCCGAGGCGAAACCCGGCACCGCCACGCCGGCCTGCACCGCGGCGGAGACCACGTCGCGCAGCGCCTGCTGGTATTGCGCGGCGATATCGCGGAAGTACGGATCGAGCAGCAGGTTGGCCAGCGCCGCGTCGCGCGCGTAGGCGTCGGTGATCTTCTGCAGGAAGCGCGCGCGGATGATGCAGCCGGCGCGGAAGATCTTGGCGATGGTGCCGTAGGGCAGGTTCCACTTGTACTCGTCGGAAGCCGCGCGCAGCTGCGCGAAGCCCTGCGCATAGGAGACGATCTTGCTCAGGTACAGCGCGCGGCGCACCGATTCGATAAACGCCGTGCGGTCGCCCGCGAACGGCTTCGCGTCCGGACCGGCCAGCACCTTGCTCGCGGCGACGCGCTCGTCCTTCAGCGCGGAAAGCAGGCGCGCGAACACCGATTCGGTGATCAGCGGCAGCGGCACGGCCAGGTCCAGCGCGCTCTGGCTGGTCCACTTGCCGGTGCCCTTCTGCGCGGCGCGGTCGAGGATGATGTCGACCATGGCCTTGCCGGTGTCCGGGTCTTTCTTGCCGAAGATGTCGGCGGTGATGGCGATCAGATAGCTGTCGAGTTCGCCCTGGTTCCAGTCGGTATAGACCTTGCCCAGCTCTTCGTTGGACAGGCCCAGCACCTGCTTGAGCACGGCGTAGCTCTCGGAGATGAGCTGCATATCGCCGTACTCGATGCCGTTGTGCACCATCTTCACGTAATGGCCGGCGCCGTTCGGGCCCATGTAGGCCACGCAGGGTTCGCCATCCGGCGCGCGCGCGGCGATCTCGGTCAGCACCGGCGCCACCAGGTCGTACGCATCGCGCGGGCCGCCCGGCATGATCGACGGTCCGTGCAGCGCGCCTTCCTCGCCGCCGGACACGCCGGTGCCGATGAAGTGCAGGCCGGCGTCGTTCAATTCGCGTTCGCGGCGGATGGTGTCCTGGAAGAAAGTGTTGCCGCCGTCGATCAGCACGTCGCCTTTATCCAGCAGCGGCTTCAGTTCCGCGATGGTGGCGTCGGTGGGTTCGCCTGCCTTCACCATCAGCAGGATGCGCCGCGGCTTCTGCAGCGAGTCGACGAAGTCCTGCACACTGTAGGTGGGCACCAGGCGCTTGTCCGGATGCTCGGCCATGACCTCGTCGGTCTTCTCGCGGCTGCGGTTGTAGATGGCCACGGTGTGGCCGCGGCTCTCGATGTTGAGCGCGAGATTGCGGCCCATCACGGCCATGCCGACGACGCCGATGACAGGTTGCTCGACCGAACGATTCATGCGGATGCTCCCAGGGAGGATGACGGGAATGCCTCGGATATGGGGAGGTCGCCGGGGCATGCAAGGTGCCCCGCATCATACGCAGGCCGGTGCGCGCTCAGGGCGCCTTGGCGGTGTTCGCCTTGGCCGGGCGCGGCGTGAAACGTATCGGGACCAGGGCCACGCGATCGCCCGCGCGCACGTAGCGCAGCGGGCCGGTGACGGCGACTTCGCCGAAACTCAGCGCCTGCCCGTCCAGCGTCAGCACCACCGGCGGCGGCGCCAGGCCGATCCTCGCCGGATCGAATTCCGCCAGCGGCCGCCAGCTCTGCACCGGCGCGGCGGCGGTGGCGGCGAGATCTTCCAGGCGGCCTTCGTCGACCGGCAGGGTGGTGCCGTCGACGGCCTGCCAGTGGCCATCGCGCCTGGCGTAGTGCTCGGTGACGCCGCCGTGCCAGGCAAGGTCGATGCGCTGCACCGCGGCCGGATCGAGATCGAGCAGGCTGCCCAGCGCCTGCGCGCGGTCGTGCCGCCATTGCCAGCCGGCGCCGGCCAGCAGCGCCGCGGCGATCGCCACGAACACCAGCGTGCCGCGCTTCATGCGCGGCGCCGGCGCCAGGCGATCAGCCCGCCGAGCAGCAGCAGGCCCAGCGGCAGTGCCAGCAGGAAGCCGAACGTGACCGCGTTCAACTGGCCCTGGCTGAGCTGCATCGCGCGGTCCGGCGCGCCGCGCGGCGGCAGGTTGACCAGGGCGTCGTCGCCCAGCAACCAGTCGAACACGCGCTCGCCCAGCGCGCGGTTGCCGCCGTTGCCGAGGAACGTGTTGGAGAGGAAATCGCCGTCGCCGATCATCGCCACGCGCTGCTCGCTCTTGTCCGGGCTGGGCGAGAGGCGCGCGAAGGTGAGGCCGAAATCGAGCGGGCCTTTCAGCTCGCCGGCATCGGCGTCGTAGCGGATGCTGCTGCTGCCGTCGTTGCCGATCGGCTGGAATTCGGTCCAGCTCTGCGGCCCCGAGCGCAGGAACGGCTGCACTTCCCACTCGCCGCGGCGCGCCAGCGCCAGTGCCGACACCTGCGGGAACAGCGTGGTGAGCGTGAGGCCGCGGGTGATCGCATGCACGGGATAGCTGCCCACGGTGATCAGGCGCGGGTCCTTCAGGCCCAGCGCGGCGCCCTGGCCGTCCACCAGCACGCCGGGCAGCACGTGCACGCCCAGCGCATCGGCCAGCGGCTGCAGGCCGAGGTCGTCGTTGGAAGGCTCGGTCAGCCACAGCAGGTTGCCGCCGGCGGCGACGTAGTCGGTGAGCGCCTTTACCGCGCCTTGCGGCAGCGCCAGCGTCGGTCCGGCCAGCACCACCAGGTCGGTGTGCTGCGGCACCGCGGTCACCTGCGCGAAGTTCAGCGGCACCGCGCGCATGCCGCGGCTTTCCAGCTGCGTCATGAACATGCCCAGGTCCGCATTGGCCTTGCCGTCCGCGCGGCGCTCGCCGTCGCCGGTGACGAAGGCCACGATGCGCTCGCCGCCGCGCGCCAGGCGTTCCAGCGCATTGGTGAGGCTGCGTTCGGACAGCTCGTCCAGGCGCTCCTCGCGGTTGCCGTAGTGCAGGATCAGCGCGCCGTCGACGGTGATGCCGAGCTCGCGCATCTTCGCCGGGTCCTGCTGCGGATCGACGAAGCGCAGGGTGAGGTCGTGCTTGAAGCGGCGGTAGCGCTCGATAAAGCTGGCCACCGTCTGGCGCAGGTCGCCCTGCGGGTTCGCATAGCTGACGATCTCGACCGGGCCCTTGAGCGCGTCGAGCACGGCACGGCTTTCGGGTGAGAGGCTGGAGCGGCTGTCGTGGCTCCAGTCGGCGACGTAGTCGTGGCGATACGTGAGGTAGCCGGCCGCGCCCGCGGCGGCGAACAGCGCCAGCACGAACAGCCAGCCGCGCAGGGTTCCGGTCAGGCGCATCAGCCACGCTCCTTGTCGGCGGCGACGCGGCGTATCGCCAGCGTCAGCGCGATGGCGATCACCAGCGCGAACCAGGCCAGGTCGGCGCTGGATACCAGGCCGCGCAGCAGGGCTTCCAGATGCGTGCTCAGCGACAGCCAGTTCCACAGCCCGTTGCCGATGCCGGCCTTCTGCGCGGCCAGGTTGGCGGTGAACAGCGCCAGCCCCAGCGTGAGGCTGGCGGTGGCGGCCACGGCCGGCAGCGAGGCGAAGGCCGAGCAGGCCACGCCGAGCGCGCCCAGCGCGGCGAGCGTCAGCGCCAGGCCCAGCACGGCGGCGGCGAACTTGCCCCAGTCCAGTTCGGTGCCGTGCGCCAGGCTCAGCGGCATGGCCACCGTCAGCGCCAGCCAGCCCAGCAGCCACAGCAGCACGGCCAGGTACTTGCCCAGCACGATGGCCGCCGGCGAGGTGCCGCTGGAGGCCAGCAGGGGCAGGGTGCCATTGGCGCGGTCGCCGGCCAGGGTCGACATGGTCAGCAGCGGCACCACCAGCAGGGCCAGCTCGGTGAGGCCGAACGGCAGCACGCCCATGGTCAGCGTGCTGCCCAGCAGCGGGACGCCGACCAGGTCGGTATAGCCGGGGCCGCCGGGCAGGGCGGCCAGCTTCACCTGGTTGTCGAGGAAGCTGCCCAGCAGCAGCACGAAGCGCCAGGCCAGCTGGGCCAGGGTCAGCGCGGCCAGCACCCAGGCCAGGGGACGGACCAGCAGGCGGCGCAGCTCCAGGCGGGCCACGGACAACGTCGAACTCATGCGGCCTGGTCCTTCCCGCTCATCGCGATCTCGAAAAACGTCTGTTCCAGCGCCTCGTGCCCGCCGTCCAGCGCGGCATCGTGGCGCAGCTGGCCCTCGTGCAGGATCGCCACGCGGTCGCATACGGCGGTGGTCTCGGCCAGCAGGTGGGTGGACAGGATCACCGCGGCGCCGGCGGCGGCTTCCTCGCGGATGACCTTGCGCAGCGCGGCCACCTGGACCGGGTCCAGCGCATTGCCGGGTTCGTCCAGCACCAGCAGCTTCGGCTTGTGCAGCACCGCGCAGGCCAGGCCCAGCCGCTGGCGCTGGCCCTGCGACAGCACCCCGGCCAGGCGGCGCAGCAGCGGGGCCAGTTCCAGGCGCTCGATGGTGGACTCGCAAGCCTGCTTCAGTCCGCTGGCGCGTAATCCGCGCAGGCGGCCATGGGCTTGCAGATGTTCCAAAACGGTCAGTTCCGGCCAATGCGGGGCACGTTCGGGCAGCCAGCCGATCAGGCCGCGGGCCCGTTCCGGGTGCTCGGCGAACACCTCTCCGTCCAGTTCGATATGGCCTTCGTGCGGCTGGAGCGCACCGGCGATCATGGCCAGCGTGGTGGACTTGCCCGCCCCGTTGACGCCCAGCAGGCCAAGGATCTGGCCGCGGTCCAGCGTCAGGCTGAGACGCTCCACGGCCGGACGCCCGGCGCGCAGGCGCCGAACCTGATCAAGCTTTAACAGGGGGTATGGCAGAGTCATTGCATGATTGTCACGGCGCCCCCACCGTTTGAACAGACGGCGGGGGCGTTCTTGCGCGCTGAAACACGTTCTGCGGCATAGCGGCGCAGGCATGATTTCCCATGCTGGTGGGTACGGAAACCCTCGATTAGACTGACTTTTCACCCTACTGAGTGTTTCCCATGCTCGACGCAGTGCTGAACTTCCTGTCCAACGGCCTCACCGGGGCCAGTTGGGTCGCCATGCTGGTCTTCCTGCTGGTGATGACGCAGCTCACCATCTTCACGGTGACGCTGTACCTGCACCGCAGCCAGACCCATCGCGGCGTGGACTTCCACCCCGCCCTGGCCAACTTCTTCCGCTTCTGGGGCTGGCTCACCACCGGCATGGTGGTGAAGGAGTGGGTGGCCGTGCACCGCAAGCACCACGCCAAGGTGGAGACCGAGGAAGATCCGCACAGCCCGCAGATCTACGGCATCAAGAAGGTGTTCTGGGACGGCGTGTCGCTGTACCGCGACGCCAGCTACATCAAGGAAGACCTGGAGAAGTACGGCCGCGGCACCCCGGACGACTGGATCGAGCGCAAGCTGTTCGGCGGCCACCCCTACTGGGGCCCGACCCTGATGCTGCTGATCGACCTGGCGCTGTTCGGCGTGATCGGCGCGGCCATCTGGGCCGTGCAGATGATCTGGATCCCGTTCTGGGCCGCCGGCTTCGTCAACGGCATCGGCCACTGGTGGGGCTACCGCAACTTCGAGAGCGCCGACACGGCCACCAACCTGGCGCCGTGGGGCGTGTGGATCGGCGGCGAAGAGCTGCACAACAACCACCACGCTTTCCCCAGCTCCGCCAAGTTCGCCCTGCGCAAGTGGGAGTTCGACATCGGCTGGGCGGTGATCTGCGCCCTGCGCGCGGTGGGCCTGGCCAAGGTGATGCGCGTGGCGCCGACCCTGGACATCCGCCCGAACGTGCACCTGCCCGACGCCGAGACGCTGAAGGCCGTGCTCACCCATCGCTTCCAGGCGATGACCGACTACTACCGCGGCGTGATCGTGCCGACCCTGCGCGACGAAGCCCAGCACGCCGGCGAAAGCCTCAAGGCGATGCCGCGCCGCATGCGCCGCTCGCTGGCCGACGGTGGCCGCTGGCTGGACAACGAAGGCCGCGAGCGCCTGCAGGCCGCCCTGGCCAAGCGCCCGACCCTGCGCACCGTGTGCGATTTCCGCACCCGCCTGGCCGAACTGATGGAACAGCGCGGCGCCGAGCAGAGCCTCAAGGGTCTGCAGCAGTGGATCGCCGAAGCCGAGCAGAGCGGCATCCGCGTGCTGCAGGACTTCGCGCAGCGCCTGAAGGGTTATGCGGTGAGCGGCGCGGCTTAAGCGCGGCGCCTGTCAAAATAAAAAAGCCCGCCGATCGGCGGGCTTTTTTTATGGGCGCTTGTCCGCCACGTACTAGCCACGGATGATCGCGCGATGCCCGAGCCTCTCTTCCCCGTCTTGATCGGTCCGGCCGACTGGCCGCTGCTCGCCGCGCCGGTGCAGCGCATGCACGGCGGCGCGGCTTCGCTGAGCGCGCACGGCGTGGCGCAGGTCGACGGCGCACGCCATCCCTTCGCGCGCCTGCTGCGCCGCGTGCTCGGCCTGCCGGAACCCGGTGCGGACCAGGCCATCGCGCTCAGCATCGAACGCGTGGAAGGGCGCGAAACCTGGACGCGCAGCTTCGCCAACGGCCGCATGCGCTCCACCCTGGAACGCGCCACGGGCGGCATGCATCTGCGCGAACGCCTCGGCCCGGTCTCGCTGTACTTCGCCCTGCGCCGCGACGGCGACGCGATCGACTGGCAACTGCAGCAGGGCCGACTGCTCGGACTGCCGCTGCCGCGCGCCATGTTCGGCAGCGTGTTCTCGCGCAGCCTCGCGGAAGACGGGCGCTACGTGTTCCATATCGATACGCGCCTGCCGCTGCTCGGGCAGTTGATCGCCTACCGCGGCTGGCTCGACATCGACTGACTTACTCGAACGTTTCGACGCCCGTGCGCAGCGCATAGCCGTCGAAACCCGCTTCGATCTGTTCCAGTGTCAGCAGGCCCACGCATGGCGTCGCGCCTTTGGCGTCGATCCGTCCATCCGCCATGCGGCGCGCCAGCACCACGGCAGGCGTCACCGGCACCTGCGGGCCGTCGCCCGCGTCCGCGCTCAGCCACCAGCGCAGTTTCAGCGGACGCCCATCGGCGGCGATGCCGCCCAGCTCCACCGTCATGCCGCCTACCTCGGAGCCGAAGCGCAGAAACAGCTCGCTGAAGCGCCGCAGTGCGGGCGCATACGCGGCCAAGTTACGGATCAAGCCCAGCCGCACCAGCACCGCCGCGCACCAGGTGCCACCCTGCAGCAGCGGCAGTTCGAGGCCGGCGCGGAACATCACGGTGCGTACCTGCCGATAGCGCGCGGGGAACAGATCCAGGTCCGGAATCTCGCACGCGCCCACGCGCCGCCGGCCGAACGGAAAGCGCTGCATGCGGCTGTCCATCCAGCCATGCGTCACCTGCCAGCGCCCATCGCGCCATACGCGGATCGGACGGCCGCAATAGCCCAGGATCGACGCCACCGTGGCGTCGCCGCGCGGCGTCCGGTTGCCGGGGTTGATGGTGTGCTCGATCGTTTCCAGCATGGCGAAGCGCGGCAGCAGCGCATCCACGGCCGCGGCGCTCAAGGCCGGCACGCTGGAGGCGCCGGTGACCAGCAGTCGCCCCGCCGCCAGCGCGCGTTCGTGCAGGCGTTCGATACCGGTGACGAAGCCGCGGCCATCGGCCAGGTCGACATAGTCGCTGCCCGCGGCGAGGCAGGCTTCCGCCACGCGATAGTCCTGGCCCTGGAACGGGCCGGCGGTGTGGATCACCAGTTGCGGCTGCAGCGCGGCGAGCGCCGCGGCGAAGCGCGCATCGCCGGTGTCGAGCGTGGCGATGCGGACGGAGGGATCTTCAAACGACGCGCGCATCGCTTCCAATGCATCGCGCCGCCGCCCGGCCAGCACCAGTTCGAAGCGCGCATCGCGCGCCAGCCGCTGCGCCACGCGCGAACCGAACACGCCGGTCGCGCCGATTACCACCACCCGCAAGGCCATCCCTGGGCTCCGCTCGCCAAAGCGGGCATTACAGCATGACCTGGGGGTGGCCCTAGGTAGGGATCGACCTAGCTAGGCCGTGCGGCGGCCCATCGGGTTTCATGCGATGCACAGGGTTTCCACGGTCCGGAGCAAGATCATGTCCAGCGTCAACGTCGCGTTCGCCGGTGTCGATATCCAGCGCTTCCTCGGCCTGGCCGAACACAACCCGGTGCTGGATCCGAAGATCGGCCCCGACAACAGCGCGCCGAACCGCTCGCTCTACAACAGTGCCAATGGCCAGCCGGACTTCTCCAACAGCAGCCAGCCCAATCCCAATGACGTGAAGCAGGAAGGCTACGGCGACTGCTATTTCGACGCGAGCATCGCGGCGCTGGCGCAGCAGCATCCGGATCAGATCAAGAACATGATCCACGACAACGGCAATGGCACCTTCACCGTGACCTTCCCGCACCAGAAGGACAACAGCGCCGGCAACCTGTGGGGTTTGTTCGGCGACGACTATCACGACGTGAAGATCACCGTCAGCGACAAGGACCTGCCGTCCAACGGCACCAGCTCCAGCGACGGCACCGCCAAGTGGCCGGAGGTGCTGGAAGCGGCCTACGCCAAGATGCAGGGCGGCTACGACGCGATCGGCAACGGCGGCCATCCCGCCGACGCGATGACCGCGCTGACCGGCAAGAGCGCCGATGCCTATTCGCCGAAGGACGGTGCCGGCAAGATCGAGCAGGCGCTGAAGGACGGCAAGCTGGTGACCATCGCCACGCCCGAATCCGACGGCGACCAGGCCGGCATGGAAGCCGGCAAGAATCCGCATGGCCTGGTGGGTGGCCATGCCTACACGGTGACCGGCGTGTGCACCGGGCCGGATGGCAAGAAGTATCTGGAGCTGCGCAATCCCTGGGGTTTCGATCAGCCGCAGAACATCCCGCTCGACCAGATCAACGACGGTTCGATCGATGAAGTGGAGATCGGCAACGCCTGAGCCATGCGCCGCGCTGTGATGGCGGTCATCCGCCATCGACAAACCGCGTGGCAAGCTCGACCGATGAACGTCATCGATGCAGGCCAGTTCAAGGCGAGGCGCCCCAGCGCGGGGCGCCTTGTCGCGTTCGCGGCGCTGCTGCTACTTTCGGCCGGCACTTCCGCAGGGTCGACGCAGGCAGGGAAATCCATGTCCAGCTCCAGCGATCAGCACCAGGCCGCCTCGGCGCAAGCCCCCGCAGACATCGAGATCCTCCGCGGTCGCGCCGGCGTGATCGGCCGCTCGCGCGTGGGCGTGTCGTCCATCGTCGCCACGCCGCCGCCGTTCCAGGGCGCGATGCCCGGCGCGCGCGCCACCTTGATCGAAATGCGCGACGCGCCGATGCACGTCGAAAGCACCATGGTGCTGGGCGAGAAGATGCTGCTGCCGCTGGCCGACGGCCTGCATCGCGTGAGCAAGCTCGCCATGCCCAGCGAAAGCGACCGCCAGGGCCATGTGGCGATCGACGCCGAAGCGGCGCGTGCGGGTTCGCCCAATACGGTGTTCGCCAGCGAGGAAGGCCGGCTGCGCATCGGCGGACCGGAAGTGAAAGCCGCCTACGACCTGCGCGTGCTGGCATGGACGCCGGACAAGCACGCGCCGCAGAGCGCCACCGTCGAGTGGCTGACCGCCGCCTTCCCGCGCGACAGCGTGCCGGCGCAGCAGATCCGGCAGCAGGTGGTGAAAGCGGGCGACCGGCTGCAGGTCGGCAGCGCCACGCTCACGGTCAAGGCCGTCGAAGGCCAGACGCAGGACCATCCGGCCTGGATCGAATTCGAGCTCACGCCTGGCGCTTGAACGCGGCGCCGCGGCTTCCCCCTACATGACTAACAGCATGGCGGTGCCGCTGCTCGCAGCGGTGTAACTTCCTACGGTCGCGCCCGCCATTCGGGGCGCCCCTCCAGGAGACCGCACGATGCCGTCCGCCAACCCCAGGGCACTCGCCCTCGCCGCCGCCTTGCTCGCCTGCCTGCCCGCCGCCGTGCTGGCCGGCTACGACAAGCCGCCCGAGCCGCTGCTGGGCCTGATGCACGCGCCGCTGCCGGCGATCCCGATGCTCGACCCCACCCGCTCGCGCATGCTGCTGGTCGAGCAGTCGCAGTACCCGCCGATCGCGCGCGTGGCCGAGCCTTATCTCAAGCTCGCCGGCCTGCGCATCGAGCCGGCCAATCATGCGCGGCACGATGCGTCGAGCGGCTACGGCATCCGCGCCTGCCTGAAGAGCTTCACCGTGGAAGACGTGGCCAGCCACAAGCAGCTGCCGGTGACGCTGCCGGCCGACGCCTGCCCGAGCGCGCCGCAGTGGTCGCCCGACGGCCGCCGCTTCGCCTTCGCCAACACCACGAAGGAACGCACCGAGCTGTGGCTGGGCGATGCGCTCACCGGCCAGGTGCGCCGCGTGGAAGGCGTGTGGCTCAACCCGGTGATGGAAGACGACGTGCAATGGCTGCACGGCAGCGATTCGCTGCTGGTGAAGCAGGTGCCGGCGAATCTCGGCGCCGCGCCGAAGGTGAGCGAGACCTCCGGGCCGGAGATCAAGGAATCGATCGGCGGCAAGGGCGAGAGCAGCACCTACGAAGCCCGCGACACGCTGGGCAGTCCCGAAGACGAAGCCTTGTTCGAGTACTACGGCACCGCGCAGCTTGCCGTGGTCGACGCGGCCAGCGGCAGCGTCAAGGCGGTGGGCAAGCCGGGCGTGCTCGCCGGTGTGTCCGGCGCGCCGGATGGCGAGCACGTGCTGGTGGAAACGCTGAAGAAGCCGTACTCGTACGTCACCACCTACGAGCGTTTTGCCCGCGACGTCAGCGTGCTCGACGTGCGCACCGGCCAGTCCACCGCGATCGCTTCGCTGCCGGTGGCCGACCGCGTGCCGGTGCGCGGCGTGCCGGTGGGGCCGCGCGATTTCGACTGGCGCGCCAACGCGCCGGCCACCCTGGTGTGGCCGGAGGCGCTGGACCAGGGCGACTGGAAGGTGAATGTCCCGCAGCGTGACAAGGTAATGCTGTGGAGCGCGCCGTTCAGCGGCAAGCCGCAGGAAGTGGCGCGCACCACCCAGCGCTACAGCGGCATGCGCTGGCTGGCGCAGGGCGACGAGCCCTTCGTCTACGAGTACGACGCCAACAAGCGCTGGATCCGCATCACGCGCATCGACGTCGCGCATCCCTCGAAGCCCGCGCGCACGGTGTGGGATTACTCGATGGACGAGAACTACAAGCAGCCCGGCTCGCTGCTGATGCAGCAGCTGCCGAACGGTGCGCGCGTGGTGCGGCAGGAAGGCGATTACGTCTACCTGGCCGGCACCGGCGGCACGCCGCAGGGGGACCGGCCTTTCCTCGACCGCTACGCCTTGTCCAGCGGGCGCACCGAGCGCCTGTTCCGCGGCGACGGCGCGGATCACTACGAAAGCGCGCTGGCGGTGCTGCCGGGCGGCGAGCGCTTCATCACCGCGCGGCAGTCGCCGGCCGAGCCGCCGAACCTGTTCCTGCATGCGCTGGGCGCGCCGGTGAGCGACGCCAAGCCGGGCGAAGCGGTGTTCGCTTCAAGCAGCGAGGCGATCACGCATATCGCCGACCCGACGCCGCAGGTGCGCGGCATCGCCAAGCGGCTGGTCACCTACAAGCGCAAGGATGG
>Ga0065165_1002492_pt1 | contig 15437 bp, 12 predicted proteins | sample AraplaMF_Cvi_mMF_FD_63813 | JGI IMG/M metagenome (GOLD analysis project Ga0065165, IMG submission 63813) | Arabidopsis root microbial communities from the University of North Carolina, USA - plate scrape MF_Cvi_mMF (version 2) (version 3) | ecosystem: Host-associated > Plants > Roots >...
AAGTGCAGCAGGTCGCGGCTGGCGGCCAGCGCGGCGGCGCCCTTCTCCTTCTTGCCCTCGGTGGTGACGACGCCGATCTCGACGCCGTCCTGCTTCGTGCTGATGCGTTCGAATTCGCCGGCCGCCAGCACCACCAGGTAGCTCGGCATCTTCGGGGTCGGCTTGAAGCTGATGCGCTGCTTGCCGCCGGCAAGCGTGGACTGCTTGTCGACCGGGGTGTTCGAATAGGCCTTCAGGCCGGCCGGCAGGTCGACCGACAGGCGGAACTTGGCGCGGAAGGATGGCTCGTCCCAGGTCGGCAGCATGCGCCGCGCATCGGTCGGCTCCATCGTGGTGGCGATCAGCTTCTTGTCCAGCTTGCCGGCCTGGTAGTTCACGTAGAACAGGCCGCGCCCCTCGCGGTTGATCTTGCCGCGGAAAGCCAGCTCGAGGCGGTAGCGGCCCGGCGCCAGCTCTTTCGGCAGGGTGAAGCGGAGGGTCTCCTGCTTTTCGTCGAGCACCGGGGTCAATTTGATCTGCTGGATGCCCTTGCCCGACAGCGACGCACTGTCGATGTCGAGCGCCGCGGTGTTCAGCATGATGGTCGCCGTCGGCTTGAGCACGTCGATCTCGACCGTCTCGGTGCCGGTAAAGCTGTTGGCGTCGAGGTTCGGCGCCAGGTGGGCGGTGTACTCGACCGGAATCACGTCCTTGGGCAGCTTGCCCGGAGTCTTGTCAAAAGCATATGGTGCCTCGGCGTGTGCGCCGATCGCGGCAATCGCCAGCGCGGTAGCGCCGACTGCATGGAATCGTCTCATGGACTCTCTCCCTTTCTCTCTCATCTTGTTTTCGCCGGCACTGCTCCGTGGCGCACCGATCCAGGATGAAATATAGGCAAATCGGCCGGGATGCCTCCCCGGATTGCGACAGACTGCAAATAAGGGCGCTGGAATGCAGAATCCGCGGAATGGCGGGCGTCGAAAAAAAATTCAAAAAAATCTTCAGAAAACCCTAAAGTTCCCAAAACCAGGGCCGATAACGACCTAGATACCCGGCAATCCGGCCGAAAAAATGCCTCTGGTGCACCATGACGTCCAACGAAGTCCTCGCCATGTACGAAAACATCGCCGCCCTCAGCGGCCGGATGGCGGTTGCCGCCCAGGATGGCGACTTCGACGGCCTGGCTCGCCTGGAAACCCAGGTTTCCCTGCAGGTGGGCGCCACCAAATCGGGCGTGCCGGCCCTGGAAGGCGCCCAGCGCCTGCGCAAGATCGACCTGCTGAAGCAGATCATGGCGAACGACCGCGCCGTGCGCGACGTGACCGAACCCTGGCATGGGCAGATCGAGCGCGCGATGAGCGCACACTGATCTTTTACCAGCCCCGCGAACAACCCCTGCGACGCGCGTCCCAGGGGTTTTTTGTTGTCTCCGCCGTTCGCCGTTTTGCTGCACAACAGCAAGCAAAACGTTTTCTCTCTTCCCTCTAAACTCGATTGCGCTGAGCAAGAAAATCCCGCACTTCCCTACGAACGCAGACAATCTATTTGTAAAAATGTGTAGTTAAGCGTTTTCCTAAATGTGTTGACATGGGCCCGGCTTGTGATTACGATTTCCACAATAATTACAGGCAACAGGAGACACCCCATGTTGGACCCCTGCCGTAAAACACTTTCCCAAGCAGCGAAAACGTTTGCCTGCGGGCTCGTTTTTGCCGCCACGAGCGTCAGCCAGGCGCTCGCCGCCGAACCCATGGCCACCGTCATCGACAAGGATTTCCAGGTCGCGGCCGCCCAATACCGCAGCCTCATCGCCAAGGTCCAGGGCAAGCCGGGCTTCCCGCGCACGGTCGAGGGCGGCGCGCTGGTGACGGTGGGCCCGAAAGACTGGACCGCCGGCTTCTTCCCGGGCTCGCTGTGGTACCTGTTCGAAGCCACCGGGGACCAGAGCTGGAAAGCGGCCGCCATCCGCTACACGGCCGACACCGCGCCCGCCAAGTTCGACAAGTCCCAGCACGACCTCGGCTTCATGCTTGGCAGCGGTTACGGCAACGGCTACCGCCTGACCAATGACCCGGCCTACCGCGACGCCCTGCTGGCCGGCGCCACCACCCTGATCACCCGCTTCAACCCGAAGGTCGGCGCCATCCAGTCCTGGGACCTGTGGGCGAACAGCACCTGGAAGTTCCCGGTCATCGTCGACAACATGATGAACCTGGAGCTGCTGATGTGGGCGGCCAAGGCCGCGAACGAGCCGCGCTACCGCGAGATCGCCATCGCCCACGCCGACACCACCCTGCGCAACCACTTCCGCCCGGACCACTCCAGCTACCACCTGGTCGACTACGATCCGCAGACCGGCGCCGTGCGCGGCAAGCAGACGGTGCAGGGCTTCGCCGACGGCTCCTCGTGGGCGCGCGGCCAGGCCTGGGGCCTGTATGGCTACACCATGATGTACCGCGAGACCCGCAAGCCCGAATACCTGGCCCAGGCCCGCAGCATCGCCGACTTCTTCATGAACCACCCGCGCCTGCCGGCCGATGCGATTCCCTACTGGGACTTCGAGGACAGCGCCATCCCGAATGCCCCGCGCGATGCCTCCGCCGCAGCCATCACCAGCTCGGCGCTGCTGGAACTCGCCGGCTTCGTCGATGCCGCAAGCGGCGCGCGCTACCGCGCCTTTGCCGAGCGCCAGTTGCGCAGCCTGTCGTCCAGCGACTACCTGGCCGCGCCCGGCGAGAACGGCGGCTTCCTGCTCAAGCACGCCACCGGACACAAACCGGCCGGCAAGGAGATCGACGTGCCGCTGAACTACGCGGACTACTACTTCCTTGAAGCTTTACTGCGCCTGCGGGCGACGCTCCCCGCGCGTTGACGGGACCGGCCCGCACGGCCAACTGTATTCCATAAAAAATCAATAGGAGACAAGCATGCAGAAGCATCGTTTATCGGCCCTCGTCGCGCTGGCCATCGCCCAGTGGACCCTGCCGGCGTTTGCGCAGGATTCGACGGAAGCCCAGCCCGACCCGAACAAGGTGCAGTCGGTGATCGTGACCGCCAACAAGCGCGTCGAGCGCCTGGAGAACGTGCCGATGGCGATTTCCGTCATCTCCGAGCAGGAAATCCAGCGCAATAACATCCGCGAGATCGAGGACGTGATCGCCCTCACCCCCTCGCTGACCCAGGCTTCCGGCACCACGGCCGCCAACAACGCGCTGTTCATGCGCGGCATCGGCACCGTCTCGGTGGGTATCGGCGTCGAGTCCGACGTCGCCGTCATCATCGACGACATCCCGATCGCGGTGCAGTTCCAGGCCTTCCGCGACCTGGCCGACGTCTCGCGCATCGAAGTGCTGAAAGGTCCGCAGAGCACCCTGTTCGGCAAGTCCGCCGTGGCCGGCGCGATCAACATCGTCACCAAGCCGGTGAGCGGCCCGATGACCTACCGCGGCAGCTACTACCGCACCGACGACGGCGAATGGCGCGTTTCGGCGTCGGCCGGCGGCCGCCTGTCCGATACCTTCGCCATGCGCCTGGCCGCCAACAAGAACGAGATGCCGGGTAACTTCACCAACCTGACCACCGGCGAGAAGGTCAACGGCTCCTCGGGCAACACCTTCATGGGCAAGCTGTCCTGGACCCCGATCCGCAACCTCGACATCGACTTCCTCCCGCACTACAACAAGCAGGAAAACAGCCGCGGCGTGACCGCCGTGAACGGCTTCTACCGCACCACCGGTTCGGCCGCCGCCGGCAACCTGGTGCGCACCGACGCCGACCTGTCGACCGCCTACATGAACGGCAATCCGCAGCTGCCGGCCTCGATCACCCTCGCCGGCATCAATCCCTACGATCCGAACAACCGCTACGTGCGCCGCGACTTCCCGACCGGGATCAACTCGAAGACCGCCGGGACCGGCCTGAAGTTCGCCTATACGCTGCCGAACGATGCGACGCTGATGTCGATCTCTTCGTACGAGCACTACACCGCGAACGACTACCGCGACCAGGACTTCGTCGACGTGCCGACCATCGCCCGTCCCGGCGAGACCAAGTTCAGCGTCGGGAACAACCAGTTCGGCACCTACGAGATCAATTCCAAGACCGAGGAGCTGCGCCTGGTTTCGCCGGACCACAACAACTTCCGTTACGTGGCCGGCCTGTGGTGGGCCAAGAACACGATCGACCGCCACTTCATCCGCGGCTTCTGCGTGGCGCCGAGCACCTGCACGGCCAACTCGCCATCCAGCCCGACCAACTACTACACCGACATCTACAACATCAACAAGGCGGTGTTCGGCCAGGTCACCTGGGACTTCGCCCCGACCTGGACCCTGGTGGCCGGCGCCCGCCACAACATCGAGGAATCCGGCTACAACTACATCCGCAACTTCTACACCGACCAGCTGGACCGTGCGAGCTTCAAACCGGGCCCGGTGGGCGTCGACCAGTTCTCGAGCAGCGGCAACATGGACGTCGCCAACACCGGCAAGCTGAGTATCCAGAAGCAGCTCACGCCCGACCTGATGGTGTACGCGATGACCGCCACCGGCCACAAGGGCAAGGCCTATGACGTGACCAGCGGCCTGAAGGCCTCGGCCGCCTTCCCGGTGGACCCGGAAACCAGCCGCACCTATGAACTCGGCAGCAAGGCCAACCTGTTCCACGGCCGCATGGCGATTGCCGCCGTGGCCTACAAGACCGACTTCAAGGGCTACCAGCAGAACACCTCCTTCGTGCTGCCGAACGACCCGACCATCTACACCCAGCTGAACTCGATCCCGAAGGTCCGTACCAAGGGCTTCGAACTCGACACCAGCTTCATCGTCACCACCGGCTGGTCGGTCAACGCCTCGCTGGCCTATACCCGCCCGACCATCGTCGACTGGAAGAACGGCCCCTGCTACCAGGACAACACCAACCCGGCCATCGGCACGACCGGCAAGGGCGAAGGCGGCTCGCTGGCCGGCTGGAACCGCGCCTGCTTCGCCATCGTGCCGGGATCGACCACCGGCGTGCAGGATCTGTCGGGCGGCATCTTCCCGGGCACGCCGAAGGTCAAGGTCAACATCGGCAGCAACTACGACTGGAAGTTCGACACCATGCCCTTCTCGGCCTTCATCAACGGGAACGTGCGCTACCAGAGCGACTACCAGACCAACATCAACAACGACCCGCGCTCGGTCAACGACGCCTACACCATCGCCGACCTGGGCTTCGGCATCCGCGACAACAAGGACCGCTACCGCCTGAGCTTCCGCGTGAATAACCTGTTCGACCGCTTCTACATCGGCAATGCCAACGCCAGCGGCCCGTCCTACCGCGCCGGCCCGACCTCCAGCTCGCCGGCCATCACGGTCAACAGCTGGGTGCCGCCGCGCGACGTGTTCCGCTATTTCAGCGTGAAGCTGGATGTGAAGTTCTGAACGTAAAGTTCTGACCCTGCAGTATCATCGTTGCGCCTCGAATGCCGTCCGGCCCCCTCCCGGACGGCATTGTCTTTACCAGGAGAGAGAATGAAGCACCTGATTGCCCTGCTCCTCGCCGCCTGTGCGGTTTTTAGCCAGGCCGCGCTCGCCCATGCGGCCGAGCCCGTCGACGTCCAGCTGGCCGGCACCCCGGTCACGAAACGCGCCGACAGCCTGGTGGCGCCGCTGCAGAACATCTACGGCCGCCATCCCCTCAGCCTGAACGGCCGCTGGAGCTACGTCATCGATCCTTACGAGACCGGCTACTACGACTACCGCCACGTGCCCTTCGACGCATCAAGCAGCGGCAAGGGCGGCTTCTACGACGACCGCAAGCCCAAGGACAAGAGCGACTGGGTCGAATACGATTTCGACCGCGCGCCGACCATGAAGATCCCGGGCGACTGGAACTCGCAGGCCGAGAAGCTGCAGCTGTACGAAGGCACCGTGTGGCTGCGCCAGGTCTTCGACGCCCAGCCCGTGCAGGGCAAGCGCTACATGCTCTACTTTGGCGCGGTGAACTACGAAGCACACGTCTACCTGAACGGCAGGAAGCTCGGCATGCACCGCGGCGGCTTCACGCCTTTCCAGTTCGACGTCACCGACAAGCTAGTCAAGGGCCGCAACGTCGTGGTGGTCAAGGCCGACAACACGCGCCACCAGGACGCCATCCCGACCCTGAACACGGACTGGTGGAACTACGGCGGCATCACGCGCGACGTGCTGCTGGCCGAAGTGCCCTCCACCTACATCGCCGACTACAAGCTGCAGCTGGCGAAGGGTGACGCGCACCGCATCGAGGGCTATGTGCAGATGGCAGGGGCGTCCGGGCCGCAGAAGGTGACGGTGTCGATACCGGAAGCCGGCATCCAGGCCAGCGTGCAGCTTGACGCGAATGGCCGCGCCGCGCTCAGCATCCCTGTCACCAAGCTGGATCTGTGGTCGCCCGAGCATCCGAAGCTGTACGCGGTGTCGCTCAGCGGCGCCGGCGACAAGGTCGAAGACCGCATCGGCTTCCGCAGCATCGAAACGCGCGGCGAGGACATCCTCCTGAACGGCAAGTCCGTGTTCCTGCGCGGGATCTCGCTGCATGACGAGAACCCCTTGATTCCGGGCCGCCTGCGCGGCAGCGGCGACATGCGCATGCTGCTGCAATGGGCCAAGGACATGAACTGCAACTACGTGCGCCTGGCCCACTACCCGCACAGCGAAGAGATGATCCGCCTGGCCGACGAGATGGGCCTGATGGTGTGGGCCGAGGTGCCGGTGTACTGGACCATCTCCTGGGACAAGCCGGAGACCTTCGCCAACGCCAAGGCCCAGCTCACGGACCTCATCGTGCGCGACAAGAACCGCGCCAGCGTGGTGGTGTGGTCGATCGGGAACGAGACGCCGATCTCCGCCCCGCGCAATGCCTTCATGGGCGGGCTGGCGAAGACCGCGCGTGCGCTCGACGACACGCGCCTGATCGCGGCGGCGCTCGAGATCCACCGCACCGGCAAGTCGATCACGATCGAGGATCCCCTGGCAAGCCTGCTCGACCTGGCCAGCTTCAACGAGTACGCCGGCTGGTACTGGGCCAGCAATGCGGAGATGCTGGACTTCCGCTTCGATATCCGCCTGAACAAGCCGGTGGTGATTACCGAGTTCGGTGCCGATGCGCTGGGCGGCTATCACGCGGATGCCGATACGCGCTGGAGCGAGGAGTATCAGGACACCCTCTACCAGAACCAGTTCCGGATGCTGGACAAGATTCCCGGCTTGCGTGGGATGACGCCCTGGGTGCTGGTGGATTTCCGCTCGCCGCGGCGTACGCATCCCTACTTCCAGGATTTCTGGAACCGGAAGGGCCTGATTTCGGATGACGGCAAGAAGAAGCAGGCCTTCTGGACCCTGAAGCGCTATTACGAGGGGAAGCAGCGTCAGTACGAATAAAACCGCTGCGCGACCGCCGCAAGCCGTTTCACGGCATCGTCGATGTCCATCGCCGGCACCTGGCTGTAGCCCAGCAGGAGACCGTTCCATGCCGTCTTGCGCAAGCCGGTTTCATGCCGCGTCATGCAGTGCGCGGCGATGCCGGCCGACAGGGCGGCATCGCTGATCCGGTCGTCGCGCCAGCTTGGCTCGGCGAAGCGCAGCGACAAGTGCATGCCGGTGCCGGCGCCATGGACGCTGGCCGTGCTGCCGAAATGCCGGTCCAGTGACGCGATAAGGGCATCACGCCGCTCGCGGTACAGGCGTCGCATGCGGCGCAGGTGCTGTACGAACTGGCCGCTGGCCAGGAAGGCCGCCAGGGCGCGCTGCTCGGGCACGCGCCCATGCGTGGGCATGCGCGCCAGCGCGGGACGCGCGGCCTCGGCCAGGCCGGGCGGCAGCACCATGAAGCCGGTACGCATGGCCGGGAACATGGTCTTACTGAAGGTGCCGAGATAAATCACCGGCGCGGCTGGCGCCAGGCCTTGCACTGCGGGCAGCGGCGGGCCGTCATGCCGGAACTCGCTGTCGTAATCGTCTTCGATGATCAGCGCGCCGGCGCGGACGGCCTGCTCCAGCAGCGCGAGCCGGCGGCCCATGCCCAGCGCCCCGCCGCTCGGATACTGGTGCGAAGGGCTGGTGTAGATGAGGCGCGGCGGCGTGCGCTGCCAATCTTCGGCAGTCGGGGCGATGCCCTCTTCGTCCACCGGGATGCCAACCGAGCGCAGCTGGCCGCTGCGAAACGCCGACAGCGCCCCGAGATAGCCGGGATTCTCGATCCAGGCCGTGTCGCCGGCATCGGCGAACAGATGGACGCAGAGTTCCAGGCTGGCCTGGGTGCCGTTGGTGACCACGACCTGCGCGGGGTCGCAGCGTACGCCGCGCGCAGCCTGCAGATAATCGGCAATCGCCTTGCGCAGCACCGGCAGGCCGGCCGGATCGCAATAATCGAATTCGAAGGGTCCGGTGTCGCGCCAGGCACGGTCCAGCAGGCGGCGCCAGGCTGCCATGGGAAAGGCGTCGAGCGCGGGCACGCCAAGGGCGAAGGCGCCGGCCAGTACGCCGGGCGAGGCCACGGCGGCCAGCGCCTGCGCACGGCGCGACAGGGCCGACGGGGCCGGGCGCCCGCCCTCTCCTGCGGGCGCGGGCGTGGCCACCTGCGCGACCAGCGTACCGCGCCGCGTCGCAACCAGCAGGCCTTCCGCGATCAGCTGTTCGTAGGCATACAGGACGGTGTTGCGCGCAATGCCCAGCTCGCGCGCCAGGGTCCTGGTCGACAGGAGCCTGTGTCCGGCAGCCAGGCGCCCGCCGAGGATGGCCGCACGCAGGCAGGCGTGCACCGTACGCTGACGCGGCCAGCCATCGACGTCGTGGTGGCGCTCGAAATCGCCGAGCAGGAGGCCATAGTCCATCTGTAGTCCCATCGATTTGGCATCTACTGGCCCTTACATGGTACCAGTGCACTGATTATAGTCTGTCAACAAGACGAATATTTTTTCCCATGACGTGTCGAATTCTGCGCCGTCATTCGTCGACAGGAATATGAAGAATCTGATCGCTGCAACGATGCTTGGGCTCGGCCTGCACGCCGCCTCGATGGCGGGCGTGGGGGAAGGCATCGCGGCATACAAGGAGCGCAATTATGCGCTGGCGCTGCAGGAAATCGTGGCGCCCGCCAGGGCCGGCAATGCGGACGCCCAGCATGTGCTCGGCCTGATGTATTACATGGGCCGCGGCGTGCCGCGCGACTACGCGCAGGCCTTCGCATGGGACTACAAGGCGGCGGTGCAAGGCCTGCCTGCCGCCGAATATGTGATTGGCGCGATGTATTACACGGGGAATGCGGTGCCCCAGGACCAGGTGCTGGCCGTGTCGTGGTTCCGCAAAGCGGCCGAGCACGGCCATCCGGATGCGCAGTACGCCCTCGGCCTGATGTACCGCTATCACGTTGCCGGACTGCCCGAGGACCCCGTGCTGGCCTACATGCTGTGGGACCGGGCCGCCGCCAAGGGGCACCGCAATGCCGGCGAGCAGCGCGCCGAGCTTGCACGCAAGATGACGGAGAAGCAGATCCAGCAGGCGCAGTGCCTGTCCCGCCGCTGGCAGCCGGGCAAGCCCCTGCCGGCGCGTTCGCACAAGGGCGGCGATACCATTTCCTAGACTGGCGAGGACCAATGAGCTTATTCAGAACAAAAAACCTGGACCACATGATGGCCACGAGCCGCAAGCCCGGCGGCCTGAAGAAAGTCCTGGGGCCCTTCGACCTGATCCTGATGGGCATCGGCGCCGTCATCGGCACAGGCATCTTCGTGCTGACTGGGACCGGCGCCGTCACAGCCGGTCCCGCCCTGACGCTGTCCTTCGTCATCGCCGGTGTCTGTTGCGGCCTGGCGGCCCTGTGCTACGCGGAATTCGCCTCCACCGTTCCCGTGGCGGGCTCCATTTACACCTACAGCTATGTCACGATGGGTGAACTGGTGGCCTGGATTATCGGCTGGGACCTGCTGCTCGAATACGGGCTGGCGACGTCCGCGGTGGCGGTGGGCTGGTCCGGCTATTTCCAGTCACTGATGGCGGGCTTCGGCCTGGTGCTGCCCGAAGCGCTGAGGGCCGCGCCCGGTGCGGTGCCGGGACTGCACACCTGGTTCAACCTGCCGGCCTTCTGCATCATGATGGTGCTCACCGCAATGCTGTCGCTGGGTGTGCGCGAATCCGCGCGCGTGAACAACGTCATGGTGATCATCAAGCTCGGCGTCGTCCTGCTGTTCATCCTGGTCGGCGCCCGCCACGTCCAGCCGGCCAACTGGCAGCCCTTCATGCCGCACGGCGCGGGCGGGACCCTGAGCGCGGCCGCCCTCATGTTCTTCGCCTTCATCGGCTTCGATTCGGTCACCTCCGCCGCCGAGGAAGTGAAGCGCCCCGAGCGCGACCTGCCCATCGGCCTGATCGGCACGCTGGCGATCTGCACGGTCATGTACATCATCGTCACCGCCATCATGACCGGCATCGTCCCATATGCGAAATTCCTCGGCATCGACCACCCGGTGTCGCTGGCGCTGCAGTATGCGCACGAAACCTGGTTCGCGGCCTTCGTCGACCTCGGCGCCATCCTCGGCATGACCACCGTGATCCTGGTGATGGCTTACGGCCAGACCCGCATCCTGTTCGCGATGTCGCGAGACGGCCTGCTGCCGCCCCGGCTGTCGAGGATCCACCCGCGCTTTGGCACGCCCTTCTTCGCCACCTGGATCGTCGGAATCATCTTTGGCCTGCTGAGCGCGGTGGTGCCGCTGGGTGTGCTCGGCGAACTGGTCAACATGGGCACGCTGGCGGCTTTTTGCCTGGTCTCGGTTGCCGTCATCGTGCTGCGCAAGAGGCGTCCCGAGCTGCATCGCGCCTTCCGCTGCCCCGGCGTGCCGGTGGTGCCCGTGCTCGCGATCGCCTTCTGCGCCGTGCTGATGGCCTTCCTGAGCAGGACCACCTGGATCGCCTTCCTGGCCTGGCTGGTGCTGGGCCTAGTGGTCTACTTTGCGTATGCGCGGCCGCGCTCCCTGCTGAACCAGGCCGAGGCAGCACCGGAAGTTTTGCCAATTGGAAAATAATATGAAAGTGAGCGTGTCCATCGACGTCCCCTCCATCGACGCCGGCCTGACCTTTTTCGGGGAAGCGTTCGGCTTTGCCGAGACCTCCCGCCCGCATCCCGGCTATGCGGTCCTGAGCGCCGGCGAAGCGACGATCGGCCTGGTGGCCAAGCCGGCGGGAAGCCATCCGGCGCCAGGCAGCGACGACTTGCGCAAGTACGAGCGCCACTGGACGCCGGTGCACATCGATTTCCGTGTCGAGGATTTCGAGGCAACGCTCACTAGGGCGCTGGCCGCCGGCGCCAAGACCGAGCAGGTGCACCGCGTGCCCGGCTATCCTCCGGTCGCCTTTTGCAGCGATCCGTTTGGCCACGGATTCTGTATCGTCGGGCTGCGGAAGCTGGATCATGCGCTGGGTTGATTCGGCGTCGCGCCTTATTGCTGCCTTGCCCAAGGCGATTTACGATGCCTTTGCGAAGCCGGGTGCGATGGAGGGCTGGCTCCCGCCGGGTAACATGAAGGGAGACATGCTCCATTTCGACTTCCGCGAAGGCGGTTCGTATCGCATGCGGCTCACCTACACCGATCCCGATCACCGTCAGGGGAAAACATCCGAGCATGTCGATGAGGTGGAGGTACGCCTGACCAGGCTTGAAGAGAATCGCAGCATCGAGCAGGAAATCCGGTTCGACAGCGAGGATCCGCTATTCTCTTGCCTCATGCGCATGACCTGGACGTTTGAGCCGGCGTGCGCGGGGACAGTCGTAACGATCCGCGCCGAGGACGTGCCGGAAGGGATACGGCACGAGGACCATATCGAAGGCTTCAGGTCGTCCCTGGAGCATCTCGCAAATTTCGTCGAAACAGCAGAATAAAAAGGAAACAAGATGTCCGAACTTAAAGTTAGCTGCTTCTCCATCTCCCTCGACGGCTATGGCGCCGGCCCGAACCAGAGCCTGGAGAATCCCATGGGCGAAGGCGCCGGCGGACTGCACCAGTGGTTCCGCGGCACCCGGACCTTCCAGCGCATGATCGGCAACGAAGGCAAGGGGACCGACGGTCCGGACGAAGACTTTGCCGCCCGCGGCTTCGAGAACGTCGGCGCCTGGATCCTGGGCCGGAACATGTTCGGGCCGGTGCGCGGCGCCTGGCCGGACGACAGCTGGAAAGGCTGGTGGGGCGATGAGCCGCCCTACCACGTTCCGGTGTTCGTGCTGACCCACCATCCGCGTCCGCCGCTGGAAATGAAAGGCGGCACGACCTTTTACTTCGTCACCGACGGTATCGAGTCCGCCTATGAGCAGGCCCGCGCCGCCGCGAAGGGCAAGGATATGCGCTTGGGCGGCGGCGTGGCGACGGTGCGCGAGTTCCTGCAAGCGGGCCTGGTCGACGAGATGCACCTTGCGATCTCGCCGGTGCTGCTCGGATCCGGCGAATCCCTGTTCGCAGGACTCGACCTCAATGCCATGGGCTTCCGTTGCACCGAGCACGTGCCGACGCCATCCGCCACGCACGTGGTGCTGCGCAAGGACTGATCAATCCTTGTAGATCGGCCCCGCCAACAGGAAGGGGCCGCCCTGGTAGGTCGCCGCGATATCTTCCGCCGGCGGCCAGGCCCCCGTCTGCGGGAACATCTCCGCAAACTGGCGCGAACTCTTTTGCGGCACGAAGCCCAGGTGCGCCGCTTCGCGGTTATCCCACCACTTGACCGAATTGTCGGACACGCCGTAAGTGATCGTATGCCCCACGCGCGGCGTGAACAGCGCGCAGCGCACCAGTTCCACCAGGTCGTCGTAGGCGAGGAAGGTCGTCATCATGCGCGCGTTGCGCGGCGCGTCGAAGGACGAACCGATGCGCAGGCAGACGGTCTCGATGCCGAAGCGGTCATAGTAGTAGCGCGACAGCGCCTCGCCGAAGCACTTCGATACCCCATAGATGCCGTCCGGGCGCAGCGGCACGGTGGCATCGACCACCTGCGTGGTCGGGTAATAGCCGACCACGTGGCTGGAGCTGGCGTAGATCACGCGCCGGATGCCGCGCTTGTGCACCGCTTCGTACAGGTGGTGCAGGCCGAGGATGTTGGCGTTCATGATGTTCTCGAAAGTGTCCTCGACCGAGACGCCGCCGAAATGCAGCACCGCGTCGACGCCTTCCGTCAGCGCCATCACGGCCTCGCGGTCGGCCAGGTCGCACTGCACCACCTCCTCGCCCTCGCCTGCCGGCGCGATATCCTTGACGTCACTGACGCGGACGACTTCCGCCCATGGCTTGATGCGCTCGCGCAGCATGACGCCCAGTCCGCCACCGGCACCGGTCAGCAAAAGACGCTGGAAAGGCTTGGATGAAAACGCTTGATTCATGAGACTGACTCCAGATTTGGAAAACGTTTACCTAGATTATCTCCAAATTGTCCCACCGTCAACTTGTCGAAGTGGCCCGACCGCATGCTAAGATGCTTTCTTATGTAACAATATTCTTGCCATGAAAAAGACCGCCCCGACCCTGCGCGACGTTGCTGCCGCTTCCCACGTGTCCATCGCCACCGTGTCGAAATACATCAACGGCACGCAGCGCTTCTCGGCCAAGGTCGAAGCGGCCATCGATGCGGCCATCGCCAGCCTGGGCTACAAGTCGAACCCGCTCGCCAAGTCGATGATCACGGGGCGCACCGACACCATCGGCCTGTCGGTCCTGGACATCACCAACCCGCACTTCAGCAGCATCCTCAAGGGCGCGCAGCGGGTCGCGAACGACCATGGCTTTTCGGTGCTGGTGGTGGATACCGAGGAAAATCCGAACCGCGAACGGCCGGTACTGGAAGACCTGAGCCGGCGCGTGGACGGCATGATCGTCGCCTCGCGCCTGCGCGAAAAGGAGATGGGCTGGATGGCCGAGATCGACAAGCCGCTGGTGTTCTTCGGCAGCCTGTCCGAACTGCCCTTGCCCACCGTCGCCAGCGACGACCACGGCGGCGCCTTCCTGCTGACCCAGCACCTGCGCATGCTGGGCCACAAGCGCATCGCCTATCTCGGCTTCTCGAAATCGCGCCGCGACGAGGAACGCCTGGGCGGGATCCGCGAATGCCTCGATGCCGCCGGCCTTACCCTCACCGTGTTCAACGCGGACAGCCCGTCGCTGACGGAGGGCGAGCGCCTGTGCTCCAGCATCGTCCTGGGCAGCAATCCGCCGGACGCCCTGATCTGCTACAACGACCTGATGGCGCTCGGCTTCATGAAGGAAGCCGCCAGCCTAGGCGTGTCGGTGCCGCGCGATATTTCCGTGGTCGGCTTCGACAACATCCCCTACGGTAAGTACGTCACGCCGGCCCTGACCACGGTCGACCTGCAGAGCGAACGGATGGGCGCATCGGCCATGGAAAAGCTGCTGGCGGTGATCCGCGGCGAAGAGGTCGAAAAGCTGACCAAGGTGGCGCCGCAGCTGATCCTACGCTCCTCCACGCAACCGCGCGCTTAGGTTTTCCCGGCCGGTCAGGCCACGCATTTCATTGTCTCAAGGCTTTACTTTCCCAGGAACTTGCCATATTCTTTGGAAAACGTTTAACAAATCAAGCAGCGGTACAGCTGCCAGATTAACGAGACAAACGAGACACCACATGCGCCATCTCCGGTTTGCCCTGGCCGCCGTGCCTGCCATTTTCGCCATGGCCCCTGCCCTCGCGCAGGCGCCCGCTCCTGCAAACGTCCTGGCCGCGATGGAGCGCGTGGCCGACTGGCAGCTCAGCCATCCCGCCTTCCATGAACCGACCCACTGGGCGGAAGGCGTCGGCGATGCCGGCCTGATGGCCCTGGCCAACCTGTCGCCGAACCGCCGCTACCGCGATGCGATGGCCGAGATGGGTGCGAAGAACGGCTGGAAGCTCGGTCCGCGCACCTACCACGCGGACGACCAGGTGGTCGGCCAGACCTATGCCGAGCTGTTTCTAGAACTGCGCCAGCCGGAGATGCTGGCGCCGATGCGCGCCCAGTTCGACGCCATCCTGGCGAATCCGCACGAAGGCACGCTGCTGTTCACGGAGCCGGGCAACCAGGACCGCTGGTCGTGGTGCGACGCCCTGTTCATGGGACCACCCGCCTGGATGCGCCTGTATGCCGCCACCGGCGACAGCCGCTATATGGAGCACGCGGTCGCGCAATGGTGGAAGACCTCGGACTACCTGTACGACAAGAACGAGCACCTCTACTACCGCGACAGCAATTACTTCAACAAGCGCGAGGCCAATGGCCAGAAGGTGTTCTGGAGCCGGGGCAACGGCTGGGTGATGGGCGGACTGGTGCGCATGCTGCAATACATCCCGGAAGGCCATCCGGCGCGCGCCCGCTTCGAGCAGCAATTTAAAGAGATGTCGGCCCGTGTGCTCGGCCTGCAGCAGGAGGATGGCCTGTGGCGCGCCAGCCTGCTGGATCCGGCCACCTATCCG
>Ga0065165_1002495_pt1 | contig 15406 bp, 17 predicted proteins | sample AraplaMF_Cvi_mMF_FD_63813 | JGI IMG/M metagenome (GOLD analysis project Ga0065165, IMG submission 63813) | Arabidopsis root microbial communities from the University of North Carolina, USA - plate scrape MF_Cvi_mMF (version 2) (version 3) | ecosystem: Host-associated > Plants > Roots >...
GGCGTGATCCCCAAGGTGGTGGTGCCGATGGTGGTGTCGCCGCTGCTGGGCTTCGTCATGGGCTTCCTGCTGATGGGCGCGCTGTATGCGCTGCTCGGCTGGTTCTCCAGCCAGAGCGGCCCGCTGCGCCGGCTCGGCCGCACGCCCTTCGTCAACAGCTTCTTCGGCAAGGCGCAGATCGTCTCGGCCAGCGCCATGGGCCTGGCCCATGGCATGAACGACGCGCAGAAGAGCATGGGCATCATCGCCCTGGCCCTGGCCGGCGCCACCGCCGCGGGCCAGTTCGACAGCCTGCCGTCGTGGCTGGGTTTCCTGCGCATCCATGGCTCGGCCGACGGCGGCTTCGACGTGCCGGCGTGGGTGGCGGTTGTGTGCGCGCTGACCATGGCCGGCGGCACCGCCGGCGGCGGCTGGCGCATCATCAAGACGCTGGGCCACAAGATGGTGAAGCTGCATCCCATCAATGGCTTCGCCGCCGAAGGCAGCTCGGCCGCGGTGATCCTCACCGCCTCGGCGCTGGGCGTGCCGGTGTCGACCACGCACAACGTGTCGGCTTCGATCATGGGCGTGGGCGCTGCCAAGCGCTGGAATGCGATCCGCTGGTCGGTGGTGGAGCGGATGGTGTGGGCGTGGATCCTCACCCTGCCGGTCACGGCGCTGCTGGCCTACGGCGCGGTGCGGTTGGCGCAGGCGCTGTCTTAAGAGCTCAGAAGTCGTCGCCGCCGTCGGCGACGACTTGTTCCAGCTCGTCGCCCAGTTCGCCCAGCTCGTGGATCACCCGCTGCAGTTCTTCGATCGAGAGCAGCTCGTAGGGGCGGTTCTCGCACAGGTGCAGGAAGGGCGAGCCGTCCAGGTCGGCCACGGCGAGGAAACCCACGCGCTGCTCCCAATTGAAGCGCAGGCAGCGGCGCGCGTCGGCGCCGGCCAGCGGGCCGATCGGGGTGGAGACGCGCAGGAAGCGGCGGCCGGCTTCGTCTTCCAGCTCGGCCAGGTAGATGCCCTGGTGCCGCCCGCGCGGCAGCGGCAGGTCGAAGCTGATCAGGTAGGGCCCGTTGTGGCGCAGCTCGTGCTTTGCGCCGATATGGGAACGCACGGCTTCGAAGTGATGCATGAGGCGGCTCCCGGCAGCAGAACGGGTTCCGCTACTCTGCCACGACTTTATGACGGCGCGCGCTAAGACTTACCGCTATAGGCCTTCATGCCGTCTCACCCCGGACACGCCATGAACGAACAGCACGCCCGCATTTTCGCCGCCATCGCCGCCATTCCCCCGGGCCGCGTCGCCAGCTACGGCGCCATCGCCGCCCGCGCCGGCCTGCCCGGGCGCGCCCGCCTGGTCGGGCGTGTGCTGGGCGAGGTGCCCGATGGCATGGAACTGCCGTGGTTCCGCGTGCTGCGTTCCAGCGGGCAGATTGCGTTTCCGCCGGGCAGCCGCGGGTTTCGCGAGCAGTCCAGGCGCCTGCGCGCCGAGGGCGTGGAAGTGAAGAACGGCAAGGTGCCGCTGTCGCGCTTCGGGCTGGATGCGGATATTGACCGCGCGCTGTGGGGCATGCCGGGCGATTGACGCTCGCCGCGCCGACCGCGAAATCGGAGCTCGCCTACACGATGAAGCGCCGCACGCCCGGGGCGCCGCGGGCCGCATTTGCTAGCATTCGGGGAATGTCTTCCTCTCCCCTCGACATTCTTCACAGCGTCTTCGGCTACACCAGCTTCCGCGGCCAGCAGCAAGCCATCGTCGAGCAGGTGGCGGAGGGCGGCGACGCCCTGGTGCTGATGCCGACCGGCGGCGGCAAGTCGCTGTGCTACCAGATTCCCGCCCTGCTGCGGCAGGGCACGGGCATCGTGGTGTCGCCGCTGATCGCGCTGATGCAGGACCAGGTCGACGCGTTGCGCGAGGCCGGCGTCGCCGCTGCCTATCTCAACTCCAGCCTGTCCGCCGAGGACCAGCGCGAAGTGGAGCGGCAGCTGCTGGCCGGCGAGCTGAATTTGCTCTACGTGGCGCCGGAGCGCCTGCTCACGCCGCGCTTCCTCGGCCTGCTGGAACGCACCGAGGTGGCGCTGTTCGCCATCGACGAAGCGCACTGCGTATCGCAGTGGGGCCACGATTTCCGTCCCGAGTACCGCGAGCTGGCGGTGTTGCACCAGCGCTTTGCGCAGGTGCCGCGCATCGCGCTCACCGCCACCGCCGACCCGCGCACGCGCGAGGAGATCGTCGAGCGCCTGGCGCTGCAGGACGCGCGCCAGTTCCTGTCCAGCTTCGACCGCCCCAACATCCGCTACCGCGTGGCCCTGCGCCACAACGCGAAGCGCCAGCTCACGGATTTTCTCGAGGGCCATCGTGGCGAAGCCGGCATCGTGTATTGCCTCAGTCGCCGCAAGGTCGACGAAACCGCGCAGTGGTTGGCCGAGGCCGGCATTGCCGCGCTGCCTTATCACGCCGGGCTGGACGCGGCCACGCGCGCGGCGAACCAGCAGCGCTTCCTGCGCGAGGACGGCGTGGTGATGGTGGCCACGGTGGCCTTCGGCATGGGCATCGATAAGCCGGACGTGCGCTTCGTCGCGCACCTGGACCTGCCGCGCAGCATGGAAGGCTATTACCAGGAGACCGGCCGCGCGGGACGCGACAGCCTGCCGGCCGAGGCCTGGATGATCTACGGCCTGTCCGACGTGGTGACAATGAGCCAGATGATCGCCCAGTCCGAATCCGCCGACGAGCGCAAGCGCGTGGAGCGGCAGAAGCTGGAATCGCTGCTCGCCTATGCCGAAGCCACCGAATGCCGCCGCGTGCGCCTGCTCGGCGCGTTCGGCGAGACCTATGCGGGCCCCTGCGGCAACTGCGACAACTGCCTGGAGCCGCCGAAAACCTGGGACGCCACCGTACCCGCGCAGAAGGCGCTGTCGGCGGTGTACCGCAGCGGACAGCGCTTCGGCTCCGGCCACGTGATCGACATCCTGCGCGGTGTGGACAGCGAGCGCATGAGCCAGCTGCGCCACGATCACCTGAGCACCTTCGGCATCGGCGCCGACATGGACGAAAAACAATGGCGTTCGGTATTCCGCCAGCTGCTCGCCGCGGGGCTGCTGGAAGCGGAAGGCGAGTACGGCACGCTGCGCCTCACCCGCAGCAGCCGCGAGGTGCTGACCGGCAACCGCGAAGTGCTGCTGCGCGAGGACACGCGGCCGGAACGCCGCTCGCGCCGCCGCCGCGACAGCCAGCTGGTCACCGGCAGCAGCCTGGGCATCGAAGCCTACGAGCAGCCCATGTGGGATGCGCTGCGCGCCCTGCGCGCGAAACTCGCGAAGCAGCATGGCGTGCCGGCTTATGTGATCTTCCACGACGCCACCTTGCTCGCGATGCTGCGCGAGCTGCCGGCGAACGAGGCGGAGATGGGCTCGATCAGCGGCGTGGGCAAGGCGAAGCTGGAGCGGTACGGGCGGGATTTCCTGGCGGTGATCAACGCGCAGGAGTGATGTCGACGTGCGGCTCTTGCTCGTCATCCCGGCGTAGGCCGGGATCCAGTGGCGACAGCGCTCATGGAACGCGGGAAGCCAGCCGGCATCACCAGCGGAGCCTGCGGCGACCATCGAGTGATATCGCCACTGGATCCCGGCCTGCGCCGGGATGACGAGAGTGGAGGTTGAGGAAAGGCCGAAAATGCGCCTTCGCGCTTGTGCCGCACGCCCCAAGCCCTTACAACACCTAGACGCGCCACGACGAGCCTGCTTGTCCACCACGGCGCCCCCGCGCTCCCTCAGCGCCCGGGTACCCGCTCATCACCGGAAGGACCGCCGCCATGCATGACGCCCCTCTTATCGGCACCATCGTCGGCGGCATCGTGCTCGCCTTCTTCTTCGCCGCCATCGCGCACCGCCTGCGCCTGCCGCCGCTGGCCGGCTATCTGCTCGCCGGCGTGGTGTGCGGACCGTTCACCCCGGGCTTCGTCGCCGACGGCCATCTGGCGCACCAGCTGGCGGAGATCGGCGTGGTGCTGCTGATGTTCGGCGTCGGCCTGCACTTCTCGCTGAAGGATCTGCTCTCGGTCAAATCCATCGCCATCCCCGGCGCGCTCGGGCAGATGGCGGTGGCCACAGTGCTGGGCATGCTGCTGGGCTGGGCGCTGGGCTGGCCGATGGTGCAGAGCTTCGTGTTCGGCCTGGCGCTGTCGGTGGCCAGCACCGTGGTGCTGCTGCGCGCGATGGAAGAGCGCCGGCTGATGGAGACCGAGCGCGGGCGCATCGCGGTGGGCTGGCTGATCGTCGAGGACCTCGCCATGGTGCTGGCGCTGGTGCTGCTGCCGGCCATCGGCGCGTCGCTGAATGCCGGGCAGTCGATGTCCTTCGGCGAGATCGCCATGACCGTCGGCATCACCATCGGCAAGGTGGTGGCCTTCGTGGCGGTGATGCTGATCGTGGGCAAGCGGCTGATCCCCTGGCTGCTGCAGGTGATCGCGCAGACCGGTTCGCGCGAACTGTTCCGCCTGGCCGTGCTGGCGATCGCGCTGGGCGTGGCCTTCGGCGCCGCGGGGCTGTTCGGCGTGTCGTTCGAGCTGGGCGCGTTCTTCGCCGGCATGATGATGGGCGAGTCGAAACTCGCGCACGACGCCGCCGAGGAAACCCTGCCGCTGCGCGATGCGTTCGCCGTGCTGTTCTTCGTTTCCATCGGCATGCTGTTCAATTACCAGGTGCTGCTGTCCGAGCCGCTAGTGGTGCTGGCCGCGCTGGCGATCATCGTGATCGGCAAGTCGGTGGCGGCGCTGGGCATCGTGCTGGCCTTCCGCAAGCCGATGACCACCGCGCTCACCATCGCCACCAGCCTGGCGCAGATCGGCGAGTTCTCCTTCATCCTGATCGGCGTGGGCGTGGCGCAGAACCTGGTGACCAAGGAAGCGCAGGACGTGCTGCTGGCCGCGGCGATCCTGTCCATCCTGATCAATCCGCTGCTGTTCAAGCTGCTCGATCGCGCCAAGGCGCGGATGGATGCGCGCGCGGCCGCCGCCGAGGCGGAGCAGGGCGGCACCGCCGCCGTGCCGCTGCAGCCGACCGAGCTGAGCGGGCACGTGGTGGTGGCCGGCTACGGCAAGCTCGGCCAGCTGCTGGGCGAAGCAGTGCATGCCACCGGCCTGCCGCTGCTGGTGCTGGAAGAGGAAAAAGACCACGTCGATACCTTGCAGCAGCAGGGCATCGAGACCCTGGTGGGCAATGCCTCCAGCGACGAAGTGCTGGGCGCCGCCAACCTGCCGGAAGCGAAGGCGCTGCTGGTGACCTTGCCGCAGGCGTTCGAGAGCGGCGAGGTGGTGCGCGCGGCGCGGCAGTTGAATCCAAGGCTGCGCATCATTGCGCGGGCGGATTCGGAGGAGTGCCGCGAGCATCTGCAGAAGCAGGGTGCGGATATGGTGGTGATGGGCGAACGGGAGCTGGCGCGGGCGATGACCGAAGGTCTGGCGCCTGCGTAGGTTGGGGTGAGCGCAGCGAACCCCAACGAACCTCGCGGCCGTGCTGCAAGTTGGGGTTCGCTGCGCTCACCCCAACCTACGTTGCGTTCAGCCCGTCATGCGCCAGCGCTCTCCCGGCTCATCCGGATCGCGCCCATGCGTCATCGCCGCGGCCTGCCGCAGATAACGCCACTCTTCCAGCGATGCCGGCAGCCGCGCCTGCGGCCACGCCTCGCGCAGCGCGGCCAGTGCCTGCTCGGCGCTGTCGTAGCGTCCGGTCTCTTGCATGTCGAACATGCTGCGCCAGCGGCGTCCGTGGCGGACGATGCGGAACAGCCCTGCCTTCGCGGGGAATACGTATTGGGCCAGCATGAAGCGGTTCTTGCCGTGGGGGACGGTGTCCGCATAGCGTGCGCGCGGCCTATGACCGGATCGTGATTCGGCGAAGACGGCTTTGTGGCTCTTCGTGAAATCTCCGTTCATCCGCTGATGGAAAACAAACGGCCCGCCGAAGCGGGCCGTTCGCGTGCTGCGGTGAGCGCCGCTTACTTGCGGTCGGCGGCGGTCTTGTCGCGGGCGGCGCGGAACTCGGAGTCCTTGCTCCAGTCCGGCCACTGGTTCGAATTGGCCAGCTCGCTGCCCAGCGTGTAGAGGATCTGCAGGTCGCGCGCCATGCCGGTGAACGACCAGCCGGCCTCCCACTCGTCCGAGGGCTGGTGGTAGTGCTTGTCGGTGTATTCGTCCTCGGCCTGCTTGCCTGCCGCCAGGCCGCCGTCGACCCAGTCGTTGCCCGAGCCGAACGAGATCGCCGGCACGCCGCGCTTGGCGAAGGAGAAATGATCGGAGCGGAAGAAGTGGCCCGCTTCCGGCTTCGGGTCCGGCGAGTAGCTGAGGTTCCAGCGCTTGGCGGTGGCGATCAGGTCGTCCAGCAGATCCAGCCTGGCGCTGCCGGAAATGGTGAAGTTGCGCGCCGGACCGTGCGGGTCGAGCGCGTCGAGATTGATCACGCCCACCGTCTTGCCCAGCGGGTAAAGCGGATTGGCCGCGTAGTACTCGGAGCCGAGCAGGCCTTTCTCTTCCGCGGTGACGTTGAGGAACACGATGGAGCGCTCCGGCTTGGGTGCGCTCTTGAACGCGCGCGCCAGCTCGATCAGCGCCGCCGTACCGGTGCCGTTGTCCACTGCGCCATTGTAGATCTTGTCGCCCTTGGCATCGGGTGCGCCGACGCCCAGATGATCCCAGTGCGCGCTGTAGATCACGGTCTCGTCCGGATGCTTGGCGCCGTCGATGCGGCCGACGACGTTGTGCGAAGTGATGACCTTGCTGTCCACCTTGTAGCTGGCGGAGAAGCTCTCGCCCTTCAGCGTCACCGGCTTGAACTCGCGCGTCTGCGCCTGCTTCTTCAGCACATCGAAGTCGAGGCCGGCGCGCTTGAACAGATCCACGGCGAAATCGCGCTGGATCCATGCTTCCACCTGCGGATGCGTCTCGGCCGGCTTGTCGCGCACGATGTCGAACATCGCATTGGTGTTGGAGTTCTTCACCGTGTTCCAGCCGTAGGACGCCGGCTCCGTCTCGTGCACGATCAGCACGCCGGCCGCGCCCTGGCGTGCGGCTTCTTCGTACTTGTAGGTCCAGCGGCCGTAGTAGGTCATGGCCTTGCCGCCGAAATCGCCCTGGCCGGTCTCGAAATCCGGATCGTTGATCAGCACCACGGCGATCTTGCCGTGCAGGTCCACGCCCTTGAAGTCGTCCCAGTGGCGCTCCGGCGCCTTCACGCCGTAGCCGACGAAGACCAGCGGGGCGTCCTTGATCGCCACCTGTTTGGAACCGTCCATCGCGGCGCGCACGGCGATCTGCTCGCCCTGGGTCAGCGCCTGCGGCTTGCCGTCGACCGATACCGACAGCGCCGGCGTGCCGGCGATCTCCGCGCGCAGCAGCGGCACGGCCTGGGTCCAGGCGCGCTTGCCGTTCTTCAGGTCGCCGCCCGGCTGCAGGCCGGCGGCCTTGTACTGGGCGATCAGGTAATCGACGGTCTTGGTCTCGCCGGCGGTGGCGGGGCCGCGGCCTTCGAACGCATCGGAAGAAAGCGTCTTCACGTCGGCCGAGAGGCGATGCGGATCGAAGCTCGGCGCTTCGGCCGCCAGCACGGCGCTGGAAATGGACAGGGCGAGTAGCGAAAGGGCGAGTCGTTTCACGGGCGTTACCTGTGGGGAAAACGGACTCAATCATAGAGCGTGGTACGCGCGCCGGTCCCGTTTCTTTTTGGATCGAGATAATGTCAAAGAGTCCTAGAGACAGTTCCTGCCGTATGGAACTGCATCACAGAACGCCTGCGCACAGGCTCCCTACCATGCGCGCCGGGGAGCTAAGTGTTCGACTTCCCGCGGCGTGTCGACAGGGGGCTAGGGATAGCAGGCTCGACGCAATCCACATGGCCGTGAACGCCGCCTATTTATTTCGCCGTCCGGCGCATCGCGCGAACGGCTTTCGGGGATGGATATCCAGATATGCAAAGCGCCGGGGCGTGAGCCACCGGCGCTTTGCATATGCGGGAGGTTGATTCGCGCGGGATCAGTCGGTACCGATCACCTTGCCCGTATGCGGATCGATCTGCAGCTTTACGTCGGCGCCGGCGGGGTTCTCCGCCTTGGCGCGCCACAGGCCATCCTTGAAATCCACATCGTGCACGTGGGTGTAACCGGCGGTGGAGAGCGAGGCGCGCACGTCGGTTTCGCTGAGGCGCGAGACTTGTTCGTCGGGATACGCCTCGCCGGTGCGCGGATCGATCTTGACGGTGACGCTGCGACCGTCCGCGCTTTTTGCGCGGGCCCGCCACATGCCGTCGCGGAATTTCAGATCGTGGATCTTCTTGTAGCCCTGCTGCTCGAGCTGGTTGTGCACCTGCCGTTCGGTCAGCGCGTCCTGCGCCATCGCGAGCGGAGCGGCCAGCGCTACGGCGAGCGCCAGTGCGGTGGCCAATGAAGAAGGATGAAGCTTCATCGACGTCTCCTCTTTGCGGTGGGGAATGGAGCCCGTCGAGTCTTCCTTCGGCGGACGCAACCTCGGGTGAACGAGGACGCCGCGTACACGAAGCGAAAGATGCGCTGAATAGCGCGCTGCTTGGATAGCTAGGAAAAAATCCCGGCGGCGAGTCGCTCCGACGACCTCGCCGCCGCTGGCGTGCTCGCCAGTACCGGCCATCCCCGGCAGTAGGAAGGTGGCCCGCGGCGAGGGTCGGGCTGGCAAGGGGGCACGTGCAACTGACCTCGCCGCGGGCACCTGAGCATCGTGCCGATGAGGCTCGACGCCCGGAATCAGATAAGTCCTATTAGGCGAGCCGGGTGCCGCGCGGTTCAGTCCGGGAAGTTCTGCAGCTTGTGCTCGAACGCAGCCATATCGCCGACGAACCAGAACATCGCTCCGCGATTGGTCTCATGCGCGAAATCGCGCAGCGCCTTGCTGCGTTCCAGCCACGCATCGATGTTGCCGATCACCGCGACACGCACGCCGTAGTTGACGAACTTCTGCAGCATCGCGCCGGCCAGGCGGGTGTCGAGGCGGAAGAAGTCTTCGTGCAGACGTTCGGCGGGCAAGGCGACCCACGTGGCCTCGTGCACGCCGGCCTCGGCGATCAGATCGTTCGCGTCGCGCTCCTGCGCCAGCAGCGGACCTTGCGCGGCATAGACCAGCACACGGGTGCCGGCGAGCGTGGAGATGCCTTCGAGCATGTTCCTGATCCTTCCGTGGGGCGTGGCGCGCGGCTCAGTTCATCAGCTGCTGCAGATAAGTCACTACTTCCTCTTCCGGGAGGAAGGTGAGCACGTCGTCCACTTTCAAGCCGTACTTGCGCTTGATGTCCATGAACTCGGTCCTGGCCAGCGCCAGGCGCTGCTCCGGATTGAGGCGGGCCAGTTCGTCGCGCGACAGCGGCGCGGAAGGTTTGCGATCGACAGCTGCGAGTTCTTCCTGGAACTGACGCCAGATATCGTCAGAAATGCGAGTAGGCATTGCTGCGGGGGTTCTTGTCGGGAGGAGGGGAATGTAGCAGCCGCATCGCCGGATGCTAGCGGTTGATGATGGCCTGGGCGCCGCGCACCAGGATGCCGCTGCGCGATTCGCCGGGATGTTCGGCGACATAGCGGTCGATCATCTTGAGCAGCGGCTCCGGCACGGTGATGTTCACGCGGATGGCCTTGGCGGTGAGCCTGGAGGTGTCGACGTCGATGACGTGCCAGGCCCACCGGGTGGCCGGGAAATGCCTTGGGCCGCCCCTGGGGTCCTTGCCCGAGATCAGGTCGGCGAGATTCGACGCGGCGGGAAAGTCCTTGCCTTCGCTCACCACGTCTTCGAGCGCGAACAGGATGGCTTCTTCGGCCTGGGCCAGGGCTTCGTCCAGCGTGTCGCCGGCGCTGAATACACCGGGGAAGTCGGGGACGATGACGCCGAAGGCGGTTTTATCGTTGCCGGTTTCGATGACGACGGGGTAACGCATAGGCACCTCGGGCAAGGCTCAAAGGCCGGCCTGCTTGAGTATGGCGGCGACCAGTCCCTTGCCCAGGTCCTTCTTGGGATGAGGAATGATCACCGTGATCCGGGCCGCATTGCGCAGCTTGTGGTGGCTGCCGCGGACGCCGACCAGAAAGAAGCCTTTGGATCGGAGGAGCTTGAGAAGGTCGGCGCTGTTCATGGCTTTTATACACACGTAGTGTGTATCGGTCAATGGGCGAGGGGCGAACAGCGACAGGCTAGAGGCCGGCGCGGGCCGATCGGCGTAACCAGGCCTGCTTTTGGGCTTGCGCTTACGCTGCACCGGGCAGGGCGCGGACTATCCGATGCGCATGCGCTTCGTTCGACGGGTATGCGCGACGACGCGAGCGCGACGCACCGCTCGTCGAACGAACGATCCGATCTTTAGCAAGCCTGGGATTTTTGCGGCTGCTTCAGCGCAACGCTGGAAAACCGCTTGAGATGGTGGCCGAGGACGGAATCGAACCGCCGACACGGGGATTTTCAATCCCCTGCTCTACCAACTGAGCTACTCGGCCAGAAGTGCTGACGACCAGGAAGGTCATCGGTACTGCGTGGAGCCGCGCATTAAACCGAAGTTCGCCGCGGCCGTCAAGAATCCGCGTCGGGCGCCACATAGCCTTCCGGCTGTGCGACGTCGCCGCCGAACAGGAATTTTTCCATTTCCTCGCCCAGGAACTTGCGCGCCTTCGGGTCCAGCGGGTTGAGGCGGTATTCGTTGATCAGCATGGTCTGGTGCGCCAGCCATTCCTGCCAGGCGGGCTTGGAGATTTCCGCGTAGATGCGCTGGCCGAGCGGGCCGGGCCAGGGGGCGAAGTCCAGGCCTTCGGCTTCGATGCCGAGCTTGGCGCAGCGGATGGTACGGCTCATCGCGGAGTTTCCTTAAAGACTTTGCAGCAGGGTGCGCACGGGAGCGGGCAGGCCGAGCGCGGCGAGGTCGCCGGTGTCGCACCAGCGCAGCGCGGGATTATCGGCGATGGCGCGATGCGCTGTCGCGCCGTCGAACAGCAGCGGCTCCACCTGCAGGCGGTAATGGCTGAAGACGTGCACGAAGGGCGTGAGCGCCTGGGCATCGTCGATACGCGCCAGCTGCTGCGCCTTGCGCCAGGCCTCTTCGGTGCCCTCGGCTTCCGGCAGGCTCCACAGGCCGGCCCATACGCCCTGCGGGCCGCGGCGTTCCAGCAGCACGCGGCGGCGTTCGTCGCGCAGCAGCAGCATTACGGTGGAGCGCGTGGGCACGGCCTTGCCGGGCTTGGCGCTGGGTAGTTGCGCGGTGAGCTGGTCGCGTTTCGCCACGCAGTCGGCGGCGACGGGGCAGTCCTCGCACTTCGGCTTCGAGCGTACGCAGACGGTGGCGCCCAGATCCATGATCGCCTGCGTGTAGTCGGCGACGCGCGCGGCCGGCGTGTACGCCTGCGCATGCCGCCACAGTTCTTTTTCCACCGCGCTCTGCCCGGGATGCCCGTGGATGCCGAGATGGCGTGTCAGCACGCGCTTGACGTTGCCGTCCAGGATGGCGAAGCGCAGCCCGTGCGCCTGCGCCAGGATGGCACCGGCGGTGGAGCGGCCGATGCCGGGCAGGGCAGCGAGCGCATCGAAATCGCGCGGCAGTTCGCCGCCGTGCTGTTCCACGCACAGCTGCGCGGCGCGATGCAGAAAGCGGGCGCGGCGGTAGTAGCCCAGGCCCGACCACAGTGCGAGCACCGTGTCCTCATCCGCCGCGGCCAGGTCGCGCAGCGTCGGCAGCGAGCCGACGAAGCGCTGGAAGTAGGGAATCACCGTGCCGACCTGGGTCTGCTGCAGCATCACCTCCGACAGCCATACGCGGTAGGCATCGCGCGGATGCTGCCAGGGCAGGTCGTGGCGGCCATGGCGGTCGAACCACGCCAGCAGCCGGGTGGCGAAATCGGGCATCGCGAGCTTGCTCATTTCGGTGCGCGCGGCGCGGCGGACTTGCTGTCGGCGGGCGCGGCCGCGGAAGCCGCGGACACCGGGGCGACGCCGGTCTTGATGCTCAGGCCTTCGATGCTCACGCCGCCGCTTTCCAGCTTGGCGATCTCGGCGGTGCCGCTGCCGGGCGGCACGCTCAGGCGCGGACCCTGCGGATGGTTGAGCTGCGCCCACCAGTCGGCCAGCGCCAGCGGCGGCAGGCGCAGGTCGGCGTGGTTGCCGGGGCCGTCGAGCTTGACCGCCAGCAGCAGCGGGTCGACCTGGTTGGCGGGAGTCAGCACCAGCGAGGTGTCGTAGACGCCGGCCTCGGCGTGATCGAGCTTGCCGCGCAGGCGCAGCGAGGCATCGGCGGCGCCGTGCCAGTGTGCGTCGCCGGACAGTTGCAAGGTGAGCGTGCTGCCTTGGGAGAAGTGCACGCCCAGCGCATCCAGTTGCAGCGTGTCGCCCTTCAGGCGCGGCGTCGCCGACAGATCCAGCTGCAGCGGTTCGCCCGCTGCATCCTTGGCGGAAATCGACAGCGGAAACGGCTGGCCGGAGATCAGGCTGCCGGTATCCAGCGACACGTCGCCCAGCAGCAATTGATTGCCGCGCACCAGGCTGCCGCGCGTCACGCGCACGCCGGCGTCGATGCGCGGAATCTGCGGCGGCTCGCCGGCCGAACGCGGCGGCAGGCTGGCGGCCCAGGCTTCCAGTGCGTCCAGGTCCACGCGCGGAGAATCGATCTCCAGCCGCGAAATCACCGTCTCCTTGCCCAGCAGCGCGCGCCACGGCAGCTGCAGGCGCCCGCGCGCGGCGAGCAGGATCGGCATGCTGGCGTCTTTCGCGCTCAGCGTGAGCCCCTGCAGTTCCAGCGCGGGGCGCGGGAACAAGGTGGGGCTGGCGGGGCTGGCGAGATTGAGCACCAGGCTGGCGTTGCTGGCTTCGCGCTGCAGCAGCGCGGTGAAGCGGCTCGGCTGCAGCAGCAGGTACAGCGAGATCACCGCGGTCAGCAGCCCGACCAGCGCCAGGCCGCCGACGCTCCACAGCGCGATGCGCAGCCAGCGCGGCAGGGTCACTCGCATGGCTGGCGCATACCGTCAGGCACCGATGCTGGCCGGCAGCAGGCCGTCCACGTAATCCTGGGCGTCGAACACGCGCAGGTCCGTGGCGCTTTCGCCCAGGCCGACATAGCGGATCGGCAGCCCGAACTCGCGGGCCAGCGCGAACACCACGCCGCCCTTGGCGGTGCCGTCCAGCTTGGTCACCACCAGGCCGGTCACGCCCACGATCTGGCGGAACTGGCGCACCTGGCTCACCGCGTTCTGGCCGGTGGTGCCGTCGATCACCATCAGCACCTCGTGCGGCGCGTCGGCGTCGAGCTTCTTCAGCACGCGGGCGATCTTGCCCAGCTCGTCCATCAGGCCGCCCTGGGTATGCAGGCGGCCGGCGGTGTCGGCGATCAGCACGTCGGCGCCGCGCGAGCGCGCGGCCTGCAGCGCATCGAAGATCACGCTGGCCGAATCGGCGTCCTGGCCCTGCGCGATCACCGGCACGCTGTTGCGCGCGCCCCAGGTCTTGAGCTGTTCCACCGCGGCGGCGCGGAAGGTATCGCCGGCGGCGAGCAGCACCGCGCGGTTCTCGTCGCGGTAGCGGCGCGCCAGCTTGCCGATGGTGGTGGTCTTGCCGACGCCGTTGATGCCCACGGTGAGCACCACGAAGGGCTTGCGTCCGCTGACGTCGAGCGGCTGCTGCACCGGCGCCAGCAGGGTCACCAGTTCCTTGCGCAGCGCGGCCAGCAGGGCGGCGGCGTCGCCGAACTCGCGCTTGTGCATGCGCTTGCGCAGGTCTTCCACCAGCGAGGTGCTGGCTTCGATGCCGACGTCGGCGGTGATCAGGGTGGTTTCCAGCTCGTCGAGCAAAGCGTCGTCGAGCTTGGGGTTGCGGCTGAACAGCGAACTCAGGCCGCGCGCGAAGGAGCTGCCGGACAGGCGTTCGCGCCAGCTGCGCTTGGCCGGAGCGGCTTCGGCGGCGGGGACTTCGAAGGGGTGTTCCTCGGTGTCGGGTTCGGCCGGCGGGGCGGCTTCCGACAGTGCCTCGCCGAGCGCGGGGTTATCCAGCGAGCCGGCATCCGCGTCGTGCGGAATGGCCGCGGCCGGAGCGTCGGCGGCCTGCTCGTCTGCAGCCTGCTCGGCCGGCGGCGGCGTGGGCGTCTCGGCGGGTTTCTTCTTCCAGAACTTGAGCATTGCGGCGGGGATTCGAAGACAATGCCGCCCATGCTACCACCCCCGACTTTTCCTCCCCGACTCCCAGCCGGCACCCCGCGCATCGCGGCGCGGCCGCGGTTCACATGAGCGGCGCGGCCGGGCGCATCCGCATCATCGGCGGCACGCTGCGCAATTCCCGTCTGGACGTACCCGGACTGCCGGGCCTGCGCCCCACCGCCGAGCGGGTGCGCGAAACGCTGTTCAACTGGCTGGCGCCGGTGATCGCCGGTGCGGAATGCCTGGATCTGTGCGCAGGGACCGGGGCGCTGGGCATCGAGGCGCTGTCGCGCGGCGCGGCGCGCACGCAGTTCGTGGAGCGCGATCCGCGCGCGGCGCAGGCCCTGCGCGGCAACCTTGTCCGCTTGAAGGCGGCCGGCGGCGAGGTGGCGGCGGCGGATGCCGGGGCTTACCTGCAAGGCCCGGCGCGGCCGTACGGCGTGGTCTTCCTCGACCCGCCCTTCGCGCTGGAGCTGTGGGAGCCGCTGTCCAGGCGGCTGGAAAGCGGCGGCTGGCTGTCGCCTTCGGCGTGGATCTACGTCGAATCGCCGCGCGGCAAGACGCTGAGCCTGCCGCCTGCATGGCAGCTCCATCGCGAGGGCCATGCCGGCGAGGTGCGCTACGCACTCTATCGGCGGGTTGCCTGAGCCAGCCCAGGCGCTAAGCTACCGGTCCTTTTCGCCGCAGCGTCGAAGCCCACGTGAATCCGCCGGTCAATACGCGTCTCGCCGTCTATCCGGGCACCTTCGATCCGATCACCAACGGACACGCCGACCTGGTCGCGCGCGCCGCGCCGCTGTTCGAGCGGGTGGTGGTGGCCGTGGCCGAAAGCCAGAACAAGGGAGGCAAGGGCCCGGGCTTCAGCCTCAACGAGCGCATCGCGCTGGCGCGGCTGGCCCTGGCCGACCTGCGCAACGTGGAAGTGCGCGGCTTCGACTGCCTGCTGGCGGACTTCGTGCGCGAAATCCACGCCGGCGTCATCATCCGCGGCCTGCGCGCGGTGTCGGACTTCGAATACGAATTCCAGCTGGCCAGCATGAACCGCCATCTGATTCCCGGCGTGGAAACGCTGTTCCTCACCCCGGCCGAGCAGTACAGCTTCATCTCGTCTTCGCTGGTGCGCGAGATCGGCCGCCTCGGCGGCGACATCTCCGGTTTCGTGCACCCGGCCGTGCAGCAGGCGATGCGCCAGCGCCGTATCTAGGGAACCTCTGATCTATTCCTACGTACCCGGCATGACGTCCAGAAGGCCCG
>Ga0065165_1002496_pt1 | contig 15405 bp, 15 predicted proteins | sample AraplaMF_Cvi_mMF_FD_63813 | JGI IMG/M metagenome (GOLD analysis project Ga0065165, IMG submission 63813) | Arabidopsis root microbial communities from the University of North Carolina, USA - plate scrape MF_Cvi_mMF (version 2) (version 3) | ecosystem: Host-associated > Plants > Roots >...
AATTCCGGTGTCGCGGTTCAATGCGCTGAAGTCCGATTCGCACTGGCAGAAGGTGTGGGAAGAGCGCCGCACCTTCGCCGCGCGCGACGACAGCCCCAAGCCCAAGTCGTTCGTCCTCGAGATGTTCCCCTATCCCTCGGGGCGCATTCATATGGGCCACGTGCGCAACTACACGATGGGCGACGTGCTCGCGCGCTTCCGCCGGATGAAGGGCATGGAAGTGCTCCACCCGATGGGCTGGGACGCCTTCGGCATGCCCGCCGAGAATGCCGCGATGGAAAAGAAGGTCCATCCCGGCAACTGGACCCGCCAGAACATCGCGACGATGAAGGCCCAGCTCAAGCGCCTCGGCTTCGCGCTCGACTGGACCCGCGAGCTCGCGACCTGCGAGCCTGACTATTACGGGCACGAGCAGGCGATCTTCCTCGATTTCTTCGAGAACGGCCTGGTCTATCGCAAGGAATCGGCGGTCAATTGGGACCCGGTCGACATGACCGTGCTCGCCAACGAGCAGGTGATCGACGGGCGCGGCTGGCGCTCGGGCGCATTGGTCGAGCGCAAGAAGCTGAGCCAGTGGTTCCTCAAGATCACCCAGTTCGCCGAGGATCTGCTCACCGGCGTGCAGGGGCTCGAGCATTGGCCCGACAAGGTCAAGCTGATGCAGGAGAACTGGATCGGCAAGTCGGAGGGGCTTCAGTTCCGGTTTCAGCTCACTTCTCCCCTCCCGCCTGCGGGAGGGGTCGGGGGAGGGACCGACGGGGATGGAGGGGACGACGGTATGCACACCGCCACGTCAGTCCCTCCCCTAGCCCCTCCCGTAAGCGGGAGGGGGATTAGCGACGTCGAGGTGTTCACCACCCGCCCCGACACGATCTTCGGATCGAGCTTCGTCGCGATCGCGGCGGACCATCCGATCGCGCAGACGCTCGCCGCCGCCAGCCCCGAGGTCCAGGCGTTCATCGAGCGCTGCAAGCAGGGCGGCACCACCGCCGCCGAGCTCGAGACCCAGGAGAAATTGGGCTTCGATACCGGGCTGCGCGCGACACATCCCTTTGATACGGCTTGGGAATTACCGGTCTACATCGCCAATTTCGTGCTGATGGACTATGGCACCGGCGCCGTCTTCGGCGTGCCCGCGCACGACCAGCGCGACTTCGAGTTCGCGACCAAATACGCCCTGCCGATCCGCCGCGTCGTCTCCGAGGGCGACAAGACCGCGCCCGAGTTTCACGATAGCGAAGCCTATACCGGCCCCGGCACGCTGGTGAATTCGCATTTCCTCGACGGGATGGACGTCGCCGACGCCAAGCGCGCGGTGATCAGCCGCGCCGAAGCAGGCGGCTGGGGCAAGGGCCAGACGGTGTGGCGGCTGCGCGACTGGGGCGTCAGCCGCCAGCGTTACTGGGGCACCCCGATCCCGATCATCCATTGCGAGGCCTGCGGCCCGGTGGGCGTGCCGCGCGACCAGCTGCCGGTGGTGCTGCCCGAGGACGTGTCGTTCGACGTGCCCGGCAATCCGCTCGACCGGCATCCGACCTGGAAGCATGTCGACTGCCCGAAATGCGGCAGCGCGGCGCGGCGCGAGACCGACACGCTCGACACCTTCGTCGATTCGTCCTGGTATTTCATCCGCTTCGCCAGCCAGCCCGCCGACAAGCCGTTCGACAAGGCGGTGGCCGAGCAATGGCTGCCGGTCGGCCAGTATATCGGCGGAGTCGAGCATGCGATCCTGCATCTGCTCTATGCGCGCTTCTTCACCCGCGCGCTCCGGCATATCGGCAAGCTCGACGTCGCCGAGCCGTTCGCGGGGCTGTTCACCCAGGGGATGGTGACGCACGAGACCTACAAGGCACAGGACGGGCGCTGGCTGTCGCCCGAAGAGGTGCGCAAGGACAGCGCCGGCGCAGTGGAGATCGCATCGGGCGACGTCGCCGAGATCGGCCGCATCGAGAAGATGTCGAAGTCGAAGAAGAACACCGTCGATCCCGAGCCGATCGTCGACCAGTACGGCGCGGACGCAGTGCGCTGGTTCATGCTGTCGGATTCGCCGCCCGAGCGCGATCTCGAATGGAGCGAGAACGGCATCGAAGGCGCGTGGCGATTCGTCCAGCGGCTGTGGCGGCTGTTCGACGGGCTTGCCGATGCCGAGGGGCAGGACAAGGACCTCGACCGCAAGCTCCACCGCACGATCGCGGGAGTCGCGGGCGATATCGAGGCACTGACTTTCAACAAGTCGGTCGCGCGGCTCTATGAGCTGGTCAATGCGATCGAGAAGGCCCAGCCTTCGGCGTCGCGGACCAACGCGATCCGCACGCTCGCCCGCGTCGTCGCGCCGATGGTGCCGCACCTCGCCGAGGAAGTGTGGAGCGGGCTGGGCGAAGACGGCCTGGTCGCCGATGCCGCCTGGCCCGACGTCGATCCGGCGCTGCTCGTGGACGACGAAGTCACGATCGCGGTGCAGGTGAATGGCAAGCTGCGCGATACGCTGGTATTGCCCAAGGGGACGCCCAAGGATGCGATCGAGGCCGCGGCACTTGCCGCCGACAAGATCGTTCGGACGCTCGAGGGCAAGCCGCCCAGAAAGGTGATCGTCGTGCCCGACCGACTGGTGAACATCGTCGCATGAGGGCCGCCCTCCTCCTTTGCGCGGGCGCGCTGGCGCTGTCGGGCTGCGGGTTGCGGCCGCTTTATGCCGGCGGCGCGGGCGGAACGGTGCAGTCGATGCTCGCCACCGTCCAGGTCGCGCCGATCGAGGGCCAGTCGGGCTGGCTGGTCTCGAACGCACTGCGCGACCGGCTGAGCGCCGGCGAGGATGCCGCGGCACGCTACCGGCTCGAGGTCCAGCTCGACGATTCGATCGCGGGGCTCGGCGTGCGCAGCGACGACAGCGTTGCGCGCGAGCGGCGGACCTTGCGCGCCCGCTATCAATTGGTCGATCTGGCCAGCGGGGCCGTGGTGCTGGACGCCACGGCCGGGTCGGATGCCGGGATCGACGTGGTCGGATCGGAATATGCCACGATCGCCGGCGAGAAGAGCGCGCTCGAGCGGCTGTCGGGGATCGTCGCCGACCAGATCGTCGCGCGCGTGGCGCGCTATGCCCAGTCGGGCGCGGGCGCGCCTGTCCCGGCTGCGGCGCCCGCCCCCGCCGCACGATGAAGGCGAGCGCGGGGCAGGTCCGCGCCGCCGTCGACAAGCCCGATCCGGCGACGCGGCTCTATCTGTTCCACGGCCCCGACGAAGCGGGCGCCGCCGAGCTCGCCGAACGGCTGGCACGCGCGCTGGGCGCCGACGCCGAGCGCGTCGATCTCGACATGAAGGCACTCCGCGAGCAGCCCGGACGGCTTGCCGACGAGGCGGCGTCGCTGTCGCTGTTCGGCAGCGCGCGCTACATCCGCCTCACCGGCATCGAGGAAGGCGCCGGCGAGGCGGTGGCGCTGCTACTCGCGGCCGAACGCGCGGGCAATCCGGTGATCGGGATCGGCCCGGGGCTCAAGGCGAGCGGCAAGTTGGTCAAGTCGGCGATCGCCTCTCCCGCCGCGCTCGCTTTCGCCTGCTATGTGCCCGAGGGAATCGATGTAGCGCGGCTGGCGACCAGCGTGGCGCGCGAGCACGGACTGCGTCTGACCGGCGACGTGCCCCAACGGCTGGCGGCGGCGACCGGCGGCGACCGCGCGATCCTCGCGCGCGAAGTCGAGAAGCTCGCGCTCTTTCTCGATGCGGCGCCGGACCGGCCGCGCGATGCCGATGGCGACGCGCTCGACGCGATCGGGGCCGATCTCGGCGACACCGAGCTGTTCCATGCGATCGACGCGGTGCTCGACGGCCGCGTCGCCGATCTGGGCAGCGAGCTGGCCGGGCTGGGCGACGGGATGTCGGTGCCGCTGATGCGCCAGCTCGCGCGCAGGCTGATGACGCTCGCCGAGCTGCGCAGCGATATGGACAAGGGCGCGAGCGTCGACGAGGTGCTGGAGAAGCATCGCGTCTTCTTCCGCGAAAAGGCGGCGACCGGCCGGGCGCTGCGCCGCTGGAATGCCGCGCAGATCGCCCGCGCGCTCGACCGGGTCCGCGCGACCGAGCGCGCATTGATGCATTCGGGAAGCGCCGGCGAGGTCCTGGCCGAAGCCGAATGCGCGGCGATCGCACGCGCCGCGGCGCGGGCGCGGGGCTAGATCCGCTCGCCGGTGAGCCGCTGGCAGACCATGTCGAGCTGATCGAGCGTCGAATAGCCGAGCGTGAGCGTGCCGCCCTTGGCAGCGTGCGCGATGCGGACATTGAGCCCCAGCACATCGCCCAATTGGCGTTCGAGCGCGGCGATGTCGGCGTTGCGCGGGGCGCCCTCGCCGTTCCTGCGCTGGCTCGCCGGCTTGGCCTCGCGGGCGAGCTTCTCGGTCTCGCGGACCGACAGCCCCTTTTCGGCGACGGTGCGCGCCAGCCGCTCTGCATCGGGCGCACCGATCAGCGCGCGGGCATGCCCCATCTCGATGCTGCCCTCGACCACCATCTGCCGCACGGGCTGCGGAAGATCCAGCAATCGCAACAGGTTAGCGACATGGCTGCGCGACTTGTGGACCAGCCGCGCGAGCGCTTCCTGGGTGTGGCCGAACTCACCGATCAGGCGGGCATAGGCCTCGGCCTCTTCGATCGCGTTCAGGTCCTCGCGCTGGATATTCTCGACCAGCGCGATTTCCATCGTCTCGGCGTCGGTCAGCTCGCGGACGATGACCGGGACCTCGTGAAGCCGCGCCCGCTGCGCCGCGCGCCAGCGGCGTTCGCCCGCTACGATCTGATAGCTGTGGCCGTGCGGCCGCACGACGATCGGCTGGATCAGCCCGCGCGTCGCGATCGACTGGGCGAGGTCGTCCAGCGCCGCCTCGTCGAAATATCGGCGCGGCTGCCCCGGATGCGGCGCCATCGCGCTTACCGGCAGAGTCCGCAGCCCCGGCGTGGAGCCGCTCTCGCCGCCCGAGATCGGCGCTTCGGAAACGCTGTCCCCCAGCAACGCGCTCAACCCGCGACCGAGACCGTGCTTGCGAGGGGCAGGTTCGGTCATGCGGCTTTCCTGAGTTTGGGCAGACGTTCGATCACTTCGCGCGCCAGGGCGATATAGGCCTCCGAGCCAGCGCAGCGATAATCGTAGATCAGCGCGGGCACGCCGTGGCTCGGCGCTTCGGACAGACGGACGTTGCGCGGGATCACCGTGTCGAACACGACGCGGCCGAGCACCGCGCGGACATCGTCGGCGACCTGGTCGGTCAGGCGATTGCGCCGATCGTACATGGTCAGCGCGACGCCGAGGATCGACAGGCCCGGATTGAAGCGGCCGCGGATTCGTTCGATCGTGCTGAGCAGCTGGCTGAGTCCCTCGAGCGCGAAGAACTCGCATTGCAGCGGCACCAGCAATGCATGCGCCGCCACCATCGCGTTGATCGTCAGCAGGCCGAGCGACGGCGGACAATCGATCAGAACGACGTCCCAACGGCCGGCGCTATGCCGCGCAAGCGCGCTGTCGAGCCGATGGGTTCGTGCCTCGAACTCGATCAGCTCGATCTCGGCGCCGGAAAGATCCTGCGTCGCCGGAACGATATCGAGGCGGGGAACCTTGGTCGGGATGGCAACATCGTCGAGCGAGACTTCGCTGACCAGGAGATCGTAGGTTGAGTGCTGGTCGCGCTCCGCCCGCCCGATGCCCAGACCGGTCGAGGCATTGCCCTGCGGATCCAAATCCAGCAGCAGCACGCGCTTGCCGGTCGCGGCGAGCGCGGTACCGACATTGATCGCGGTAGTGGTCTTCCCCACTCCGCCTTTTTGATTGGCGATCGCAATGCAGATCATTTGGGCCGCACCCCTTGCGCTATCACGATGCCCGAATCCGACTGGGTGATGCTCGGTTCCACGTGAAACACACCCTGCCATTTCCGGCGCGCGGCTGCCACCTCCGAAAGCGCGTTGCGTCCCTTCGGCAGTACCCAAATTGTGGATGAATCGGTGCAATGTGTTGTGGATTGCAGCAGCGACGACAGCTCAGCGACCGCGCGTGCCGACACGATCGCGACCGGCTCGGTCGGCCGATAGCTCTCAATCTTGCTGGCCTGGATCGTGACATTTCCGAGCCCAAGGGTGTCTGCCACCGCGGTCAGAAACGAGACACGGCGTGCCCGGGGCTCACATAGTACGAGGTGGCGGTCGCTTAGTATGGCTGCGACGATCCCCGGAAGCCCCGCCCCACTCCCAACGTCCAGCCACGCGCCGTTCGGAGCATCTGCCACCAACGGAACCAACTGGGCGGAGTCGACCAGGTGACGTGACCAAAGCGTATCGACGGTGGAGGCCGCTATCAGGTTCTGCGCTTGTGCTTCCGCCACCAGCATATTCGCATAGCTATTGAGCTGTGTTTCACGTGAAACACCGAAACGCTCTCGCACCCAGCCACGGGCTTCGTCTTCGGTCATGCCGCCGACTTTCGCGCGTGAAGCAGAATGGCCGATAGCGCGGCCGGTGTGATCCCGCGGATACGGGCCGCAGCGCCGAGCGTCTGGGGACGGCTGGCATTGAGCTTCTCGACCATTTCGTTGGACAGCCCGGGTATCGCAGCGAAGTCGAGGAGCGCAGATAGCCGAACGTTGTCATTTGCGCGAAGCTGGGCGACTTCCGCTGCCTGCCGCTCGAGATAGGGTGCGTATCGCGCATCCTCGACAAACTCGGCCAGCAATTGCGTATCCGCTTCAATGCCGGTGGAAACGTGGCGCAACTCGACCCCTGGAAAGCGCAGCCACTCCTTTGCGGATCGTCGTGCGCCATCGAGCCCCACCGGCGCGCCCTTTGCCGATATGGCCGAGGCCGTGAGTAACTCTGCGAATTGAAGTTCTAGCTCGGCGCGCGCATCCAGACGGACCTGGTGACGCTGCAGGCGCTGGCTTCCCAGCATACCAAGCTCGGCGGCAATCGGCCCCAAGCGAGTCTCGGCGTTGTCGGCGCGCAGGCGGAGCCGGAACTCGGCACGCGCCGTAAGCATGCGATAGGGTTCGGTAACGCCCTGGAGAACGAGGTCATCGACCATCACGCCAAGATAGCTGGTTGCGCGATCGAGGATCAGCGGTGCGAGACCACGCGCTGCGGCGGCAGCATTTGCGCCCGCTACCAGTCCCTGTCCCGCAGCTTCCTCATAACCGGTCGTGCCGTTGATCTGGCCCGCGCAATACAGGCCCGGGATATCGGGAAGCGCCAACGTCGTGTCGAGCGCGCGCGGATCGATATAGTCATACTCGACCGCATAGCCCGGGGTGACGATGCGGCAGCGCTCGAGGCCCGGGATCGAGGTGACCATCGCTTCCTGGATGTCGACCGGGAGCGAGGTCGACATGCCGTTGGGATAGACCAGATGGGCGTCGACGCCTTCCGGCTCGAGAAAGATCTGATGGCCGTCTCGATCACCGAAACGATGAATCTTGTCTTCGATCGACGGGCAATAGCGCGGCCCCTGGGCGTCGATCGCGCCGGTAAAAAGCGGCGAGCGATCGAGTCCCGCGCGGATCGCATCGTGCGTCGCGGTGTTGGTGCGAGTCACGCCGCAGTGGAGCTGCGGTAATGACCGTGTCGCGGTCATGGGCGACATCACCCATGGTTCTTCGTCCGACGGCTGCTCGGCCACGCTGGACCAATCGATGGTGCGTCCGTCGAGACGCGGCGGCGTGCCGGTCTTGAGTCGCGCCATGGGAAGCGCCAGTTCGCGTAGCTGCCCGGCGAGCCGAGTCGCAGCGGCCTCGCCAACCCGCCCGCCCCATTCGCGTTCCTCGCCGCGGAAGATCCTCCCGCCCAAGAAGGTGCCGGTTGCGAGCACGACCGCCCTTGCGGCCAGCAGCGACCCGTCTGCGAGTCTGACACCTGCGACTTGCCCACCGATAAGCTCGAGGGCGTCGGCCTCCCCTTCGATCAATGTAAGGTTTGGCTGAGCGGCCAGCATGGCCTGAATCGCTGCGGCGTACCGAACGCGGTCGGCCTGGACGCGCGGACCCTGCACCGCAGTGCCCTTGCTGCGGTTGAGCATGCGGTAATGGATCGCTGCCGCGTCGGCGGCGCGCGCGATCAGTCCGTCGAACGCATCGACTTCGCGGACAAGGTGGCCCTTGCCCAAACCACCGATCGCCGGATTGCATGACATCGCACCGAGCTTGGCCAGCTCGAAGCTGAGCAGCGCAGTCTTCGCGCCCCGACGCGCGGACGCAGCCGCAGCCTCGGTGCCGGCATGGCCCCCGCCGATCACGATCACATCGAATTGCATGTTGGGTGCGCTACCGGTTCAGGCGGCGGACGTCAAAACCGTTCCACGTGGAACATTGCTATTTGCCGATGCAGAAACGCGAAAACAGCGCGTCCAGCATCGCCTCGACCCCTACCCGGCCCGTAATAGCGTCCAGCGCGTAGCGGGCGCCGCGCAGGTCTTCGGCGAGAAGCAACATCTCATGTTGCAGCGCAGCAAGTCGGAGCCCGGACTCCGCGCGCGCGGCCAGACTGCGCTGCCGATTATTGAGTGCGATCTGGTCCGTCGGTGGCAGCAATTCTGCGGCCAGCGCGTCGAGGCGCTGCCACAGCATATCGAGTCCGGCACCGGTCGCGGCGGATATCGCGAGACGCTCTCCCGATATCCCCGCGCGTTCGGCGAGATCGGCGCGGGCGTGTAGCGAAAGCACCGCTGGATGCGATGGCGCCGCTCCGTCGCCCAGCCACAACACGATATCGGCTTCCTCGAGCGCGGCGCGGGCGCGGTCGATGCCGATCGCCTCGATCGGGTCGATGGTCGCGTCCGCCAGACCGGCAGTGTCGATCAGCAGCCAGGCGGTGCCGCCGCGCACCACCGGCGCCTCGATCCGGTCGCGCGTGGTGCCGGCGATGTCCGAGACGATCGCAGCGTCGCGTCCCGCCAGGGCGTTGAGCAAGGTCGACTTGCCGGCATTGGGCGGGCCGGCAAGGACGACGCGGAGGCCGTCGCGCAGCCGCTCGACCGGCGGACGTGCAAGGACCTGGGCGATGTCATCGGCCAGCGCACGCGCCCCAGCATGGATTCCGGCGAGCGACTCGGCACCGCCTGCGACATCGTCCTCGTCGCTGTGATCAAGCTGCGCCTCGACTTGCGCCGACAGATCGAGCAGGCGCGCTGCCCAGCCGTCGACCTGGCGACGGACGCCGCCCTCGACCGCGCGCACTGCCATGCGGCGCTGCGCCTCGGTCTCGGCCATCAGCAGGTCGCCCAGCCCCTCGGCCTCGCTCAGATCGAGCCGGCCGTTGTGCAGCGCCCGCCGCGTGAACTCGCCGGGCTCGGCGGGGCGCAGCCCGGGGATCGCGCCGAGCGCCGTCTCCACGGCGCGCACCACCGCGCGGCCGCCATGGAGGTGCAGCTCGACCAGATCCTCGCCGCTGGCGGTGCGCGGGCCGGGAAAGGTCAGCACCAATGCGCGGTCGAGCATCTCGCCGCTTGCCGGATCGTGGAGCGCGCGCAGCCCGGCGCGGCGTGGCTCGGGAAGCGTGCCGGCCAGCAGCTCGGCGGCCTCGAACGCATTCGGTCCGCTGAGCCGCAGTACCGCGATGGCGGCGGGCGGCGCGCCGCTCGACACCGCGAAGATCGTCTCCATCAGCCGCTCTTGTTGCCGCTCTCGAACATCGTCCGCCAGAAGCTCATCGCGCCGTCGCCCATCGGGCCCCAATTGCGGATCATGTCGGCAAAGCCCTCGGGCGTGCCCTGCTTCTCGATCGCCTCGACCATCATCTGGACATAGCGATCGTGGACCGGCGACAAATCGGGCAGTCCCATCGCGCGGCGCGCTTCCTCGGGGGTGCAGTCGACTTCGACATTGATCTTCATATGCCCTCCGTTGCGCGGGCCGCGGAGCGGCTGCTAGGTCTTGCGGCATGTATGCGCGCGACCACGCTCTGATCGCAACGCCCATCGGCACCGTTCGCGTCGAGGGTGACGACGCCGTGCTGCACGGCATCCGGATCGGCGGCGATGGCGGCGTCCCGTCGCGAGGCACCGCCGCGGCGGTGCGCGCGGCTGCCGAACAGCTCGCCGCATGGTTCGCCAAGGACCGCGAGGATTTCGCGCTGCCGCTGGCGCCGGCGGGCACGCCGCGCGGTGAAGCGCTGCGCGCCGGGCTGATCGCGGTCGGCTATGGCGAGACGCTGAGCTACGGCGCGCTCGCCCGCGCTTTGGGATCGAGCCCGCGCGCGATCGGTCAGCTCTGCGCGCGCAACCCCTTCCCGATCGTCGTCCCCTGCCACCGCGTGCTGGGCGAAGGCGGCCGACTCGGCCATTTCTCGGGCGGTGACGGGCCCAAGACCAAATCCTGGCTGCTCGAGCATGAGCGGCGGCATGTGAAAGGCACCTTGTTATGACGATCCGCATCGACGCCATCGATCGCAGCGGCAATTTCGACGCCTATATGGCCGAACCCGAGGGCGCGCCGCGTGGCGCGATCGTGGTGATCCAGGAGATTTTCGGGGTGAACCCGGGAATCCGCCAGAAATGCGACGACTGGGCTGCGCAGGGCTATCTGGCACTCGCACCCGACCTGTTCTGGCGGCTGCAGCCCGGAATCGAGCTCGACCCCGACGTGCCCGAGCAGTTCCAGCAGGCGCTCGGCTGGATGAACCAGTTCGACCAGCAGGCGGGAGTCGCCGACATCGAAGCGACGATCAAAGCGGCGCGTGCCAGGCTCGGCGCAGGCGGCAAGGTCGGCGTGGTCGGCTATTGCCTCGGCGGGCGGCTCGCCTTCATGGCCGCGACGCGGACCGATTCGGATGCGAGCGTCGGCTATTACGGCGTCGGCATCGACAATCTGCTCGGCGAGAAGCACGCGATCGCCAACCCGGTGCTGCTCCACATCGCCGGCGCCGACCATTTCGTCACCCCCGACATTCAGGCCAAGATGCACGAAGGGCTCGACGATCACCCTAAGGTGACGCTGCAGGACTATCCCGGCGTCGATCACGGCTTCGCGGCGGAAATGGGCAAGCGTCGGTCCGAGGCGGCGGCGCAACTGGCCGACGAGCGGACCGCGGCGTTCTTCGCCGAGCATCTGGGCTAGGCCCCTGCCCCGAGACGCCAGCGATCCCACGAAAGCCTTTAGAAGAGGCTGGTGATCCCCGGCGTTTCGTGGGTGCCGACCCAGCCCTCATAGATCATGCGGCAGGCGACGAAGACGATCACGGCGAGGCCGAGATAGGCGATCCAGCGGTAGCGATCGATCAGCTTGGCGATGAGATTGGCGGCGAGGCCCATCAGCGCCACCGAGAGCAACAGCCCCACGACGAGGATCCCGGGATGCTCTCGCGCCGCGCCGGCGACCGCGAGGACGTTGTCGAGACTCATCGACACGTCGGCGACCGCGACTGCCCAGGCGGCGGCGGCGAAGCTCCGCGCCGGGCGCAAACCCGATTCGACTTCGTCGGCGTGCGGGCCGCCCTCGCGGATCTCGCGCCAGAACTTCCAGCTCACCCACAGCAGCAACAGCCCGCCGGCAAAGATCAGCCCGACGATCCCCAGCAGCCAGCTGACCACCAATGCGAACGCGATGCGCAGGATCAGCGCTGCGCCGATCCCGATCAGGATGACCTTCTTGCGTTGATCGGCTGGCAATCCCGCGGCGAGCGCCCCGACCACGATCGCATTGTCGCCGGCGAGGACGAGGTCGATCATCAGCACCGACCCGAACGCGGCAAGCGCCGCGGGTTCGGTGATGTTCGAGAAGTCTGCGAGGATGTGGTGCCAGATGTCGAGCGGCGAGCCGGGGCCGCCGCTGGCCGACGCGGCGGCGCTGAAGATCAGGTCGAGCATCGGGGCGTCCTAGCGGTGGTACACGCGCAGGCAATCACAACGAGCCACTTCGAGCGAAGTGCCCCGCGGCCTCCGGCATTCTGCCGGAGGCACGCTTGGCTTACTGGTTCATCGAGTCGAAGAAGTCCTCGTTGGTCTTCGAATCCTTCATCTTGTCGAGCAGGAATTCCATCGCGTCGATCGTGCCCATCTGCATCAGGATGCGGCGCAGCACCCACATCTTGGTGAGCTTGGCCTTGTCGACGAGCAGCTCCTCCTTGCGGGTGCCCGACTTGCCGACGTCGAGCGCCGGGAAGATGCGCTTGTCGGCGACCTTGCGATCGAGGACGATTTCCGAGTTACCGGTGCCCTTGAACTCTTCGAAGATGACTTCGTCCATGCGGCTGCCGGTGTCGATCAGCGCAGTGGCGATGATCGAGAGGCTTCCGCCCTCCTCGATGTTGCGCGCGGCGCCGAAGAAGCGCTTGGGCCGCTGCAGGGCGTTCGCGTCGACGCCGCCGGTCAGCACCTTGCCCGACGAAGGGACGACGGTGTTGTAGGCGCGGCCGAGGCGGGTGATCGAGTCGAGCAGGATCACCACGTCCTTCTTGTGCTCGACCAGGCGCTTGGCCTTTTCGATCACCATTTCAGAGACTTGCACGTGACGCTGCGCGGGCTCGTCGAAGGTCGAGCTGATCACTTCGCCCTTCACGCTGCGCTGCATGTCGGTGACTTCCTCGGGACGCTCGTCAATGAGCAGCACGATCAGGAAGACCTCGGGATGGTTGTCGGTGATCGCCTTGGCGATGTTCTGCAGGAGCACCGTCTTACCGACGCGCGGCGGCGCGACGATCAGCGCGCGCTGGCCCTTGCCCTGTGGCGCGACGATGTCGATCACCCGGGCCGACTTGTCCTTGACCGTCGGGTCGAGGCTGTCGAGCGTCAGCTTCTGCTCGGGATAGAGCGGAGTGAGGTTGTCGAAATTGACCCGGTGGCGGACCGCGTCGGGATCGTCGAAATTGACCGAGACCAGGCGGGTCAGCGCGAAATAGCGCTCGCCGTCCTTGGGACCGCGGATCTCGCCTTCGACCGTGTCGCCGGTGCGCAGGCCGAATTTCCGCACCTGGTTCGGCGAGACATAGATGTCGTCGGGGCCGGCGAGGTAGTTCGCCTCGGGGCTGCGCAGGAAGCCGAAGCCGTCGGGGAGCACTTCGATGGTGCCTTCGCCCATGATCTGGTCACCATTCTCGGCCTGGGCCTTGAGGATCGCGAACAGCAGGTCCTGTTTCCGAAGCGTCGACGCGCTTTCGACGCCCAGCTCCTCGGCCATCGAGACCAGTTCTGCGGGCGGGGTTTTCTTGAGTTCCTTGAGGTGCATGGGGAGTCCGGGTGCTGGAAAGCTATGGGGAGAGCGTCGGTCGGCGAAATGCGCGCGAGGTGCGATGCTGAAAGGAAGGAACCGCCGCCCGGAAGAGCGTTCGGCCTGATCTGCGAATTAGGTGTGGCCCGGCGCCAAGTCAACGGGGATCACGCCGATTCGCGCGCAGGAAAATTACGAAATGCGCTGGGGTAGCGCAAATTTAGAACGGTTCGACGGGGCGATGCCGTTCCAGCGCCCATCCCGGCAAAAGTGAGCGCGTGGTCGATGGATCTGAGTCCGCTGCCAGACCTATTTCGCGACCGCGCCCATGCGTTTGCCCATCTGCATGAGCTTCTGGCCGTGGTCCTGCATTTCCTTGGCGCATCGCATGTTGTCGCCGGCCAGGCTCTTCCCCTCCGGATCGGCCTTCATCATCCCGATCATACGGCCTTCGGTGTCGAAACCGGGCGTGCGTCCCATGATCCGGCCGTAGAAGAACATCACGCCGGACTGGACCCCGGCCCGCTGCGCCTCGGGCACGCGCATCACCGCGGCGGAGAGGATCGCGACACAGCGCAGGTCCGCCATGTTGGCCGCGTCGCTGGCGGGGGCTCCAGCCTGGATCGTCCCGAGGAGTAGCAAGGCACCGACGAACATATCTCGCTCCTGTCAGAAGGGTTTGACGACGGCCAGGATCACGATCGCGATCACCGCCAGCGCGGGCACTTCGCCGAGCAGCCGCAAGCGCCGCGGCGCGATGCTGCCTTGCCCCCTGGCGAGCTTCTTCGCGTAGCCGATCGCCCAGCCCTGATAGCCGCTGAGCGCTACCACGAAGAGCAATTTGGCATGGAGCCAGCCCAGCCCCGGCTGACCGTCGAGCAGGCCGACATTGAGCGCGAGCGCGATGCCGAGCAGCCAGACGATCCCGATCGACGGGCCGAGGATCATCCGGCGGAGCAAAGCCTCGCGCTTTTCCCATGCCGCAGCCTCGGGCGTGCCGAGCGCTTCCTGATGGTGGACGAGATAGCGCGGCAGCAGGAACAGCCCGGCCATCCAGAAGATGACGAAGATGATGTGGAACGCCTTGACCCACAGATAGGCGTTGCCGAGGAATCCAGTCATGCTCGCCTCCGCTCGCGGGCAGTCATCCCTTGCCTCCCCGCACTCGCGCCAGCAGCTGCTCGACATGCGCGATCGGCGTGTCGGGCAGGATGCCGTGGCCGAGGTTGAACACATGCGGGCGCCCGGCGAAAGCCGAAAGAATGCGATCGACTGCGCCGTCGAGCGTCGCGCCGCCGGCGATCAGCGCGAGCGGGTCGAGATTGCCCTGGACCGGCAGGTTCTCGGGCAACGCGGCATGCGCCCAGGCCGGGTCCACCGTCTCGTCGACGCCGATCGCATCAACTCCGGTCTCGCGCGCATAGGCCGGCAGCTTGCCGCCGGCGCCCTTGGGGAAACCGATGACCGGCACGTGCGGCGCGCGATCGTGCAGCGCCGCGGCGATGCGCGCGGTGGGCGCGATCACCCATTGCTCGAATTGCGCGGGGCTGAGGCTGCCCGACCAGCTGTCGAACAGCTGCACCGCCTCGACTCCTGCCTCGATCTGGCCAAGCAGATAGGTGATCGTGCAATCGGCGATCCGGTCGATCAGTGCCTGCATCAGGGCCGGATCGCGATAGGCGAGCCGGCGCGCCTCGGCCTGCTCGCGGCTGCCCTGCCCGGCGATCATATAGGTCGCGACGGTCCAGGGACTGCCTGCAAAGCCGAGGAAGGTGGTCTCAGGCGGCAGAAGCGCCGCGACCCTGCGCACGGTGCCGTAGATCGGTTCGAACGCCTGAGGCGCGTCCTGCAGGCCTTCCAGCACCTCGCGCGCCTGCACCGTGGGGGCCAGCCGCGGGCCTTCGCCGGTCTCGAACCACAGGTCCTGACCGAGCGCCATCGGCACGATCAATATGTCGGAGAACAGGATCGCGCCGTCCATTGCGAAGCGGCGGATCGGCTGGAGGGTGATCTCGGCCGCCGCGTCGCTGTCCATCGCCAGCGCGAGGAAGCCGCCCTTCTCCTCGCGGAGCGCGCGATATTCGGGAAGATAGCGCCCGGCCTGGCGCATCAGCCAGATCGGCGGGATCGGCTGGCGCTGGCCCTTGAGAGTTTCAAGCAAGGACTTTGGAATATTCACGGCTTCAGGAGGCATTGGCTCCCTCTGCACGTTTCGGGCGACGCCCGACAAGCCCAATCC
>Ga0065165_1002497_pt1 | contig 15404 bp, 13 predicted proteins | sample AraplaMF_Cvi_mMF_FD_63813 | JGI IMG/M metagenome (GOLD analysis project Ga0065165, IMG submission 63813) | Arabidopsis root microbial communities from the University of North Carolina, USA - plate scrape MF_Cvi_mMF (version 2) (version 3) | ecosystem: Host-associated > Plants > Roots >...
TCGGCGCTGGCGGAGAGCTCCTGGCTGCCGGCCGAGACGTTCTGCGCCGCCGTCAGGGCTTCCGACACGATCTGGCGAAGCTTCTCGACCATGCGTTCGAGCGCGAGGCCGAGCGTGTCCTTGTCCGACAACGGCTTGGCTTCCACCATCAGGTTGCCATGTGCGATCTCGTTGGCCACGGCCGCCGTTGCATTGAGATTGGCGGTCATCGCGTTCAGGGATTTGACGAGATCGCCGATCTCGTCGTTGGCGACATTATCGATCTTGTGGCTGAGATCGCCGATCGCGACGGCATCGGCGAGGTCAACCGCCTTGGCGAGCGACCGGCTGATGTTGATCGAGATCCAGACCGCGCCGATCGCGGCAACGATCAGCGAGACCACGACCAGAACGATGAGGATCAGCTGGGCACGGCGGCTGTCTTCCTGGGACTGCACGGCCTGCTCGGCCATCTGCCTCTTGGTGTTCGCGACATAGGCACCCATCGCCTCCGTTGCGTCCGCGACCACCTTGCGGCCGTCGCCCATCGAGCGCTCACTCGCCTTTGCCTTGTCGGTCTTCGCCAGCCTGATCGTCTCTTCCTGATAGGCGTTCATCCTGGCATAGGCACTCGCAAAATTGTCGAGCAGCTTCTTGCCGCCCTCGCTGGCGAGCGCGTAGACCTCGTCCTTGATCTTCGTCGCCTCGTCGCGAAGCTTGGCCGCATTCGCCGCGAACTCTTCGGCCTGATGCTCCGTCCCCAGGATCGCGTTCTTTTCCGCCCTGACTTGCTGCCAGATGATCTTCTCGACCTCGGCCGCCTTCTCCATCCGCTTGGCGCGAAGCACCATGGACTCCGCGGTCGCGGCCAGCTCGGACAATTTCGTGTAGCTGACGGCGCCCGCCACCATGAACAGCAGGATGACCAGGCCGAAGGCGCTGGCGAGCTTGGCTTTGACGGTGAATCTCATGTCGGTCTCGTTGGTTCGAATTGGGTTTCTTCAATCACGCTTCACAAAACTCAGGCGGCGCGAGGCGCATCCACGCCGGCATCGCGCCCTTCCGGGATCTTGTCGTTCGCCATCAGCTTGGCGAGATCGAAGATGACGACGAACTTTTCGCCCTTGCGGCCGATGCCGGAGGCATAATCGGACTGCCATTTGCCGCCGATCTCGGGGATCGGCTCGATCGCCTGCTCGTCGATGTCGGTGACCTCGAACACACAGTCGGCGACGAAGCCGACGCCGACCAGGCGGTCCTTCATCGGCACGTCAAGGATGATGATGCGGGTGGCTTCGGTCGCCGGCACGCTCGGCAGGCCGAGCTTGGTCCGGAGGTCGACGATCGGATAACCGCTGCCGCGCACGTCGATCATGCCGAGCAGGAAGTCCGGGGCATGAGGAAGCCGCGAGATCGGTCGCATGTCCAGGATCTCACGGACATTGCGGATGCTGATGCCGAACGTCTCGCCGGCGAGCCCGAGCGTCAGATATTGCGAGGTTGCGGCCATGATGAAGTCCAAGGGGATCCGGAGGTTGGCGAATGAATTCGGTCCGGCGCGAGGCCGGACCCTTTGATCAGCGTTGGAAGTCGGCGTCGCGGTCGTCTTCGCCGTCATGCATGTCGAAGGCGAAGCCTCCGCCGCCGGCGACCTTCATCGCACGCGCCGGCTTGCGGGCAGGTGCGTGCTTCTTCGCGCCCCGATCGACCGACGCCATGTGCGCCGCCTTCGCCCGCAGCTGACCGACGGCGCGGTCGATCGGCTCGACCACCGCCTTCTCCTTGCGGGCGGCGTCTTCGATCCGGAAGAACGAAATGGTGGACTGGAGCTGCTCGGCCTGGGAGGCGAGCTCCTCCGAGGTCGACGACACCTGCTCGGATGCGCTGGCGTTCTGCTGACCGACCTTGTCGAGCTGCTGGATCGCCTGGTTGATCTGAGCCGAACCGACGTCCTGCTCGCGGCAGGCCGCGGTGATCTCCTGGACCAGCTCGGCCGTCTTCTTGATGTCGGGCACGAGCTTGGACAGCATGTCGCCGGCCTCCTGCGCGACCTTCACGGTCTCCGTCGACAGGGTGCCGATGTCGGCGGCGGCGGCCTGGCTGCGCTCGGCAAGCTTGCGCACCTCGGAGGCGACCACGGCAAAGCCCTTGCCATGCTCGCCGGCACGGGCGGCCTCGACCGCCGCGTTGAGCGCGAGCAGGTCGGTCTGACGGGCGATTTCCTGGACGATCGTGATCTTCTCGGCGATGGTCTGCATGGCCTGGACGGCGCGGCCGACGGCGACGCCGCTGGCCTCCGCGTCCTTGGCCGACTGGGCCGCGATCTTCTCGGTCTGATTGGCGTTGTCCGCGTTCTGCTTCACGTTGGAGGCCATCTCCTCCATCGAAGAGGAGGCTTCCTCGGCGGACGAGGCCTGCTCGGTGGCGCCCTGCGAGAGCTGCTCGGCGCTGGCGGAAAGTTCCTGACTGCCGGCGGACACGTTGCTGGCCGCGGTAAGGGCCTCCTCGACGACCCGACGGAGCTTCTCCACCATCGCGTTCAGCGATTTGACGAGATCGCCGATCTCGTCGTTGCTGGAGATCGTGATCGTCTGGGTCAAATCGCCGCCTGCCACGGCACCAGCGAGGCCGACCGCACGGCCGAGCCCACGGGAGATGCTGAGTGAGATCCAGATCGCGGCGATCAGGCCGATCACGAGCGATGCGACCACCGCCGAGACCAGCATCAGGTGGGCGCGATTGCCGTCCTCATGCGCCAGCGCGGCCCGGTCTGCCATGTTCTTCTTGACGTTGTTGACATAGGCGGCGGCGGCGTCCAACGCCTCGCGAACCGCCTTGCGAACCTCGACTGCGGACTGCTCGACGGCCTTCGGTCTGTTCGTCCGGGCAGTCTTGAGCGCCTCGTCCTGAACGGCATTCATCCGGGCGTAGGCGGCGCCGAAATTCTCGATCAGCTTCTTGCCTTCCGGGGAGGCTGCCGCGTGAATCTCTTCCTTCAGCTTGAGCAGCGCCTCGCGCTGCTTTGCGATCTCGGCGACGAAGCCATCCGCTTCACCATCGGGCGCCAGGAGCAGATTCTTCTCGGACCGAACCTGGGTCAGAATCCCCTTCTCGATTTCCGACGCTCGCTCCATCCGGCCGGCGCGCGACACCAGATTGTCGGCGGTGTCGATCATCTCGCTGAGCTTCACATAAGCGAGGCCGCCCGCCGCCATCGAGAGCAGCAGCACCACGCCGAATGCAGCAGCAAGCTTAGCCTTGACCGTGAATCTCATGTTCAGCCCCTACCGGATCTCGCCCCGAGATCGCATTTCAGTTCAAGATGCGTTCCATGTTCGGAACGATGACGAATTCTTCACGCCACTTCGCAATGAAGCGAATGAACTCCGGCTTCCAGTGCATGCCGACGCGCGGCGTCTGCTGCACGTCAGTCTGCGAGATTTCCGTGACCTCGTAGACCTTGTCCGCGGTGACGCCGACCAGGACCGGCTCGCCCTCGAGCTCGAGCTCGATCACCACGATGCGCGTGTCGGCGGTGTCGTCGAGCTGCGGCATGCCGAAGCGGATGCGCAGGTCGGCGAGCGGAATGACGTTGCCGCGCACGTTGATCACGCTGGGAACGAAGGCCCGCGCACCGGCGACCTTGGTCACGGGAACGGGATCGATGATCTCGCGCACGAGTCCCGCGTCGAGCGCGAACTTCTCCTCGCCGAGGCCGATCATCACGACCTGCATCGCGCCCGTCTGATGCTCGCCAGCCAAACCACCGTTCATCACGCCGCCTCGCTGATGTGCTTTTCGACCTTCGACTGCGCCAGCGCGACGAGCTGCGCGACGTCCAGGATCAGCGCCGCCGTGCCGTCGCCCAGGATCGTCGCGCCGGAGAACATCGTGACGTCCGAATGCAACTTGGAAAGCGACTTGATCACGGTCTGGTGGTTGCCGATGATCTGGTCGGCGACGAGACCGACGTGGGTCTCGCCGGTCGAGATGATGATCGTCTTCTGGTGCCGGTCGGGCGTGCCCGATGCGGTCATGATCTCGCGCAACCGGAGGAAGGGCACGAGATTGCCGCGCACGTTGAGGAAATTGCGGCCGCGGGAGCGTTCGTCCTCGGCGGTCAGCTCGATGCATTCTTCCACCGCGGACAGCGGAATGATGTAGCGGCCCTCGCCGACGCGGATCAGCAGACCTTCGATGATCGCCAGCGTCAGGGGCAGGCGCAGCGTCACCGTGGTGCCCTGGCCCGGCTTGGTCGACAGGTCGATCGAGCCGCGCATGTTCTCGATGGTCCGCTTGACCACGTCCATGCCGACGCCGCGGCCGGACAGCGCCGAGATGGTCTGCGCGGTCGAGAAGCCGGGATGAAACAGGAACTGGTGGATCTCGTGATCGGTGAGCACGGCGCCAGCCGCGATCAGCCCCTGCTCTTCCGCTTTCGCACGGATCCGCGCAGTGTTGAGGCCGCCACCATTGTCCTTCACCGTGACAAGCACCTGCGCGCCGGAGTGCACGGCGGCGAGCTCGATCCGGCCCTGCTCGGTCTTGTCGTTGGCGGCGCGCGTGGCGGTGTCTTCGATGCCGTGATCGACGGCATTGCGGATCAGATGCACCAGCGGATCGGCCAGGCACTCGATCATGGTCTTGTCGAGCTCGGTATCCTCGCCCGAGGTGACGAATTCGACGGGCTTGGACAGATCCCGCGACAGGTCGTGCACGAGGCGGCGGAAACGGCCGAACAGCGAACCGATCGGCACCATGCGCGCACCCATCGTGGTGTCGCGCAAGGAGGAAGCGAGACGCTCGATCTCCTCGGCGATCATCTTGATCGAGAGATCGGAGCCGGAGGATGCGAGCTGGGTCAGCCGCGCCTGCGCGATGACGAGCTCGCCGACACGGTCCATCAATTCGTCGAGGCGCTCGGCCTGGACGCGGACGGTGGCAATGCCGCGATCGTCGCGCTTGGCCTCGGGCTTCGGTTCAAGCCTCGATTCGGATTTCGGCTCCGCCTTTGCGACGGGCTGCTCGGCGAAGGGCGCGGCAGCAGCCTCGACCACCGGCGCAGGCATTTCGGCCGCCGGGGCCGGCTCCTCGTCGAGGAGCTGGAACAGCGGCGCAGGCGCGGGCGCTTCGACATGTGCCAGGGGCGAGAGCGTCAGCTTCATCTCGTCCTGGACGAACATGAAGACGTCGTCGATCGCATCCTTGTCGCAGGCTGCGTGCAGCTTGACGTCCCACTTCAAATAGCAGTCTTCCGGCTCCATCTCGTCGAGGAACGGGATGCCGTCGGTGATCGGGACGACGAAACAGGGGCCGAGCTTGCAGAGATCTTCCAGGAGATCGAGCGGGTTCGAGCCGTTGCGCAGGATGTGCGATTCGAATTCGAGATACAGGTGCCAGCCGGCTTGCTTGCCCTCGCCGGGGGCCAGCGGCGGCGCCTCGGCGATCTCGACGACCGGAGCACTGGGCTGGTCGAATGATACGAAACGCTTGAGGTCGTCGAGGATGGCCTCGCCGATGATGTCGTCGGTCGACTGCGGGTCCTCGATCAGCGCGCGGATGTAGTCCTTGGCGGCGAGCGCGACCGAGATCAGTTCCTGGGTCGGCTTGATCTCGCCCTTGCGGACGCGGTCGAAGGCGGTCTCGAATTCGTGGGTGAAGGAGGCGACCTTGTCGAAACCGAACATGGCACCCGAACCCTTGATGGTATGAAGGGCGCGGAAGGCGGAATCGACCAGTTCACGGTCGTCGGGACGCAGGCCGAGGTCGAGCAGGGCTCCTTCAAGAACTTCGAAGAGCTCGCTGGCTTCCTGACGAAAGACCTCGGTCGGGTCCATCGCGCTCATGCGCGCACCAGCTTGCCCACCACGGCGAGCAACTGTTCAGGCTTGAAAGGTTTGGTGATCCAGCCAGTGGCGCCGGCGCTCTTGGCTTCCTGCTTCACCGTGTCGTTGGATTCGGTCGTCAGGAACACGATGGGCATGCCGACCGCGCTCGGCAGCTTGCGCAGCGCCCGGATCAGCTCCAGCCCGTTCATGACCGGCATGTTCAGGTCGGTGATCACGAGGTCGAGCTTGCCGGCCTGCGCCTTGGCGAGCCCTTGCGCGCCGTCGCCGGCCTCGATCACGTTGTGACCGGCCGGCTCGAGCACGACCTTGATCATCTGCCGAATGCTGGGCGAATCGTCGACGGTCAGAATCGTGGCCATCAGATGCCATCTTTCTTTTGCGGGAAATGCTGATCAATCATCGCCTCGCTGGCGAAGCCGGCACGGCGGAGGGTGTTGCGAAGAGACTGCGAGAAGGAGGTCAAGACCACCGGGCGGCCTTGAGCCGCGCCGGTCTTGGCGGTCGACAGCAGAAGCTGGATCGACGTCACGTCGGCCTTGTCGACGCTTGAACAGTCGATCTCGAGCCGCTCCTGGCGGCCGAACGCCTCGCGGATGAGGTCGTAGACGCTACGAATGGCCGCGATGCTGCAATCGGCGGGCAACCGCAACGACCACTTCGGCTCCGTCGGATTGAGCGCCATCGCTGCCCCCGCCTCTGCTAAGATTCCGATACTCGTTTGACGTGAATCGAGTGAGCAAACTCCTAACGCGCGCATCCGTACAACTACGGGTCACATTCGCCCGGAATTCGCGCAACCGAATGCAGACATGCACAGCCTGAAATCTCATCCGCGGCGCGGTGGACCACCCGACGCATTTGCTTCGCGTTAAATTCGCTCGGGTTATGGCTTGGTTTCGTGCCTTTGCCAGCGAAGAGAGCCCCGGCCGCCGATGCTGACCCAAGCGCTCCTGGTTGACGACAGCCGCTCTGTCCTCAACTTTCTGAAACGCCACATCGAGGCTGAAGGTCTGGTCGAGGCCACCGCCTTCCTCGATCCCGTGGAAGCGCTGACTTGTGCACGAGAACGCGCCTTCGATCTCGTGCTGGTCGACTACGAGATGCCGCATATGGACGGCATCAGCTTCATTCGCACCTTCCGCAGGCTTCCCGGCTGCGCCGACATCCCGATCGCGATGATCACCTCGCGACAGACCGATGACGTCAAAATGGAAGCGCTGCAGGCCGGAGCCACCGATTTCCTGCCCAAGCAGCCGCAGAGCGTCGAGATGACGGTGCGGTTGCGAAACTTGATTCAGCTTGGTGCAGCCGTGCGCAAGCTCAGCGATCGTGCCGCGCACCTGGCCAGTGAAGTCGCAGCGGCAACACGAAAGCTCGGCGAGCGCGAGGAGGAGATCATCCTGCGGCTCGCGCTGGCGGTCGAATATCGCGACAACGACACCGGCGAGCACACGCTGCGGGTCGCCCGGTACAGCCGCATCATCGCCGAGCAGCTCGGCCTGCCGGCCCGGCTCTGCCGCGACATCTATCTGGCCGCGCCCCTGCACGACGTCGGCAAGGTCGCCATTCCCGACAACATCCTGCTCAAGCCCGGCAAGCTGACCGACCAGGAGATGGCGGTGATCCGGACCCATGCCACGATCGGCGAGAAGATCTTGGCGGATTCGAGCTGCGAGCTGATCCAGCTCGGTGCGCAAATTGCCGCGGGCCATCACGAGCGTTGGGACGGTGCAGGCTATCCGAGCGGCCTCAGGGCGGATGAGATTCCGGTGGCCGCGCGCGTGGTCGCCGTCGCCGACGTTTTCGACGCGCTGACGACACGACGCCCCTACAAGGAGCCGATGCCGATCGAGGTGGCGCGCAACTATCTGGTCGAGAACAAGGGCCGCCAATTCGATCCGGCCTGCGTCGAGGCCTTTTTGTCGCGCTGGGACGAGGTCCTCGATATCGCCGCCGGCGGGCAGGCGACGCCATTCCACAAGGCCGAGACACCTCTCGCTCCGACCATGGAGTCTCAGGTCGAAGACCGTCCGCCCGAATTGGCCAATGCCACCTGAGATCATCCCCTGGCCAACGGCTTGGCACCCCGTTTGGGCCGATGGCGGGTTTGAACCAGTTCCTGCTAGAGTGGCACCAATCATCAAAGAGTGATTCTGGTCACACTTGCCTGGGCGCTCCGATGCTAAAAACCGCACCGGGACGGGGACCAGCAAAATATCGGTCGAATTGAATGAGCATGCCCATGAGAAGCCTGATCGGCGCCGCTGTCGGCGCATTCTGCGTTGCGGCCCCCGCCCTGGCGGAGACGCCGGCCGCGATCGTCGAGGATGTGCAAGGCAAGGTCGACGGCATCGAGTTCATGGACTATGTCGCGCCCGGCAAGATCATCAAGCTCGGGCCCAAAGCGAGCATCACGCTCAGCTATCTCAAATCCTGCCTGCGCGAGACGATCAGCGAAGGCGTCGTTCTTGTCGGCGCCGAGCAAAGCACCGTGCAGCTCGGCGACGTGCAGCGCGCCAAGGTGCCCTGTGATACCAAGGCAGCACAACTCTCCGAGCGCGAGGCGAACCAGAGTGCCGCCACCACCTTCCGGACCATGCGGTCCGATGCCAAGGGCGCTCCGTCCAAGCTGCCGACGATCTACGGCGTCGCGCCGCTGGTCCAGGCCAAGAGCGGCAGCACGCTGGTGATCGAGCGCACCGACGGTAAGGAACCCACGATCAGCGTCCCGCTCAAGAACGACATCATGATCCGCGGCAAGTTCTATGATTTTGCCAAGGCCGGGAAATCGCTGACCCCCGGCGGCAGCTATCTCGCAAGCCTCGGCGCCAAGCGTTACACCTTCCAGGTCGACGCCAGCGCCACCTCGTCGCCGACCCCGATCATCGGCCGCCTGCTGCGGCTCGAATAAGCAGCCTAGCGACGGGGCGAATGCGGCGGATCGGGGGACGGGACATCGTTGCGGCTATCCTGATTGCGCTCCTCGCGGGCGCAATCTTCACGTCTCCGCCGCTCCAGGCGCTGCAAGGCCTCTCGCTCGACATCCTCACGGCATTGCGCGGCAAGCTCATCGGTGACCGCCGCGATCCCGCCCATTCGCCGGTGGTCGTCGTGGCCATCGACGGGGAAACGTACGAGACGGCGCCCTTCAAGGGATCGCCGACGCAGACTTGGACACGCGAGATCGGCCGGGTGCTCGGCAGCATCACCGAAGGCGGCGCCAAGGTGATCGGCTTCGACGTCATTTTTCCGAGCTCGATCGAGCAGTCGGAGATTCCATTTGGCGACACGTCGGTCGGCAGCCGCATGAAGGGCTTTGACCGGGATTATCTGATCGCGCTGCGGCAGATCTCGGACAGCGGCAAACTGGTGCTCGGCGATATCCTGAGCAACGACCATCCGGAGGTCCCCTACCGCGCACAGCAAGTCGCGGTGCGCAACAGCATTCGCGCGCTCAACGTGCACACCGACGCGGACGACGTGATCCGGCGAATGCCGCTGAGCTTCTCGATCGAGGGCAAACCGGTGCCCGCAATGGCGGTCGAGCTCGCAGCGCGTGCGCTTGGCGGAAAGCTCGAGACTGCGCCCTCTGGCCAGACCGGATTGTCCGGTTACGCCATCCCGAGCGGGGTGCCGAATACTGTGACGCTCAATTTTCGCGGGCTCGGCCGCGACGTTCCGACCTATTCCTTCGCCGATTTGCGCGCCTGCGTCGAGAAAGGCGACCGCGACTTCTTCCGCCGCGCCTTCGACGGCAAGGTCGTTCTGCTCGGCACCGTCCTCAATTTCGAGGATCGCAAGCTCACCTCGATGCGCCTGTCCGGCGGCCATGACGGCATGCCGGCGGCGCGATGCGCCCTGCCCGCGCCGGCCGGCACGGTGCAGAAGACCCGCAGCGACATCGCCGGCGTGTTCGTGCACGCCACCGTTGTTCGCAACCTGATCGAGCGCGATGCCGTGACCGAGCTCGGCTTCCCCGCGCGCACCCTTCTCACGATCGCGTTCGCGCTTGTCGTCGCCTGCGCGGCCTGCATGCTCGCGCCGGGCGGCGCGCTGATTGCCTGGTTCGGTCTCACCCTCGCCTACGCGGCCATGGCGGTCGGCGCGTTCGTCCATGCCCTGGCGCTGCCGCTGACGGAGCCGGCACTCGCCGGCCTGGCCGCGCTCGCGATCATGACCGGCTACCGCTTCGTGCTGGCCGATCGCGACGAGCGCTTCCTGCGCAGGAGTTTTGCCTACTATCTCGCGCCGGAGGTGATCGAGACCATGGTCGCCTCCGGCAAGATGCCGGCGCTCGGCGGCGAGATGCGCAACGTCACCATGTTCTTCTCCGACCTCAGCGGCTTCTCCTCGATTGCTGAAACCATGACACCGGTCGAACTGGTGACCCTGATGAACGAATATCTGTCCGCCATGACCGACATCATCCAAGGCCATGGCGGCTATGTCGACAAATATATCGGCGATTCCATCGTCGCCATGTTCGGCGCGCCGGCCGACGATCCCGCGCACGCGACGAACGCGGTTCGTGCCGCGCTGAGGTGCCACGAGACGCTGGCGGAGCTCAATGCCGGCCACCCCGCCTTCGCCGGCCATGGCCTGTCGCATCGCATCGGGCTGAACAGCGGCGAAGCCGTGGTCGGTAATATCGGCTCGCGCCGCCGCTTCAATTACACCGTGATGAGCGACACCGTGAACGTCGCCTCTCGGCTCGAGGGTGCCAACAAATATTACGGCACCGCGATCATGGCCTCCGAAACCACGATGGCGCAGACCGGCGACAGTTTCGCCTGGCGCGAGCTCGACGCCATCCGGGTGCTCGGCCGCGGCGAGGCGATCAGGGTGTTCGAGCCGCTGGCGGACCAGGGTGCCGAGAGCGCGGACCAGGCCAAAGTGGTTGCAGCGTATGCGCAAGGGCTCGCCTGCTGGCGTGCGCGCGATTTTGCAAAGGCGGCTGATGCTTTCGAGCGGATGGCTGAGACCGATCCGGCGTCGGCGCTGTTTGCGAAGCGCGCACAGGCATTCATCGCAAATCCCCCGCCGCCGGATTGGACACCGGTCAATACGCTGGAGGGAAAGTAGCGATGAGGGGCGCGCGCTTGTCCTCTCCCCTTGTGGGAGAGGGTGGCTCGCCGCGATAGCGGCGAGACGGGTGAGGGGTATCTATCCTCACGAAAAGTATTGCGAGCGGAGACAACCCCTCATCCGGCGCTTCGCGCCACCTTCTCCCACAAGGGGAGAAGGAAGAGGCGCCGAAAGCGCGACGAGGAATCCTCCCTAAAACGGCAATCCCACGTAGTTCTCCGCGAGCAGGCGCTGCGCCGTCTCGGAGGAGAGCAGATAGTCCAATTCCGTCTGCTGCAGCCGATCCTCGTACTCCAGCCTATCGGGAAAGCGGTGCAGCAGCATCGTCATCCACCAGGAGAAGCGCTGCGCCTTCCAGATCCGCGCCAGCGCCTTGGCGGAATAGCCTTTGAGGCCGGAATCGTCGCCGCGCTGATAATGCGCGAGCATCGCGTGATAGAGATAGTAGATGTCGGACGCGGCGCTGTTCAGCCCGCGCGCGCCTGTCGGCGGCACGATGTGAGCAGCATCGCCGGCGAGGAACAGCCGGCCATAGCTCATCGGCTCGGCGACGAAGCTGCGCAGCGGCGCGATGCTCTTTTCGATCGAGGGCCCCGTGATCAGGCGGCCGGCGACCTCGCCCGGCAGGCGGCGCTTCAGCTCGGCCCAGAACGCATCGTCGCTCCAATCCTCGACCTTGTCGGTCAGCGGCACCTGAACATAATAGCGGCTCAGCACCTGCGAGCGCAGCGAGCAGAGCGCAAAGCCGCGCTCGTGCTTCGCATAGATCAGCTCCGGCGACACCGGTTTCGTGCGCGACAGCACGCCCAGCCAACCGAACGGATAGACCTTCTCATATTCGCGCAGCACGTCCTTCGGAATCGATTTGCGGCTGACGCCATGAAAGCCGTCGGCGCCGACGATGTAGTCGCAATCGATGCGGACCGTCTCGTCGTTCGAGCGATACGTCACGTAGGGTCGGTCGGAGGTCAGATCGTGCGGCGTCACGTCTTCCGCATTGTGCACGACCTGGCCGCCGAGACGGTCGCGCGCCTCATAGAGGTCGCGCGTCAGCTCGGTCTGGCCGTAGACCAGCACCGAATTGCCGCCCGAATGCTTGTGCAGGTCGATCTTGGACAGCACGCCGTCATGGGCGATCTCGAAACCGGTATGGATTTCGCCCTCGCGGTCCATCCGCTCGCCGCACTGCGCCTCGCGCATCAGCTTGGCGAAGCCATGCTCGAGCACGCCGGCGCGGATGCGGGCAAGCACGTGGTCGCGGCTGTATTTCTCCAGCACGATCGTGTCGATGCCCTTGAGATGCAGGAGCTGGGACAACAGCAGCCCGGAGGGCCCGCCGCCGATGATACAGACCTGAACTTTCATTTTTGCGTCCTCCCGTCGGCACTTTTTTGCAGATTTGACGCCGCAGACCGATGGAGGGTTTCGCCATTGTCTTGTACTATTCGAACATGAAACGCACAGCCCCGGCGATCCGCATCTACAATCTGTTCGGCGAGTCCGGCGATCTGCCCGACGTCGTGCATTGCGAGACCATCGCGTCCCGCTCGGTGCTGCACGATTGGACCCTGGCCGTGCACCGGCATGCCCGGCTGCACCAGGTGCTGCTGATCGAGCGCGGCGGCGGCGAAGCAACGCTGGATGGACGCGTGGTGCCGTTGAAGCCGATGCAGATCGTCAACGTGCCGGTGGGCCACGTCCACGGCTTCCGCTTCGTGCCCGATACGCAGGGATGGGTGCTGACCATCGCCGCGGAAATTCTGGACGAGGCGCTGCTCGCCGCCGAGGGCCTGCGCGCCGCGCTGTCGCGCTCGGCCGTGGTGCGGGGTACACCGCAGATCCGCGCCATCATGAAGCAGATCTTCGCCGAACACGCCGCGCGCGATTTCGGCCGCGCCCATGTGCTGCGCGCGTTGTCGTCCGCCATGATCGGGCTGGTGGCGCGCGCGCTCACGAGCGAGAGCGGCGGCAATGGCGCGGTCGAGTCCAGCCTGTTCCGCCGCTTCGAGGCGCTGCTGGAGCAGCATCATCTGGAGCGCTGGAGCGTCGCGGATTATGCCGAGGCGCTGGCGGTGACACCGACACATCTGAACCGGATCACGCGGGCCGCGACCGGCGACACCGCCTCGCATCTGATCCTCAACCGGCTGATCCGCGAGGCCCGGCGCAACCTCGTCTACACCAATCTGCCGGTCTCGACGATCGCCTACACGCTCGGCTTCGAGGACCCCGCCTATTTCAGCCGGGTCTATGCGGCCGCCACGGGGACATCGCCGCGCGCCTTCCGCGCGCAGCTCCATGGCGAAGAGGCGTGAGGCCTTACACGTCGAAGAACACCGTCTCCTCCGGCCCCTGCAGATTGATCGTGAAAGCGTACACGACCTTGCCGGCCCGCTCGGTGCGTTTTGCGATCAAGGTCGAACGCCTGGACGGCTGTTCGATCAGGTTGAGCACGGGGTCGGCGGCGTTGGCGGCTTCCTCGTCCGAGAAATAGAGCCGCGTGTTGAGCCCGATGTTGATGCCGCGCGCGACGATCCAGACATTGATGTGCGGCGCGCATGCGCGTCCCGCTCTGTCGGTGATCGCACCGGGCTTGATGGTCTCGAAGGTCACGAGACCGCTTTCGAAATCCGAGCCCGCCCGGCCCCAGCCGCGAAACTCCTGCTCCAGCACACCGGCCGAGCGGTCGGCCGGATGGTTGTAGCGGCCGCTCGCATTGGCCTGCCAGATCTCCAGCAGCACGTCGCGCAGCGGTGTGCCGGTGCCGTCGAGCACCTTGCCCTCGAGCGTGATGCGCTCGCCCTGCGTGCTCGGCGTCACCAGCACGTTGGAAAAATTCTTCTCGAAGATGTCGAAGCCGGCCATCGCCGGGATCAGGCCGATATGAACGTAGGGTCCGGCGGTCTGCGACGCCGTTTCCTTGAGATAGTCGAGCGGCTGCGGCATGGCTCAGTTCCCCGCGGTGCGATTTTCAAAATAGGTGGAGCGCTGGCCGCGCAGGACGATGTCGAAGCGGTAGGCGAGCGAGTCGAACGGCGTCGAGGCGTTGAGGTCGAGCGGTGCGACCAGGCGGTCGAGCGCGTCCTTGTCCGGTATCGTCGTCAGGATCGGGCAGACCGGGATCAGGGGATCGCCCTCGAAATACATCTGCGTGATCAGCCGCTGCGCAAAGCCCGAACCGAACACGGAGAAGTGGATGTGGGCGGGACGCCAGCTGTTGACGTAGTTGCGCCAGGGATAGGGCCCAGGCTTGACGGTGCGGAAATAGTAGTACCCGGTGTCGTCGGTCAGCGCGCGACCGCAGCCGCCGAAATTCGGATCGATCGGCGCGAGATACGTGTCCTTCTTGTGCCGGTAGCGGCCGCCGGCATTGGCCTGCCAGAACTCGACCAGCGTGTTCGGCACGCCGCGGCCGGTCTCGTCCAGCACGCGGCCGTGGACGATGATGCGCTCGCCGACGGGATCGCCGTCCTTGGCGTAGTTGCGGATCAGATCGTTGTCGAGCGGGCCGAGATCGTTGTGGCCGAACACCGGCCCGGTGATCTCCGAGATAGAGCCCTCCAGCGACAGCAGCGACTGGCGCGGCGAGCGCAGCACCGAGGATTTGTAGCCCGGCGCATGCGCGGGCGGATGGATGGAGCGGTCGCGCTGGAAGAAGCCGCCATCCCCGAGCGGTGGCGTAAAGGGCTCGGGACGGTTGAGGCGGGGATCCCGCGAGGCTGGCGCCTGGGCATTCATCGTGTCTCTCCCTGGGGCGCCCGGGTCCGGACGCGCGGCTTATCGGGAGATCATGATCCGGTCTATTCCCCGGATAAATAGATCGATTATAATATATTTCATGAAAGAAATCGATCATTTGGCGCTCGACGGCCACGCGCTCGAACTGTTCCTCGCCGTGCTGGAGGAGGGATCGGTCACCGCGGCCGCAACCCGGCTCGGCCTGACGCAATCGGCGGTCAGTCACGCGCTGAACAAGCTGCGGCGGATCGCGGGCGATCCGCTGTTCGCGAAATCCGGCCGCGGCATCGTCGCCACCGCACATGCGCAGGCGCTCGCCGCGAAGGCACGGGCGCTGATCGACGAGATGCGGAGCTTTGCCGGCGGCGTCACGTTCGAGCCGGCACGCGCGCAGCTTTCGCTGACGATCGCCGCCAATGATTTTCAGCGCGATCTGTTGTTGCCGCGGTTCTTCGATCGCGTCGCTACGCAGGTGAAGGGCTTGAACCTGCGCGTAATCCCTTCGCAATCGCCCTCGCCGGCGATGCTGCGCGAGAATCGCTGCGATCTCCTGATCACCCCGCTGCCGCCATCCGGCGCCGACATCGTGCAGAAGCGCCTCTTGAGCGATCATTACGTCTGTTATTTCGATCCCAAGATGCGCACCGCGCCGAGCGGCCGCGCGGCCTATCTCGCCGCGCGCCACGTCACTGTCGTCTACACCGACAACGAGCGGCTCGACTTCGACCGCCGGCTGGCGGCCAACGGTCTTCA
>Ga0065165_1002499_pt1 | contig 15377 bp, 13 predicted proteins | sample AraplaMF_Cvi_mMF_FD_63813 | JGI IMG/M metagenome (GOLD analysis project Ga0065165, IMG submission 63813) | Arabidopsis root microbial communities from the University of North Carolina, USA - plate scrape MF_Cvi_mMF (version 2) (version 3) | ecosystem: Host-associated > Plants > Roots >...
CCAGCCGGTCCCGGCCGCCGGGCCGCCCCAAGGCCCGGGACGCGCCCCTTGGGGGCAGGAGCGAAGCGACTGGGGGGCTTAAGACTAAGCCGGTCCCGGGCGAAGGGCCGCCCCGAGCCCTGGGACGCGCCCCCTGGGGGCAGGAGCGCAGCGACTGGGGGGCCTTAATACTTGATGATGTTCAAAACCGCGCCTTGGGGATCGCGAATGGTGGCCATGCGTCCAACGGTCGGGATATCCGTCCCGGGCAAGAGGACGGTCCCCCCGAGCGCCTTCACCTTCTCTACCGTCGCGTCCACATCGTCCACCGTGACGTAGCAGGACCATGCCGGCGGCATGGGCGCCCCCTGCGGACAGGCAGCCATGCCGCCCACCGCCACCTCCCCGACCTTCGCCACCCGGTAGACCCCGCTCGCCGGATCCCCGCCCATCGGCATGGCATCCAGCTGCCAGCCAAACAGTTCGCCATAGAAGGCGGCGGCTTTTTCGGGGTCGGTGGTCATCAACTCGGACCAGCTGAAAGCTCCCGGTGTTTTGAAGACGTCCATGGCTTGCTCCCGTGCGTGTTGGCAACACGCCATGCTCGCGCGCGGCAGTGCGCCCCGCAAGTGGCCACAAAGCCGCGTACAAGGGACAGGCTGCGGCACAATTCGCGCCCATGAGCCTGGTCTTCCCTCACACCTTCGTCCCGTGGTTCCGCGCGGTGGCACCTTATATCCACGCCTATCGCGGCGAGACCTTTGTCGTCGGGATGACGGGGGAATTGATTGCGGCCGGCAAGCTCAACAGCTTTGTGCAAGACCTTGCGATCATGCACGCCATGGGCATCAAGATCGTGCTGGTGCATGGCTTTCGCCCGCAAGTGAATGAGCAACTGGCCGCCAAAGGGCATCCGGCGCTCTATAGCCACGGCATGCGCATCACCGATGCCATTACCCTCGACTGCGCCCAGGAAGCCGCCGGTCAGCTGAGATTTGAAATCGAGGCCGCCTTCTCCCAGGGTTTGCCCAACACGCCCATGGCCAATTCCACGGTTCGTGTGGTGTCTGGCAATTTCCTCACGGCGCGTCCGGTGGGCATCGTCGATGGGGTGGATTTCAAGCACAGCGGAATTGTTCGCCGCGTGGACGCCGCGGCCATTCAACGGGCCATCGATATTGGTGCCATCGTTTTGATGTCTCCGTTCGGCTTTTCACCGACTGGGGATGCCTTCAATCTGATGATGGAAGACGTGGCCACCGCCACCGCCATCGCGCTTCAGGCCGATAAGCTGCTGTTCATGACGGAAGTCGCGGGCGTTCGCGAAAACCCGGATGACCCGGACAGCAACATCGATACGGAATTGGCGCTGGCAGATGCCAAACGTCTGCTGACCAAGTTGCCTCGCCCCACCCAACCCACCGACGTTGCCTTCTACCTGCAGCATTGCGTCAAAGCCTGCGAAGCAGGCGTGGAGCGCAGCCACATCCTGCCTTTTGCGGTGGACGGCGCCCTCCTCCAGGAGGTCTATACCCACGACGGCATTGGCACCATGGTGGTGGATGAAAAGCTGGAAAGCCTGCGCGAAGCCACCCATGACGATATTGGCAGCCTGATTGCGCTGATCGAACCTTTCGAGCGCGACGGCACCCTGGTCAAACGGGATCGCAGCGAAATCGAGCGCGATATCGAGGCCTATACCGTCATCGAACACGACGGCGTGATTTTCGGATGTGCGGCGCTGCACCCCTATCAGGAGGCCCGCACCGCCGAAATGGCCGCCCTGACCGTCTCCAGCGCCGTGCAGGGCCAGGGCGACGGCGAGCGCCTGCTCAAGCGCATCGAGCAGCGCGCCCGCGCCATGGGCTTGACCAGCATCTTTGTGCTGACCACCCGCACCATGCACTGGTTCATCAAACGGGGCTTCCAGCCCGTGGAGCCGGACTGGCTGCCGGAAGAGCGCAAGCGCAAATACAACTGGGATCGTCGGTCCCAGGTGCTGGTCAAAAAACTGGCCTGATCGTTTCATGACCGGCCGCGGAATTCACCACGGCCGCCCCCACACTCTTTGAGCATCGAGGTAGGAAATGGCTCGCACCGTGCAATGTGTTTATCTCAAGAAGGAAGCCGAAGGCATGGACTTCCCCGTCTATCCCGGCGAACTGGGCAAGCGCATCTATGAAAATGTGTCCAAGGAAGCCTGGGCCGCCTGGATGAAGCATCAGACCATGCTGGTGAATGAAAACCGCCTCAATCTGGCCGATCAACGTGCCCGGCAATACCTTGCCCGCCAGATGGAGCAGTTCTTCTTTGGCGGCGGAGCGGAACAACCTGCGGGGTATGTCCCACCGTCGGCCTGATTTCAATGACCTTGACGGGTTAGATCACACGATCTGTTGCTCAATTCCTGAGCGTCCGCAATTACCCTCTTGCAGAGTTATCCACAACCCTGCATATAATGGCTCATGCCCTTTTCGGGCCTTGGCTGTTGAACCTTGTGAGGAATTGCATAAATGGCATCGCTCAAAGATCTGTTGGCCCAACGGGCTGCTCTTGAACAGCAAATCGCGGAAACCCAGGAGCGTGAACGCGCGGACGCCATCGCCAAAGTCAAGTCACTGATGTCCGAATATGGGCTGAACGTGGCGGATCTGACGGCTCGCACCGCCAAGACCACGAACGCCAAGGCCTCCAAAGTGGCCGCGAAGTACCGCAATCAAGCCACTGGTGAAACCTGGAGTGGCCGTGGCCTGCAGCCGAAATGGTTGAAGGCTGCCATCGCCAATGGCGCCAAGCTGGAAGATTTCGCGCTGTAAACCAACGCGCAGTTTCGAGGCTGCTGCTGGCGCTGGTCAATCCCGCCTTCCACACGTCGAAACCCGTCAAAAAGCCACTTGAGGTCACTCAAGTGGCTTTTGTCATTCTGGTTGCCCTGCGCGGGGAAGCGCTCGCGGGGCGCTCCACGGGCAAGCCAGGATGGGAAGTGCCCGGTTGCTCCCCCACCGGACACTATTTAGGGGGTCTGCCTTTGCGCCACTGCCCCGCTTTGGGCGGAAGCCGCCGAACGACCGGGCTTGACGGGTCACGTAAACTGCCAAAGTGATCCCGCCGGGCTTTATTCAGGACCTTCTTTCACGCGTCGACATCGTGGACGTGGTGTCGCGTCACGTCGATCTGAAGAAGGCCGGCATCAACCACAAGGGCCTGTGCCCCTTCCACGGCGAAAAGTCGCCCAGTTTCATCGTCAGCCCCTCACGCCAGACCTATCACTGCTTTGGCTGCGGCGTGCACGGCAATGCCGTGGGCTTTCTCATGGAGCACCTGGGCATCGGCTTCGTGGACGCCGTGCGCGACCTGGCCCAGCAGGCCGGCATGCAGGTGCCGGAAGATGACCGCAGCCCGGCCGAGCGCGAGCGCGAAAAGGCGGTCAAGCAACGGCAGGCCACCCTCACGGAGGTGCTGGCCAAGGCCAGCCAGCACTATCGCGTGCAGCTCAAGCAGAGCCAGCGCGCCATCGATTACCTCAAGGGCCGCGGCCTGACCGGGCAGATCGCCGCCCAGTTCGGGTTGGGCTACAGCCCGGAGGGCTGGCGGACGCTGGCCAGCGCCTTCCCCGCCTATGACGACCCGCTGCTGGTGGAGACCGGCCTGGTCATCCTGCAGGAAGATCCGGGCAAGAGCGACGCGGAGCAGCGCCGCTACGACCGCTTCCGTGACCGCATCATGTTCCCGATCCGCAACGTCCAGGGGGATGTGATCGGCTTCGGAGGCCGGGTGCTGGACAAGGGGGAACCCAAATACCTCAACTCGCCCGAGACGCCTGTCTTCAGCAAGGGCAAGGAGCTGTACGGCCTGTATGAAGCGCGCCCCGACATGCGGCGGCGCGGCTACGCCCTGGTGGTGGAAGGCTACATGGATGTGGTGGCGCTGGCCCAGAGCGGCTTTGGCAACGCGGTCGCCACGCTCGGCACCGCCTGCACGCAGGACCATGTGCAGAAGCTGTTCCGTTTCACCGAATCCGTGGTGTTCAGCTTTGACGGGGATGCGGCCGGCCGGCGCGCGGCCGCCAGGGCCATGGAAGCCGCCCTGCCGCACGCCACCGAGACGCGCAGCATCAAGTTCCTGTTCCTGCCGCCGGAGCACGACCCGGACTCCTACGTGCGCGAGCTGGGGCCGCAAGCCTTCGAACGCTGCGTGGAACAGGCCATCCCGCTGTCACGCCAGCTGATGGACAGTGCCGCCGAAGGCTGCGACCTGGGCAGCCCGGAGGGCCGCGCCCGCATGCTCACCCACGCCCGGCCCCTGTGGGCGGCGCTGCCGGAAGGCCTGCTCAAGCGTCAATTGCTTGGAGAACTGGCCCGCCGCGCGCAACTGCCGGACCAGGAACTGCTGGCGCTGTGGCAAGCGGCCGGCGGGGCGCCGCGCCTGCGCGGCGGTGAGCGCGCGGAGCGCGCCGGCGAGCGCCAGGAGCGTGCGGCCCGCCCGCCGCAGCAGGCCGGCGGCAGCCCGCAGGCCCCCCACTTCGAAGACATTCCTGCCTCCGCCTACGGCGACGAAGGCGACTTCCACGCCGATCCGCACGACCCCGCCCCGCCGCCAGATGCGCACTTCGGCGGCGCCGGCGGGGCGTCGGCACCTTCCTGGGCATCACAAGGGCATGCCGCGCCAGGGGCCCCCGGCGCGCAGGGCGGCGGCTTCAAGGCCAAGGGCGACTTCAAGGGCAAGGGCTCTCGAAACGGCAAGTGGGCCGACTGGAAGCGCCGCGACCAGGACCCCACCATCGGCATGCCGCGCAAAGCGCCACCCGCCCCGATGGACCATGCGGTGCGCATGCTGCTGCTGCACGGCGAGCTCTGGAACGTGCTGAGCGAGCAGGACCTTCAGCTGCTGCACGAACTGCCAGCAGAGCACGGCCAACTGATTGCCTGGCTGGAGCGTTTCATGATGGACCATGGACCCAGCCCCTGGGCCGTGCTGCAGATCGCCCTGGTGGAGGCCGACCAACTGGAGCTGGCCCAGCGGGTCTGCGGCGGTCCATTGTCCGCACCGCCGGCCGATGAGGCGGCCCACGATGAATTCCGGCATGTCATGCGAAAACTCTGGATTGTTCGGCTGGAACAGGAAGCCTCCGCTATAGCGACCAGTCGGGCGCCTGACATTAGCAAGTTGAAGCTGATCCGACACCAAATTGAGGAATTGAAAGCCGTCTAAACCACGCCTTTTGACCATTGCACCGACTTGGTGGATAATCCACGTTTTCCGCGCGTCAAGAGTGACGGCAGCACCAACCGGTCCCCGGCCCCCCACTGACCCTGGGCAATTAAAAAGTGGCCACCTTTCACCGCCTGGGCTGCAACTCCAAACGATCACGCTAGCCTTCACGCGCAACCTTGAGCCGGTGGGAACACCCCCCACATAACGCTCAAGGCCTAGATCGAGCCGCCTGGGCTCGTCGCACCGCCTCCTGCGGTTGCCGGCGATCCAGGTGGCCGTTTGCGTTGCACGCCCCCAAAGAATTCCGAATCACTCGCCGACCCGAGGAACTGCATGACCGCCAAAAAGACCGCTTCCAAGGCTGCCGCCGCAGAGACTGAAGAGATCAAGAAGCCTGCCAAGGCTGCTGCCAAGACCACCAAGGCTGTCGCCGCCACCGCGGACGACGCCAAGCCCAAGCGCGGCCGCAAGCCGAAGGCGGAAACCGAGTCCAAGAAGACCGGCAAGGCCAAGGTCGAAGAGGAAGAGGAAGACTTCGTCGACGTGGAAGCCGACATCGAGAGCGAAGGCGAAGTGGAAGCGGAAGCCGAGGTCGAGGTCGATGAAGCCGCGGGCGAAGACAAGCCCAAGGCCAAGCCGCTGCGCATGAAGGTCAGCCGCGCCAAGGAGCGCGCGCTGATGCGCGAGTTCGGGCTCGACGAGACGGCCCTGACCGAAGAGGAAGTGGCCAAGCGTCGCCAGGAGCTCAAGACGCTGATCAAGATGGGCAAGACCCGTGGTTTCCTGACGCATCAGGAAATCAACGACCACCTGCCCGAGAAGCTGATCAACGAGGAAATCCTTGAGGCGATCGTCTCCATGTTGAATGACATGGGCATCGCCGTGTATGAGCAGGCTCCCGACGCCGCCACCTTGCTGATCCAGGGCAGCACCTCGCCCACCGCCACGGAAGAAGAAGCCGAGGAAGCCGCCGAAGCCGCGCTCTCCACGGTGGACTCCGAATTCGGCCGCACCACCGACCCCGTGCGCATGTACATGCGCGAAATGGGCACGGTGGAACTGCTGACCCGTGAAGGCGAAATCGAGATTGCCAAGCGCATCGAAGGTGGCTTGCAGGCCATGATGCTGGCGATTTCCGCCTCCCCCACCACCATTGCCGAGATCCTGGCCATGGCGGCGAAGATCCGCGCAGGCGAGATGCAGATCTCCGAGGCGGTTGATGGCTTCGTCTCCGATGACGAGGCCGACGACTACGTGGCCGAGGAAGACTTCGACGAATTCGACGAAGAAGATGACGACGACGGCGCCGGCGGCTCCAAGGCCCTGACCAAGAAGCTGGAAGAGCTGAAGAATGCCGCGCTGGTGAAGCTCGACTCGCTGGCCAGCAACTTCGACAAGATGCGCAAGGCCTTCGAGAAGGACGGCTACAAGTCGGCCAACTACAACAAGGCCCAGGCGGCGATCAGCGGCGAGCTGATGACCATCCGCTTCACCGTCAAGACCATTGAGAAGCTGTGCGACATCCTGCGTTCGCAGGTGGATGACGTGCGCCGCTATGAACGCGAGATCCGCAAGATCGTCGTGGACAAGTGCGGCATGCCGCAGGAGCACTTCATCAAGGTGTTCCCGCCCAACGTGCTGAACCTGCAGTGGTCGGAAAAGGAAGTGGCCGCTGGCAAGAACTACAGCAACGTGATGTCGCGCAACCTGCCCGCCATCCAGGAACTGCAGCAGAAGCTGATTGATGTGCAGGCCAAGGCCGTCGTGCCGCTGGATGATCTCAAGGAGATCAACAAGCGGATGAACGAGGGCGAGAAGGCCTCGCGCGATGCCAAGAAGGAGATGATCGAGGCCAACCTGCGCCTGGTGATCTCGATTGCGAAGAAGTACACCAACCGTGGCTTGCAGTTCCTGGACCTGATCCAGGAAGGCAACATCGGCCTGATGAAGGCGGTGGACAAGTTCGAATACCGCCGCGGCTACAAGTTCTCGACCTATGCGACGTGGTGGATCCGTCAGGCCATCACCCGTTCGATCGCGGACCAGGCCCGGACCATCCGCATCCCGGTTCACATGATCGAGACGATCAACAAGATGAACCGCATTTCGCGCCAGCACTTGCAGGAATTCGGTTTCGAGCCGGATGCGCCGACGCTGGCCGAGAAGATGGAGATGCCGGAGGACAAGATCCGCAAGATCATGAAGATCGCCAAAGAGCCGATCTCCATGGAAACGCCGATCGGGGACGACGACGACAGCCACTTGGGCGATTTCATCGAGGACACCAACAACACCGCGCCGATCGAGGCCGCCATGCAGGCTGGCCTGCGCGAGGTGGTGAAGGACATTCTCGACAGCCTGACGCCGCGCGAGGCGAAGGTGCTGCGCATGCGCTTTGGTATTGAGATGAGCACGGACCACACGCTGGAAGAAGTCGGCAAGCAGTTCGACGTCACCCGCGAGCGGATCCGTCAGATCGAAGCCAAGGCGATCCGCAAGCTCAAGCACCCGAGTCGTTCGGACAAGCTGCGAACCTACTTGGACAATCTCTGATTGACCAAGTAAGCGGCACGCCAGTGCCGGGATGGCGGCAGCCAGCCCTCGCGCTTGCGACGCCAGTCACAAGCTGCGAACCTACTTGGACAATCTCTAACCTCTCCGCAAGGGCCGCGCAAGCGGCCCTTTTTTCATGGGCGTCCGGTGCCGTCTCCGCCCTGGTCAAGCCGCCCTCGCTCCCAACTTTTGGGGGGCACCGCGCACGCAGACCGCACTAGCGTGCACCGTATGTGTCGCATGACGGCCAACATGCCCCCGAGGCAAGGGCTATTCACAAGCTTGATGCAAGCACTCGGCCGCTACACTGAGACTTTCGTCACACCCACGAATAAGCCATCAGATGACCCAGATACGCGAACGCACCGTCCTGTTTGCCGACTTGCGCGGCAGCACGGCGCTGTTCGAGACGCTGGGAAACGCTGAAGCCTCGGGCCTGGTGACCCAGACGGTGGGCCTGCTTGCCCAGGCGGTTGACGAATGCCGCGGCCATCTGATCAAGACGCTCGGCGACGGCCTGATGGCGGCCTTCGACAACCCCAAGGACGGCATCAAATCCGCCATGCGGATGCAGGAGCTGCTGATCAAATCCGCGCATCGGATTGAGCGGCTGCGCAACATGCACCTGCAAATCGCGCTGGCGCGCGGCGAGGTGGTGGAAATCCATGGGGACTGCTTCGGCGACGCGGTGAATGTGGCTGCCCGTTTGCTCGACCATGCGGGCGACGGCGAGACCGTGGTCACCGCCGAAGTGGTGCATGGCCTGACCAATGCCCAGAAGGCGCGATTCCGCAGCCTGGACCACATCAGCGTGCGGGGCCGGGTCGAACCGGTGCACATCTATGTGCTGGACCAGGGCCAGGGGGACGCTGGCGCCACGCAGTTCGGCGAGGTGATCCGCGCCGCTGCGCCGGAAGGCATCCGCCTGGTGTGGCAAGACCTGGACAGGGTGTTCGACATCGAACAGATGCCCATCGTGCTGGGCCGCAGCACCCAGGCCACCTACTGCATCACGGACGTGCGGGTGTCCCGCTCCCATGCCCGTATCGATTGGCAAGGCAGCAGCTTCAGCCTCACCGACCTGAGCTACAACGGCACCTTCGTGCGCTTTGGTCATGGAGGGCAGACCTTGAGCCTGCGTCGCGGTGCCTGCACCCTGCATGGGGCCGGCATGATCGGTCTGGGGGGACCGCCGTCCGACACGCTGGCGCCCACCGTGCGGTTCGAGGTCCTGCATCATGCCGACACGGACCGCTCCCCGCTGGTGATGCGCCGCGGCGTCTAGGAGCCGCCGCAAGCCCGGCCACCTCGGCCGCGAGGCGTCATGGCAGCGGTTCCTGCTCTGCCGAATTTGCGAACGGCCCAACGCGGTCCCGCCAGGCTCGCTAACATGGCCGACCGGCCAGGCTCCCCGAGGCCCGGCACCATGAGGCCCCTGTTTTCCATGAGCTACCAGCCCGAACCCTCCTACGATCACGGCAGCCCCGCCCGCACCGGCCTGCTGCTCTGCAACCTGGGCACGCCCGAGTCCCCCACGCCGGGCGCGACGCGGCGTTACCTCGCGCAGTTTCTCTCCGACCCGCGTGTCATCGAGATTCCCAAGCTGGCCTGGTGGCCCATCCTGCACGGCATCATCCTGCGCACCCGGCCCGCCAAATCGGCGAAGAAATACGCCAGCATCTGGATGCCGGAAGGCTCGCCGCTGATGGTGTGGACGCAGCGACAGGCCACGTTGCTGCAGGGCTACCTGGGCGAGCGTGGGCACCAGTTGATCGTGCGTCACGCCATGCGCTACGGCCAGCCGTCCATTGCGAGCCAGCTCGATGCGCTCAAGGCCGCCGGCGCCACGCGTGTCCTGGTGCTGCCGGCCTATCCCCAGTACTGCGCCGCCACAACCGCCAGCGTGGTGGACGACGTGGCGCGCTGGGCCCTGACCCACCGCCACCTGCCGGAGCTGCGCATCGTCAACCATTACCATGACGACGCGGGCTACATCGCCGCCCTGGCCGAGAGTGTCCGCAGCCACTGGCAGCGCGAGGGCCAGGCGGACATGCTGGTGATGAGCTTTCACGGCATGCCGGCGCGGTCCCTGGCCCTGGGCGACCCCTACCACTGCGAATGCCTCAAGACCGGGCGTTTGCTGGCCGAGGCGCTGGGCCTGTCACCCGCGCAGTACAAGGTCACGTTCCAAAGCCGATTCGGCAAGGCCCGCTGGCTGGAACCCTACACCGAGCCAACGCTGCGCAGCCTGGCGGGCAATGGCCTGAAATCCGTCGATCTCATCTGCCCCGGCTTCGCGGCCGATTGCATCGAGACGCTGGAAGAAATCGACATGGAAGCCCGCGAGGCGTTCCTGCACAGCGGCGGGCAACGCTTCAGCTACATCCCCTGCCTGAACGACCGGCCAGCCCATATCCGCGCGCTGGCCAGCATTGCCGAGCAGCACCTGCAAGGCTGGCCGACCCGGGCCGCGCCGGATGACGCGGCCCTGGCCCGCCAGCGCGATGCCGCCCTCATGCTGGGCGCGTCGCGCTGAGTTGCCCGCGCCCGCGCCACCACTTCCACAGGCGCGGCATCAGCAGCACCAGCGCCACCAGGGCGAGCAAGGCGGCGGACAGCGGCCGCTCCAGGAACACGGACCAATGGCCGCTGCCGATGGAGATGCCATTGCGCAGATGGGCCTCGGCCAGCGGGCCCAGGATCATCCCCACCACCACCGGGGCAGTGGGGAAGTCAAAGCGGCGCATGACCACGCCCAGGGCGCCGATGGCCAGCATCACATACAGGTCGAAGGCGCTCTGGCGCATGCCGTAGACCCCCACCGTGGCGAAGATCAGGATGCCGGCATACAGCGGCGCCTTCGGGATCTTCAGCAGCTTGACCCACAGCCCCACCAGCGGCAGGTTCAGCACCAGCAGCATCACGTTGCCGATGTAGAGCGAGGCGATCAAGGCCCACACCAGGGCCGATGAGGTCTGGAACAGCTGCGGACCGGCCTGGATGCCGTAATTCTGCAGTGCCGACAGCAAGATGGCGGCCGTCACCGAGGTTGGGATGCCCAGGGTCAGCAGCGGCACCAGCGTGCCGGTGACGGCCGCGTTGTTGGCAGCCTCCGGGCCCGCCACCCCTTCGATGGCGCCGACCGTGCCGAACTCCTCCTGGTGGCGGGACAGCTTGCGCTCGGTGGCATAGCTGAGGAAGGTCGGAATCTCGGTACCGCCGGCCGGGATGACGCCGAACGGAAATCCCAGGGCCGTCCCGCGCAGCCAGGCGGGCACGGAGCGTCGCCAATCCGCGCCCGACATGTGCACGCGCCCCATGCTGTTGAGCTGCAAGGCACTTCGCCCTTCATAGAGCGCCACGTAAAGCGTCTCGCCGACCGCGAAGAGGCCCACCGCCACCAGCACGGTCTCGATGCCGTCCATGAACTCCGGTATGCCCGCGGTGTAGCGCACCTGGCCGGTGATCTGGTCCAGGCCCACCAGCCCCATGGCCAGGCCGATGAACAGCGAGGTCAGGCCCCGCAGCGTGCTCTGGCCCAGCACCGCACTGACGGTGGTGAAGGCCAGCAGCATCAGGCAGAAGTACTCCGGCGGCCCGAGCGTCACGGCGAAATCCGCCAGCACGGGCGCGAACAGCGTCACCAGCACGGTGGCGATGGTGCCTGCAACGAAGGAACCGATGGCGGCAGTGGCCAGCGCCGCGCCGGCCCGGCCGCTGCGGGCCATCTTGAAGCCTTCCAGCGCGGTGACCATGGTGCCGGTCTCGCCTGGGGTGTTGAGCAGGATGGAGGTGGTGGAGCCTCCATACATGGCGCCGTAGTAGATGCCGGCGAAGAAGATCATCGAGGCGGTCGGGTCCACCTGCGCCGTGATGGGCAGCAGCATGGCCACGGTCACCGCCGGCCCCAGGCCCGGCAGCACGCCAATGGCAGTGCCCAGCGCGCAGCCGATGAAGGCCCACATCAGATTGATCGGCGTCGCCGCGGTGGCGAAGCCCCCCAGGAGCTGCGTCCAAAGCTCGGTCATGTGATTGTCCTCTCCCATCTCGCGGCCTTCTGCGCGGCGTCATGCCGCGCGAAGAAGCCCGCCGCGGGCGCCGACGCGGACACGGCCCAGGGCCGGTCCGGGCCGAGGCCCGTCCTTGTCAGATCCATCCGCCCGGCGTGATCGCGGGCAGGTTCAGGGCCAGCAGTTTGTTGAACAGCCAGAACACGGGCGCTGCGATCAGCACGCCCGTGACGACGTCAATGACCGCCTGCCGCATCCCGCCCGCCGGCTTGCCTTCGGACCGCCGGATGCCGCGCACCGCCATGGCGAAACACAGGGTGCAGGCCAGCACGAAACCGATGGTCGTGATGAGCAGCGCATTGACCACCACGGCGCCCACCACCCAGGCGGCCGACAGCCAGTCGGCCTTGGGCGCGCCGGAAGGCGCTTCCATCTGCCGGAAGCCGCCGGTGCGCGACTCCCACACCAGCCAGGCCCCGCACAGCATCAAGGCACCGGCCACGAGCCACGGCAAGGCGTTCGGCCCCACCCCGGCATAACCGGCATCGGCCGGAATGGCGGCTGCGCCAATGGCCATCACCACGCCGATCAGCAGCGCGCCCAGCCCCACGAAGGTCTGGTGAAACGAAGACGGCCGGGTGTCGGGCTCGGCCGGTGGCTGCGCCTGTGAAACCTCGCTGGTCATCAGATCATCCCCGACTTGGCCATGATGGCGCGCAGCGATGCGAACTCCCGGTCCACGAATTCCTCGAACTCCTTGCCGGTGAGGACGGCCGGTGTCCAGCTGTTCTTCTCCAGGGCCTCGGCCCAGGCCTTGGACTTCGTGGCCTTGACGATCATGTCGGTCAGCGCCTGGCGCTGGGCGGGGGTGATGCCCGGAGGGGCGTAGACGCCTCGCCAGTTGCCGATCTCGACGTTGTAGCCCAGCTCTTTCATGGTGGGCGCGTCCAGGCCCTTGAGGCGCTGAGGCGAGGTCACGGCGATCGGGCGCATCTTGCCGCTCTCGATGTACTGCTGGAACTCGCTGAAGCCGCTGCCGCCCACGGTGACGTTGCCGCCCAGAATGGCCGCGATGGCCTCGCCGCCCCCGCGGAAGGCCACGTAGTTGATCTTGGCGGCGTCCACGCCGGCCTCACGGGCCAGCATGGCTGCCGCGATGTGCTCGGTGGCTCCGCGTGAACCGCCGCCCCACTTGACGCTGCCGGGATCTTTCTTCAGCTGTTCGACCACGTCCTTCATGGTCTTGAGCGGTGAATTGGCGGGCAGCACGAAGACGTTGTATTCACTCGTCAGCCGCGCAATGGGCGTGGCCTGGCTGAGGTTGACCGGCGGTTTGCCAGTGATGAGGCCGCCCAGCATGACGGCGCCCATGACCAGCAGCGCGTTGGGGTCGCCCTTGCTCGCGTTGACGAACTGGGCCAGGCCGATGGCGCCGGCCGCGCCGCCCTTGTTCTCGAAGGTCACGGTGCTGGCGGCACCGGCGTCCTGCAGGGCCTTGCCCAGCGCGCGGCCGGTGATGTCCCAGCCGCCACCCGGGTTGGCGGGCACCATGATCTTGAGGTTGCCGGCGGCGCGTGCGGCGCCGGGGAGCAGGCCGAGGGCCGCCAGGGCCGCGGCGGTCTTGAGAAATTCACTTCTGCGCATAGTTATGGTCTCCAGGTTCTCTCTACACCGCACATGCTCCCGCGCGAATGGGGGTGGTGCAATTCGCGTTCATGCTTACTTGGGGCCCCCGGTTTTCGTCGCCTAGGGCGACGAAAACCACCCCCCGGGGGGGTGGGGCCGGCTTGGGGCGGCCCGGCGCCGGCCCTCTCGGCGAACAATGAGCCCCGCTTGAACGGCGCTTCGCGCGTTCGGCACGACTAGATGCGAAAAGGTGGCTCCGGTGGAGGGTGGTTGGCGACCCGGCGCCGGCCCCCTCCGCAAAAAACGAGCCCCGCTTGAACGGCGCTTCGCGCGTTCGGCACGACTGGATGCGAAAAGGTGGCTCCGGTGGAGGGTGGTTGGCGACCCGGCGCCGGCCCTCTCGGCAAACAATGAGCCCCGCTTGAACGGCGCTTCGCGGGTTCGGCGACGGCGTGGGCGCCACGGTGATGGTGGGGTGGCGCACAGACAGATCTTCTCGGCAACCGTGACACGTAGGAAAATTGAGCTTGATGTCTTCATCCTCCGCTTCCCATTCCCACGCCGGCTCCCGCAGCAGCAACGCCCTGGACAGCCTGCGGCTGGACAAGTGGCTCTGGGCCGCGCGCTTTTACAAGACCCGCTCAATTGCGGTGGAAGAAATCGGCAAAGGACGCGTGACCGTGAACGGTCAGGCCGCCAAAGCCTCGCGCGAGGTGCGCGTCGGAGACCTGATCCGGTTTCGGCAAGGCCAGATCGACCGCGAAGTGCGCGTGGCCGGGCTCAGCAGCATCCGCGGCCCCGCCCCCGTCGCCCAAACCCTCTACGAGGAAACACCTGACAGCATCGCCGCCCGCGAAAAGGCCGCAGAAGCCAGGCGCCTCGCCCCCGAACCCGCCAGCACCATCGAACAAGGCCGCCCCACCAAGCAGGACCGGCGCCGGCTCGCAGAGTGGGACCGCTGGTCCGCCTCGCTGGACTGACGGTTCCCAACGACACCCCCCGCGCCCTCCCCCAGGCGCGGGCATCTGCGCAATCACTTGGGCGATCAACGCGCAAGGCGCTGCCCCCGCACCAGACCCAGGCGCGCAAAAAATACTTTCGACTACCCTCTTGAAGCTGGGAAAGCCTCCCTCAAATACCGCGCATCGCCCGCCATGGGATGTCAATCTCCCTTCCGGGCTTTGCTTTAGGGCCATCACATGACCACTGAAAACCAAAACACCGATCCACAATCGCCCGAAGACATGGCGCCCGTTGACCTCGAAGCCAAATTGGCCGAGACGGAAAACCGCCTGGCAGAAATGTCCGATGCCTATCTGCGCGCCAAGGCCGAAGCAGAAAACATCCGCCGCCGGGCCGATGAGGACGTGTCCAAGGCACGCAAGTTCGCGGTCGAAGGTTTCGCCGACGCCATGCTGCCCGTCATGGACAGCATGGAAGCCGCCATCGGCCGCCCGGATGCAACCGTGGAACAGGTGCTCGAAGGCGTGCACGCCACCCGCCGCCAACTGGCCGCCGCCCTGGAACGCAATAAGGTGGTGGAGATCAACCCCGCCGCCGGCACGAAGTTCGACCCCCATCAGCACCAGGCCATCTCCGTGGTGCCGGCGGACCAGGAAGCCAACACCGTGGTCACCGTCCTGCAAAAAGGCTACTCGATCTACGAGCGCGTCCTGCGCCCGGCACTGGTCACGGTCGCCGCGCCCAAGTAAGCGGTCAGCCCTGCACTCGCCAGGAACAGCACAATTCGATCAGCGGAACCCCGGTTTTCAGTGTTTTCAGGCGTCTTTCAGCAGCGCCTCTCTTGAAATCCGGACAAGTTATCCACAGATCAGAAGCATCCAGATCACATCGATCCCCAGAATTCAGGAGTCCTCTCATGGCAAAGAAGAAAATCATCGGCATTGACCTCGGCACCACCAACTCGTGCGTGGCGGTCATGGAAGGCAACACCACCCGCGTGATCGAGAACGCGGAAGGTGCCCGCACCACCCC
>Ga0065165_1002501_pt1 | contig 15376 bp, 10 predicted proteins | sample AraplaMF_Cvi_mMF_FD_63813 | JGI IMG/M metagenome (GOLD analysis project Ga0065165, IMG submission 63813) | Arabidopsis root microbial communities from the University of North Carolina, USA - plate scrape MF_Cvi_mMF (version 2) (version 3) | ecosystem: Host-associated > Plants > Roots >...
GATCCACGCGGCGCGGCTGTGCGTGAAGATCACCTCGTACTCGTGCGTCAGCCGGTTCGGCGCCGAGCCGTGCTCGGTGATGTCGTGGCGGCACTCCAGCGCCGCCGCATACGCCGCATCGCGCCGGCCGGCCACCGCATCGATCAGCGTGTGCGCCATGTGGTTCTCGGTCAGCACGCTGCGCGGCCGGCCGAGCCAGCGGCAGTCTTCGTCGGCGCGCGCCAGCCAGTGCCCGGCCTCGTCGAGCCGGCCGGCCGAGAACGCCAGCCACACCCGTGCATGCAGCACGCCGGCGCGCAGCTGCGTCGGCGTGTCGCCGAACAACGCGGTCGCGCGCTCGCCGAAGCGCTCCAGCAGCCCGTCCATGCCCGGCATGCCGACCCACAGGCTATGGAAGAAGCAGGCGTCCCACACCGCCGGCTCGGGCACGCGTTCCAGCGCCTGCAGCATCTGCGCGAACCATGGCGCCACGTCGGCCACGCGCGCCTGCGCATACGCCGCCCAGGCCGCGCCGAAGCACACGATGGCGCGCGTGCCGTCGTCCAGCGGCAGCGCCAGCAGCTTCGGCAGCTCGCGCGCGGCCACCTCGGTCTGCGCCATGTTCTCCATCGCGAGGCAGGCATACGCCCGTGCCCGCCATGCCTGCGCCTCCCGGCCGGCCGCCCGGAAGCCGGCCTCGGCCTGCTGCATCGCGGCCAGCATCGTGTCGAACGCGAAGGTCGGGAAGCAGCTCAGCCCGCGCAGGAAATGCAGCTCGGGCCGGCGCTCGAACTCGGCCGGCGGGAACAGCGCCAGCATGCGCGCGAGGCTCGGCCCGCCGCCGATCGCCAGCAGCTCGGCACCGCGCCCGGCCACTGCCTGCGCCGCTTCGTCCCAGGCGCCGGCACGCGCCAGGTAGCCAACGGCGCGCGGCAGGTCGTCTTCGCCCTCGGCCGCGCGGCGCAACAGCGCCGGCAGCTCGCCGGCGCACTCGCGTTGCAGCCGGTCTTCAAGGAAATCGCGGAACAGGTCGTGCAGCCGCAGCGTCAGCTCGTCGGCATCGAGCACGCTGACGAACAGGCCGCGCCGCTCCACCTCGGCCAGCAGCCGCGCGGCATGCGGCGACCCGCTGACGCGGGCGCAGCGCGCGGCGGTCAGCTCCGGCAGCACCGCGCAGCACAGCAGGAAGCTGCGCAGCTCGGCCGGCATGTCGTCGAGCACCTCGGCCGCGAGGTAGTCGAACAGGTGGCGCTGCGTCAGCACGCCGGCCCGCGCGCCGTTGCCGCCGGGCCGTGCCGACAGGTTCAGGCGCAGCCCGGCGGCCCAGCCGTCGGTGCGCTCCAGCAGTTCGCGCGCGACACCGGCATCCGCCGGCAGCCCGGCGCCGGCCAGCAACGCGACCACCTCGTCCTGGTTGAAGCGCAGCTCGTACTGGCGGAACTCGCCGAGCTCGCCGGCCGCGCGCCAGCGGCCCATTGCGAGCGGCGGCTCGAGCCGGCTCGCCATCGCCACGCCCCAGCGCGCCGGCAGCCGCTCGATCACCCATTGCAGCAGCTCGAACACCTGCGGATCGGCGATGCGGTGCACGTCGTCGAGCACCAGCAGGCCGCGCGCCGCCTCGGCACCGGCCAGCGCGTTGATCAGCTCGTCGGCCACCGCGCGCAGCCCGCGCTCGCCGAGCGCCAGCGTGGCCAGCGCATCCGGGTCGACGCGCCACGGCAGGTCGTGCGGCTCCAGCGCGCGGCCCAGGCACGCGAGGAAGCGCGGCAACTGGTCGTCCTCGTCGGCGCTGACCCACGCGAGCGCGGTGCCCGGCGGCAGCCACCGGATCTGCCGCGCCAGCGCCGAGGTCTTGCCATAGCCGGCCGGCGCGAGCAGCAGCGTCAGCCGCCGCTGCAGCAGCGAGGTGCCCAGCGCGAGTTCCAGCGCCGGCCGGCCGACCAGGCTGGTGCGCGGCCGCGGCGGCTGGATCTTGGCCAGCGCGAAGGCGTGGGGAGCGGGTGCGGGAGCGGACGACATCGCGGGATTCTGATGGCGCCAGGCGACGCCGAGCCCGCACACGACCTCCTCAAATGGGGGGATGGCCCGCCGTCCCGCGACCGGATGGCTCTTTCGGCCGATGCGGTGCGGCGCCGTGGCCTGCAGCATCGCGACATGCTCGTCATCAACCACAGCGCCCTGCCCCGCGACCCGCCGGACGGCCCGAACCCGCGCGTCGGCGTCGCCGGGTTCGCGCAGGGCATCCGCGGCTTCGAAGCCTGGACGCAGCAGCTGGTGCCGGGCGCGGTCACCGGCAGCCAGCGCCATGACGGCGAGCTGGCCATCCTGGTGCTGCAGGGCAGTGGGAAGCTGCAGCTGCCCGACGGCCCGCAGCGCTTCCAGGCGCCGTGCACGCTGGTCGTGCCACCGGATGCCGAGCACCAGGTCGTCAACCACGGCGGCGGGCTGCTGCAGCTGGTCATCGTCGCGGCTCCCCCGAAAGGGGTGGCTCCTCGCTGACGCGGCCGCTGGCTCCTTCGGGCGATGCCGCGCGGCGGTGGCGCCGGAACACTGCGAACCTCACCGCAACACCCCACCGGATACCAGAGAGAACGCGATGAAAAAATTCACCCACGGCCTGGCCGCCTTGCTCGCCAGCGTCGTCCTCGCCGCATGCGGCGGCGGCGATTCCAACGACGGCGGCAGCACACCGCCGCCAGCCACCGCCAGCGTCACCGGCCAGGTCGTCGACATGGACAGCGACCAGGCGGTGGCCGATGCCACCGTCAGCGCCGGCAGAGCCAGCACGACCACCGCCGCCGACGGCAGCTTCACGCTGAACGGCGTCGCGCCGGCCGACCGCGTGACGGTGAAGGTCGAGGCCGCTCGGCACGGCGCAAACGTCGCCGTCGTGAAGCTCGCGGCCAAGGGCACAGCCGACGTCCGCGTGCGCCTGCTGAAGCTCGCCGCCCCGCAGAGCTTCGACGCCGCGGCCAGCGCGACGATCGGCAACGCCGCCGGCACCGCGCAGGTGGCGCTGCCCGCCAACAGCCTGGTCGATGCGACGACCGGGGCGGCCGTGGCCGGCACCGTGTCGGTCAGCGTCACGCCGATCGACCCGGCGCGCGACCCGGAGCGCATGCCGGGCGGCTACACGACGCTGCAGAACGGCAGCGAGCGCACGATCGAGAGCTTCGGCGCCGTCAAGGTCGACCTGCGCGATGCCGACGGCAAGCGCCTGAACCTGAAGCCCGGCAGCAGCGCCACCGTGCGCATCCCGCTGTCGACCCGCTCGCCGAACCCGCCGGCCAGCGTGCCGCTGTGGCACTTCGACGAAGCCAGCGCGCGCTGGGTGCAGGAAGGCAGCGCGACGCTGACCGGCAGCGGCGCGAACCAGTACTACGAAGGCACGGTCACGCACTTCAGCTACTGGAACGCCGACCGGATCGCCGAGACGGTGGCGCTCGAAGGCTGCGTGCAGACCGCCGACGGCAAGCCGGCAGCCAACGTGCTCGTCAGCACCAGCGGCGTCGACTACTCCGGCCGCAGCGCGGCCGTGACCGACGACAACGGCCACTTCGTCGTGCTGGTGCGCAAGGACTCGACCACCAGCGTGTGGGCCGCGACCGACAAGCTCGTCACGCCGATCCACCAGGTGACGATGGGCAGCGAGAACGGCGCGATGACCGAATGCATGGTGCTGGCGCCCGCGACCAGCGGCAGCAAGCTCGCACCGAAGGTCACCAGCAACCCGCGAGCGCTGACCGTGGCGGTCGGCGAGACGGCGATGTTCAGCGCGACCATCGACGGCACGCAGCCGATGGTCTACGCCTGGCTGCGCAACGGCGTCGAGATCGCCGGCGCCGACGGCCCGTACCTGTGGCTGCCCGAGGTGACGCTGGCCGACAACGGCGCCGTCTACAGCCTGCGCGGCACCAACGCCGCCGGCAGCGTGACCACGCTGACCGCGAAGCTCACCGTCAGCGCGACGCCGTTGCCGCCGACGCTGGTGTTCGGCCCGCAGCCCTTCACCGTCGCGTCCGGCGAGACCGCGGTCTTCTCGGTGGCGGTGGACGGCAGCGCGCCGTTCAGCTACCAGTGGAAGCGCAACGGCCAGCCGATCGCCGGCGCGACCGCCGCGGCCTACACCTTCGCGACGGTGGATGCCGACGACGGCGCGCTGTTCAGCGTCAGCGTCGCCAATGCCAGCGGTTCGCTGCAGACCGACGCCGCGAAGCTGACCGTGGTGCCGGCGCAATCGGCCCCTGTGATCACGACGCAGCCGCACGGCATCGTCGTCAACGTCGGCAGCCCGGCCAGCTTCGCGGTCGAGGCCAAGGGCAGCGCACCGCTGAGCTACCAGTGGCAGCGCAACGGTGTCGCCATCGGCGGCGCGACCGGCAGCCTGCTGACGCTCGACGCAGTGACCGCGGCCGACGACGGCGCGCAGTTCCAGGTGGTCGTGACGAACGCGAAGGGCAGCGTCACCAGCGCCGCCGCGACGCTGACGGTCAACCAGGCGAGCAGCGACCAGCAGGCGAAGCTGCTGGCGCTGATGACGCTGTGGCTGCCGGGCATGGAGGCCGCCGGCGCACCGCTGCAGTTCGCCGACGACGACTTCAGGATGCTCGGGCTCGACGCGGTGTGTGCCGGCGGCACCGCCTCGGTCACGCTCGACGGCGCCGCCGCGCCCGCGGCGGGCACGACGCTGCCCACCGGCAACCACACGCTGGCCGCGCAGTTCACCGGCTGCCAGACCGAGGGGGCGTCCGTCTACACCGGCGGCAGCAGCCTGGCGTACAGCTTCGCCGACCTGGCGCATCGCGTCGGCTCGGCGCAGTCGACCGCGAGCGACTTCCGCGTGACGGCCGACGACATCAACGGCGTCGCGAAGACCAGCCGCGTGCAAGGCAACGCGAAGGTCGAGCTCGACGGCAGCCTGAACGGCACGACCGAGACGACGACGCTGCGCTACCTCCCGGCCAGCGGGCTGACGGTGACCGACATGGCGACCCAGTCGGTGGCGAGCTTCAGCGGCGGCACTGCGCTGATGCAGACGGTGATGCAAGGCGTGGCCCCGCAGCAGCGACTGCTGCTGACGCGCGAGGAGTACGCGCAGCTCGCGTTCAGCCGCGGCGGCGTGAACTACCAGGTCGACGGCTTCTTCCAGCTCGACTTCGGCACGCAAGGGCTGCCGAGCAGCGGCAGCGGCACCGTGACGATCAGCGGCAACGGCCAGGTGATCGGCCGCGTGCGCGGAACCGCCGGCGGGCTGGTGGTGGAGATCGTCGACGGCGGGCTGCTGGGCAGCCTGCCGCCGGCGAAGGCGTCGTCGGCCACGGCGGTGGCCCGCTCGCTCGCCAGGGCCGCGGCCCGCGGGCACTGATCAGAGCAGCCCGGTCGTCATCGCCTTCAGGGTGGCGGCGGCGCGGGTGGTGCACTCCAGCTTGCGGAAGATGTTCTCGAGGTGGGCCCGCACGGTGCTCGGGCTGATGCCGAGCGTGCGGGCCGCTTCCTTGTTGCTCTCGCCGAGGCTGATGCGGCGCAGCACCTCCACCTCGCGGCCGGTCAGCAGGGCCGCGGGCTCGGTCGCCTGCGGCGGCTCGGGGGCTCGCGAGGCGCCGCCCAGCGCGGCGACCACGTCGGCGTCGAACAGCCCACGCTGCGCCTCGCGCTGCAGCTGCGCCTGCGCCTCGTCGAACGACAGCGCCGCGCGGCCCGGGCGGGCGGTCTGCAGCAGCACCGCATGCGCCGCCGCGGCCAGCACGCGGGCCTCGATGCCGAGCGCCGCGCCCGACAGTCCGCGGAAGTAGCCCGAGCCGTCGAGCCGTTCGTCGGCATGCGATGCAAGCTCGGCCTCGTCGGCCAGGCTGCCGATGCGGCGCGCGGCCCGCGCCGTCCAGTACGGCACCAGCCGCAGCCGTTCCATCGCCGATTCGCTCGGCGCGCCGGGCTGGTCCCAGAGCGCGTTCGGCACCGCCGCGCGGCCGATGCCGTGCACCAGGCTCGCGCGGTACAGCCGCTGGCGCGACAAGGCCGGCAGTCCCAGGCGCTCGGCACAGGCGGCCGCCACCTGCGCGACACGGCGCGAGTAGCCGGTCAGCCACGGCAGCTTCAGGTCGATCACGTCGGCGATCAGTTCGAGCGAGGTGCTGCCGCCGTGGGGACCGGCCGCCATCGCCGGCGCCGTGTCGACGCAGGCCGGGTCCTGCTCCAGCGTGTGCAGCCAGTCGACGGCATGGCGGCTCACCGCGTCGACCACCTCGGCGGGGTAGGCCGCGCCGGCGCGCGCGGCCAGGTAGCTGAGCGCGCGCTCGAGGTCATAGACACGGCTGAAGATCTCCAGGTCGCTCGCGGCCGAGACGATGAACACCTCGAACGGGATGTCCGGCGGGCGCAGGCCGTTCGGCTGGCCGTGGCCGTCGGGCCGCTCGAAGATGCGGCGCAGCGGCAGCTCGACGGCCGGCGGCATGCCGAGCGTGCGCGCAACGTCGCCGGAGACTTCGCAATGGATCTGCGCGAGCGGCATCATCGAGCCGGCCAGGTGCGACGGCAGCCCGGCCGCCAGCATCGCGTGCCGGCCGCCGACGTCGTCGCCCATCAGCTCGGAGAATTCCGGCGCGTTCGCAGTGCAGCCCGACCAGCGCAGCAGCGAGACGTAAGCGGCGTTGGCGCAGGCGTCGCCGCCGAGGCCGAGCGTGGCCGCCAGCTGGGCCGCGATCCACGCGGTGCGCGCCGAATGGTCGACCGGCTGGCCCATGCTGAGGTCACCGACGAAGGCAAGCGCCTTGACGGCATCGAAGACGAGGACCTGGGCGTCGGGCGAGGCGGTGGACGGGGTGGACATCGGGAGCGGGCGTGTCGGGATGGGCGAGGGCCTGCCGTGCGGGGCAGGTCCGCATCATGCCGCGGTTGCAGAGGCCGTGAGGGCGATGGGCTGAACTGTCGGTTCGACGGCGGTTCGGCACCATCGGACGAATATCCGGCCTACGCGGGTATCCAGCGGACGATGCGTTGCACCATGCGCGCCGCCGCGCCGCGGTGCGCGGCCGCGAACGCCCTCGCCTGTGCGGCCCGCTGCTCGCGTTGCGGGCTGGCCAGCAGGCTCATCGCGCTCGCGACGCCCTCGTCCATGTCCGCCACCCGCAGCGCCGCGCCGGCCGCCTGCGACAGCTCGGCCGCCTGCGCGAAGTTGAAGGTGTGCGGCCCCATCACGATCGGGCAGCCGCAGGCCGCGGCCTCGATCAGGTTCTGCCCGCCCAGCGGCGCGAAGCTGCCGCCCAGCAGTGCCACGTCGGACATCGCGTAGTACAGCGCCATCTCGCGCATCGAATCGCCCAGCCACACGTCGGCGCCCGACGCATCGGCCGGCGGCGTGTCGCCCCAGCCGCTGCGCCGCGCGAGCGTGAACCCGGCCGCCTGCACCAGCGCGGCGACCTCGTCGAAGCGCTGCGGATGGCGCGGCACGATCAGCAGCAGCGGTCGGTTCGCCGGCGCCTGCTTCGCCCACTCGGCGAGCAGCATCGCCTCTTCGCCCTCGCGCATCACCGCACCCAGCAGCACCGGCCGCGCCAGTGCATGCCGCCACGCGCGGCCGCGCGCCAGCAGGCTTTCGTCCGGCGCCATGTCGAACTTCAGGTTGCCGCAGACGACGACCTCGCGCGCGCCCGATTCGCGCAGCCGCTGCGCATCGGCCTCGGTCTGCGCCAGCACCAGCGTGATCGCCTCGACCGCCGGCCGCAGCACCGCTGCCAACCGCTCGCCCTGGCGCCGGCTCTTCTCGCTGAGCCGCGCATTCGCCAGCACCACCGGAATGCCGCTGCCCTGCGCGCGCCGCAGCAGGTTGGGCCAGATCTCGGTTTCCATCAGCACGCCGACGCGCGGACGAAACTGCTCGAAGAAGCGTTGCACGACGCCCGGCGTGTCGTACGGCAGCCAGGCCTGCGCATCGCCGTCGCGCAGCAACGCCTTGCCGGCCTCGCGGCCGGTGGCGGTGCCGTGCGTCAGCAGCAGCCGCAGGTTCGGCCGCTCGGCGCGCAGCGCATCGATCAAGGCCGCAGCCGCCAGCGTCTCGCCGAGCGACACCGCATGCACCCACACGTCGCCGACCCAGCGCTCGCCGCGGTAGTCGCCCAGCCGCTCCAGCACCTTGTGCCGGTACAGCGGCTCGGCCCGGCCGCGCAGCCACAGCCGCAGCAGGTAGGCCGGCTTCAGCGACGCCAGCAGCAGCGAATAGGCCTGCCGTGCCAGCCATTGCCGCCAGGTGGCGGCCGGAACGTCGCGTGCGGGATCCACGGCGCCCGTCATGCCCGCGCCGCGGCGCGCACGACCTGCCAGGCGGCCCACACCAGGTCGACCTCCGGCGTCGGCGTGCGCTCGACCGACACCTGGTGCCGGTGGCCGTGCGCGATCTGCGGGCCGGTGCGCCACGCGGTCGGAAAGTTGTACAGCTGCACATGCGGCAGCCCGAGCGCGACCGCGATGTGGCTCAGCCCGCTGTCGACGCCGATCACGCCCTGCGTCGCGCCCATGCGGTCGACCAGCGCGTCGAGCGACATCGCCGGCCACACCTCGGCATGCGCGCCGAACGCCTGCTGCAGGCGCTGCGCGCGCGCCAGCTCCGCGGGTCCCGCATGCGGCAGCGCGATGCGCCAGCCCGCGCCGATGCAGCGCTGGCCGAACTCGATCCAGTGCTGCTCGGGCCACAGCTTGTCGTCGCGCGAACTGCCGTGCACGAACACCAGCGTCGGCAGCGGCAGCGGTTGCGCATCGGCGCGCAGTCCGAACTGCGGCGGCCCTTGCACCGGGTAGTTCAGCGCCATGCCGGCCAGCTTGCGCGAGCGATCGAGCGCATGCACATGCGGCTCCATCGCGAGCGGCTGGTCGATCAGCCAGCGCGCCGGCCATTCGAAGCCGGAGCCGTCGGTGCGGTTCGCGAGGCCGAAGCTCGGCCCGTCGGCCAGCCGCGCGACCAGCGCCGACTTGGTCAGGCCCTGCAGGTCGAGCACCGCGTCATAGCGGTGCTGCCCCAGCTGCTGGCGGAATGCGCGCCATTCGTCGCGCACCCGGCGCGTCCACCAGGCGCGGCGCCAGCGGCGCTGCGCGCATTCGATCACCTCGCTGACGCCGTGCACGCGCCGCACCAGCGGCGCGAAGCCCGGCTCGACGACCCAGTCGACCTGCGCATGGCGGTAGACCGCCCGCAGGTCGTGGACGACGGGCATCGCATGCACCACGTCGCCGAGCGACGACAGCTTGACGATCAGGACGCGCACGACGACGGCGACGCGGTCAATGCGCGGCGGCAGCGATCTGCGCGTCGGGCTTGGCCACGCGCAGCGCGGCCATGAAGTCGGCCTCGATGCGATGCAGCGCCTCCTGCGTGTGCCCTTCGAAGCGCAGCACCAGCACCGGCGTGGTGTTCGACGAACGGATCAGCCCGAAGCCGTCGTCGTACTCGGCACGCAGCCCGTCGATCGTGATGATCTCCTTCGCGCCGGGGAAGCGCGCGCCGTCGAGCAGCTTCTGCACGACCTGCTTCGGCTCGCCTTCGTCGCACGCGACGTTCAGCTCGGGCGTGCTGAAGCTGGTCGGCAGCGCATTCAGCACCTGGCTCGGGTTCTTGCCGCGCGACAGGATCTCCAGCAGCCGCGCCGCGGTGTAGGTGGCGTCGTCGAAGCCGTACCAGCGCTCGCCGAAGAAGATGTGGCCGCTCATCTCGCCGGCCAGCGGCGCCTTCAGCTCCTTCATCTTCGCCTTGACGAGCGAGTGGCCGGTCTTCCACATCAGCGGCTTGCCGCCGGCGGCGCGGATGGTCGGCGCGAGGCGCTGCGTGCACTTCACGTCGAAGATGATGGTGCCGCCCTGGTTGCGCGACAGCACGTCGGTGGCGAACAGCATCAGCTGGCGGTCCGGGTAGATGATGTTGCCTTCCTTCGTGACCACGCCGAGCCGGTCGCCGTCGCCGTCGAACGCGAGGCCCAGCTCGGCATCGGTCTCCTTCACGGTGCGGATCAGGTCGGCCAGGTTCTCGGGCTTGCTCGGGTCCGGGTGGTGGTTCGGGAAATCGCCGTCGACCTCGGAGTAGAGCTCGGTCACGTCGCAGCCGAGCGCGCGCAGGATGCCGGGCGCCGACGCACCGGGGATGCCGTTGCCGGAGTCGACGACGATCTTCATCCTGCGGGCCAGCTTGCAGTCGCCGACGATGCGTGCGCGGTATTCGGCGAGCACGTCCATCGTGCCGGTGCGGCCATTGGCCACGGTGTAGTTCTCGGCTTCCATGCGGATGCGCAGTGCCTGGATCTCGTCGCCGTAGATCGCGCGGCCGGCCAGCACCATCTTGAAGCCGTTGTAGTCCTTCGGGTTGTGGCTGCCGGTGACCTGGATGCCGCTGTTGCAACCATGCTGGCCGCGCGTGGCAGCCACGTAGTACAGCATCGGCGTGGTCACGGCGCCGATGTCGACGACGTCGAGCCCGGTCGACGCGAGGCCGCGGATCAGTGCGGCGACGAGGCCCGGCCCCGACAGGCGGCCGTCGCGGCCGACCGCCACGGCCTTTTCACCCGCCTTCAGTGCCTCGCTGCCGAAGGCACGGCCCAGGTGCTCCGCGAACGCTTCGTCGATCGTCTTGCCGACGATGCCGCGGATGTCATAGGCCTTGAAGTTGGACGCAGTCACTTGCATTCGGTTTCTCCTGGAGAGGTGCGCATTGTAGGGAGCGTCTGACATGCAGCCTTCGGGCCAGCACGGGTCCCCACCCGCGTCCGCGACATGTCCGAAAACGGCGAGTCTTGCCGCGCGAGGGTTCGATAATCCCGCCATGCCTTCCTTCGACTCCGATGCCGCCTACCTGGCCATCAAGGCCCGCGACGCCCGCTTCGACGGCCAGTGGTTCGTCGGCGTCACGTCCACCGGCATTTATTGCCGACCGATTTGCCGCGTGCGCACGCCGCGCCGCGAGAACTGCGTGTTCTTCGACACGCCGGCCCAGGCCGAGGCGGCGCGCTTCCGGCCGTGCATGAAGTGCCGGCCCGAAGTCGCGCCCGGGCCGGGGCTCGCGTGGACCGTGATGGATGCATCGCGCACGCTGGCCCGCCAGGCGGCGCACTGGCTGGACCATGCGGCGGCCGAGGAAGAAACCCCGTCGATCGCGGCGCTGGCCGCGCACCTGGGCGTCAGCGACCGCCATCTGCGGCGCATCTTCGCGGCCGAGCATGGCGTGACGCCGCTGCAGTACGTGCAGACGCGCCGCCTGCTGCTGGCCAAGCAGTTGCTGACCGACACCCGGCTGCCGGTCGCGCAGGTCGCGCTGGCCAGCGGCTTTCGCAGCCTGCGGCGCTTCAACGCGGCCTTTGCCGACAGCTACCGCATGAGCCCGACGCGCTTGCGCGGCGATGCCGATGGGCGTGCCGATCCGCTGTCGCCCGACGACGGCGTGACCGTGTCGCTCGGCTTCCGCTCGCCGTACGACACCGCGGCGATGCTGCGCTTCCTGACCGCACGCGCGGTGCCGGGCGTCGAGGCAGTCGAGGCCGCGCGGGTGCGGCGCAGCGTGCGCGCCGGCGTGCTCGGGCCCGAGGCCGGCTGGCTCGAGGCCTCGTTCATCGACGAGACGCCGACGCGTCCGGCCAGCCTGCGGCTGCGCTACGCGGCGACGCTCGCGCCGCACAGCGGCCGCGTCGTGATGGCGGTGCGGCGCTGGCTCGACCTCGACGCCGCGCCGCAGACCATCGACGATGCGCTGCGCGACCTGCCCGGCGCGCCCGGGCTGCGGCTGCCCGGCAGCATCGACGCCTTCGAGATGGCGGTGCGCGCGGTGCTCGGCCAGCAGGTCACGGTGGCCGCGGCGCGCACGCTGGCGCGGCGACTGATCGAGCGCTTCGGCGAGCCGCTCGCCACGCCGTGGACCGACATCGCCCGCGGCTTCCCGTCGCCGGCCGCGCTGGCCGCGGCGCCGCTCGAGCACATCGCCGAGCTCGGCATCATCCGCACCCGCGTCGGCGCGATCCAGGCGCTTGCCAACGCCTGGCCCGAGCTGACGCGGCTGCTGGCGCTGCCGCACCGGCCCGAGGCGCTGATGACGGCGCTGGCCGCGCTGCCCGGCATCGGCCCGTGGACCGCCCACTACCTCGCGATGCGAGCGCTCGGCTGGCCCGATGCGTTCCCGCCGAAGGACGTGGCGGTGCTGAACGCGATGAAGACCCTGTTCGGCACGCAGAACCAGCGCGAGGCCGACGCCCGTGCCGAGGCCTGGCGGCCCTGGCGCTCGTATGCGGTGCTCAGGTTGTGGAACAGCCTGGCGCCCTTGCCACCCGACGCGACCCCGTCGACACCACCTGCTTCAGGAGCCACACGATGACCACCACCTCCACCCTCGCCCGCCGGCTGCGGACCGTCTGCACCGCGCAAGCCGCCTTCGAATCGCCGCTCGGCCCGGTGCTGCTCGCCCGCACCGCCCATGGCGTTGCCGGCATGTGGTTCGACGGGCAGAAGGCCCATCCGGGCGAGTTGCCCACCGTGCCGCACGACCCGGACGACCCGTTGCTGAAGGAGGCCGCGCAGCAGCTGAGCGACTACTTCGCCGGCCGGCGCACGCAGTTCGAGCTGCCGCTGGACCTGCAGGGCACGCCGTTCCAGCAGATCGTCTGGCAGGCGCTGCTGCGCATCCCGGCCGGCGGCACCTGCACCTACGCCGCGATCGCGCGCGAGGTCGGCGCGCCGCAGGCGGTGCGGGCGGTCGGCGCGGCGGTCGGACGCAACCCGGTGTCGGTGATCGTGCCGTGCCATCGCGTGCTGGGCCATGACGGCAGCCTCACCGGCTATGCCGGCGGGTTGCAGCGCAAGCAGGCGCTGCTGCAACTCGAAGGCGTCGAGCGCGTCGCCGCCACCGAGGCCGCGTCTTGAAGCGCGCCGATGCGGTCGAACTGACCGGGCTCGCGGCGATCTGGGGCGCGTCCTTCCTGTTCATGCGCATGGGCGCGGCCGAGTTCGGCCCGGTCGCGCTGGCGGCCGTGCGCGTCTGGGGCGCCACGCTGTTCCTGCTGCCGCTGCTCGCGCTGCGCGGCCAGGCCGGCGTGCTGCGCACCCATTGGCGACCGATCTTCGTCGTCGGCATCACGAACTCGGCGCTGCCCTTCCTGTGCTTCAGCTACGCCGCGCTGTCGATCACGGCCGGGCTGTCGTCGATCTTCAATGCCGCGACGCCGCTGTTCGGCGCGCTGATCGCGTGGCTCTGGCTGCGCGACACGCTGACGCCCGCGCGCGTGGCGGGCCTCGCGATCGGCTTCGTCGGCGTGCTGTGGCTCGCGTGGGACAAGGCGAGCTTCAAGCCGGGCGCGAGCAGCGGCTGGGCGGTGCTGGCCTGCCTGGCGGCGACGCTGCTGTACGGCTTCTCGGGCAGCTTCACGAAGCGCTACCTGACCGGCGTTGCGCCGTTGGCGGTCGCCACCGGCAGCCAGCTGTCGTCGGCGCTGCTGCTGGCGGTGCCGGCGTTGGTGTGGTGGCCCGCCGCGATGCCGTCGCTCGCCGCGTGGTCGGCCGCCGCGCTGCTGGCGGTCGGCTGCACCGGCATCGCGTACATCCTGTTCTTCCGGCTGATCGCCCACATCGGGCCGGCGAACGCGCTGTCGGTCACCTTCCTGATCCCGGTGTTCGCGGTGCTGTGGGGCTGGCTGTTCCTGCATGAAGGCCTGACGCCGCAGATGCTGGCCGGCTGCGCGGTGATCCTGCTCGGCACCAGCCTGACGACCGGCGTGCTGAAGCCGCCTGCCTGGTTTTCCAGACATTTTGCTTGATTTGCATGGTTTTCCTATCAATGTATAGTGAAGCAATCATTCCAATGAAAATGATTGCTTTGCCATGCAAATCAATGCCACGCCGCGGGTATCCCAGGTCGCCGAGCCGCAGCAGCCACTGCCTGCACAGCTGAAGGCCTTGCGCCGTGCCCACCGGCGGTCGCTGGTGAGCCTGGCCGAGCGCACCGGGCTGAGCCGGCTGACCGTGGCGGCGGCCGAAGGCCAGGCCGATGCGCGGCTGTCGACGCTGACCGCGCTGTTCGACGAACTCGGCTACACGCTGGTGCCGGTGCCGAAGGCGCTGCTGGCCGAGACGGTCGCGTTCATCGCCAACCAGGGGCAGTCGGTGTCGCTGCCGGCGGGCATCAGCGCACCATTGGGCGTGGGGCAGCAGGCGTTCCGGGCCGCCGCGGGCGACCTCGACGAGGACGAAGCCCCGTCATGAGCCGCAACGCCACCGATCCGATCACGATGGCCGAGCTGCGGCTGCACGTGCCCGATGCCGCGCAGCCGCGGCGCATCGGCTGGCTGTCGCAGGTGGGCGACAACATCCGCGTGTCGTTCGACGAGGCCTACGTCGGCGACGCGATCCGGCCGACGCTGTCGCAGCTGTACCGCGGTGCCGACGAAGCGCAGACCCGCGCGATCCTGACGGCCGTCAACGACGAGCGCCTGGTGCGCATCGGCCGGCTGCCGGTGTTCTTCGAGAACATGCTGCCCGAGGGCCACAACCGCGACCGGCTGGCCGAGCGGCGCGGCGTCGAGCGCGACGACGAGTTCGAGCTGCTGGCCGCCGCCGGCCACGACCTGCCTGGCGCGCTCGAAGTGCTGCCGGCACACGGGGTGCCGGCCGGCGTGGTCGAGCTGCATGCGACGAAGCGGCTCGAGCCGCTGGAGCCGTCGGCGGTAGCGGCGCCGGTCGACGACGGCTTCTCGCTCGGCGGCTTCGTCACCAAGTTCTCGATGGTGCGTCGCGGCGCGCGCTACGTGGTGCGCAGCGGTACCGAGGCCGGCGAGGTGCTGGTGAAGCTGCCGTCGACGGCGTACCCGGACCTGGTGCACAACGAGGCCTGCTGCTACCGGCTGGCCGAGGCGGTCGGCGTGCGCACCGCCGGCGCGAGTGCGCGTCCGGTGGCCGAGCTCGAGCTGCCCGGCATCGCGCTGCCGTTCAGCCACTACCTGCACGTGCCGCGCTTCGACCGCCGGCCGCTGCTCGACGGCCGCACGCAGCGCGTGCACTTCGAGGAGCTGACGCAGGCGCTCGGCATCGACAGCCGCCGCAAGTACCGCGACCTGCCGGCCGCGATGCGGGCCTTGCTGGTGCTGCTGAAGCAATCCCCGGCCAGCGACGTGCGCGATCTCGACGAGGTGTTCCGCCGCTGGACGGCGTATGCGCTGATGGGCAACACCGACGCACATTCGAAGAACTGGGCGCTGCTGTACGAAGACGGCCTGCACCCGCGGCTCGCGCCGGCCTACGACATGGTGTGCGTTGCGGCCTACTTCGACCCGGACGACCCGCGCACGCTGTCGCAGAACCGCAGGATGGACGAATCGCTGCAGGCCTGGAACGAAGACGCCGCCGAGGCGCTGGCCAAGGCGGCGGGCCTGCTGGCGTTCAACCG
>Ga0065165_1002502_pt1 | contig 15371 bp, 13 predicted proteins | sample AraplaMF_Cvi_mMF_FD_63813 | JGI IMG/M metagenome (GOLD analysis project Ga0065165, IMG submission 63813) | Arabidopsis root microbial communities from the University of North Carolina, USA - plate scrape MF_Cvi_mMF (version 2) (version 3) | ecosystem: Host-associated > Plants > Roots >...
CCTTCATCGCCACCGCCGGTTCCAGCGCCCTCGCCGCCCCGGACCTGAAGGTCGCCCTCATCGCCGGCAAGACCGGCGCCCTCGAAGCCTATGCCAAGGAAACCGAGACCGGCTTCATGATGGGCCTCGAATACCTGACCGGCGGGAAGATGGAAATCAACGGCCGCAAGATCAAGGTGATCGTCAAGGACGACCAGGGCAAGCCGGACCTCGGGCGCACCCTGCTGGCCGAAGCCTATGGCGACGACAAGGTCGACATCGCGGTCGGCACCACCTCGTCCGGCTCGGCGCTGGCGATGCTGCCGGTGGCGAAGGAATACAAGAAGGTGCTGATCGTCGAGCCGGCCGTGGCCGACGAGATCACCGGCGCCAAGTGGAACAAGTACATCTTCCGCACCGCGCGCAGCTCGATGCAGGACGCGCTGGCCGCCGCCTCGACCCTGAAGAGCGGCAGCGTGGCCTTCCTGGCCCAGGACTACGCCTTCGGGCGCGACGCCATCAAGGCCGGCAAGGAAGCGCTGGCCGCCACCGGCAGCAAGGCGCAGGTCGTGCACGAGGAATACGCGCCGGCCACGTCGACCGACTTCACCGCGCCGACCCAGCGCATCTTCGACGCCCTGAAGGACAAGCCGCAGCCGCGCGTGTTGGCCATCGTCTGGGCCGGCCCGAACCCGCTGAACAAGATCGCCGACATGAAGCCGGAGCGCTACAACATCGCGCTGGCCCCTGGCGGCAACATCCTGCCGGTGATGAAGACCTGGAAGGCCTATGCCGGCACCGAAGGCACCATCTATTATTACTACGCCTTCCCGAAGAACAAGATGAACGACTGGCTGGTGGCGGAGCACACCAAGCGCTTCAAGGCACCGCCCGACATGTTCACCGCCGGCGGCATGGCGGCGGCCGGTGCGGTCTTTGCGGCCCTGTCCAAGGTACCGAACGCGAACGGCGACCAGCTGGCGGCGGCGATGGAAGGCATGTCCTTCGAGACCCCGAAAGGCAGCATGAGCTTCCGCAAGGAAGACCACCAGGCCCTGCAGCCGATGTACCACTTCCGCATCAAGAAGGACCAGAAGAACGAGTGGGACCTGCTGGACCTGGTGAGGGAGATCCCGGCGTCGGAACTGCCGCTGCCGGTGCGGAACAAGCGCTGATGACTACCGCAGCACAGCCTTCCCTGTCCACCCGCGACCTGACGATCCGCTTCGGCGGTCACGTCGCGGTGAACGGGGTGACGGCCGATTTCCATCCCGGCACCCTGACCGTGATCGTCGGCCCCAACGGCGCCGGCAAGACCACCTACTTCAACCTGGTGTCGGGACAGCTGGCGGCAAGCAGCGGCAGCGTGCACGTGGCAGGCCAGGATGTGACGAAGCTCGGCCCGGCCGCCCGTACCCGCCTGGGCGTGGGCCGCGCGTTCCAGTTGACGAACCTGTTCCCGCACCTGACCGTGCTGGAAAACGTGCGCCTGGCGGTGCAGAGCCGCGCCGGCGTCAAGCTGAACATGTTCTCGGTGTGGTTCGGCCACAAGGAGATCATCGCCCGCGCCGAACACTACCTGGAACGCGTCTCGATGATCGCCAAACGCGACGTCTACGTCGGCACCCTACCCCACGGCGACCAGCGCAAGCTGGAAGTGGCGATCCTGCTGGCCCTCGAGCCCGAGATCCTGATGTTCGACGAACCCACCGCCGGCATGAGCGTGGACGAAGTGCCGGTCGTGCTCGACCTGATCCACCAGGTCAAGGCGGAGCGCAACAAGACCGTGCTGCTGGTCGAACACAAGATGGACGTGGTGCGCTCGCTGGCAGACCGCATCATCGTGCTGCACAACGGCACCCTGGTCGCGGACGGCGAGCCGCGCGAAGTCATGCAATCGAAAATCGTACAGGAAGCCTATCTTGGAACACCAGAACACGCCTAAGCTGGTCAGCGAGCCGCTGCTGACCCTGTCCGGCGTCCACACCCACATCGGCCAGTACCACATCCTGCAGGGCGTCGACCTGGTGGTGCCGCGTGGCGGCCTGGCGGTCCTGCTGGGCCGCAATGGCGCCGGCAAGACCACCACCCTGCGCACCATCATGGGCCTGTGGAAGGCCAGCGCCGGCAGCATCGTCTTCGACGGCCGCGACATCACGAAGATGAGCACACCGGACATCGCCCGCGCCGGCATCGCCTACGTCCCGGAAAGCATGGCCGTGTTCTCGGAACTGACCGTGCGCGAGAACCTGTACCTGGCGGCGCGCAACGGACCGCTGGACCAGGCGCGCGTCGACTGGATCTGCGGCTTCTTCCCGGCCCTGAAAAAATTCTGGAACTACCCGGCCGGCAACCTGTCGGGTGGCCAGAAGCAGATGGTGGCGATCGCCCGCGCGATCGTCGAGCCGAGGAAGCTCTTGCTGGTGGACGAGCCCACCAAGGGCCTGGCCCCGGCCATCGTGCAGAGCCTGATGATGGCTTTCCGCGAGCTGAAGGACACCAACACCACCATCCTGCTGGTCGAACAGAATTTCAATTTTGTCCGCAGCCTCGGCGACAGCGTGAGCGTGATGGACGACGGCCGCGTCGCCCACGCCGGCCTGATGCACGACCTGGCCCTTGATTCAGCGCTGCAGCAACGCCTGCTCGGACTTTCCCTGGATTCGCACCAATGAGCGCAACTCTTCCCATTCCCAAGGCGCAGGCGGCGCAGGCCGATACACCGCTGCCGGCCGCCAAGCGCGACCTCGCGCCGCTGCTGCTGGTCCCGGCGCTGGCCCTGGCCGTGCTGCCCTTCGTCTCCCTGCCGACCTGGGTCACCCTGACCGTCGCCGGCCTCGCAATGGGGATGATGATCTTCATCATGGCCAGTGGCCTGACCCTCGTATTCGGCCTGATGAGCGTACTGAACTTCGGCCACGGCGCCTTCGTCTCGGTCGGCGCCTTTTCCGCCACGATGGTGCTGCTGCCGATGCGCGGCTGGCTGGAAGCGGATTCGCTGCCGGCCAACCTCGGCGTGCTGGGCCTCGCCGTGCTGGTGGCGATGCTGGTTACGGCCCTCATCGGCTGGGCCTTCGAGCGCATCGTCATCATGCCCGTGTACGGCCAGCACCTGAAGCAGATCCTGATCACCATGGGCGGCATGATCGTGTCCGAACAGCTGATCAACGTGATCTGGGGCGCCGAACAGATCCCGCTGCCGCTGCCCGCCAGCCTGCGCGGCGCAATCTTCCTGGGCGAGGCGGCCATCGAAAAATACCGCCTGCTGGCGGTCGTGGTCGGCCTGGTCGTGTTCGCAGCGATGTTCATCACGCTGAACCGCACCAAGATCGGCCTGCTGATCCGCGCCGGCGTCGAGAACGGCGAAATGGTCGAAGCCCTGGGCTACCGCATCCGCCGCCTGTTCGTCGGCGTGTTCGCGGCTGGTTCCGCGCTGGCCGGCCTGGGCGGCGTGATGTGGGGCCTGTACAAGGAGACCCTGGTGGCGAGCATGGGCAGCGAGATCATGGTAATGGTGTTTATCGTCGTCATCATCGGCGGCCTTGGCTCGGTGGGCGGCTGCTTCATCGGCGCCCTGCTGATGGCCCTGGTCGCCAACTACGCCGGTTTCCTCGCGCCCAAGCTGGCGCTGGTGTCCAACATCGTGCTGATGATCGCCATCCTGCTGTGGCGTCCGGCCGGCCTGTATTCGAAGTCGCGAGGCTGAGCATGCTGATCAAACTTTTCTCCGGCGACCTGCCGCGCAGCCGCGTGCTGAGCGGCCTGCTGCTCGTCATCCTGCTCGGGCTGCTGCTGGCGCCCTTCCTGTTCTCCGGCGCGCGGCCGCTGAACACCGCGGCCACCATCTGCATCTACATCGTGCTGGTGGCCTCCTACGACTTGCTGCTGGGCTATACGGGCATCGTTTCCTTTGCCCATACGATGTTCTACGGCATCGGCGCCTACGGCGTCGGCATCGCGCTGGCGCGCGTCGACGAGCCGACCTGGGGCGTGGCCCTGGTGGGACTCGGACTGGCCCTGCTCCTGACCGTCGTGCTGGCCTTCGTGATCGGCCTGTTCGCGCTGCGCGTGCGCGCCATCTTCTACGCCATGATCACGCTGGCGGTGGCGTCCTCCTTCGCGGTGCTGGCGTCCCAGCTGTCCGACTTCACCGGCGGCGAGGACGGCCGCACCTTCAGCGTGCCGGAAGTCCTGTCGCCCGGCTTCGCCCTGATGGAGAACGAGGTGTTCGGGCGTGCGGTCGACGGCAAGCTGATCACGTATTACCTGGTGTTCTTCGGCTGCCTGGTGCTGTTCCTGTTCCTGCTGCGCCTGGTCAACTCGCCCTTCGGCCGCGTGCTGCAGGCGATCCGCGAGAACGAGTTCCGCGCGGAGGCGCTGGGCTACCGCACCGTGGTCTACCGCATCTGGGCCAATGTGCTGGCCGCCGTCGTCGCCGCGCTGGCCGGCGCGCTGATGGCCTTGTGGCTGCGCTATGTCGGGCCCAAGACGTCGCTGGGCTTCGAAGTGATGACGGACATCCTGCTGATCGTCGTGATCGGCGGCATGGGCACGATGTATGGCGCGGTGGTTGGCGCCGCCCTCTTCATCCTGGCGCAGAACTACCTCAAGACGCTGATGGGCCAGGCCTCGGAGGCACTGGCGAACCTGCCGATGCTGGCGGCGGCCCTGCACCCGGACCGCTGGATGCTGTGGCTGGGCGTGCTGTTCATTCTCTCGATTTACTTCTTTCCGATTGGCATCGTCGGCAAGCTGAGGCTGCGGCGCTATCTGCGCCAGGGCGCGGGCCGCTGAACGGCCACCGCTCCCGATCGCCGAAGGCGCCCTTCCCGGGCGCCTTTTTTATTTCTAGCCACAAATGGCGCAGCACGTGCACCCGATTCGCCTGCCCGACAGTACTTCCAAAGTCCAGTCCGCACCTTAGCTGAATATCAATGCCTGTTGTCATCTCAATCATATGATGAGTTCAGCATGGCCTCGTCGACTAGCCAGCGCGAGCGATTCACCATCCTACTGGCTTCCATGAAAGGGCTTTCAATGAAACCCGTCAACAGTTTGCTAGCGGCGGCTGCAATGTCGCTGGCCACCTTCGGCGCACCGGCCGCGCAGGCACAAGGCGTCGAAGTACTCAATGAAGGATTCGATAACGTCAGCGGCCTGAGCGGATGGGCCCAGGTCAACAACAGCGTGCCGCCGGGCTCCGCCTGGTACCAGGGCAACGCCGGCATTTTCACCGCCCAGGCCGGTGCCGGCAACGCCTACGCCGCCGCCAACTTCCTCAGTGCCGCCGGCAGCGGCGGTACGGTCGACAACTGGCTGATCACGCCGGAGCTGTCCCTGTCCGGCCCCACCGTGCTGAGCTTCTTCACCCGCCGTGCCGACGAGCTCGGCTTCGATGACCGGCTCGAAGTGCTGTTCTCGCCCGGCGGCGGCCTGGATGCCAGCGGCTTCACCGTGCTGACCACCATCGGCGGCGCGGGCGACTACGCGACGGATTGGGCACAATACAACCTGACCGTCGACGCCTCGGGCACCGGCCGCTTTGCCTTCCGCTATTTCGGGGAAGCCGATACCTTGAGCTATGTGGGCCTGGATACGGTCAGCGTGGTGACGGCCGTGCCCGAGCCCTCGACCTGGGCGATGCTGGGTGCCGGCCTCGGCCTGCTCGGCCTGCGCCGCCGCAAACTGCAAGCCTGACCGGAGGATGCCATGTCCAAACAGAAGATGATGACCCTGAGCATGCTGGCCGCGGTGGTCGTGCTGGCCTCGCTGACCATGCACGCCAAAGCCCAAGGCCAGGAAGGCCAGGAAGGCATGGTCGTGGTGAAAGATCCGCAAACCGGCAAGATGCGCGCGCCGACGCCGGAAGAGCTGCGCGCCTTGCGGGCCAAGGCACCGAAGCCGGCCGCCTCGCTCGCCGGCGCTCCGGCTGCGCCGCAAAGCCTCTCGCGCCGCGATGGCGCCCGCGGCGTGCGCCTGGGCGAAAAGACCCTGGTCTACGACGTCGTCACCCGCGGCGAGGACGGCAAGCTGTCCGAGCAATGCGTACAGGGCGAGGCCGCCGCCAGCAACGCCCTGCAGCACCCCGCCAACGCCGAGCACAAGGAGCACAAGCATGAAGCCCGCTGAAAATCCGGCCGAGAAGCAATCGGGCCATTCGCGCCTGCAGTCGGCGGCCGCCGTCGGCGTCGCCACCATCGCCCTGGCCCTGGCCGTGGCCGTCGGTGCCGCCACCACCGCCCATGCCGCCGCCACCATCGTGATCGTCAACCAGAACGCGCCCGGCGAAGGCTTCAACGATCCGACCCCGGCCGCGCCGGTCGGCGGCAATACCGGCACCACGCTGGGCCAGCAGCGCCTGATCGCCTTCCAGCGCGCCGCCGACATCTGGGGTGCGACGCTCACCAGCAGCGTGCCGATCCGCGTCGGCGCCTCCTTCCAGCCGCTGTCCTGCACCGCAACCAGCGCCGTGCTGGGCTCGGCCGGCGCCAACGAGATCTGGAGCGACTTCACCAACGCCCCGCGCGCCAACACCTGGTATCCGAGCGCCCTGGCCAGCAAGCTGGCCGGCGAAGACGTCGCCACGCCCGGCGAACCGCACATCATCGCGCGCTTCAACTCGCGTCTGGGCCTGTTCCCCGATTGCCTGCCCGGTAACGGCTTCTATCTCGGCCTCGACCGCAACTTCGGCGACCAGATCGACCTCGTCACCGTGCTGCTGCACGAGTTCGGGCATGGCCTCGGCTTCCAGACCTTCACCGACGACGAGACCGGCGAGGAGATCCTCGACATCCCCTCGATCTGGGACTACTACCTGCTGAACAACCGCACCAACCGCACCTGGGTCGAAAGCACCCCCGCCGAGCGCGCCGCGTCGGCCGTGACCTGGCGCGGCCTGTCCTGGAACGGCCCGCGCGTGACTGCCGCCGTGCCGCAGGTGCTGGATCCGATGTCGAACCTGGCGATCTCCGGCAGCGCCGCCGGCTCGGCCACAGGCAACTACGAAGTGGGCGATGCCTCCTTCGGGCCGCCGCTGGCGAATCCGCCCGTGCGCGGCCAGCTGATGCCGGTGGTCGACCAGGCCAACGGCACCGGCCTGGCCTGCGATCCGCTGAATGCCTTGAACGCCCTGGCCGTGCGCGGCAACGTCGCCCTGGTCGACCGCGGCACCTGCGACTTCGTCACCAAGGCCCGCAACGTGCAGGCCGCCGGTGCGATCGGCATGGTCGTGGCCGACAACCAGCCGGGCGATGTGGCGGGCATGAGCGGCAACGATCCGGCCATCACCATCCCGTCGGTGCGCGTGACCCAGGCCAATGGCGCCACCATCAAGGCCACCCTGCAGCGCCGCTCGCGTACCCAGTCGGGCGTGGTCGCCAGCCTGGGCGTGAACACGAACCGGCTGGCCGGTACCGACGCGCAGGGTCGGATCCTGATGTACACGCCGACCATCTACTCGCCGGGCTCGACGGTGTCGCACTACACCACCGAAGCGAAGCCGAACCAGCTGATGGAACCGGCCATCAACGACGACCTCAGCCACGAGGTGACGCCGCCGCGCGACCTGACCTTCCCGCTGCTGCAGGATATCGGCTGGTAATCTAAAAAGAAAAAGGGCCGGCCCCTCGCGGGTGCCGGCGCTTCCTGCATGAAGGGGAGAAGATTACTTCGCCTGGCCTTCGTAGTTCTTGACGCCGTTGACGATCTCTTCCTTCGCCGCGTCCGGGCCTGCCCAGCCTTCGACCTTGACCCACTTGCCCTTTTCCAGGTCCTTGTAGTGCTCGAAGAAGTGCTGGATCTGGCGCAGGGTCAGTTCAGGCACGTCTTCGTGGGTCTTGATGTTGGCGTACAGCGGGGCCAGCTTCTCGACCGGCACGGCCAGGACCTTCGAATCGCCGCCGGCTTCGTCGGTCATCTTCAGCACGCCCAGCGCGCGGCAACGCACCACCACGCCCGGGATCAGCGGGAACGGGGTGATCACCAGCACGTCGCACGGGTCGCCGTCGTCGGCGATGGTGTTCGGGACGTAGCCGTAGTTGCACGGATAGTGCATCGCGGTGCCCATGAAGCGGTCGACGAAGATCGCGCCGGATTCCTTGTCCACTTCGTATTTGACCGGGTCGCCGTTCATCGGGATCTCGATGACGACGTTGAAATCGTTCGGCACGTCGCGGCCGGCGTTGACGTTGTTCAGGCTCATGGCTTGTCCTTGGTTACTTGGGTTGCTGTCGAAATAATAAAGGGGGCCATTATAGCGAATCGGCCTGGGCTTGTGCGCCGCACAAGCTTGCGGCCGGGCCGACGCCGGCGCCTGGCTTCAAAGCCGGATGCTGCCGATCTTTTCCGGCCGCCAGAAAGCCCCCATGAGAGGATCCGCCTTGGTTTTGCCTTGCTGGAAATCGCGCACGAGTCCAGCACTTGCCTCCGCCTGCAGTGCCAGCTTCGCGGCATGCGAAAGGTCCTGCAAGGTCTCCTGGTCGATTTCGATATTGCGGTCGTTCAGGCCGGAAATCTTCTGCGCCACCTCATCGTGCAGGGCGTCGCGCGCAGCTTTCCAGGCGCCGAATTCCCTGATAGTCGTGGCGACGCCATGGCTGTCGCTCTTTCCCATGCACTTGTCCAGCGAGCGTCGCGCGCTGTGCAAATGCTCGTCGGCGATCCGGGCCAACTGCTGCAGTTCTCCCAGCGAGGCCAATTCCCGCGTGATGTCTGCCGAAAAGCGGTTTTCCCGCAGCTTTTCGAGGTAGACCGACTGCCGGTCGTACAGCGCCATGAAAGCGATGCCGCCGCCCTCCCACAGCACCAGCGCATCGCGAATGGCCTCATCGATGCTTGGGCTGTCGACCCGGATGTTCCTTTCCTTGTGTCCCTTTTCCGGCACGAACACCAGGTGCAGGTCCCGAACACCGGACCGGGCGAACTCGCAGCTCACGCTGACAACGCGTTCCGGCTGCTCCTTCACAAGCGGTGCCGGCGCGCCGGAAGAGACGACCGCGACGCCGTGCGAGGTCCAGTACGACTGCCTATCGTCATAGTCATCATCGTCGCCGCCGGTTTGATGCCGGTGGTTCGCTTCACTGGCCCAGTAAGCGGAATTATTCGGGTTTTTGCTGTCGCTTCGGTCGTCGTTCGGTGTCCTGCTCATGGCGTATTCCTGACGTGGTTAAGGTGGGAGACATGTCGCGTACCGGCGAATGCCAGTCACGACAAGACCATGTTGCCACCAACCAACTTCGACAGGTCAGGAATACAGGAAGGATGGCCGGGTGAACTTGATGGTATCGGGAAACGGTACCTTGGTTCACCCGGCAGTGCGAATTCCGGCCTCAGAGCACCGTTGCCAATGCACACTGACGGAAATGGCGGTTCGCCTCGTCCTGCTGGCCGAGGGCTTCGTGCAGCTGGGCCAGCTTCAGGTGGGCTTCGCGCACCTGCTCAGGATGGCTCGCATCCGACAGCGCCTGCTCCAGGTAGCGCTGGGCCTTGCCCCACAGCTTCTGGCGCAGGCACAGGGCGCCGAGGGTCAGCGCCAGGCCGGCGTCGCCCGGATGCTCGCGCAGCCAGCCTTCGCACTTTTCAATCTGGGCCAGCAGCGTGCTTGAGCCTTCCGGGCCGGCGGCTTCGCGGTAGGCGCGCACCACGCGCTCGTCCCACTCGGCCTTCAGGGCATCCTCGACGATCATGCGCGCCTCGTCGTGCAGGCCGCGGGCGTTGAAGGCGCTGGCGGCGCGTGCCGCAATATAGGGTTTGTAGCGGTCCGCGTTCGGCACCGTCGCCCACATGCGGCGCAAGGACTCGGCATCGTGCCCGCCTTCGCTCAGCAAGGCTTCATAGGCCATTTCGCGCAGGCGGCTCGACAGGGCCGGATGCAGGGCGTTGCGCTTGTCCAGGGTGCGCACCAGGCGCAGTACCTCGGGCCAGTTGCGGGCCTGCTGGTTGGCCTTCATGGCCCACTGCAGCGCGTGGATGTGGCGCTGGCCGCTCGCATTCAGTTCGGCCACCGCTTCCAGCGCGCCTTCCGGCTTGTGCTCGTCGACCAGCAGTTCGGTGACGGTCATCAGGCGCGCGGTCTTCAGCGACTGGTCGTGCACGATGCCGGCCAGCCAGGCGTCGCGGCGTGCCGGTTCGCGCATGCGATGGGCGGCGCGAGCGCCGATCAGGGCCGCCAAGCCGGCATTCTCGGGCAGCTCGGCGGCGCGCATCGCGGCTTTTTCGGCGTGGCCGAAGCGGCCTTCGAACAGGGCTTTCAGGGCTTCCCGCAGGCCGCGGTTGGCTTCGCGCTCGCGCTTGCGCAGGCGGTACTCGGCCACGCGCTCGGGCATGCCGAGGGTGGCACGCACCGCGCGCAGCAGCGCGTAAAGCACCAGGAACAGCAGCGCCGCCAGCACCACGAACAGGTTCAGCGAGAGGTCGATCCGGTGCGGCGGGTAGAAGAACACCACGTTGCCGGGATTGAAACGGGCGGTCACGGCGATACCGATCGCCGCGGCCATCAGGGCGACTAACCAGAGGAGCAGACGCATTCTATTCGGCTCCTCGTCTTACGGTTTCGATTTGTAGTTGCGCACGGCGTTCAGGCTCTCCGACAGGTCCGGCACCTCGATGGTGACGTTGTTGGCCTGGACCTGGCGCAGCAGCGCCTGCACGGTCAGCGTCGAGCGCGCCTTGGTGTCGAAGTAGCGGGCCAGCATCTCCTGCGCGCTGCCGAGGTCGTCGCGGAAGGTGCCTTCATTGCGCGACAGCAGGGCCAGGCGCGCGTTCAGCAGGCGTAGCTTCAGGTTCTCGCGCACGAAATAGGCTTCGCTCGGCGACAGCATCAGCGCTTCCGGCGTGTCGACGGTGCGGACCCGGATCAGCTGGCGCATGTCGTCCCACATCTCATGGCTCCAGTTGCGCCAGGTCTCGACCACGCGGCGGCCCAGGGTCGGCGCCGGCTCGCTCGATCCCTTGAGGGCGCCCTTGACGGCGCCCTTCGCGGCCCCGGCAGGCGCGTTGACGCGGCTCGGCGCGATCGGCTCGGCCGGCTTTTCGTCGGCCAGCAGCGGCAGGTTGTCGATCTGCGAAATCACGTTATCCAGGCGCAGGGCGATGCCGGCCTGGTCGACCTGGGGCAGCGCCTTCAGCTTGTCGATGTCGCGCGCGATGGCGCGGCGGATCGTGATGAACTGCGGCTTGTCGGAACGGGACAGCGAGCGGTCGGCGTTCTGCAGCGCGATCAGTGCGCCGGTCACGTTGCCGGCCAACTGCAGCTGCTGGCTGGCGGTCGACAGCACCTGCTCGATCTCGGACAGCGCCCACTCGTCGCGGTTCTTCGAGATATCCTGGTACATCTGCTCGAGCGCGGCCTGCTGGCTCTGCGACTCGGACTGGCGGCTTTCCAGCACGCCAACCTTGACTTGCAGCTCCTTGGCCGCCTCCTGGGTCTCGCGGACCAGCTGGGCGGTCTCGGCGTTCGAGGCATTGTCTTTCTGCAGGGTCTTGGCGACGTCCTCGCGCAGCTTGTTGAAGCGGCTGTGGGTCGACCAGGTCTGCAGCGCCAGCAGCACGGCCAGCACGATGATGGCCACGTTCTGCGGCTTGTTCAGCAGTCCGCCGACGCGGGGGGCTTCCGGCACGCGCGGCTCGAGGGGCGGCGTGATGTAGCTGTCCGGGGAGACCACCGGACCGCCCTTGCCGTTCTGTTCTGGAGTGTTGGGCAATTCGTTCATGCTTGTGATTGTAACGCGGCAAGCAGCCGCTCGTCGCCTGAGCCGGTCAGGGTGATGCTGGTAAAGCCGAGCGCGCAGGCTGTTTCGTGGATGCGCGCATGCGGGACGATCAGGTGTTGCCTGCGTAATTGGTCCTGCAACTGGGGCGCGACCAGGGACACCAGCCCGCGCAACGCTTCCGAGCTCGTGATTATCCAGTCGTTCGGCGCGGCCAGCAAGCCGCCCAGCCTGGTTTCCAGTTCCGGCGTCAAGGCCGGCACCGCGCGGCGGTAGCTTGCGACCGTGTCGACCAGGGCGCCGGCCTCGCGCAGCGCGTCCGGCATCAGCTCGCGCCCGCCCTCGCCGCGCACCACCAGCACGCGGCGCCCGCTAAGGCCCACCAGGTCGAGGGCCTGCAGCAGGTGTTCCGAATCGCTGTGGGCCGGGTCTATCGGGCAATGGATGCGCACGCTGCCATCGCACACCCCGTACTTTGCCAGCGCCGCCCGGCTGCCCTCGCCCACCACGGCGATGTCGACGCCTTGCGGCCATTGCTCAATGCAGGCAAACGCGGCGTCGATCGCATTTGGCGACACGAAGGCCACCAGCGCATACGAGGCCAGGCCGTCCAGCACCCGGCGCAGGGCGCCCTGTCCCTCCTCTGCCAGCGCCGAGATCTCCAGCAGCGGCAACAGCACCGGCTCACGGCCGAGGGCGGCCACGGCTCTGGCCAGCGGCTCGGCCTGCTGGCGGGGACGGGTGATGACGACCGCGCGGGTCATCAGGGTGCGGCCGACTCGGCCTTGCACTCGGCCAGGATGGCGTCGGCGTCCTGTTCGCGCAGGCGGTTTGACACCTGCTCGCCCAGCTGTTCCGGCAGGTTGGCAACGCCGGTGCTCTCGGCGAAGGCGCTGCGGCGGCCGTCCGGGGTGGCGACCATGGCGCGCAGGTGCAGCTCGCCGCGCTCGACGGTGGCGTGGGCCGCCAGCGGGATCTGGCAGCTGGCGCCGAACACGCGCGAGACCTTGCGCTCGGCGGCGACGGCACGCGCGGTGTCCTCGTGGTCCAGCGGGGCAAGCAGCGCGCGCAGGTCGACGCCGTCAGAACGTTCGCCGGAGACGATCTCGATCGCCATCGCGCCCTGGCCGGCAGCCGGCAGGCTCACATCAAGCTCCAGGTAGGCGCGGATGCGGCGCTCCAGGCCCAGGCGCTTGAGGCCGGCGGCAGCGAGGATGATGGCGGCATAATCGCCGCGGTCCAGCTTGCCGAGGCGGGTGTCGAGGTTGCCGCGCAGCGGCTTGATCACCAGCTGCGGATAACGCGCGGCAATCAGGGCCTGGCGGCGCAGGCTGGAGGTGCCGACCACGCTGTCGGCCGGCAGTGCCGCCAGGCTGTCGAAGTCGTTCGAGACGAAGGCGTCGCGGGCATCCTCACGCTCGAGCACGGCGGCCAGCTCGAAACCTTCCGGCAATTCCATCGGCACGTCCTTGAGCGAGTGCACTGCCAGGTCGGCGCGGCCTTCCTGCATCGCCACCTCGAGTTCCTTCACGAACAGGCCCTTGCCGCCGACTTTTGATAAGGTGCGGTCGAGGATCTGGTCGCCGCGGGTGGTCATGCCGAGGATGTCGATTTGGCAATCCGGATATAATGCGGCGAGGCGGTCGCGCACGTGCGTGGCCTGCCACATGGCCAGCCGGCTCTCGCGCGATGCGATAATGAGGCGAGACGGGACGCGCTGCGTCGTGTCGTGAGTATTCAAAACAATTTCTTCCACTGTCGTTGTGCCTGGATCGGCCGGCGCCGGTTGGCGGCATGCCTGTAACCACAAATTCTAGCATGCGGCCCCTTGCAGAACCGTGGCATCTCCTACGGCAACGTTGTACACGAGAGCCCCTTTTGGGACCCCCGAACATTCAACCTGTGCTCGATCATGAACAAAGCTGCAAACTCTGCTGTACATCCCGACCACCAAGCCGATCCCCAAGACAAGGACGCGCCCCTCAAAGAAGACATTCGCCTGCTCGGCCGCCTGCTCGGCGACGTGCTGCGCAACCAGGAGGGCGAGGCCGTGTTCGACGTGGTCGAGACCATCCGCCAGACCGCCGTGCGCTTCCGCCGCGAGGACGACCCGCAGGCCGGCGAAGAGCTGACCACCCTGCTGAAGAAACTCACGCGCGAAGAGACCAACTCGGTGGTGCGCGCGTTTTCCTACTTCTCGCACCTGGCGAATATCGCCGAAGACCAGCACCACGTGCGCCGCCGCCGCGCCCACCAGCTGGCCGGCTCGAAAGCCCAGCCGGCGAGCGTGGCCTATGCGCTGGCGCGCCTGGAGGACGCCGGTGTCGATCGCGAACAGGCAGCAAGCTTCCTGCGCGAAGCCTTGATCTCGCCGGTCCTGACCGCCCACCCGACCGAGGTCCAGCGCAAGTCGACCCTCGACGCCGAGCACGACATCGCGCGCCTGCTGGCCGAGCGCGACCTGCCGCTGACGCCGAAGGAGCGCAAGCACAACATGATGCTGCTGCAGGCGCGCGTGGCGACGCTGTGGCAGACCCGCATGCTGCGCTACGAAAAGCTGACGGTGGCCGACGAGATCGAGAACGCCCTGTCCTACTACCGCACCACCTTCCTGCGTGAACTGCCTGCGCTGTATGACGACATCGAGGAGGAGCTGCAGACGTCCCTGAAGGACGCCACCTACCTGCAGATGGGCAGCTGGATCGGCGGCGACCGCGACGGCAACCCGAACGTCAACGCCGGCAGCATGCAGCGCGCCCTGGTGCGCCATGCCACCACCATCTTCGACTTCTACCTCGACGAGGTGCACGCGCTGGGTGCCGAGCTGTCGACCTCGACCCTGCTGGTGCCGGCCGATGCCGCGCTCGAAGCCCTGGCCGCGGCCTCGCCCGACAACTCCCCGCACCGCGCCGACGAACCCTACCGGCGCGCCCTGATCGGCATTTACGCGCGCCTGGCCGCGACCGCGCGCGCGCTCGGCGCCACCAACCCGCTGCGCAAGGAAGTCGGCCACGCCGATGCCTACGGCGGCCCGGCCGAGTTCCAGGCCGAGCTGCAGGTGCTGGCCGATTCGCTGGCCAACAACCACGGCGCCATCTTGATCCGCCCGCGCCTGGCCGGCCTGCTGCGCGCCGCCGCCATCTTCGGCTTCCACCTGGCCTCGCTCGACATGCGCCAGAGCTCGGACATCCACGAGCGCGTGCTGGCCGAGCTGTTCAAGCGCGCCGGCGTCGAGAACGATTACGCTGCCCTCGACGAGGAAGCCAAGGTCAAGCTGCTGCTGGCCGAGATCGCCCATCCGCGCCTGCTGTTCACGCCCTATGCCGAATACTCGGACGAGACCCAGTCCGAGCTGGGCGTGCTGCGTGCGGCGCGCGAGATCCGCCAGCGCTACGGCACGCGCGCGATCCGCAACTACATCATCTCGCACACCGAGACCGTGTCCGACCTGCTCGAAGTCCTGCTGCTGCAGAAAGAGACCGGCCTGCTGCGCTCGACCGGGGACGAGAAGCAGTGCGACGTGATGGTGATCCCGCTGTTCGAGACCATCCCCGACCTGCAGCGCGCCAGCGAGATCATGGGCGAGTGGATGGCGCTGCCGATCGTGAAGGAGCTGATCGAGCACCAGGGCCGGCTGCAGGAAGTCATGCTGGGCTATTCGGACTCGAACAAGGACGGCGGCTTCCT
>Ga0065165_1002504_pt1 | contig 15355 bp, 17 predicted proteins | sample AraplaMF_Cvi_mMF_FD_63813 | JGI IMG/M metagenome (GOLD analysis project Ga0065165, IMG submission 63813) | Arabidopsis root microbial communities from the University of North Carolina, USA - plate scrape MF_Cvi_mMF (version 2) (version 3) | ecosystem: Host-associated > Plants > Roots >...
GCGGCCGATCTCGTGCAGCATCTGGCGGCTGGTGCGGACGATCTTGTTGATCGTCTCGATCATGTGCACCGGGATGCGGATGGTCCGCGCCTGGTCGGCGATCGAGCGGGTGATCGCCTGCCGGATCCACCAGGTGGCGTAGGTCGAGAACTTATAGCCGCGGCGGTACTCGAACTTGTCCACCGCCTTCATCAGGCCGATGTTGCCCTCCTGGATCAGGTCCAGGAACTGCAGGCCGCGGTTCGTATACTTCTTGGCGATGGAGATCACGAGGCGCAGGTTGGCCTCGACCATTTCCTTCTTTGCCTGACGCGCCTCGCGCTCGCCCTTCTGCACGGTCTGGACGATGCGGCGGTAGTCGTCGATCGGAACGCCCGTCTCCTGCGCCAGAGCGGCGATCTCGGAGCGGATGTCGCCGATCTGGCCGGCGTCGTTCTCGGCGAACTTGGTCCAGCGGACGCCCAGGGCCTTCACCTGGTCGCCCCAGTCCGGACGCATCTCCTGGCCGAAGTAGGCCTTGAGGAACTCGCCGCGGCTGATGCCGTAGCTGTCCGCAAGGCGCAGCAGGCGGCCTTCCAGGACCATCAGGCGCTTGTTGATCGCATAGAGCTGCTCGACCAGCGCCTCGATGCGGTTGTTGTTCAGCTTCAGCGTCTTCAGGTGCTGGACGATGGCGCCGGCCGCGGCGCCGTAGGCCGCGCGGTCCTTCTCGCCCAGGTCCTCGCCCTTCAGGCGCTGGGACACCAGCTTCTCCTGCAGGAGGCGGAACGCTTCGAACTCGGCGGCGATGGCGTCCAGGGTCGCCATGACGCCCTCGCGCAACTCGGCTTCCATCGCGCTGATGGTCGGGCCGGCGCCGTCGTCGAAGTCGTCGTCGCCCTCGCCTTCACCTTCGCCCTCGGGCTTCTCTTCGCCCTCGGCCTCTTCGGCTTCCTCCGCCGCCTCGGCCGGGGCCGGGATCTCGCCCGCCGCCGCGTTCTGGCCGCCGTAGGTCTGTTCGAGGTCGATCACCTCGCGCAGCAGGATGCGGCCGCCTTCCAGCTCTTCGCGCCACACCATGATGGCTTCGAAGGTCAGCGCGCTCTCGCACAGGCCGCGGATCATCGTGTCGCGGCCGGCCTCGATGCGCTTGGCGATGGCGATTTCGCCCTCGCGCGACAGCAGCTCCACCGAGCCCATCTCGCGCAGGTACATCCGCACCGGATCGTCCGTGCGGTCGTAGGCGGGCTCCTTCGTCGTCTCGACGACGGCGCTCTCCTCGCGGACCGCGACCTCGCCGCCCTCGGCGTCGTCCTCGGACTCCACAACGTTGACGCCCATCTCGCTCAGCATGGCGAGGGTGTCTTCGATCTGTTCCGAAGTGACTTCCTCGGACGGCAGGACCTTGTTCAGCTCGTCCATCGTGACGTAGCCGCGGGTCTTCGCCTGCTTGATGAACTTCTTGACCGCCGCATCCGTCAGGTCGAGCAGCGGGCCGTCTCCGCCCGTGGTCTCCGGAGTTTCGGCTTCGGCCGTGTTTGCGCTCATCTAAATCTCCGAAATCGGCAGCCGCCCCATGCAAGGGACGGGCCGAAAATGGTGGGCGACGGCCCAGGATCGAGAGGTCGCGTCAATACGACCCGTGGTCCGCCGAAATCGTTCCCGTTTCTGTCGAATGCGGCAGCGGATACGTCAGCACACAGCCTTTGGACGTCGGCACAGGACAACGCTGCCGGCGAAGAAGCCTTCGCCCGCACCCTGTGGCGTCGTCCGCACGCGGCGGCGCGTCCACTGGGATTTCCGCACACGAGGGAGACATCATCATCCACGTGGGGGGCGCGTCCGAAACCGCAACGGCCCATCGATGTCTGTCGTTAGCGCGCTAAATCCGCACGACGGCAGATGGCGTGTGACACGCGCAGTGTCAAGACAGCCCGCCTCGGAAGCGAGCGACGAACGGACAATTCGCCGCACCAGGAGGCCCTCCCGGGAATGGTGGATCACATGATCCGGACAAGAAGGCCTCCAAAGCAAAAGGGCGAGCCCGTTCACCAGATCAGATTGTTCAAATCTGTTCGGGACGGGCTCTAGCGCTTGCGTCGCGCCGCCGACACAGCGCCTCATCGTGGGTATGAAGATCCTGGTGGTCGATGATCACGCCCTTGTGCGCCAGGGGCTGACCGCGCTGCTCGCGGCGGGCGATTCGACGACGGAGGTCCTCCACGCCGGCCGGCTGGCCGAGGGCCTGGCGGTGGTGGACGCCCACCGCGACCTCGACGCCGTGCTGATGGACCTCAAGCTGCCCGACGGCGACGGCATGGCCGCGATCGGCGAGATCGCCCGCCGCCGCGCGGACCTGCCCGTGCTGATCCTCTCCTCCTCCGAGGACCCCGAGGACGTGCGCCGCGCGCTCAACCTGGGCGCGCTGGGCTATGTCCCGAAGTCAGCCAGCCCCGAGACCCTGATCACCGCCGTGCGGATGGTGCTGGAAGGCGAGATCTATGTGCCGCCGCTGGCCGACGCGCCGCGGGTGCTGGACGGGCCGGTCTCGACACTCACGCGGCGCCAGGTCGAGGTGCTGGCCGCCGTGGCCCGCGGCTTTTCGAACAAGGAGATCGGGCTGAAGTTCGGCCTCTCCGAGAAGACGGTGAAGGCGCACGTCGGCGCGATCTTCCGCACCTTGGGCGTCGCCAACCGCACCCAGGCGGCCAGCGCGGCCATGGCCGCCGGCCTCATTCCGCCGCGGGCTGCGCAGCCTTCGGCTGACCCTGACGAATGAGATTGGTCACCGCGGCCCGCAGCCGGCCGTGCGACAGGGGCTTGTGCAGCAGCGGATAGCCGCTCGCCAGCGCCTCGCGGATGTTCTCTGGCGCGGTGTCGCCGGTCACCAGGATCGCCGGCACCTCGGCGCCCACCGCAGCCTGCACCTGGCGGATCGCCGCCACGCCGGTTTCGCCCTCGCGCAGGCGGTAGTCGCAGACGATCACGTCCGGCCGCGGCCGCCCCTTCAGCGCCGCCACGGCCGCGGCGCCGCTGCCGGCGGCGATCACCGTATGGCCCCAGCTTTCCAGCAGCGCGGTCATCCCCGCCCGGATCGCCTGTTCGTCGTCGATGGCCAGCACAACGCCCCGGCGCCCTTCGGGCGTCGCTGCAAGGGCGGGCGCGACCTGCGGCGCCGACGTGGCCCGCGGAACCAGCACGCGGAACGTCGTCCCCTCGCCGGGCGCAGACTCCATCTCCAGCGGATGGTCCAGGATGGCCGTCAGGCGGCGCACGATCGGCAGGCCCAGCCCCAGGCCCTTGGCCCGGTCGCGGTCGGGATTGCCCACCTGGTAGAACTCCTCGAACACCGCCTCGCGCAGCTCCTCGGGGATGCCGGGCCCGGTGTCGCGCACTTCCAGCACGAACCGGTGGCCGCGGCGGCGGCAGCCCACCAGCACCCAGCCGCGGTCGGTGTAGCGCACGGCGTTACCGATCAGGTTTCGCAGCACCCGCTCCAGCAGCACCGGGTCGCTGCGCACCACCGCCGTCGTCGGCGCCAGCACCAGGTCGACGCCCTTGGCCTCGGCCTCGGTCTCCAGCTCGCGGCAGATGCGCGCCAGCAGGGGCTGCACGGGCATGGCGGCGGGCCGGCTCTCGATCACCCCCGCGTCCAGCCGCGAGACGTCCAGCAGCGAGGTGAACAAGCCGTCCAGCGCCCCCACCGAGGCGTCCATCTGGTCCACCAGCTCCAGCGAGCGCTTCGGCAGGCGGTGGCTGCGCAGCGCGCCAATGAACATGCCCAGCGCGTGCACGGGCTGGCGCAGGTCGTGGCTGGCGGCGGCCAGGAAGCGCGACTTGGCCAGGTTGGTCTGGTCGGCCACCTGCTTCTGGGCGCGCAGGTCCTCGGCCAGGGCGGCGTTCTCGAACCGCAGGCGCAGCGCCTCCACCAGGCTCTCATTGTAGCGACGGCCCATCACCGCGACGCTGGGCAGCCAGAAGAGCAGCAGGACCGCGCACGCCATGTGGAGCTTGTCGCCCTGGAGCATCAGCCAGACGATGATCGAGGGGAACGGCAGGAAGAACGTCAGGAACGCCGGCCCATAGGCCCCCGCCGAGCCGATCACGCCGTAGGTGCCGATCACCAGAGCGACGATGACCAGCGCCTGGAGCTCGAAGCGACCGGGGGCCAGCAGGAACGGCAGCGCCACCGCCCACGTCAGGCCGCTGACCACGCACCCGGCGAAGAAGCGGTTGCCCCACTTGCGCCATTCGGTGTCCGGCGGCTTGAGACGCGCGTAGGCCAGCCGCACGCCCAGCCGCACCACCGTGTGGAAGACCAGGAAGCTCAGCCAGATGACGGCGACGAGCGGCTGCAGCACGCCCTGCCAGATGAGGATGCCGCCGAGCGTGATGCTCGCCGCCATGGTCGAGAAGTAGCTGGCGCCGTCAGCGTACAGCATCCGCACCTGCTCGGCGCGGATCGCGTCCAGCAGCGTCGGCTTGCGTGGCTCCTCGTCCGTGTCCGTCAAGGCCGCCCTCCCCAGGGTCAGACCGAAGCGTCTCCCGCCCATGGTCGCCGAAACCCGTTCAGCCCGCCATAGCGCTGCTCGCCGAACCCAGCGCATCCAGGCCGGTGCGCAGGGCGCGCGGCGGCTGGGCCAAGGCCAGCACGGCCACCAGCGTCGCCCAGGCCAGCAGGAGGGCCAGCAGGCGCAGCGCGGTCCGCGACGTGACCAGCTTCATGCGCGGGCCTCCGCGGGCGCCGCCGCCGCATGGGTCGTCACGCGCGCCGGCCGCGCGGTCGCCAGGATCAGCGTGATCAGCGACACGACGGCGGTCACCACGATGGCGTGCAGCGCGGCCCGGCCCAGATCGAAGCGCATGCCAATCCTCTCCCAACCTGCCCCTTCCAACCTCAGCTCAGGTTAGGGCGGGCGGGCGCTCGCGAAAATTGGACTGAAGTCCTAGGACTTTGGTCTTAGGCGGCTCAGTGCGGCAGGGCCGCCGGCGGGCCGCCGTCCTGCGTCCAGTCGCTGTTGATCAGCCGGCGCAGGTGGTCGCGCTCGGCCTTCAGCGGCCCCAGCGCCGTGATCGCCGAGGGATCGCGCGCCACATCGCTCACGGCGCCTTCCACGGCGCGCTCCAGCGCCTCCAGCTGCATCAGCAGCTCGAACGCCTGGCGCCACAGGGCCCGCGTCCGCTCGCGCGCCGCGCTGGGATCGAGGAACGGGGCCGCCACGCCCGCCTTCCCGGCGTCGCGCTCCATGCGGGCCAGCATCTCGTCGTCGATCCCGCGCGCCCGCAGGCGGCGGACCACCACCTCGAACTCGGCGTCGCCGGCCTCGTAGCGCAGCTGCACCAGCTCGTGCGCGATGCGGTCCAGTTTCTCGTCGCCGAAGCCGCGCGAGCCCACCAGCTCGATGGAGTCGTCGATGATCGCCGGGTCGTGCAGCGCCGCCTTGGCCAACGCCGCCGCCAGCGGCCGGGCCGACTGCTGCAGCTCCAGAGCCGCCGTCTTGCCCTCGGGGGTCGCCCCCGCCAGCGCCGCCTTGCGCTTGGCCCAGCCGTGCTTGGCCAGAGCCCGGCCCGCCGCGCCGGGCTCGTAGACCGGCTGCGAGGCCGCCGCCCGTGGCGACAGGGCCTCGAACCGGCCCAGCAGATCCTCCTTGTAGGCCGCCGACAGGTCGCCGTCGGCGATGGTGGCCGCCAGCTTGCGCAGCCGCACCTTCAGCGCCGTCTTCCGCTCGGGCGTGTCCAGCGGCTCGGCGTCCTTCTCGCGGATGAACAGCGCCTCGGCGAAGGGCGTCGTCTGCGAGAGCTGCTGCTTCAGCACCGCCGGCCCCTGCTCGCGCAGCACGTCGTCGGGATCCTTGCCGCCCTCGACGATGGCGAACTTGAAGCTCTTACCCGGCTTCAGCAGCGGCAGCGCCCGGTCCATCGCCCGCGCCGCGGCCTGCCGGCCCGCCCGGTCGCCGTCGAAGCAGAGCGTGGGCTCCGGGTGGTGGCGCCAAAGCACCTCCATCTGATCCTCGCCCAGCGCCGTACCCATGGCCGCCACCGCCGGCACGCCCGCCCGGTGGCAGGCGATGACGTCCATGTAGCCCTCGACCACCACCAGCGGCAGGTCCTCGTCCGCCTTGGCGGCGGCCAGGATCTTGCGCGCCTCGGACAGGCCGTAGAGCTGGTGGCCCTTGTGGAAGACCACCGTCTCGGGGCCGTTCAGGTACTTGGCCCGGGCCTGCGGATCCATCGCCCGGCCACCGAACGAGACCACCCGGCCGCGCACGTCGAGGATCGGGAAGATGATCCGGTCGCGGAACCGGTCGTAGGGCGCGCCGCCGTCCTCCGGCGCGATCAGCAGGCCCGCCTCCACCAGCTCGGCCGGTTTCGCGCCCTTGGTGACGAGGTAGTCCTTCAGCGCCGTGCGTCCCGGCGGCGAGAAGCCCAGCCGGAACCTGGGCCACTCCTTGTCGGGCAGGCCGCGCTTTTCCAGATAGGCCCGCGCGTCGCGCCCTGGCGGCCGCTTCAGCTCGCCTTCGAACCACTGCGCCGCCAGCTCCAGCCAGTCGGCCAGCCCCTGGCGCTGCTTCTCCTGCTCGGCCCCGCGCGGGTCCACCGCCGGCAGCGGCACCCCCGCCTCCGCCGCCAGCCGCTCGACGGCCTCGGCGAAGGTCAGCCGCTCGGTCTCCTGCAGGAAGGTAATCAGGTCGCCGGTCTTGCCCGACGAGAAGTCGAAGAACTGGCCCTTGTCGTCGTTCACGTAGAACGAGGGCGTCTTCTCCTTGTTGAACGGCGACAGGCCCACGTACTCGCGGCCCTGTTTGCGCAGCTTCACCGTGCGGCCGATGACGTCGCTCGGCCGAAGCCGCGACTTCACCTCCTCCAGAAACCGCTCGTCAAACCGCCCGACCATCGTCCGTATCGCTAACACAAGGCCGCCGCCCGGCTTGTGGACGACGGCGACGCGCCTGTGGATGACGCACATTCCCCGATTCAAAGAACCGCGGAAAACGCGGAATGACGCGGAAGATGTTCTTATATTGTTCCGGGCCGATTGTCAGGCTACCGTTGGTGCGTGACCGATCGCAAGCTCCTCTTCGAGGATGAGGCGTTCGCCCTGCGCGGGGCGTTCTTCAAGGTCTATCGCGGGATAGGGGCCAGGCTTCTTGGAAGCGGTCTATCAGGAATGCCTCGAGATCGAATTCGACCGCCGTGGCATTCCGTTTGCGACCCGACAGCCGTTGCGGCTGAGCTACGACGGCGTCCGGCTCAAGCAGACCTATATCGCCGACTTCGTGTGCTTCGATCAGATTGTCATCGAGCTCAAGGCGGCGAGAACCATAGCGCCCGAGCATCGGGCGCAACTAATCAACTACCTGCGCGCGACGGGTCTCAAGTTGGGTCTATTGGTGAATTTCGGGGCAAGCCCGAGCGTAGAGATCGAGCGCTTCGCGCTCAGCCAGTCCCCTTCCGCGAATTCCGCGTCTTCCGCGGTTTAGAATCGTTCGTCACACCACATGCCCGAGCTTGTCCGGGTTCCGCACCGAGTAGACCGCGGCGATCTTGCCGTCCTCGCCGGGCTCGAAGGCGAACGTCGCAGGCCCGTCCTCCATGTGGATCAGGAAGCCCGGATAGCCGTTCACGCGCACCGGCGTGATGTCGCCCGTGGCCGCCTCGCCGTGCCGCCAGCGGATGCCCTCGATCAGGCGGGCGATGTCTTCGCGGCCCACCAGGACCCGCAGCGCCGCGCTGCGCTTGCCGCCGCCGTCCGACACCATGATCGCGTCCTCGGCCAGGAGCGCGGTCAGCGCCTTGGTGTCGGCCGTGGCCGAGGCAGCCATGAAGGCGGTGGCCAGCTCCATCATCCGCTCGTGGTCCACCTTGAAGCGCGGCTTGGCGTCCTGGACATGCTGGCGGGCGCGGGCGGCGAGCTGGCGCACCGCCGGTTCGCCCCGCTCAAGCGTCTCGGCGATCTGGCCGTAGTCCTCGTCGAAGACGTCGTGCAGCAGGAAGACTGCCCGCTCCAACGGCGACAGCCGCTCCAGCGCCAGCAGAAAGGCCACCGAGACCTCTTCGGCCTTCTCCACCGGATCGTCGGTGAGCGGCTCGATCAGCGGCTCGGGCAGCCAGGGGCCTTTGTACGCCTCGCGCTCGGCCTTGGCGGCGCGCAGACGGTCGATGCAGAGCCGGGTCGTGGCCCGCACCAGCCAGGCGGCCGGATCGGTCACGCCCTCCCCCGCCCGCTGCCAGCGGATCCAGGCATCCTGCACCGCGTCCTCGGCCTCGGAGACCGAGCCCAGCATCCGGTAGGCCAGCCGCTTCAGCCGCAGCCGGTTGGCCTCGAAGGCGTCGGTGAGCGCCGCATCCATGGCCGCCATCCTACGCCGCCATGCCCAGTGGGACCACGTGCGGCGCGACGGTCTCGCCGGCCACCTTCACGCGCGAGCAGGTCTTGCCATAGCCTAGGGCGTACTTGAGCGTCGGGTACATCCGCGCCTGCATCAGGGTCAGGCTGATGGCCACCAGCCCCTTGTCGCCCCAGCGCCGGACGATCTCGTCGCGCAGCGGATCGCAGGCCTCCATGTCGCGCGCCAGGCTGGCCTGGGCGAAGCGGTAGCCCAGCGCCGCCGTCTCGCCCATGGCCGCCAGGTCGCCGGCGACCACGGCCCGGATGATCGCGGGGTTCATGCCGTTCGCCGTGGCGATGTCGACGCCCACCTGCACGCACGGGCCGCAATCCTCCGACAGCGTGCCGACGAAGCCGGCGGCGAACAGCGCCTCCATCGGCGCGGCCTTCCGGTCGGCGGCCTGGCTGCCCAGGGCGAACTTGAACATGCTGCCGGTGTTCACGCGCAACACGTGGCGCATGTAGCTGGCGTCGTAGGCGAAGGTCTTCTCGAACCCGTCGAGCCAACGGGTCAGGAACATCTTGAGCATCGGTCAGGCTCCTTTCGGCATGCGGAACAGCGACAGCGCCAGCGGGATGGCCGCGAAGACGTAGATCGCCAGGAAGTCGCGCTTGAAGTCGGCCAGCGGGGTCGCCCCGCAGGTGGCGTCATAGACGTGGATGGCCGCGTGTATCGTCAGCCAGGCCGCGGTCATGGCCATCGCCGCCCAGCCCTGGGCCGGGCGCCAGGCGAACCAGCCCATGCCCAGCGCGCCCATCAGGTAGACGGCGCCGATGTCGCGGACGAAGTGCGGGTTGAACGGCCCGGTCTGCGGCACGCCCGGCACGGCGTCGTACCAGGGCAGCGGCGCGAACAGCATGGCTGCGCTGTTGGCCGCGAAGATCAGGGCCATCAGCCCCGCCAGATATCGATCCCAATTGCGCATCCGCCCATTCCCTCGCTTTCAAGCCAAGGACGGTGGGGCGGACGGCGCTGTGACACGGGGACCGGAAAAATCATTCGCAAAGCAATCGTTCACCAATTGTTCCGGGTGACCGCGCGTGCTAGAGCTTCGGCATGTCCGACGATTCAGGCGGTCACGAGGGACCCCTTCTCTGTGAACGGCAGACGTTCCAGATTCGCGGGGCCGTCTTCGAGGTGAACCGGATCATGGGTCGCGGTTTTCTTGAGGCCGTCTACCAGGAATGTCTCGGACTTGAGTTCGAGAAGCGATCCATCCCATTCCAGGCCACGCCGCGCCTTCAACTTAGCTACAAGGAAATTCAGCTCCAGCAGACCTATCAGCCGGACTTCATCTGTTTTGACACGGTCGTCGTCGAGTTGAAGGTAGCGCGAGAGATCGCTCCGGAGCACCGAGCGCAGCTTCACAACTACCTCAAAGCGACTGGCCTCAGGACGGGATTGCTCGTGAATTTCGGAGGTTCAGGCCCGGCCGCGATCGAGCGGCTGGTTCATTGAGAACCACGGACCATCACAGACCATCACGGACAAGCAGACTGGATATTCAGCGGTCGGATCGAAATGCGCCTGCGGCGCACGTTCTCCGTCCGTGATGGTCTGTGATGGTCCGTGGTTTCCGCGAAGCGGATCCGCCTACTTCGCCTTGTCCATGAAGCCCGCGAAGCGCTCGAAGAGGTAGAGGCTGTCGGTGGGGCCCGGCGAGGCTTCGGGGTGGTGCTGGATCGAGAAGACGGGCTTGTCCTTCAGGGCGAGACCCGCGTTCGTGCCGTCGAACAGCGAGACGTGGGTCTCGACCACCGGCTCGGGCAGGCTGTCGCGGTCGACCGTGAAGCCATGGTTCATCGAGACGATCTCGACCTTGCCCGTGGTCAGGTCCTTCACCGGGTGGTTCGCCCCGTGGTGGCCCTGGTCCATCTTCTTGGTCTTGGCGCCCAGCGCCAGCGACAGCATCTGGTGACCGAGGCAGATGCCGAACACCGGCTTGCCGCTGTCGACCAGCTTCCGGATCTCGGGCACCGCGTACTCGCCCGTGGCCGCCGGGTCGCCCGGGCCGTTGGACAGCAGCACGCCGTCGGGATTGCGCGCCAGGATCTCTTCCGCCGTCGTCTTGGCCGGCACCACGGTCACGTGGGCGCCCACCGAGGTCAGGGCGCGCAGGATGTTGCGCTTCACGCCGTAGTCGACGACCACCACCTCGTACTTGGCCTCGCCCGGCTTGGCGTAGCCGCCGTTCCAGTCCCACAGGCCCTCGTCATAGGTGAAGGGCTGCAGGCACGAGGCGTCCTTGGCCAGGTCCAGGCCTTCCAGGCCCGACCAGGCCTTGGCCTTGGCGACCAGGGCGTCGAGGTCGAACTTGCCCTCGGGGTCGTGGGCGATCACGCCATGCGGCATGCCGTGCTCGCGGATCGCGCGCGTCAGGGCGCGGGTGTCCACGCCGGCCAGGCCGATGACGCCGCGGCGGCTCATCCAGGTCTCGAGGTCGGCGTCGGCGCGCCAGTTGGCCGGCTTGGTCGGCAGGTCGCGGAAGATCGCGCCGCGGGCGGCCGTCTCGGCCGAACCCGACATCTGCTCTATGTCCTCGATGTTGGTCCCTACATTGCCCACGTGCGGGAAGGTGAAGGCCACGATCTGGGCCATGTAGGAGGGGTCGGTCAGGATCTCCTGGTAGCCGGTCATGGCGGTGTTGAAGCACACCTCGCCGACCGCATCGCCGACCGCGCCGACGCCGATCCCCTGCAGGACGGTTCCGTCGGCCAGCACCAAAACGCCGGTGACGCCAGGCAGCAGTTCACGGCTCATGATTGGGGCTCCTTGTCGGCAAACGGGCGCGTAGGTAGTGAGTCCCGGACACGGGGTCAATGCGACGCGGGGGACCTATGGCCTATATCGATCCGGACCGCGAGGCCTGGGAGGTCTTCAAGGGCCTGCCGCGCGACCAGCCGATCCAGATGCTGAACCTGGTGAAGCTGAAGCCGAAGGCCGACTACCCCGAGGGCCACCCCGACCACGGCAAGGATCTCACCGGCCTCGACGCCTATCGGGCCTACGGCCGGACCACGGCGCACATCTTCAAGCGCGTCGGCGGCGCCCAGGTGTGGGCCGGCAAGCCGCAGGTGATGGTGACCGGACCTGGCTCCGAGGTCTGGGATATCGCCTTCATCGCCGAATATCCGAGCTCGGCCGCCTTCATCGAGATGGTCCGCGATCCGGAGTACCGGCAGCTCGTCCTGCACCGGACCGCCGGCGTCGAGGACTCGCGTCTCCTGCGGCTCGATCCGATCCGCGACCCGGGCGAAGGCTTCGGGGAATAGCTGGCCGAAAACGAGGGAACATTGGCATTTCCGCCAACCTTCGCCTGAGGCATCCTCGCGTCATGCTCGCCCTCCGCCCCAATTGCGAATGCTGCGACCGCGACCTGCCGGCCGACAGCCCGCTCGCCCGCATCTGCACCTTCGAGTGCACCTTCTGCGCCGACTGCGTGGAGACCCGCCTCGGCGGCGCCTGCCCGAACTGCGGCGGTAATTTCGCCGAGCGGCCGATCCGCCCGCCGGGCGCCCTGGCGCGCTTCCCGGCGTCTGCCGAACGGGTGACGAAGCCTCACAAGGCCTGCGCGGCCTGACCGTCGAGCGCCGTCTCGAGCGCGCCGAACAGCGCCTCGACGCGGATCGGCTTGGCGATGTGGCCGTCCGCGCCCGCCGCCGCGCTGGCCGCGCGGTCGTCGGGTGAGGTGTTGGCCGACAGCACGATGGTGGGCGTCCGTGGCCGGCCCTCGGCCGCTTCCGCGGAACGGATCGCGCGGATGGCGGCCAGCCCGTCGGTGACCGGCATGCGCAGGTCCATCAGGACCGCGTCGAACCCGCCGCCGCGCCAGGCCTCCACCGCCTCGTAGCCGTTCTCCACGGTCACGACCTGGACGCCCGCCGCCTCCAGCATCAGCTCGATGACCTTGCGGTTGGTGGGGTTGTCGTCGGCGGCCAGCACCTTCAGCGGCCGGTCGGGCGCGGCGTGCGGCCGCTCGTCGGGCGCGAGATCGGCGTCGCCATAGTCCAGCAGGCCGTTCACCAGGCGGTCGAGCTGGCGCGCCGCGGCGCGGATGTCGGAGACCAGGTTCCGCTGCTCGGCCGAGAGCTCGGTGGCGTCCAGCGCCTGGGCCAGTCCCGCGACCCCGTTCAGCGGTGTGCGCAGCTCGTGGCTCATGTCGGCCAGGAACTCGCCCTTGGCCTTCTGCGCCGCCTCCGCGTGGGCCAGCGCCTGCTCCAGCGCCTCGGCCTGGCGCTTCATCTCGGTGATGTCGACCCGCAGGCCGATGACCCCGCCGTCCGAGGTGCGCCGCTCCTCGATCATCAGCCAGCGGCCGTCGGCGACCTGCTGTTCGTGGCGGTCGCCTGCGGCGGTGGCAAGCTTGGCTTCACGGGCGGCGAGCCAGGCCTCCTCGTGGCCGATGGCGTCGGGATAGTCGCCGCGGCGGACGCCCTCGCGCAGGGTGTCGATCAGCCGAGCCCCGGGCCGGAACAGGTCGGCCGAGCGGTGGTAGATCTCGGCGTAGCGGCGGTTCCACAGGATGTAGCGGCCTTCGGCGTCGAGGAAGACCACGCCCTCGGGAATGGCGTCGATGGCGTCGCGCAGCCGCGCCTCCGCCCGTTCGGCCTGGGCGCGCGCCTCCGCCAGCGCGGCGGCCCCCGTCAGCCGCGCCCACCAGGCCCTGAGACCGCCACCCGACATCGATGGTCTCCGAATCAACCGCCCACGAGGATGCGGCGCGTCCGTTGCAGGCCGTTCGCAATCGCTTGCGGCGCAAAGGATTGGCGCCCGGCGCCCAGGGCCGTTGCAGGCGGCGCCCGCGGATTGCACAGCCCCGCCCGGTCGCCGTAAGGGAAGCCGCATGCGCATCACGACGGTCGGCCTCGATGCCGACGACACCCTCTGGCACAACGAGACGATCTTCCGCCTGACCCAGGACCGGCTGCGGGAGATGCTGGCCGAATTCGCCGACCACGAGACCACGAACGCCCGCCTGGCCGAGGTGGAGAAGCGCAACCTGCGGCTCTACGGCTATGGGGTGAAGGGCTTCACGCTCTCCATGATCGAGACGGCCATGGAGCTGACGAAGGGCGAGCCGCCGGGCCGCCTGATCGCCGACATCCTAGCCGCCGGCCGCGAGATGCTGTCCGAGCCCGTCGAGCCGCTGCCGGGCGTCGACCAGGCGCTGGCCGACCTCTCGGAAGCCGGCTACCGGCTGGTGCTGATCACGAAGGGCGACCTGCTGCACCAGGAGCAGAAGCTGGCGGCCTCTGGGCTGGGCGACCTGTTCGCGGCGGTGGAGATCGTCAGCGAGAAGGACGCCTCGACCTATTCCCGCGTCTTCGGCCGCCACGGCACGGGCGCGGCCGAGGCCGTGATGGTGGGCAATTCGATGCGTTCCGACATCCTGCCGGCGCTCGAGGCGGGCGCCTGGGGGGCCTATATCCCCTACCACATCACCTGGGCCCACGAGGTCGCCGAGGCCCCGGAGGACCACCCCCGGCTTGTGGAGCTGAAGACGATCTCGGAGCTGCCAGCCTGGCTGGCGTCGCTCTAGGCGCGCCTACCAGCCGATGTGCTCCAGCATCTCGGGGAGGAACTGGACGAAGACGTCCACGTCGTCCTGCAGCGCCTCGTACGTCCCCCCGGGAGCCAGGTTGGCGTCGTAGGCGAAGACCGGGTCGCCGGACTGGTCCAGATAGACGCGGACGTAGCGCTTCTTCAGGTTCCACTCGTTGGCCTTGGCGGCGCTGAGCGGCTCCTTCAGGTCGAAGCTGGCCACGAACTGGATCGCCCGGCACTTGCCGTGGTCGCAGTCGTAGAGGTCCAGGTCGAAGTTGACCCCGTCCTTGCTGGTCGAGACGTAGGGGCTGCCGTCGTCGGTCTTCTCGATCTTGGCGTCGAAGCCGGCGCTCTTCATGAAGGCCAGCACGTCCTCGACGCTGAGGCCGGCGTCCGGGATCGGCCGTGCCTCGGCCCCGCCTCCGGCCAGCATCAAGGTCGCCGCGGCCGCCGCCGCCAGGATCGCACGCTTCATCATCGTCCCCATCGCCGATACGGACACGTTCGCACGGCGCGCCTCAAAGGCCACGCCGTGCGACGCAAGTCACGCTTCAGGCGGTTTGCCAGCCTACAGTCTGGACAGCTTGCCGACGCCGATGACCGGGCCACTCGGGCCGTTCGGGTTCTTCGAGCCGCCGGGCGGTTCGATCGACACGGCGAGCGCCGCGCCTTCCGACATCTTGGCCATCACCTCGGTCGGCAGGGCGATCACCTTCGCCTTGCCCGACTCGACCAGGCCCAGGGACTTGGGATTGTCCTGGCCGGCGATCAGCCACAGCTCGTGCACCTTGTCGCGATCGGAGCCTTCCGGCAGCAGCGAGGTGACGATCAGGGCCTTGCGGTCGGGGTCGTAGGACGCGGTGAACAGCGGCTGGACGCGGCTGCCCTCCTGGCTCACGACGCTGGCGCTCAGGATCTGGCCCTGCGGCGCCACCGGCACCTGGCGTTCCACCACCACCGGCGGCTGGTTCACCTGGACCATGACGCCCGCGAGGCTGGCGGCGGCGAGGGCGAAGCCGCCCACGGCGGTGTTCCGCCAGAAGCGGACGCGGTTCATGAGGCCGGCGCTGTTGTCGTTGGCCGGAGCCGAGCCGCTGCCGCTGTCGCTGTTGGCCGGCAGCAGGCGCTCGATCCGCAGCCACAGCCCGGCGGGCGCAGGGACGGATTCGATGCTGTCCAGCATGGGCGACAGGCGCGCGCGCCAGGCTTCCACGTCGGCGGCGAAAGCCGGCTCGCGGGCCATCCGGTTCTCGGCCTCGGCCCGCTCGCGAGCATTCAGCACACCCAGCGCATGCTCGGCGGCGAAGGCTTCGGCTTCGGAAAGGTCTGGGGCTTCGCTCATGACTGGAGGCACCCCTTCAGCTTCGCTAGTCCCCGACGGATCCAACTTTTGACGGTGCCCAGCGGAGCATCCATGCGCTTGGCTAAGGCTTCGTAAGTGA
>Ga0065165_1002506_pt1 | contig 15352 bp, 16 predicted proteins | sample AraplaMF_Cvi_mMF_FD_63813 | JGI IMG/M metagenome (GOLD analysis project Ga0065165, IMG submission 63813) | Arabidopsis root microbial communities from the University of North Carolina, USA - plate scrape MF_Cvi_mMF (version 2) (version 3) | ecosystem: Host-associated > Plants > Roots >...
AATTTCTATGCGAGATCGTACAGAAATCAAGGGAGGCTGGTCATGAAGCTGTATTTTCGTCCCTTCGCCTGCTCGCTGGCGGCGCGGATCGCGCTCGAGGAAGCCGAGCTCGACGTCGACTATGTCGCGGTGCCGGCGGACGGCCGGCTGCCCGACGGGCGCCATTTCACGCAGGTCAGCCCGATGGGCACCGTGCCTGCGATCGAGACGCGCGGCGGCTTCGTGCTCACCGAAGGCCCGGCAGTGCTCACATACATCGCCGAACTGGCGCCCGAAGGGTCGCTGAGCTTCACCGGCTTCTCCGACGCGCATTACCGGATGCTCGCCTGGCTCAACTTCGTCAGCACCGAACTCCACAAGGCCGTGTTCGTGCCGCTGCTCGGCAAGTCCGCTGGCGCCGAGGAGCGCGCGGCGGCGCGGGCGCGGGTCGGCAAGCCTTTCGACGTGCTGGCGCGCCAGCTCGAAGGCCGCGAATTCCTCGAGGACCGATTCACCGTCGCCGACGCCTATCTGCTCGCCGTGCTCAACTGGTGCGAGCATTCGGGCGTCGCGATCGCCGACTGGCCGGTGCTGCTCGCCTACCGCACCAATCTGCGCAAGCGCCCCTCGGTGGCCCGTGCGATGGCCGAGGAATGGCCGCTGCTCAAGGCAGCCTGATCGATCTCTCGGGGGCGAGCCGCATCGCTCCGCTCCCGCCACACCTGCCCTCTCCGGCCTCGCGCCGGGGAGGGTTTTTGTTGAAACGCGCGCCGCCGCTGGGCTAGGCCGAGGCGATGTCGGCCACGATCAGCTGCGACCTAGCCATCGTCGGCGGCGGTCTTGCCGGAGGGCTGATCGCGCGTGCCGTGCACCAGCAGCATCCCGGCGCGCGGATCCGGCTGATCGAAGGCGGTGCGCATCTCGGCGGCAACCATCTCTGGTCGTTCTTCGCCAGCGACGTCGTTCCCGCCGACCGCTGGCTGGTCGGCCCGCTGATCAGCCATAGCTGGACGCGCTACGACGTCGCCTTTCCCGATCACGCCCGCACGCTCAAATCGCCATATCATTCGATCGAATCGCGCCAGTTAGAGCAAGTCCTGCTCGCTACCCTGCCGACGGAAACGGTGATGCGAGGGCGCGGTGCTGCCGAAGTCACGAGCACCGGCGTGCAGCTCGACGATGGCGACCGCGTCGAGGCTCAGGGCGTGATCGACTGCCGCGGGACCGGCGATCTGGCCACGCTCGACCTCGGCTGGCAGAAGTTCCTCGGCCGCGAGCTCGTGCTGCGCCGCGCCCACGATCTCGAACGCCCGCTGGTGATGGACGCCACCGTCACCCAGCATGACGGCTATCGCTTCGTCTATGCCCTGCCTTTCGCCGCAGACCGGATCTTCGTCGAGGACACCTATTACAGCGACGATCGCGCAGTCGACTCGGCCGCACTCGGCAGCCGGATCGACGCGTATGTCGCGGCGCGCAGCTGGCAGGTCGAGTCGATCGCGCGTGAGGAGAGCGGCGTCTTGCCGGTCGCGATCGGCGGCGATTTCGAGGCCTATTGGCGCTCGGGCGGTCGCGGCGTCGCCAAGGCCGGGATGCGCGCCGGGCTGTTCCACCCGCTCACCAGCTATTCGCTGCCCGATGCGGTGCGCACGGCATCGCTGATCGCGCGGTCGGGCACTTTCGAGGGTGCCGCGCTCCACGATCTGCTTCACCGATACGCCGCGCGCCTCTGGCGCGGCCGGCGCTTTTACCGGCTGCTGGCGGCGATGCTGTTCAAGGCGGCCGAGCCCGAGGAACGCTATCGTATCCTCGCGCGCTTCTATCGGCTGGACGAGGGCCTGATCCGCCGCTTCTATGCGGCAAATTCAAACCTGGGCGACAAGATCCGGGTGATGACGGGCAAGCCGCCGGTGCCGATCGGCCGGGCGGTGCGCGCGATAACGGGGGTCGAATGAAGAGAGCAGCAGTGATCGGTGCGGGATTTGGTGGGCTTGCGCTCGCCATCCGCCTGCAATCGGCGGGAGTCGACACCACGATCGTCGAGGCGCGCGACAAGCCCGGCGGGCGCGCCTATTTCTGGGAACGCGACGGCTTCGTATTCGATGCCGGTCCGACCGTGATCACTGCGCCCGAAGCGCTCCAGGAGCTGTGGCGGATCTCGGGCCACGACATCTCCGAAGACGTGTCGCTCAAGCCCGTCTCGCCCTTTTACCGGCTGTCCTGGCCCGACGGCACTGCTTTCGACTATGGCAATGACGATGCCCAGCTCGGCGCCGAGATCGCCCGGCTCAATCCCGACGACGTCGCCGGCTATCGCCGCTTCCTCAAATATTCCGAAGGCGTCTATCGCCAGGGCTATCTCAAGCTCGGCCACGTCGCCTTTCTCGATTTCGGCTCGATGGTCCGCGCGGCGCCGGCGCTCGCCAAATACCAGGCGTGGCGCTCGGTCTATTCGATCGTCTCGCGCTTCGTGAAGGACGAGAAGCTGCGCCAGGCGCTCAGCTTCCACACCCTGCTGGTCGGCGGCAACCCGATGACGACGAGCGGGATCTACGCGCTGATCCACAAGCTCGAGCGTGACGGCGGCGTGTGGTATGCCGAGGGCGGCACCAACCGGCTGGTTGCCGGCATGGTCCGCCATTTCGAGCGATTGGGCGGCGTCGTCCGGCTCGGCGACCCGGTCGCCGAGATCCACACGCTGGGCGACCGCGTCACCGGCGTGCGCACCGCGAGCGGGTTCGAAGTGGAGGCCGACGCGGTCGCCAGCAATGCCGACGTCGTCCACACCTATCGCGCTTTGCTCGGCGGGTCGCGCAGTGCCCAGCGCTCCGCGGCCAAGCTCGAGCACAAGCGCTTCTCGCCCTCGCTGTTCCTCGTCCATTTCGGGGTACGCGGCAGCTTCCCCGACATCCCGCACCATTCGATCCTGTTCGGCCCGCGCTACAAGGGGCTGCTCGACGACATCTACAATCACGGCGTGCTGAGCGAGGATTTCTCGCTCTATCTCCACCATCCGAGCGCCAGCGATCCAAGCGTGGCACCCGAGGGGCATTCGACCTTCTATGCGCTGGCGCCGGTGCCGCATCTGGGCAAGTTCCCCGCCGACTGGCGCGAGGTTGGCCCGGTGCTGGAGGAGCGCATCCTCGCCGAAGTCTCGCGCCGGCTTATTCCCGATCTCAAGGACCGTATCGTGACCAAATTCTCCTACGCGCCGCCCGATTTCGCCGGCGATCTGCGCGCGCATCTCGGCTCGGCGTTCAGCCTCGAGCCGATCCTCAGCCAGAGCGCCTATTTCCGCGTCCACAATCGCGACGAGGCGATCTCGAATCTCTATTTCGTCGGTGCGGGCACGCATCCGGGCGCGGGCATCCCCGGCGTGGTCGGCAGCGCCAAGGCAACCGCCGCGCTGATGCTGGGAGATGCGAAGTGAAGCGCGTCGCGGTCTATTGCGGCTCGGCGAGCCCTGCCGATCCGGTCTATATCGAAGCCGCCCGTGCGGTCGGGCGCAGCCTCGCCGAGCGCGGGATCGGCGTCGTCTATGGCGGCGGCAAATTGGGATTGATGGGCGCCGTCGCCGATTCGGCGCTCGAAGCCGGTGGCGAAGTGATCGGCGTGATCCCGACCGCGCTGGTCAATGCCGAGGTCGCACATCGCGGGCTCACCGAGCTCCACGTCGTCGACACGATGCACGAGCGCAAGGCGCGCTTCACCGAACTCGCCGACGGCTTCGTCAACCTCCCCGGCGGCACCGGCACGATGGACGAATTGTGGGAGGCGCTGAGCTGGGCACAGCTCGGCTACCATGCCGACCCGATCGGGCTGCTCAACATCGCCGGCTATTACGACAAGCTGATCGATTTCTGGAAGCACATGGGAAGCGTCGGCTTCCTCCGCCCGCAGCATCAGGGGCTGCTGCTGATCGACGACAATCTCGACGGACTGCTCGACCAGATGGGGTCGTTCGAGCCGGCGGTGCCGATCATCAACATGAAGCGCGAGGACCTCTGAGCGCCGCCCTGCCAACGCGCGACGCGATCGTCGCCACCGCGGGCGAATCGATCGGCCGCGGCTCGAAGAGCTTCGCGATGGCGAGCCGGCTGTTCGACCGGCGGACGCGCGAACGCGCCTGGCTGCTCTACGCTTGGTGCCGCGCCTGTGACGATCTCGCCGACGGGCAGGAGGACGGCCATGCCCGGCACGCGGTCAGCGATGCCGATGCCAGCGCGCGACTGGAGACGATCAAGCAGCGCACCGCGGCGGCGCTGGAGGGGCGCTGGGTCGGCGATCCCGCCTTCGATGCGCTGCGCATCGTCGTCGCCGAGACCGCGATGCCGCATCGCTTCGTCTGGGACGTGGTTCAGGGCTTCGCGCTCGACGCCGAGGGCTGGCGCCCGCGCAGCGAGGCCGACATGTTCCGCTATTGCTACCACGTCGCCGGCGCGGTCGGCTGCATGATGGCGGTGGTGATGGGGGTGTCCCCCGACGACGATCCGGTGCTCGACCGCGCCTGCGACCTTGGCCTCGCCTTCCAGCTCGCCAACATCGCGCGCGACATCGAGGCCGACGACCGCATCGGCCGCTGTTACCTGCCCGAGGAATGGCTGGTCGAGATGGACGTGCCCCCCGGCCAGCACATGAAGCCGCCGTTCCGTCCGCGGCTCAGCGTGCTCGCGCGGCGGCTCGCCAAATGCGCCGGCGAATATGAAGCGAGTGCGCGCGGTGGCACGCCGGCGCTGTCCTTCCGCTCGGCCTGGGCCGTTCTCGCCGCCGCCGGGATCTATGGTGACATCGCGCGGAAGATCGCGGCGATCGGGGACCATGCCTGGGATCACCGCGTCAGGACCGGCGCAGTCGCCAAGCTCGGCTGGATCGGGCGCGCCTTGTGGCAGGCGTTGCGGCGTCGCAACTTGTACGGCGGATCGCCGCGGCGCGAGGGTCTCTGGACCCGGCCGCGCTGATCAGCTGCCGCGGCGCGCCTTCGGCTGCTGCGCATCGACCATGCGCTCGCCCTGGCGCTGGCAGGAGCCGCTGATCACGGGAAAGTCGATGTCGGTATTGCGCTGGAGCGCGGCGGGCATCGCCGCCTGGCAAGCCTGGATCGAGGTGTAGCGAACCGGCTCCAGTCGCGCCTGTTGGCACTGCATCGAATCGTCGCCGCAGCCCATGATCGCCAGCACGTAGAGGACCTGATCCATCGCTCTTCCTTCCACGCTGTAAAACGAAGCGCGGCGGCGCGCGTTCCCGCCAGACGGTTGCATCCGCACGCCGGGCGTCCCAAATCGCGACTTGATGCCTCCGCAAAATTCTGAATCCGCACCCGAGCGTCCGCTGCTCGCGACGATGCAGCGCTTCCTGCCCTATCTCTGGCCGAAGGACGCGCCGGGGCTGCGCGCGCGCATCGTGATCGCCCTGGTCCTCGTCGTGTTCTCCAAGCTGGTTCAGGTCTATGGCGCGCCGTTCGCGCTGCAGGGCGCGATCGACCGGATGGCGAGCGGCTCGCGCGACGCGGTGTGGCTGGTGACCGCCCTGGTCGCGGGCTACGCCGCGGCGCGGCTCGGCTCGGTGCTGTTCGACAATCTGCGCAACGCGGTGTTCGAGAAAGTCGGGCAGGACGCCACGCGCCGGCTCGCCTCCGACGTGTTCCGCCACCTGCACGGCCTGTCGCTGCGCTTCCATCTCGAGCGGCGCACCGGCGCGATCACGAAAGTGGTCGAGCGCGGCACCAAGAGCATCGACACGATGCTCTACTTCCTGCTGTTCAACATCGCCCCGACGATCCTCGAGCTTGCGCTGGTGATCGGCATCTTCTGGACGCGCTTCGGCGTGTGGCTGGTGGTGGGGACGCTGGTGATGGTGGTGGTCTACATCGCCTTCACGCGCTGGGTGACCGACTGGCGCTCGAAGCTGCGCGAGCAGATGAACGATCTCGATACCGGCGCGGTCGCGCATGCCGTCGATTCGCTGCTCAACTTCGAGACGGTCAAATATTTCAACGCCGAGGCGCGTGAATCGGCGCGCTACGACAAGGCGATGGCGTCGTACATGAACGCGGCGGTCACCTCGGAGAACTCGCTCGCCTGGCTCAACATCGGCCAGGCGCTGATCACCAACCTCATGCTCGGCGCGGGTATGGCGCTGGTGGTGTTCGGCTGGAGCTCGGGCAAGTTCAGCGCCGGCGACGTCGTGCTGGTCTCGACCCTGCTCAGCCAGCTGTTCCGCCCGCTCGACATGCTCGGCTGGGTCTATCGCACGATCCGTCAGGGCGTGATCGACATGGGCAGCATGTTCGACCTGATCGACACCAATGCCGAGATCGTCGATGCGCCCGGCGCGCCGCCGCTCGCCGTCGCCCAGGGCCATGTCCGCTTCGAGAATGTCGCGTTCGGCTATGATCCTGATCGCCAGATCCTCAAGGGCATCGACCTCGACATTCCCGCCGGGGCAACCGTGGCGGTGGTCGGCCCCTCGGGCGCCGGCAAGTCGACGCTCGCGCGGCTGATCTACCGCTTCTACGACGTCACCGGCGGCCGGATCACGATCGACGGACAGGACATTCGGGACGTGACGCAGAGCTCGCTGCGCGCCGCGATCGGCATCGTCCCGCAGGACACGGTGCTGTTCAACGACACGATCGGCTACAACATCGCTTATGGCCGCGAAGGCGCCTCGCCCGACGAGATCGCGTCGGCGGCGCGGGGTGCGGCGATCGCCGGATTCATCCAGTCGCTGCCCGAGGGATTCGACACGCGGGTGGGCGAGCGCGGGCTCAAGCTTTCGGGCGGCGAGAAGCAGCGCGTCGCGATCGCGCGAACTCTGGTCAAGAACCCGCCGATCCTGATTCTCGACGAGGCGACCAGCGCGCTCGACAGCCGCACCGAGGCCGATATCCAGGCGACGTTGGAGGCGATCGAGCGCGGCCGTACCACGATCGTCATTGCGCATCGCCTGTCGACCGTGGTCCATGCCGATCGGATCATCGTGCTCGAGGCCGGCCGCGTCGCCGAGCAGGGCACGCATGCCGACCTGCTCCGCCAGAACGGCATCTATGCCGAGATGTGGACGCGCCAGGCGCAGGAGCGCGAGGACGGTGAGGAACTGGCGGCGGAGTAGAGGCCCTGACTCCCCTCCCTGCAAGGGAGGGGCCGGGGGGGGGTGCGAGCCGGAGGCGAGCCCAACGAGCTGCGTTGCGACAAAGAAAAGGCCGGGGCATCGAGCCCGGCCATTTCTAACCCACCCCTAACCCCTCCCTTGCAGGGAGGGGGACTTGAGTCTCGCTAAGGATCAGGCCCGCAAATCCTGCCACTCCGGATGCTTGGCGAGATAGGCCGCGACGAAGGTGCAAGTCGCGCGCACCTTGAGCCCGCGTGCGCGGACCTGGGTGAGCGCGCCCGCGATCAACCGGCTGCCGATCCCCATCCCCTGCAGCGCCGAAGGCACCACGGTATGGGTGAAGGTGATGACGTCGCCGTCGAGCGTATATTCGGCAAAGGCGGTATGCCCCTGCTCGACCAGCTCGAACCGGCTGCGTTCCTGATTGTTGTGCACCTCGGACATGCCTAGGCTTTAGCCGCGCGGGGCAGGAGAGGGAAGCGATGCTGATACCGTTGGGGATGTTGGGCGTGTTCGCGCTCGGGCTCGCCGGCTGGTCGGCCTATGTCGGCCGCAAGGCCGAGGAAATGGTGCCCGCCGAAGGCAAGTTCGCCGAAGTGCCGGGTGCCTGCCTGCATTATGTCGAGCTCAATCCCGACGCCGAGGGGCCTGCGATCGTGATGATCCACGGCCTGATGGGCCAGTTGCGCAACTTCTCGCATTCGCTCGCCGGCCGGCTCGCTGCCGACCACCGCGTGATCCTCGTCGACCGCCCGGGCTGGGGGCATTCGCAGCTCGCCGGGCCGCGTCCGGGCATCGCCGCCCAGGCGACGATGATCGCAGCGCTGATCGAAAGGCTGGAACTCGACCGGCCGCTGCTCGTCGGCCATTCGATGGGCGGCGCCGTGAGCCTCGCCCTCGCGGTGGCGCGGCCCGAGCTGGTCCGCGGCCTCGCGCTGATTGCGCCGCTGAGCCAGGTCGTCGACGCCGTCCCGCCGCCGTTCAAGGGGCTGCTCGCGCCGGCCGCGCTGCGTCCGGTGCTCGCCTGGACCGTCGCGGTGCCGGTCGGGCTGCGCAAGGGGGCCGACACCGCCGCGGCGATCTTTGCGCCCGATCCGGTCCCCATGGATTTCGCGCTCGCTGGCGGCGGCGCACTCGCGCTCCGGCCCAAGAGCTATATGGCCGGATCGTTCGAAGTCCGCGCGGCGCCGGCCGAGATGGCGGCCTTGGTCGCGCATTATGGCGAGATCCGCGTGCCGGTGGCGATTCTCTACGGTCGCGGCGACGCCGTGCTCGATCCCGCGCTGAACGGCGAGAAGACCGCCGCCGACATCCCCGGCGCCACGGTCGAACTGATCGACGGCGGCCACATGCTGCCAGTTACCCATGCCGAGGCCACCGAGGCGTGGCTCCGGCGCGTGCTTCAGGCGACCGGCGGCGCGCTGACCGATACGGTCTGACCGCCGGGCAACTTCACCGATCCCCCGCTCGCGCCCGCCTGTTTCTGGACGAACGACCCCATGAATGCGCCCAGCGTCAGCTTGGCGAGATCCATGAACGCCGGAAAGCGGATCGCGAGCAGCGAGAAGAACAGCGTCAGCCCAATCGTCGCCAGCGGCAGTCCGGTGAGCCCCAGCTTGGTGAAGCTGCCGGTGAAGCCGCTCAGGCTGGTCAGCCGGATATATTGAGTGACGGCGTCTTCCTGGCCCGCTTTCACCTGGTCGCAGATCGCCGCCCATTCCTCGCTGTTGATCACCCGGCCCGGCTGCTGGCCGCGCGAGATGCCAACCGAGCGCAGCAACTGGATCCCCAGCACCGCGCCGACAATGCCGATCGAGCTTAGGATCAGCTCGGGCGTGAAATCGGCGAGCGTCGTCGCGCGCTCGCTGGCCTTGGTGTCGTCCTGCACCAGCATGTAGCAAACGAAGCCGAACAGCGCGACCGCGCCATAGATCAAGCCTATCCCGGCTACCGCCAGCGAACTACGGCCCAAGATGAAGCCGCGCGGCTGATTCGAATCGTCGAGCCCATTGTCCATTGCCCGTCCCCCGTTGTTGGCAGGCGAGACTAACATGACCGGGCGCGATTGTTGAAGCGGCGGCTAGCCCACTTCGGAGGGTTGGGTGGTCCAGCCCAATCGGGGGATGGTGATCGAGCGCTTGCCGGCGAGATCGACCCGCGTGACGAACAATTCCTTGCTCTCGATATACGTGAGCAGGCGCCGCACCCGGCCGAGCGAGCTGGTGCCGTAGGTCGCGGCGAGTTCGGTGTCGCTCGGGCAGGGCAGTCCCTCGCGCGCGGCGCGGGCGACGAGCAGGAAGGGGCCGAGCATGTCGTCGGGCAGCGCGCGGGCGGCGTCGAGCGCCTGCGCCCAGTCGCTGTCGGGATCGCCGTGGATGCCGGCGCGCGCCGCCGAGAGCCGGCGGACGAAGCCCGACAGGTCGAGCGGCGGCCGTGCGAGCCCGACCATCCGGCAGCGGACGAGGAAGTCCTGATAGAGCACTGCGGGCGAACGATAGGTCGATTCGGGATCCGCGACGATATCGCGCAGCACATCGGCGATGCGCTCGGCGGCCTCCTCCGGATCCATGTCCGGCACCGCTTCCATCGGCGCGGGCGCCGAGCGGGCGAGCGCTTCGATCAGCCGCTCGGACGGCATCTGGGTCGGCACCGGGGAGGGCGCGGGCGGCGTCCATTCGGGCTCTACGGGCGCGAGCAGCAAGTCCTTGATGTCCTCGGCCGGCGCCTGGGGCAGCGGCGTCAGCTTGGGCGAGGAACTGCGCGCGCTGGTCTCGACCGCGCCGATCTGGATCGCCACCGGCCGCCGCGCCACCGCCGGGCCGAGCGCGAGGAAATGCCCGCGCGCGAGGTCGCGGATCGCCTCGGCCTGGCGGCGCTCCATGCCGAGCAGGTCGGCGGCGCGCGCCATGTCGATGTCGAGAAAGGTGCGGCCCATCAGGAAGTTTGATGCCTCGGCGGCGACGTTCTTGGCGAGCTTGGCGAGCCGCTGGGTGGCGATCACCCCGGCGAGCCCGCGCTTGCGGCCGCGGCACATCAAATTGGTCATCGCCGAGAGCGAGGCGCGACGCACTTCCTCGGCGACTTCCCCGCCGCCCGCCGGCGCGAACAATTGCGCCTCATCGACCACCACCAACGCGGGATACCAATGGTCGCGCGGCGCATCGAACATGCCGTTGAGGAACGCCGCGGCGCATTTCATCTGCCCCTCCGCCTCGAGTCCTTCGAGGCTGAGCACCACCGAGGCACGATGCTCACGGATCCGCGCGGCGAAGCGCGCGACGTCGCGCTCGCTATGCTCGGAGGCTTCGATCGCGATATGGCCGTAGCGGTCGCCCAGCGTGACGAAGTCGCCCTCGGGATCGATCACCACCTGCTGGACCTGCCCGGCGGACTGTTCGAGCAGCCGGCGCAGGAGATGCGACTTGCCCGACCCCGAATTGCCCTGGACGAGCAGACGCGTGGCGAGGAGCTCCTCGAGATCCATCGATACGGGCGCCCCGCCCGTATCCTTCCCCATTTCCACGCGAACCGTCATTCGATCGACGCTTTGCCGGATGCGGGTGGGCGCAGGCAAGCGCCGCGTGGCACCTGCCGTCGCAATGCTGTGGATGGTCTTGCCGGGCGGCAGGGCGCGGGCGATAATCGGCGTGCTGACCGGAGGAAATATGCGAATGCGACTCGCGATTTGGACGATGGCCGCGATGGCGATCGCACTGCCGGCTGCGGCGCAGGTGCGCGTCGCAATCAGCGAGGAAGTGTCGTTCACCGTCGCCGACGGCGCATCGACGGTCGAGAAGCGTTTGCCGGCGGTGCCAAACCCCTATGAGCATGCGGTCGCACAGGAGTTCAGCCGCGGCGAGCACAAAGACGCGATAGGCGCCACCGGCAAGGTCGTGTCCCCGCGTGCGGACCAGCCTGCCGGGCCGATTCCCGAAGCCGGAAAGATTCGGGTGCGGTTCACCCCGGTCTCGCGTGGGGCGGATGCGCTGCTGGTGATCGAGAACGGCTATGACCGGGCGCTGGTCTATCGCGCCACGATCGGCGCCGGCGACAAGTCGGCACCAACCGATGTCTGCCTCGTGATGCCGGGCAAGGTCAGCGTCGAGCATTGGCCGTTCAAGATCGACTGGATCGCCCTCCGCGATTTCCGGCTTGTTCCCTGGAAGCCCGGCGATCCGCTGACATGCGCCTAGTCGCGGCCTCGACAGTGCCACCGACAACCCGTTAAGCGCGCCGCGTGACCGATCCGCTCGATATCCTGCGTACCACTTTCGGCTTTTCCGATTTTCGCGGCGTCCAGCGGCAGGTGGTTGATCGCGTGCTCGCCGGGCAGAACACGCTCGCGGTGATGCCTACGGGAGCGGGCAAGTCGCTCTGCTATCAGGTGCCGAGCCTCACGCTCGAAGGCACCTGCGTGGTGGTCTCGCCGCTGATCGCCTTGATGCACGATCAGCTCCGCGCGGCCGAGGCAGTCGGCATCCGCGCCGCGACGCTGACCTCGGTCGACGAGAACCGCGCCGAGACGATCGACCGCTTCCGCGCTGGCGATCTCGATCTGCTCTACGTCGCGCCGGAACGCGCCTCGGGCGAAGGCTTTCGCAACCTGCTGGGCCAGGCGAAGCTCAGCCTGTTCGCGATCGACGAGGCGCACTGCGTCTCCGAATGGGGGCACGACTTCCGCCCCGACTATCGGCTGCTCCGCCCGCTGCTCGACCGGTTCGGCCAGGTGCCGCGGCTTGCGCTCACTGCCACCGCCGACGCGCATACCCGCGCCGACATCTGCGAGCAGCTCGGCATTCCGATCGACGGGATGATCGTTGCCGGGTTCGACCGGCCCAATATCCGCTACACGATCCAGCCGCGCGAGAACACGACGCGCCAGATCGTCGACCTGATCGCCGAGCAGCCCGGGCCCGGCATCGTCTATGCCCAGACCCGCGCGGGCGTCGAGAAGCTGGCGGAGAAGCTCGCCGAGACCGGGCGCAGCGTGCTCCCTTATCATGCCGGCCTCGACCCAGCGGTGCGCCGACGCAACCAGGCGGCGTTCGTGGCGAGCGAGGACATGGTCGTGGTCGCCACCGTCGCGTTCGGCATGGGCATCGACAAGCCCGACGTCCGCTTCGTCGCGCATGCCGGGCTGCCCAAGTCGATCGAGGCCTATTACCAGGAGACCGGCCGCGCCGGGCGCGACGGTGATCCCGCAGTCGCGCATCTGTTCTGGGGTGCCGAGGATTTCGCCAAGGCGCGCCAGCGGATCGGCGAAGTCGAGCCTGGCCGCCAGGCGGGCGAACGCACCCGGCTGACCGCACTCGGCGCGCTGGTCGAGACCGCCGGCTGCCGCCGCCGCATCCTGCTGCGCCATTTCGGCGAGACCGACGCCCCCGAGACCTGCGGCAATTGCGACAATTGCCTCGCCCCGCCGGCGGCGATCGACGCCACCGTCACTGCCCAGAAATTCCTGTCGGCGGTGTTCCGCACCGGCATGATGTTCGGGGTCGGCTATATCGAGAGCATCCTGCTCGGCCAATCGAGCGAGCGCAGCCTGATGAACGGGCATGAGCAATTGTCGGTGTTCGGCATCGTCGACGGCGACGAGGCGGCGATGCTCAAGCCGGTGGCGCGCGCGCTGCTGTTGCGCGACGCCCTGCGCGCCAACGCCCATGGCGGCCTCGAATTCGGTCCCGCCGCCAAGGCGATCCTGAAGGGCGAAGCCGACCTGAAGCTCGTCCTCCCGCCCAAGCGCGAGCGCCGGGCGAAGCGCGGCCGCGCCGGCGGCGGTGTCAATCCAGTCGGCGATCCGCTGTTCGAGGCGCTGCGCGCCAAGCGCCGCGAGATCGCGATGGAGGCGGGCCTGCCGCCATATGTGATCTTCCACGATTCGGTGCTGCGCGACATGGCGACGGCGCGGCCGGACAATCTGTCCCGGCTCGGCGCAATCTCGGGCGTTGGCGCGCGCAAGCTCGAGGCTTACGGTGATGCCTTCCTGCAAGTGATCCGCGAGGTGGCATGAGACGATCGCTGTTCGCACTCGCCGCCCTGCTCGCGCTTGGTGCCGCCGCGCCGCCTCCTTCGGATTCCATCGCTTTCTCGATAAGCTCGTGGGGCAAGCCGCTGTCGGCATGGCGGATCGATTCGGCTGGTGCGGCGACGCGCACTTATTCCGAAGGCTCCGACTTCCGCGACTATCGGCTGATCACCAGGCGGTTCGACGCAGGCGCGAAAGGCTTTGCGCGGATCCGCAGCCTGCTCGCCGTCGCCGAACGCGCCGCGCGCCGCGGCGCGCCGGCCTGCGGACCGCGCGCCACCGATCAACCCTATGGCAAGGCCGACTGGTCGATCGGCGGCAAGCCGTATGCCATCGTGGTCGACCTGGGCTGCCAGAACCAGGCGCTCGGCCCGATCCACCAGGCGCTTGCCGATGCCGACAAGCAGATGGAAGCCTGGTCCGCCCAAGGCGAGATCATCGAAGACAGAGAGGTAAAGTCATGAACCTGCGCCGGATCGACGACAGCATTTCGGTCGCCCCGCAGATCGCACCCGAGGATATTCCGCTGCTCGCCGAGCAGGGCTTCGGGCTGATCATCAACAATCGCCCGGACGACGAAGAGAGCGGCCAGCCTTCCAGCGCCGCGATCCGCGCGGCTGCCGAGGCGGCGGGAGTCGGTTATGTCGCGATCCCGACGGTGATGGGCGGCATGTCGTCGCAGCAAGTCGAGGCGATGGCGAAGACGCTCGAAGGTGCGCAGGGACCCGTGCTGGCCTATTGCCGCTCGGGCACGCGCTCGTGCAATTTGTGGGCGCTCGCCGAGGCCAGCCGCGGTGGCGATCCCGCCGCGCTCACCGCCAAGGCCGCGGGTGCCGGCTACGACCTTTCGGGCATCCGCCCGCTGCTCGACGCGCTCGCCGGCCGCGCATGAACTGGGTCCAGCTCGGCGGCTCGGTCGCTGCGGTTCTCCTGCTCGCCTGGGTTTCGTGGCTGCTCAAGCTCGGCGAGAGCCGCATCGCCGATGCCGAGACCGCGAAGACGATGGCCGAGGAGGCGCTCAGCGGCTTCGACGCGCGCGCAGCCCTGGTCGGCACCAACGGCGCGGCGGCACTGGTACTCGGCACCGATGGCATCGCGTTGCTCAAGCGTCACGGCGCGAAAGTTGCTGCTCGCCGGCTCGGGCGTCCGCTGTGGCGGCGGCCTTCGCCCGAAGGCGTGACGATCGAGACCGGCGAAAAGATGTTCGGCCCGGTGCTGCTGTTCGGGGTCCTGCCCGAGGACGTCGACAGGCTGGAAGCGCAACTGACATTGATGTAAGTGGGGGGCATGAAGCTCCCCGATCCCGTGACCTGGGCGATTCCAGCCTTCGTTCTGCTCGTGCTGGCGGAGATGGTGGTGGCGCGGATCAAGGACCGGACCCGCTACGAGCCGCGCGATACGCTGACCTCGCTGGCGCTGGGCACCGGCAGCACGGTTGCCGGCGTGCTTTCGGGCGGGCTGGTCTTCGCGCTGGCGACGTGGGTGGGGCAGTTCCGGCTCTTCGACATCGGCTATGCCTGGTATTGGTTCGTCGCTGCCTTCGTGCTCGACGACCTGGCTTATTATGTCTTCCATCGCTCGGCGCACCGCGTCCGCTGGTTCTGGGCGAGCCACGTCATTCACCATTCGAGCCAGCATTATAATCTGTCGACCGCGCTGCGGCAGACCTGGACCGGCTTCTTCAGCCTCGGCTTCCTGTTCCGCCTGCCGCTGTTCCTGATCGGCTTCCCGCCGGCGATGATCTTCTTCGTCGCGGGGCTGAACCTGATCTACCAGTTCTGGATCCACACCGAAGTGATCGGGCGGATGCCGCGCTGGTTCGAAGCGGTGATGAACACGCCGTCGCACCACCGCGTCCATCACGCCACAAACCCGCGCTATCTCGACACCAATTATGCCGGGGTGTTCATCGTCTGGGACCGGATGTTCGGCACCTTTGAGCCCGAGCGCGACGACGATCGGCCGCGCTACGGCATCGTCAAGAATCTCGGCAGCTTCAACATTGTGTGGGCGGCCGTCCATGAATGGGTCGGCATCGCCAAGGATGTGTGGGCAGCGCCGACTTGGCGCGCGCGGCTGGGCTATATGATCCGGCCGCCCGGCTGGAGCCATGACGGGAGCCGGGACACGTCGGAAACGATAAAGGCGCGCTGGGAAGCAGCCCGCCAGGAGCGGGGGGACGCGTGGAAGAAGCCGACATCGTCGTCATCGGATGCGGATCGGGCGGGAGCGCCGTCG
>Ga0065165_1002507_pt1 | contig 15346 bp, 13 predicted proteins | sample AraplaMF_Cvi_mMF_FD_63813 | JGI IMG/M metagenome (GOLD analysis project Ga0065165, IMG submission 63813) | Arabidopsis root microbial communities from the University of North Carolina, USA - plate scrape MF_Cvi_mMF (version 2) (version 3) | ecosystem: Host-associated > Plants > Roots >...
GGCGGCCATGACGGCCTGGTGCGTGCGCTGCGGCGCCTGGCTGCTGCAGGCCGGAGTTCGACCACCCACTGACGCGAGTCAAAACCTTGCCCGCCGCGCGCCGCTACCGTCAGGCACGACTTCACCACCCGACCGCCCATGACCACCGACACGCTCGCTGCCGACACCGCCCCCCACCTGCTGCCGCCGCAGCCGATCAGCGAGGAGATCCTGCTCGAGAAGTACGCCAAGGGCGACGAGCGCAGCATCGACGACGTGCGCCGGCGCGTCGCACGCGCGCTGGCGCAGGCCGAGGCGCCGGAGGCGAGGCTGCATTGGGAACAGCGCTTTCTCGATGCGCAACGCCACGGCTTCGTGCCCGCCGGCCGCATCAACTCGGCCGCCGGCACCGAGATGGCGGCCACGCTGATCAACTGTTTCGTGCAGCCGGTCGGGGATTCGATCGCGACCGACGACGAGGGCCACCCCGGCATCTACACCGCGCTCACCGAGGCGGCCGAGACGATGCGCCGCGGCGGCGGCGTCGGCTACGACTTCTCGCGCATCCGCCCGCGCGGTGCGTGGGTCGCCAGCACGCGCTCCAGCGCCTCCGGGCCGGTGTCGTACCTGCGTGTGTTCGACCGCTCCTGCGAGACGGTCGAGTCGGCCGGTGCGCGGCGCGGTGCGCAGATGGGCGTGCTGCGCTGCGACCACCCGGACATCGAGGAGTTCATCCATGCGAAGGACCAGGGCGACCTCAGCAACTTCAACCTGTCGGTCGGCCTGACCGATGCGTTCATGGAGGCGGTGCAGCGCGACGCCGCGATCGACCTGGTGCACCGCGCCGAGCCGGGCCCGCAGCGGCTGCGCGAAGGCGCCCGCCAGCGCGGCGACGGGCTGTGGGTGTACTGCAGCCTGCCGGCGCGCGCGCTGTGGGAGCAGATCATGCAGTCGACCTACGACCATGCCGAGCCCGGCGTGCTGTTCCTCGACCGCATGAACGCCGACAACAACCTGGCCTACTGCGAGCACATTGCCGCCACCAACCCGTGCGCCGAACAGCCGCTGCCGCCGTATGGCTGCTGCTGCCTCGGCTCGATCGACCTGACGCGCTTCATCGCCGATCCGTTCAGCGCCGCCGCGCGCTTCGACGAGGCCGGCTTCGCCGAGCAGGCCCGTGTCGCCGTGCGCATGCTCGACAACGTGCTCGACCTGAGCCACTGGCCGCTGCCGCAGCAGGCCGACGAGGCCGCCGGCAAGCGCCGCATCGGCCTCGGCTTCACCGGGCTGGGCGACGCGCTGGTGATGCTGAACCTGCGCTACGACAGCGCCGACGCGCGCGCGGCCGCGCGCCGCATCGCCGAGGTGATGCGCGACGCGGCGTACTCGGCCTCGTGCGACCTGGCCGCCGAGCGCGGGCCGTTCCCGCTCTTCAATGCCGACCTGTTCCTCGGCGGCGGCAGCTTCGCGTCGCGCCTGCCGGCGGCGCTGAAGGAGCGCATCCGCGCCGGGGGCTTGCGCAACTCGCACCTGCTGTCGATCGCACCGACCGGCACCATCAGCCTGGCCTTCGCCGACAACGCCAGCAACGGCATCGAACCGGCCTTCTCGTGGACCTACACGCGCAAGAAGCGCATGGCCGACGGCAGCGTCGTCGCGCATGCGGTGCAGGACCACGCCTGGCGCCTGTACCGCCACCTGAAGGGCGACGATGCACCGCTGACGCCGGCCTTCGTCACCGCGCTGGACATCTCGGCCGCGGCGCACGCGCAGATGGTGGCCGCCGTGGCACCGTGCATCGACACGTCGATCTCGAAGACGGTGAACGTGCCGGCGGACTACCCCTACGCCGACTTCCAGGACCTGTACCTGCAGGCCTGGCGGGCCGGCCTGAAGGGGCTGGCCACCTACCGCCCGAACACGGTGCTCGGCTCGGTGCTGAGCGTCGACGCGCCGCCGCTGCCGGTCGAGGTCGACGCGGTGAACCGGCGCCTGGCGCTCGAGCGCACCCGCCCGGCGGTGCTCGCGTCGTTGCGCTGGCCGGGGCGGCCGCCGTTGCCGGTGGGCAACCAAGCTTGGTGCTACATGGTGCGCCACCCGCACGGCGAGTTCGCGCTGTTCGTCGGCGACCTGCCGGTGGACGAGGCGCCCGCCCGCCTGGCGCCGTTCGAGGTCTGGGTCAACGGTGCCGAACAACCGCGCGGGCTGGGCGCGCTCGCCAAGACGCTGTCGATGGACCTGCGGGCGCGCGATGCGGCCTGGGTGCGCCTGAAGCTCGACCAATTGGCCACCGTGCAGGAAGAACGCGCGTTCGACATGCCGTTCCCGCCGGACGCCGCGCCGCGCCGCTTCCCCGGCGTCGTCGCGGCCACCGCCGCGGTGATCCGCTGGCGATGCGAGCAGCTCGGCCTGTGGTCGGCGACGGACGGCGCGGCGGCGACGCCGGTGATGGACTCGCTGTTCAGCGCCGGCGAACCGCAAACCGGCCCGAACGGCACGCTGGCCTGGTCGGTCGACATCCACAACCCGGCGAGCGACGAGCAGTTCACGATGACGCTGAAGGAGGTGGTGGTGCCCGACGGGCACGGTGCGACGGCCACGCGGCCCTGCAGCGTCGGGCTGTCGGGCAACTACCCGCGCGCGATGGACGGGCTGGCCCGCCTGCTGTCGCTGGACATGCGGGTGCTCGACCCGGCCTGGATCGGCATGAAGCTGCGCAAGCTGCTGAACTATGCCGAGCCGCTCGGGCACTTCATGGCGTTCGTGCCCGGCACCGCGCCGGACCGGCCGCGACAGCAGACCTGGCCGTCGACGGTGGCGTACATGGCGCGGCTGATCCTGCACCGCTACGCGCAGCTCGGCGTGCTGGACGAGGACGGCCATCCGGTCCACCGCATGGGCATCCTGCAAGTGCCGGCTGCACCGGCCAGCGCGGCGGTGCCGGCTGCCCTGCACGGCGCGCCCTGCCCCGAATGCGGCAATGCCTCGCTGATCCACCGCGACGGCTGCCTGTTCTGTACCGCCTGCGGCCACCTGGGCAGTTGCGGGTAGGGATGACGGCCCCCCGGTGCGGCCCGCCGGCGTTGATCCATCGCAACGCGGTGGCGTGGGTCGGGCCGAACAATGGCGCACCCCTGCCGCCTGCCTTGCCATGGACCGTCCACCAGCTGCCGCCCTTTCCACCGCACCATCGGCGGCTTGCGCGCATTGCGCGTTGCGCGACCTGTGCCTGACCCCGCCGTCCGGCGCGCCGCCGTCGTGGCAACCCGACACGCTGGTCGCGACCCGGCTCCCGCTGCGCCGCGGCGAGGCGCTGTTCCAACAGGGCGGCCGCTTCGAGTCGCTGTACGCGGTGCGCAGCGGCTTCTTCAAGACCCGGGTGTCGTCGCCGGACGGGCGCGACCAGATCACCGGTTTCCAGATGTCCGGCGAACTGCTCGGGCTGGATGGCATCGGCGACGGCGTACACGCCTGCGACGCGCTGGCGCTGGAGGACTCGCAGGTGTGCGTCGTCCCGTACCCGACCCTGGAGCGACTGGCGCAGCAGTTCCCCGACCTGCAGACCGAGTTCCACCGCATCCTGAGTCGCGAGATCGTGCGCCACCACGCGGTGATGCTGCTGTTGTCCAACGTGCATGCCGACCGGCGCCTGGCCGCCTTCCTGCTGAACCTGGCACGGCGGCTCGGCAACCGCGGCTACTCGGCCGCATCGCTGGTGCTGCGCATGACGCGCGAAGAGATCGGGACCTACCTCGGCCTGAAGCTGGAGACGGTCAGCCGCAGCTTCTCGCGGCTGCACGAGCGCGGCGTGCTGGACGTCCGGCAGCGGCAGGTTCGCATCATCGATCCGTCGGGGCTGCAGGAACTGGCCGGCGACAACGGCGGCTGAGCGCCGCGCTTGCGCGGCATCAAGGACCGCCCGCCGGTCGCGGCCTATGGTGGAGCCCCACCCCGCCCGACCGGAATTCCATGAGCGCCCACCCCCAAGCCGTCCTCGCCTCGCACCGCACGCCCGACGAGCGCATCGAAGCGGTCCGCCGCATCGCGCGCGAGGTGGCCGGCCCGGCGGCCGCCGAGGTCGATCGCGATGCGCGCTTCCCGATCGAGGCCATCGCCGCATTGAAGGACCTCAACCTGCTGTCCGCGGCGGTTCCTGCCGCGCACGGCGGCCACGGCAGCGGCATGGCCGAGCTGGCGGCGATGTGCGAGGCGCTCGGCCAGCGCTGCGCGTCGGCCGGCATGGTGTTCGCAATGCACCAGATCCAGGTCGCCTGCCTGGTTCGCCACGGCGACACGCCGCATTTCCGCGCCCAGCTGGAGCGCCTCGTGCGCGAGCAGCGCCTGATCGCCTCGGTCACGAGCGAGGCCGGCGTCGGCGGCTCGGTGCGCACCAGCATCTCGCCGATCGAGTACGCCGAAGGCGGTCGCTGCACGCTGCACAAGGAAGGCACGGTGGTGTCCTATGCGGAGGCGGCCGACGACCTGCTCGTCACCATGCGGCGCAGCGCCGTGGCGGCCGCCGGCGACCAGGCGCTGGTGCTGCTCGACAAGCAGGCGTGCACGATGCAGCGCCTGGGCAACTGGGACGCGATGGGCATGCGAGGCACCTGCAGCCCCGGCTACACCATCGGCGCGCATTTCGACGTCCGCCAGATCGTGCCGGCACCGTTCGCCGACATCAACGCGCAGACCATGGTGCCGTGGGCGCACATCCTGTGGGGCGCGGTGTGGCTGGGCATCGCGACGGACGCCGTCGCGCGGGCCCGTTCGTTCGTGAAAGACACGGCCCGCAGGCTGGGCGCGACGCCGCCGACCGCCGCACGCCTCAGCGCCGTGTCGTCGCAGCTGCAGCTGATGCGCATCCAGGTGCGCGACTGGGCCCGCCGCTACGACCGCCTGTGCGAGCAGCCCGACGGCGGTGCCGTCGAACTGTCCACGCCCGCGTATGCGGTGCAGTTGAACCACCTGAAACTCGGCTCGTCCGAACTGGTGGCCGACATCTGCACCCAGGCCTTGCGCATCACCGGCACCGCCGGCTACCGCAACGACTCGCCGTTCAGCGTCGCACGCCACCTGCGCGATGCTCATTCCGCGGCCTTGATGATCGGCAACGAACGCATCCACGCCGCCAACGGCAGCCTGCACCTCGCCTACCGCGACGAGGCGCTGTGACCAAAGCTTGTGTCGGGTCAATGCGCAGCCGCGGCAACGGCGTACCGTGCCGGCATGCTGCAGCGTGCTGAACCGCCGAACCACGAGACCCCGCCTCCCCGCGCCCCCGAGCTGGTGTGCCCGGCCGGCTCGCTGCGGGCCCTCAAGCTGGCCGTCGACGCCGGCGCCGACGCGGTCTACCTCGGGCTGCGCAATGCGACGAACGCCCGCAACTTCGCCGGGCTGAACTTCGACGATGCGCAGTTGCGCGAAGGCATTGCGTACGCGCGCGCCCGCGGCCGCCAGGTGCTGATGGCGCTGAACACCTACGCCGAAGCGAGCCAGGTCGACACCTGGGAGCAGGCCGTCGACACGGCCGCCGCGCTGGGCGCGGATGCCCTGATCGTGGCGGACATCGCGGTCATGGCCTACGCCCGCGACAAGCACCCGGGCCTGCCGCTGCACCTGTCGGTGCAGGCCTCGGCCACCAGCCACGAGGCGATCGCCTTCCACCAACGCCACTTCGGCATCCGGCGCGCGGTGCTGCCGCGCGTGCTGACGCTTTCGCAGGTCGCCAGCGTCATCGCCCACGGCACGGTCGACATCGAGGTCTTCGGCTTCGGCAGCCTGTGCGTCATGGTCGAAGGCCGCTGTGCGCTGTCTTCGTTCGCGACCGGGCAATCGCCCAACAATGCCGGTGTCTGTTCTCCGCCGTCGGCGGTGCGCTGGGTGGACAGCGCCGACGCCGTCGAGGCCCGGCTGAACGGCCTGCTCATCGACCGCTACGCGCCCGGCGAGCCGCGCGGGTACCCGACGCTGTGCAAGGGGCGCTTCGAGGTCGACGGCGCACGCGACTACGCGCTCGAGGAACCGACCAGCCTGAACACCCTGGCCGTGCTGCCGGACTTGGTGCGCATGGGGGTGCGGGCGATCAAGATCGAGGGTCGCCAGCGCAGTCCGTCCTACGTCGAACAGGTCACGCGCGTGTGGCGCCAGGCCATCGACGCGGCGGTCGCCGACGGCCGCCGCTACCGGGTCGATCCGGCGTGGACCTCGACGCTGGCGCACCTGTCCGAAGGGCAGCACCACACGCTCGGCGCGTACGACCGGCCATGGCGATGACCTCCGACGCCGCAGCGGCCGGCACCTTCGAGCTGACCGTGGGACCCGTGCAGTACTACTGGCCCCGCGCCGACCTGATGGACTTCTACGCCGGCGTGGCGGAATCGAGTGCCGCCACGGTGGTGCTCGGCGAGGTCGTGTGCGCGCGACGGCACGAGATGAAGACCGCCGACTGGCTGGCGCTGGCTCGGGACCTGCACGCGTGCGGCAAGGAGGTCGTCCTGGCCACGCAGACCCTCATCGAGTCGGAGTCCGACCTGCGCGTGCTCCGTCGCATCGCGGAGCAGTCGGAATTCTGGGTCGAAGCGGGCGATGCGTCGGCCCTCAACGTCCTCACCGAGATGAAGCGGCCCTTCGTGCTGGGGCCGCACATCAACGTGTACAACCGGGAGGCCTTGCGCCAGTACCTGCGGATGGGCGCCTGCCGATGGATCGCGCCGATCGAGTTGCCGCTGGCGACGGTGGGCATCGTCAATGACGGCGGCAGCGCCGCGGCAACGGAGGTGTTCGCCTACGGCCGGATGCCGCTGGCCATGTCGGCCCGGTGCTTCACCGCGCGGCACCACCGGCTGAGCAAGGACGCGTGCGAGTTCAGGTGCCGCGACGACGCGGACGGCCTGCTGCTGTCGACCTCGGACGGACGCCCCTTCCTGGCCCTGAACGGCGTGCAGACCCAGTCGGCGGCGATCCAGTGCCTGATCTCGAACCGGGCCGCGCTGGTGGCCGCCGGCGTGTCGCGGCTGCGCCTGTCGCCGGCGTCGACGGGTTTCCTCGAGGTCATCGAGGCCTTCCAGCACGTGATGAACCGCGCCGGCGATGCCACCGAGGCGCTGGCTGCGCTGCAGGCGCTGACGCCGTCGATCGACCTCGTCAACGGCTTCGCGCTGGCGCGGCCGGGCATCGACTGGAGCGCCGCAGGGTGAAGGCCACGCTCGTGCCGTTCGGGCTGGAGATCGCCGCCCGGTGTCGCCCGCTGCTGGCACGGCTGCCGATGGCCCCGCCGGCGCAGCTGCTGGCGTCATCGCTCAATCGCCTGCTGCTGCCGCGGCTGCCTCGCGACGCGCGCGAGGCCCTGTCGAACCGACGCGTCGCGGTGGAGGTGACCGACCTCGGGCTGTCGTTGAAGATCGTGCTGGGCGCCGGCGGGTTCGGCGTCGCGGGTGCGGGTCCCGCGGTGCTGCGCATTGCGGCGGCGGCGCCGTCCTTCTGGCGCCTCCTCGCGGGGCAGGACGACGCCGACCGGCTCTTCTTCGAACGCCAGCTGGTGATGGAGGGCGACACCGAGATGGCACTCGTGCTGAAGAACACACTGGATGCCATCGGGCCGCTGTGGGGGTGACAGGCCGGCACCGCTGGTCCTCCGGCTCGTCCGGGACGACAAGGTGCCCGGCATGGTGACGCGTGGGCCCCTCGAACCTCGACGCGTCATCGAAGCCAACGGCGGGATGCTGCACGAGCGATTCGGGGACTCAGGCGACCCGCCTCGACCGCGGTAACGGCCACTGGATCCTGGCTGGGCGTGAGCGGATCGTCGGCGGCGCAGGCCAGAGCGCGCGCTTCAAGCAGCCGGACAAATTCATCCTTCAGTCTCGTGTAGGCATGGACATCGTTGCCGCAGTCGGCGGCGGCCCGGCGCTTGACTGCGGCGTACGCGTCGCGCGCTTCGCTGTTCGCTCGCAAAAAATCTCGCAGAGCGAGATGCCGACGGACATCGTGAGATCCCGTGCGAAACGCATGGACTTGATGTGTCCGCTTCGAGGATCCCTTGACGAAGTAACGACGCCCGGAAATTCCATTCTCTCCGCGCGGCTCGTAGCCAATCCCGAGGAAGGCGGCAGTCAATGAGTCGAGCCGCTCGACACGAGATACCTCGACAAGGACGTCGATGACGGGTTTCGCAGCAAGCCCGAATACGGATGTGCTGCCAATGTGATGGATTCGGGCGTGCAGGCCAAGAACACTCTCCAGCGCTTGCCGCTCATGTTCGAACATGGTTTGCCACAACGGGTTGTATGGTGCGATTTGCATGAATCTCTTGTTCAATGAAATCCTCGCGCGACCAGCGGGCGTCCAGCAGCAGTCTCGCACCGCCGCTCAAGCCTTCACTTCGACCACCTGTTCGAAGCCACCGAAGATCATGCGCTTGCCGTCGAAGGGCATGGGCGGATTGCCGGGCGTGGACGGGTCCATGCGCGGGTCTTCCACCATCTTCTTCATGGCGGCGTCGCGCGTGGCCTTGTCCGGCCATTCGACCCATGAAAAGGCGACCGTTTCCTCGGCCGTGGCCTGGACCGCGCGGCGGAAATCGGTGACCTTGCCGTCGGGGACGTCGTCACCCCAGCCCTCGATCACACGGGTCGCGCCGAGTTCGATGAACAGCGAGTCGAAATGACGCGCATGCTCGATGAACTTCTGCTTGTTGCCCGTCGGAACCGCGATCACGAAACCATCTATGTAGGACATGTCCTGACTCCTGTTGGGTTGGCGGTCGGCGCACCCGATCGAGAGCGCCCCGTACTTCGTCGACGAACGGAAGGAGGCCGATTCGACACCCGTCAGCGCCGACCTGCCGCGCGCCCGGCTCAGTGTCCCGTGTTGTAGGGCTCGAAGACTTGCACCACCCAATCCACGAAGACCCGCAGTTTCACACTGAGGTGGCGGTTGGGTGGGTAGGCCACGTAGAACGGCATGGGCGGCGGCGCCCAGTCGGCCAGCACTTCGACCAAGGCGCCGCTCGCCAGGTGCGGTTGCACGATGGGCGCGAAAGTCTGCACCAGACCGAGGCCGGTCAAGGCGGCGTTCAGGTGCGCGGTGCTCTCGTTGACGGAGATCGGACCCTGGCGGGTGATCTCGAATCGCTCGTCACCTCGCACATACGGGGCCGGCACGATCCGACCGGTTCCGGCCGAGAAATAGCTGGCCATGGCATGCCGACCCTCCAGCAGGTCTTCCGGCCTGCGGGGGGTGCCATGCCGCTCCAGATAGGCCGGCGACGCGACCGTGGTGAACGCCATCTGCGCGATTCGACGCGCCACCAGGGATTGGTCCGTCATCGCGCCGCCGCGAATCACGCAATCGACCGCTTCGCCCACCAGATCGACCGGCCGGTCGCTGACGCCCAGCGCCAGTTGCACTTGCGGGTAGCGCTCGCAGAAGGCGGGCAATTGGGGCATCAGGATCAGATTGGCCACCACCGATCCGACATCGACGCGCACGCAACCCCTGGGATGGGTCCGTTCCTGGGTCAGGTCGGATTCGATCTCGTCAAGTTCGGCCAGCACGCGCGCCGTGCGCTCGTAGTAGGCCGCGCCCTCCGGCGTCACCGTCACGCGCCGGGTCGTGCGCTGCAGCAGCTTGACCTTCAGGCGCGCTTCCAACTGCTGGACCAGCTTGGTCACACTGGGCTTGGGCATCTGCAACTGGTCGGCGGCCCGCGTGAAACTGCCTGCCTCGACAACGCGGGCAAACACGCGCATGGCGGTGATCTGGTCCATCAGGAATTATTAGCGGATTGGAAACAGACCTGTTCCCTTCTCGCTCTTGGTTCGAAGGGGCCGCGCTTCCAGACTGCACGGCTTCTCAACGACCATGCAAGGCAGACCCTCATGACTTCCAGACTCACCGACAAGATCGCCCTCGTCACCGGCGGCACCAGCGGCATCGGCCTCGCGACCGCGCGGCGCTTCGTCGCTGAAGGCGCTCACGTCTTCATCACGGGCCGGCGGCAGGAGCAACTCGACGCGGCCGTGAGGGACCTGGGTCGCAACGCGACGGGCGTGCGCAGCGACGTCGCCGATCTGGGCGATCTCGATCGCCTGTACGCCACGATCCGGCAGGAAAAGGGCCGACTCGACGTGCTGTTCGCCAATGCCGGTGGCGGCCAGGTGGCCCCGTTGGGGCAGATCACCGAGGCCCACTTCGACAGCATCTTCGCCACCAACGTGCGCGGCCTGGTGTTCACGGTGCAGAAGGCGCTGCCGCTCATGCCCAAGGGCGCGACCATCGTGCTGAATGCCTCGACCACATCGATCAAGGGAACGCCGGGTTTCAGCATCTACAGCGCCAGCAAGGCGGCCGTGCGCAACCTGGCGCGAAGCTGGATGCTGGACCTGAAGGACGCGGGAATCCGCATCAACGTTCTCAGTCCCGGCGTGGTCCCGACGCCTGCCTACGACCTGCTGGGTCTGAAGGGAGATCAACTCGACGGGTTCATCGAGATGCAGGCCAGGACGATTCCGCTGGGCCGTGTCGGCACGACCGACGAGATCGCCAAGGCGGCGGTGTTCCTGGCCTGCGACGAAAGCAGCTTCGTCAACGGCGTCGAACTGTTCGCCGATGGCGGCATGACGCAGGTCTGACACGCATCCGCGGCCGCGCGAGGAACGGGCGTCGCACCCAATTCGCTGCACTGTGCGGCAGCGACCGGTACCGTCCCGATTCGCTGGGACGGTGCCGGACGGCCGGCCGTTCGCACCGTCGAGCGGCCCCTCACTCGTCGAAGAATGTCCAGGTGTCTGCGCCGTCGAACTTGCGGACCCGCACGGAGGCGATCAACTGCGGGTCGAAGTTGCCGAGGTGCACGCCATGCTTCGCGCCAGCCTTCGCTTCGATCGGCTCCCAGTGCGTGACGCAGCCGCAATGCCGGCAGCGGATCGTGCGCAGGGTCTTGTCGCCTTGGACGTAGGCCTCGGTCGAGCCGGGATGGCCTTCGATGGCCACCGTTCCGAACTCGAAGTACACCCACGGACCGCCGATCCTGCGGCAGAGCGAGCAGTTGCAGTCCGTGGCAACTTCCGGCGTGGATGGGAGCGTGAGGCGGACGGCGCCGCAATGGCAAGAGCCTTGATGCATCGGCAGGCCTCCTGTTGACGTTCATCACCGCATTGTCATGGCCTTTGCCCGCGCCCAAGGTCGAGACCAATCGTCCGTCTCTCACAGCGAACCTGTCGTCGAGGGTGTGCGGCGTGACACCCGCGGGTTCAATCCCTCGCAGGATCAGGCACTTGGCCCATGACGATGGCAACGGCCGTGCCCTTGCTCTACGCTCAGGGCGTCGACCACCGGAAAGCACGATGACCAAGCCGAGTGCCACTGCCCTGGCCCGCATGCACCAGACCCTCCAGTCCTACGAAGGTTCTGCACGCGAGTACGACAAGCTCGTCGACCCGCATCGGCCGCCGCACATCCTGAAGGCGCTGCGGCAACTGGTCGAGGCCGTGCCGCCCGGCGGACGGGTGCTGGAGATCGGCTCGGGGCCCGGTCGCGACGCGGATGTCCTGGAATCGCTCGGACTGGCGGTCCGGCGCACCGACGCGACCCAGGCCTTCATCGACCTGATGGCGGAGCGCGGCCAGCGTGCCGAGCTGTTGAACGTCGTGACCGACGAACTCGGGGGGCCTTACGACGGCGTGCTCGCGATGGGGGTGCTGATCCATGTCGATCGGAACCAGACCGACGCCGTCCTGCGCAAGATCCACGCCGCGCTGCGGCCGGGCGGAGCGTTCCTCGCCGCGATGCGCGAGGGCGAAGGCGAGACGACGGGCGAATACCACACCGTGTGCTGGACCCGCGAACGCTTTACCGAACGGATCGCCGCGGCCGGCCTCTCGGTCGTCTGGGATGCGGACAGCGTGGGGCGCGACGGCAACAACTGGATCATCTACCTGGCGCGCCGCGCGCCGTGAACGGCGGGGCGACCCGCTAGATCTGCACCCGCGTCCCCAGCTCCACCACGCAGTTGTGCGGCAACCTGAAGAAGTCCGCAACGCTGCCTGCGTTCCTCGACATCGCCGCGAACAGCGCCTCGCGCCAGTGCGCCATGCCGGCGCCCTTCGTGGGCACCACGATCTCGCGGCTGAGGAAGTAGGACGTGGCACCCGGCTCGATCGCCAGGCCGTGCATCGCGCAATGCGCCAGCGCACGGGGGATGTCGGGCTGGTCCATGAAGCCGTAGCGCACCTGCACCCGCCAGAATCCTTCCACCAGCCCGACCAGCTCGATGCGCTCCGCGTCATCGATGCGCGGCACCTCCTCGAACTTCACCGTGAGGATGATGTTCTGTTCGTGCAGCACCTGGTAGTGCTTGAGGTTGTGCATCAGCGCCTGCGGCACCGTGTCGGGATTGGCCACGGCATAGACCGCCGTGCGCGCGGTGCGGTGCACGCCGCCGTCGTGCGACAGCGCGCCGACGAACGGCAGCAGTTCCGGGTCGTCCCGGCGGATGTGCTCGATGAGCAGTTCGCGCCCGCGCTTCCACGTCGCCATCACCGCGAAGATCGCGGCACCCATCGCCAGCGGGAACCAGCCGCCCTGCAGGATCTTCAGCGAGCAGGCAGCCACCAGCACGGCATCGACGACCCCGAAGACCGCGGTCGCGGCCAGCGCCACGGCCAGCGAGTAGCGCCACACGTAGCGCACGACGAAGAAGGTCAGCAGCGTCGTGATCAGCATCGTCACCGTGACGGCGATGCCGTAGGCCGAGGCCAGCGCCGACGAGCTGCCGAAACCGAGGATGGCCAGCAGCACCGCCACCATCACGATCCAGTTCACCGTGGGCACGTAGATCTGGCCGGCCTCCTTCTCCGACGTGTTGAGCACGCGCATCCGGGGCAGCAGGCCGAGCTGGATCGCCTGCTTGGTCATCGAATAGGCGCCCGAGATCACCGCCTGCGATGCGATCACCGACGCCGCGGTGGCCAGCAGCACCGCCGGGATCAGCCAGGCCTGCGGGAACAGGCGGTAGAACGGGCTCTCCAGCGCCGACGGGTCGCGCATCAGCAGCGCGCCCTGCCCCATGTAGTTGAGCGCCAGCGACGGCAGGACCAGCCCGGTCCAGGCAATGCGGATCGGCCGCGCGCCGAAGTGGCCCATGTCGGCATACAAGGCCTCGGCGCCGGTCAGCGCGAGCACGATCGACCCCATCACCAGGAACAGGTGCCAGCCTCGTGCATGCAGGAACGAGAGGGCCTCCAGCGGATTCAGCGCCGCCAGGATCGCGGGCTGCTGCACCACCTGCAGCACGCCCACCACGGCCAGCACCGCGAACCAGATGGAGATGATCGGGCCGAACAACTTGCCCACCGCCTCGGTGCCGAAGCGCTGCGCCATGAACAGCCCGAAGATGATGGCCACCGAGATCGGCAGCACATAGGGCTTCAGTGTCGGCGTGATCACCTCCAGCCCTTCGACCGCGCCCAGCACCGAGATCGCCGGCGTGATCACGCTGTCGCCGTAGAACAGCGCGGCACCCAGCACCCCCGTCAGCAGCAGCAGGGTCCGGCGCGCGGGCGTGCCGCCTGCGGCCAGCGCGGTCAACGCCATGATCCCGCCTTCGCCGCGGTTGTCCGCGCGCAGGATCAGGATCACGTACTTGAGCGTCACCACCACCATCAGGGCCCAGAAGATCACCGAGACCGCGCCGATGACGTCCGGCGCATCCAGCGGCACGCCATTCGCAGGGTGGAAGACCTCCTTCATCGTGTAGAGCGGGCTGGTGCCGATGTCGCCGTAGACGACGCCCAGTGCACCGAGCGTCAGCAGGCCCAGGCCCTGGCGGGTTTTGTTGTCGTTCATTGTGTTCCGAGGAGAAGAAGGTCGGCCGTCGATGGCGCAGGCGCGTCAGTCGGCGAGCAGCCGGTAGCCGACGCCGGTTTCCGTGAGGATGTATTTCGGCTGCGCCGAATCCGCCTCCAGCTTCTGCCGGAGGTTGCCCATGTAGACGCGCAGGTAGGGGGTGCTCTGCGAATGCCCCGGCCCCCAGACTTCGCGCAGGAGGTGCGGATGCGTCAGCACGCGCCCGGCGTTGGCCACCAGCAGCGCCAGCAGGCGGTACTCGATGGGCGTCAGGTGGACCTCGGTGCCCGCCTTGCGCACGCAACGCGCGGCCAGGTCGACTTCGACGTCGCCGAACCGGAAGGTCAGCTCCGGCGTCGACCGTCCTGCCCGAATGCGTCGCAGGTTGGCGCGGGTGCGCGCCAGCAGCTCCGCCACGCCGAATGGCTTCGTGATGTAGTCGTCCGCCCCGGCATCGAGCGCCGCCACCTTCTCGCTTTCGTGCGTGCGCGCCGACAGCACGATGATGGGAACGCCCGACCACGCGCGCAGTTCGCGGACGAAGTCCACCCCGTCGCCGTCCGGCAGCCCGAGGTCGGCAATCACCAGGTCGGGCCGGCGCGTACCGACCTCGATGCGGCCTTGCTTCAACGTGGCCGCTTCGAAGACCTGCCAGCCCTCCGCGGCCAGCGACCTGCACACGAACTGGCGAATCTCGGCTTCGTCCTCCAGCACCAGGACGATCGGGTTGTTCATCGACATCAGCGTTCCTCCTGCAGCCCGATCGCGGTGTGCGAGCCCTGCGCATCTTCGGACAGATCGACCACGGGCGGCGTGCCCACGGGCAAGGTGAACGAGAAGGTCGCGCCGTGCGGAAGGGTCGGCTGCACGCGGATGCGGCCCTTGTGGGCCTCGACGATCGCGCGGCAGATGGCCAGCCCGAGCCCGACGCCCGGGGTGGCCGATTCGGCCTGGCCGCGCGTGAACTTCTCGAAGATCGCGTCCTCCTGGCCCTTCGGCACGCCGGGGCCATGGTCCCGCACGCCGATCTCGACCTGGTCTTCACGCTGCGTCGCGAGGATCTCGACGCAGGTGTCGGCGGGCGTGTACTTGCCGACGTTCTCCAGCAGGTTGACCATCACCCGCTCGATCAGCACGGCATCGCATTCCACCAGCGACACATCCGGATCGATCCGGATCGCGAGCGGGCGCGGGCCGAGGGCGCCGTGGGCGGCCTTCACGGCCCCCCCGACGATCTCCTCGACCGATTGCCATTCGATGCGCAGCCGGATCTCGCCGCTCTGGATGCGGGCCATGTCGAGCAGGTTCGTCACCATGTCGGCCATGCGCATCGCCTTCTCGCTGAGGCCGTGCGCCAGTTCCAGTTGTGCCGGGGCCAGTGGCGGCTGGCTGGTGGACAGCATCTCAGCCGATCCCACCAGCGCCGCGAGCGGCGTGCGCAGGTCATGCGACAAGGCGGCCAGCAGCGAATTGCGCAGCCGCTCCGACTCGATCTGCACGGTGGCGCCCTGCGCGACCTCGA
>Ga0065165_1002510_pt1 | contig 15326 bp, 11 predicted proteins | sample AraplaMF_Cvi_mMF_FD_63813 | JGI IMG/M metagenome (GOLD analysis project Ga0065165, IMG submission 63813) | Arabidopsis root microbial communities from the University of North Carolina, USA - plate scrape MF_Cvi_mMF (version 2) (version 3) | ecosystem: Host-associated > Plants > Roots >...
AGCCGCAGGTCGCGACTATAGCGCTCGCTCGCGTGGCCTTCGAAATTCATGACCCAGCGCCGTTCGCCGACCAGCAGGACGATCGTCGATGTGCCGCTCCAGCGGCCCTCCACGGCTTCGGGAGGATAGACCGGCTTCTCGCAGGCTTGTCGCGGGTCGGCCTTGGACAAGCTGTCCGGGGACACGGCGGTTTGGGCTTCGGCGTTCATGGCCAGGGCGGCCAGCAGGGCGGGGAGGCAGAGCGACAGGCGCGGCATGGTAGTCCTTTCTTGTTAAACAGTTTGGCTGAACACCGGGGTCAGAGCCCCTTTGAAAGCAACACCGGGCTCTGACCCCTAGGCTGCGGGCCCCACCGGCAAAATCATGGTGACGGCCAGCCCGCCGCCTTCGCGGTTGGCCAAGGTGATACGCCCGCCGTGCGCCTCGGCGATTTCGCGTGCCAGCGCCAGGCCCAGGCCGGTGCCGCTGCGCTTGGTGGAGTAGAAGGGCACGAGGGCGTTGGTCAGCACGGCGTCGTTCATGCCGCTGCCGCGGTCCAGCACGTCGATACGCACGACTTCCTGCACGCGCCGGATCTGCAGTTCCACGTGGTCCGGCCAGGAACCGGATTCGTGGGCGTTCTTGAGCAGGTTGAGCAGGGCCTGCTCCATCTGCGCGGTGTCGATCTGGGCCGGCTCGGGCGGCAGCTCACCCACCACGCAGAACGACACCTGGCCGGCCAGGCGCGCCACCAGCGCTTCCCAGGGCACGGCCTCGATGCGCGGCGTCGGCAGCTTGGCGAAGCGCGCGTAGCCGAGGATGAAGGTCTCGAGGTGGCGCGTGCGCTCGCCGATCGTCTCGAGGATCTGCGGCAGGCGCTCGGTCTGGCCGCGCCGCACCAGCTCCGCCCCCGAGTTCGCGAGCGAGGCCAGCGGGGCCAGCGAATTGTTCAGTTCATGGCTGATGACGCGGATGACCTTCTTCCAGGTCTGCACTTCCTGGCGCCGCAATTCCGTGGTCAGCTGGCGCAGCAGCAGCAGTTCGTGCTTGCGGCCGTTCAGGCTGAAGTTGCGGCGCGCCAGGTGGTAGACCTCTTCGTCTTCGCCTTCGCCGGCCGTGAACAGGCCGTCGCCGCCGCGGCCCAGGGCTTCGATCAGGGCCGGTGCGGCCGCTTGCAGCACTTCGTTCAGCGCATGGCCTTCCAGTTTGTGGCCGCCGGAGAGCAGCTGGCGCGCGGCCAGGTTGGCGTAGACGATGGTGCGCGGCGCATTCGGCAGCTCCGCCACCAGCAGCATGGCCACCGGCGTGTTCTGCACCATCGTATCGAGCAGCAGTTCGCGCTGCACGAGGTCGAGGCGCTGTTCGCGCAGCACCTGGCCGAGGGCGTTGTGGGCCTCGATCAGGTCGGACAGTTCGTCGTTCTGGGCCCAGTGCAGGCTGAAGGAAAAGTCGCCGTCGCGGTAGCTGGCCACCGTGCCCTCGAGGGCGCGGAACAGCGACAGGATCGGCTGGATCTGCGAGCGGATGGTAATCAGGGCGATCGGCACCACGCACAGCAGGCAGATGCCGAGCACGGCCAGGGGCTGGCCGGGCAGCAGGTGGTCGAGGGCCAGCGCGATCAGGATCCCGACCGCCAACAGCGTGCCGACCAGGGCCGACCAGCGGGTGACGAGCGAGAGCCTGAAGCGCTTCCCTTTGGAGCTCATGCGAGATTCACGCAGCGCGCGCGATACCGAGGCGCTCCATGCGGCGGTACAGGGCCTGGCGCGACAGCCCGAGGTCGGCCGCGGCCTGGGCGATGACGCCGCCGGCGCGCGCCAGCGCCTGCACGATGGCGTCGCGGTCCGGCTCCGCATCGGCGCCGTTGCCGGCGGCGTTGGCGGGACCCGGCAGGCCCAGTTCGGCCGGCTTGATGACGTCGCCGCTGGCCAGCAGGCTGGCGCGCGCCATCACGTTCTTCAGCTCGCGCACATTGCCCGGCCAGGCATGCGCCAGCAGGGCCGCTTCCGCGCTCGGATGCAAAGTTTTACCAGGTGGTAAAAATCCCTGTGCCAGCGGCAGGATGTCGCCGGGGCGGGAGGCCAGTGGCGGCAGCTTCAGCTCGATCACGTTCAGGCGGTAGAACAGGTCTTCGCGGAAGGTCCCGGCGCGGATCATCGCCTGCAGGTCCGCATTGGTGGCGCTGATCACGCGCACCTTGACCTGGCGTTCGCGGTTCGAGCCGAGGCGCTCGAAGCGCCCGGTCTCGAGCACGCGCAGCAGCTTCATCTGCCCGGCCAGCGGCAGGTTGCCGATCTCGTCGAGGAACAGGGTGCCGCCATCGGCTGCTTCGAACTTGCCTTCGCGTGCCTTCGAAGCGCCGGTGTAGGCGCCGGCGTCGGCGCCGAACAGCTCGGCCTCGATCAGCTCGGAGGGCAGGGCGCCGCAATTCAGCACCACGAAGGGGCCGCCCGCGACCTGCGAATTGGCCTGGATGATCTCGGCGATGCGTTCCTTGCCGGTGCCGTTCGGTCCCGTGATCAGGACCGGGACGTCGGCGCGCGCCACCTGGCAGGCCAGGTTCAGCACACGCTCGGTGGCCGGGTCGGCCCACACCAGGCCGCGCAGGTCGTAGTTCTGTTCCAGCTCGCGGCGCGCGCGGCGCTCGCGCTGCAGGCGCTGGTTGAGGGCGCGGTTGGCCTGGCCCAGCTCGATCAGGTTGGTGACCGTCGCCAGCAGGCGGTCGTCGTTCCAGGGCTTGGACAGGTAGTCGGCGGCGCCGGCCTTGACCAGGTCGACGGCCGCGTCCAGGTGGGTCCATGCCGTCAGCAGGATCACCGGCAGGTCCGGGTGGCGCTTGCGGATTTCGCGGAACAGCGCCACGCCTTCCTCGCCGGAGGTGGTGTCGGCCGTGAAGTTCATGTCCTGGATCACCAGGTCGACCGGCTGGCGCGCCAGCACGGCCAGGCCTTCCTCGGGCGAGGCCGCGTGCAGCGCCGCGATGTCGTGCAGGGAGAACAGCACGTCCAGGGCGACGCCGACGGCGGCGTTGTCGTCAATGATCAGGACAGTAGGCATGGCCGCTAGCATACCACCGGCATCAGACACTGCGGGTGGCCGTGGCCGGCGAAATGCTGGCCGCACGCCAGGCCGGGCCGTAGGACGCCAGGATGCCGAGCAGCCAGAACACCACCGCGCCGGCGATCAGGTAGCCGCCCGGCAGGCGCGACATCTCCAGCTTGCTGACCAGGAGCTGGTTCAGGGCCAGGCCCAGGGCCACGCCGCCGAACACGCCGGCGCTGGTGATCATGAGGTTCTCGGTGATGAAGTAGCGCAGGATGTCGATCCTGCGCGCCCCCAGTGCGCGGCGCACGCCGATCTGCTTGCGGCGCTGGGTAACCCACAGGCTGGCCATGCCGACGATGCCGGAGCAGGTGACCACCAGCAGCAGCAGGCTCACGGTCACCAGCATCCAGCTGACGGTGACGGTGCTGCGGTACTTGTTGCTGCGGTCGTCGTCGGTCGTGGTCAGGTCCAGGATCAGCGGCAGCGCCGAGGACTTGCGCAGCGCCGCTTCGGCTTCCTTCATCACGCGGTCGCGCTGGCCGGGTTCGGCGCGCACCGCATACAGGGTGCCGCGGCCGCCGCCGTAGGCGCGCTGCGGAATGATCACCGAGAACATGCCGCGTTCGGTGAATTCGGCGTGCGCGCTGATCAGGTTCTCGACCACGCCGACGATGCGGGTCGGCTGGGCTTCGGGGCCGGTGCCGAAGTACATGGTCTTGCCGATCGCGCTGGCGCCTGGCCACAGCTTTTCGGCCAGCGGCTTGGTGATGATCACGCCCGGCGGATACACGTTCTCGGTAGCTTCATTGACGTCGACCAGTTCCGGCGCCAGGAAGTCGCGGCCTTCGGCGATTTGCAGGCCGAAGGTCTTGACCAGCGAGTCGCCCGACACGTAGATCGAGCCGAGCGCGCTTTCCTTGGCCTGGCGCGGATCCAGCGCCAGCGAAGTATTGCTGCCGCTGGTCGACATCGGCATCTGGCTGACCTGGGCCACGGCAGCGACGCCGGCGACGGCGCGCAGTACCTCGGTCTGGCGCTTGATGTCGGCGAGCTGCTGTTCCGGGGTCTCGTTGCCGAGGGTGCGCACCAGGATGCGGAACACCGCGTGCTCGTCGGCCATGCCCGAGGGGCGGGCCATGATGCCGCGCCGTTCGTTCACGATGTGCAGGGCATTCGCCAGGATGGCCAGGCTGAGCGCGATCTGCAGCGCCACCAGGATCGGGCCGGTCTTGTTGCGCATCAGCGCGGCAAAGATGGGACGGATTTCCATGAATGTTCTCCTCGTGCTGCGTTATTGCGATTTGAGCTGGATCGCCGGCGTCACCTGGCAGGCGCGCCAGGTCGGCAGCAGGCCGGCCAGGATCGCGGCACCCACCGAGATGATGAAGGTCAGGCTCAGCATCTCCCAATCCATGCGGGCGAGATTGGCCATCGCCTTGCCGCTCAGGCTGATCAGCTGCAGTGCGCCGAACGCGAGCAGCAGGCCGAGCACACCGCCGACCAGGCCCACGACCACGGTCTCGATCAGGAACTGGCGGAAGATCTCGGCGCGCGAGGCGCCCAGCGCGCGCCGCACGCCGATCTCGGATGCGCGCACCGAGAACTTGGCCAGCAGCAGGCCGACGGTGTTCACGAGGCACAGTGCGAGGAAGCCGAAGGCCAGCCAGGTCTGCAGCTTGGCGTCCTTGCCGACCACGCCGGTGTATTCCATCCAGCCCGGCACGTCGTACAGGCGGTTCGGTGCGTTGCGCTTCAGGCGGCCCAGCTTGCGCTGTTCGTTGGCGTAGTTGTCGAGCCAGGACTGGATCTCGCTGCGGTCACCGGCGGAGGCAGCCTCGATCCAGGCCGTGACCCAGGTGCACTCCGAAGCCAGGCGCGCGGCAAAGCCCGGGCCGATGTTCTGCGAGCAGCTCATGCCGCCGTTGTGCTGGGTCTCGTGGCGCACTGCGGACGCCAGCGGAATGAAGAATTCCTCGCCGGTGGCGTAGGGCGAGCCGCCCTGCAGCAGATACACGCGCGGCAGCATCTTCCATTTTTCGGTGACGCCGACCACGGTGTAGGGGAAGCCCATCAGGTTCAGGCGCTTGCCGACCGGGTTGACGTCGCCGTACAGCTTCTCGGCCATCGGACGGCTCAGCACCACGACGTCGGCGCCGCGCGCCTCGTCGGCTTCGGTCCAGGCCTGGCCGTAGGCGAAGGGCACGTCGAACATCGCGAAGAAGTCGCGCGTCGGGGCCAGGCCGCCCATGGTGAATGGCGGGATCTCCTTGCGCGGCGGCTCGACCGAACCGGCAACGCCGTACAGCGCGGTGCGGCGCACGCCCAGGCCGCTCTTCAGGATGTTCATCGCATCCGTGTAGGTGATCTGGATGTCGCCGGGTTTTTCACCCGCCGTGTAGTCTTCGAGCGTGGCGGGGTCGATCAGCGGCACGAACAGGCGCGAACTCTTTTGCGGGATCGGGTCGTTCGACATCATGTGCAGGATGGTCATCGTGGAGACGCTGGCCGCCACGCCCACCGCCAGCGTGATCACCATCAGCGCGGTCAGGGCGGGATTGCGGCGCAGGCTGCGTATGCCGAGTTTGAAGTAGTAAGCGAACATGGCCTCGTTCTCCTCAGGCGTTCACGCTGGACTTGGTGTCGACCAGGGTCGGGCCCTTGCGCACCAGGTCCGACACCTGGCCGTCGATGATGTGCACGTTGCGGGTGGTGCGCACGGCCAGTTCCGGGTCGTGGGTCACCATCAGGATCGTGGTGCCGGCGGCGTTGATCTCTTCCAGCAGCTCCATCACGCCGCGCGCCATGGCGGTGTCCAGGTTACCGGTCGGTTCGTCGGCCAGCAGCAGCTTGGGCGAACCGGCCAGCGCGCGCGCGATCGCCACGCGCTGCTGCTGGCCGCCCGACAGCTCGGCCGGATAGTGCTTCATGCGCGACGCCAGGCCGACCTTGGACAGCGCTTCCTCGATGCGCTTCTTGCGCTCGGCCGCATTGAAGCCGCGGTAGCGCAGCGGCACGTCGACGTTGTCGAACAGGTTCAGGTCGGGGATCAGGTTGAAGCCCTGGAAGATGAAGCCGAGCTTCTCGTTGCGCAGGCGCGAGCGCTGGTTGTCGTCCAGGCCCTTTACGTTCACGCCGTCGAGGATGTACTCGCCCGAGGTGAATTCCTCCAGCAGGCCGGCGATGTTGAGGAAGCTGGTCTTGCCCGAGCCGGACGGGCCGGTCACGGTGACGAATTCGCCTTCCTTGACGTCGATCTCGAAGCCGCGCAGGGCGTGCGTCTCGATCATGTGGGTGCGGTACACCTTGCTCAGATTGGTCATGCGCAGCATGGTCTTGTCCTTTGTTTGATTATTGATTGATCGAGACGCGGTTCGCGTTTTGGAATGCATCGGTGCCTGCCACTACCACTTTGTCGCCCTGCTTCAGTCCGGAGACGATTTCGACCGCCGAGATGCTGGTCGCGCCCATCGTGATCGGGGTGCGCACGGCGATGCCGTCGCGGACCACGTAGGCATAGCGTCCGCCTTCGCTTTCGACGAAGGGACCGCGCGCCACCATCAGCACGTTCGGCTTCTCTTCGATCAGCAGGCGGGCGGTCACGCGCTGGCTCTGGCGCAGGCCTTTCGGCTGCTCGCCATCGAAGCGCACCCGCGCCAGCACCATGTTCTTCACCACTTCCGGCGACAGCGCCGACAGCTTGCCGGTGGCGGTGCCCGAAGGCAGCTGGATCTCGGCGTTCATGCCCAGGCCGAGGTCGGCCACATAGGTCTCCGGCACCTCGACTTCGATTTCCAGTTTCGACAGGTCGACCAGGGTCATCAGCGGCGCGTTGGCGGCCACCACCATGCGGTTTTGCACGTTCAGGGTGCCGATGAAACCGTCCACCGGCGCGCGCACGGTCAGCTCGTCGACGCGGCGCTGGGCTTCTTCCATCGACAGCTTCGCGCGTTCCAGCTCATTGACCTTGGTTTTGAGGGCCAGCTGGACGTCGTCGCCTTCCAGCGCGGCCGCCTGCGAAGCGTGCTTGGCGCGGATCTCGGACGACTGCAGCGCGTCCTTGGCCTTCTGGTAGTCGATCTTGGCGATGATGCCGACTTGCGCGACGCTGTCGTAGCGCTCCAGCGTGCGCTGGGCGGACAGGCGGTCGATCTCGGCGGTGTCGGCTTCCTTCTGCGCCAGCAGCTTCTGCTTGCGGGCCAGGATCTGCTGGCGCGCCACCTCGGCCTTCAGGCCTTCGTAGGCCGAGACTTCGCGCTTCAGCACGTCGGCCAGGTCGGGCGATTCGAGCACGGCCAGCACCTGGCCCTTCTTGACGGTGTCGCCGGCCGCGACTTTCAGGTTGACGGTGGACGCGGCCTTGGCGTACAGGGTCGGGCTGACGGCGGCGACCACGCGGCCGTTGACCGACGCATCCCGTACCAGGGTGCCGCGGGTGACTTCGGCCACGCGCAGGCGCGCGGCGCTGACCGAGGCTTCGCTGCTGCGCCAGGTGGAGAACAGGCCGAAGCAGACGGCGGCGATGCCGATGGCGCCACCGATCAGGAGGGCGCGGCGCTTGAGCGCCTGCCCGGCCGGTGGGGCGATGACGGCGTCTTGGTGAGAGGTATCGCGAATCATGATGTGGACATTCAGTGTTGGACAGTGCTTTTATTGCACGAAGCGTGCCACCTGTTTGGTTTAGGCCAAGTCATTGATTTCATGGTAAATACCCGCCATGGATGAGTTGTCCGCCGTGTCCGCGCGAACTGTGCTACGGACACTCGCGGACAGGACTTGAAATTTTGCCAACAGGAATCATCTTGGCTGGCATGAACCTGACCCTCTCCCACTTGACCGGTCCCTGGCTGCCGGCGGTCGCCGCTTTCCTGCGCGGGTTGGCGCCGCGCGAGACCGAGCCGCCCGCTTATCCCTTTGCGCCCACTGACGTCGCCCAGCTGCAGCGCTTCACCGCGCCCGGCCCGGACGCTGCCCTCGACGACCAGACCTGGCGCGACCTGCTGCTCGAGCGCTATGCGGACAGGCTGTCCGGCGAGCTCAGTATCTTCGGGCGCCAGGTGCTGACCCGGCGGCTGCGCAGCGGCGTGGACGATGCCGAAGCGGCGCTGCGGCGCGAGCGCATCGAGGGCCTGCTGAGGGAGCCGGAGCGCATCGAGGCCCTGCACCAGACGCTCCGTTCGCTGCGCCGCGCCGAGGTCGAGGTGGCGGAAGTCCTGTTCGACCCACAGTGGCAGGCGCCCGCGGCGCCGGGCTGGCTGGCGTACGCGTGGCTGCTGCCGCTCGGCCTGGCCGTATCGCTGGCGGCGGTGCTGTGGAGTCCCTGGGCCTGGCTGGGCGTCGGCACCGTCATGTACTGGCTGGTGACGCTGCAGATGCGCTATACGGACCGCGTGAGCGCCTGGAGCCGCGCTACCCACGCGCTGCGGATGCTGCTGCGGACGGTGGTGCTGCTGGACGGCAGCGGCCAGCCGCTGGCCTCAGCATTCACGGGACTCGGCGCACAGGCAGGTAAAGTCGGCCGCAGCCTGGCGCGCTCGCTGGTGGCCCAGGCGGTGCCGGATGCGGCGGGCTATGGCGACTGGTTCGCGCTGGCCAACGTCAAGCACTACTTCAGGACCTTGGCAATCGTGGCGGCGCAGCGCGCATTCCTGCGCGAGTGCTACTGGCTGTGCGCCGACCTCGAAGCCGACGTCGCATTGGCCCGCCACCTGCGCGGCATGCCAGCGTGGTGCTGGGCCGGGCGTGGCGACGGCAGTGGATTGGTACTGGAAGAGGGCGTGCATCCGCTGCTGGATGGCGCCAGCGGGCTGTCGCTGCGCCTGACGGGCAAGGGCGCCTTCGTCTCGGGCCAGAACGGGGTCGGCAAGAGCACCTTCCTGCGCATGCTGGGCCTGAACCTGGCGGCGGCGCGCGCCTTCGGCTTCTGCTATGCGAAAAGGGCCGTGCTGCCGGCGCTGCCGGTGGTGGCCAGCATGCAGAACGAGGACTCCTTGTTGGATGGGCACAGCCTGTACATCGCCGAACTGGCGCGTGCCCGCGAGCTGCTGGCGGTGAGCAGCGGCCGGGCGGTCGTCTGCCTGGTCGACGAGATTTTCCGCGGCACGAATCACGAGGAGTCGGTGGCTGCTGCTGCGGCGGTGCTGGACGAACTGGCGGAACGCGCGTTGGTCGTGGTGTCCTCGCACAACCTGGTGCTCGGCCCCTTGCTGGCGCACCGGCTCGAGCCCTGGCGCATCGTACGCGCCGATGGAAATGGGCTGCGCATCGAGCCGGGCGTGCTGGGGCGGACCAATGGCGTGGCCCTGCTGGCCGAGCGCGGCTTCGGGCCGGAGATACAGAGGAAGGCGGAACGGGTGGCGGGGTGGCTGGCGCGCCAGCGGCACGGGGATGTGGATCCCGTGCTGCTGGAGGAGAGCTAACTTGGGTCCCCGCCTTCGCGGGGATGACGTTTACTTCTGCGGCTTCTGCTTTTGCGCGTAGGTGCCGAGCAGCTCGCCCTTGGCCAGCACGTGGCCCTTCATGGCGTCGAGCAGCTGGTCGCGTTCCGCGCCCCAGGGCACATCCAGCATGGCGTCCAGCGCATACACCTGGAAGTGGTAGTGGTGCGGCGGATCGCCCACCGGCGGACGCGGGCCGGTCCAGCCCACCGTGCCGCGCGTGGTGCGGCCCTGCAGCACGCCGTCCGGTTCCGTCAGGCGCGGCTGCTCCTGCAGGCCCTCTTGCAGACTGGTGATCGAGGCCGGGATGTTCCAGGCCAGCCAGTGCACGAAGGGCGTGACCGGTTTCGCATCCGGATCTTCCATGATCACGACATAGGACTTTGCGTTCGGCACGGCGGTCCAGGACAGCGCCGGCGAGACGCCGTCCGCGTATTCCGTGTACCGGGCCGGGATCGCGCCGCCTTTCGCGAAGCTGGACGAGCTGACCGTCAGCTTGCCCTGGGTTTGCGTCTGCGGGCGGGTGATCGCGATCGGCACGCCGCTGCCTTTGTTTGCCTGCTGCTGCATCGGGCCGGCCGGCGCCTTCAGTTCGGCGCTTGCACGGTTGGCGCTGCCGCCGGTATAGGCGACGCGGTAGATCACGCCGTTGGCATCGTCGGCCATCAGCAGCGAACCGTCTTTCGCCATGGCCAGGCCGACCGGGCGCGCGATGTGGGTCTTGCCGTTATCGGTGAGGAAGCCGGTCACGAAAGGCTCGATGGCGCGCGCCTGGCCGTTCTGGAAGCGCACGCGCACGATCTCGTAGCCGGATGCCGTCTTGCGGTTCCAGGAGCCGCGCATGGTGACGAAGGCGTCGCCCTGGTACTCGGCCGGGAAGCCCGTGCCCTTGTAGAACAGCAGCTGCATCGGCGCGGCGTGAGCGGCATAGCCCAGCACCATCGGCGTGCTGTGCGCCTTCCAGTCCTGCTTGGAGATCTGGCCGATCGGGGTGCTCTGCGGGTAGATGCTGCCGGCGGCGTAGACGTGCGGCCAGCCGTAGATCTTGCCCTGCTCGATCTTGTTGAGTTCTTCCGGCTGTTCTTCGTCGCCCATGAAGTCGATGCCGTGGTCGAAGCCCCATAGTTCGCCGGTCTGCGGCTGCCAGTCGAAACCGATGGTGTTGCGCAGGCCGCTGGCGACGATGCTGCGGCTGGTGAGGTCGGGCGAGAAGCGCAGGATGGTGGCGTTTTCCTGGTTGCTCTCGTTGCAGGCATTGCAGGTGCTGCCGACGCTCATATAGAGCATGCCGTCCGGGCCGAAGGCGATGGTGCGGTTGGCGTGCTGGCCGGCGTCGGGCAGGTCGCCGGCCAGCATCTTGAGCTCGCCCAGGCGGCCGTCGGCCTTGATGTCGGCGCTGAACAGCTCCCTGGCTGTCACCAGGTAGAGCTTGTTGTCCTTGATCGCCAGGCCGTGGGCGCCGGCGCGGCTGGCCACGATCTCGGGCGGACCGTCGGCGCGGCCGTCGCCGTTGGCATCGCGCAGCAGCAGCACGTCGCCCTGGTCGCGCCGGCTCACGTAGACGTTGCCGCTGGGCGCCACGGCGATGATCCGCGCATTTTTGAGGCCGGTGGCGAAGGGCGTCACCGAAAAGCCGGCCGGCGCCTCGATGCCGGCCATGCGCTGCGGCGTGGGCTCGACCTTGTCCGGCTTGAAGATGTGGATCTGGTTACCGGTATCGGTACCGTCGCCTTGCTGGGCCCATGCGCCGCTGACGGCCAGGCACAGGAATGCCATGCTGATGGTGCGTTTCATCGCGTGCTCGCTTTCGGAAAGGGATCGGACTGGGTGTCGTCGATCCATTGTTCCTGAACAGAGCAGGCCGTTCTGTTTGCGAACTCACAAATTTGACGAATTTATTTGTGACTGGGAGTCAATAATTCGGGGTCAGACTCCAGCTTTGGGCAATTTCTTAAATTCGGGGTCAGAGTCCGGGTTTGGGCAATTTTTCTTCGGATAGGGCGCCGAGGGGACGGTTACCGTTGCCGGCTTGCCTGAGCTGGGCCAGGGTGTCATCCGATAAAAGTTGGTCGAACAAATGCTGGTACGCGATCTGGCGTGCCAGGGTATCGCTGCCCAGGCGGGTGTAAAGGAGGTGGGGCGTCAGCAGGCTGTCTTGTCGGCCGAAAGCGTTGGCTTGGTAGCTCGACCAGGGGTAGTCGGCCGGGTTTTCCACGATCGAAGCGCGTACTGGGTTCAACTCGATATAGCGATGGCAAATCATCAGATAGCGCTCGTCCTGCACGAGGCTGGAGCGGAATCGGCCTTCCCATAACGTCCCCGTACGATCATGGCGGCGATTGAAATACCAGACATAGCGCCGGCCCAGCCTTTGCATCATCTTGCTGGCGCCGTCGTCATCGTTTGGCGAGAGCAGCAGATGCACATGGTTGGTCATCAGGACGTAGGCATGCAGCGCACAACCGCAGTCGAATGCGCATTCGCGCAGCATGTCGAGGTAGACCAGATAATCGGTTCGGGAGCCGAAGCAGGGTGTGCGATTGTTGCCTCGTTGGATGATATGCAGCGGTACCGAAGGCAGAACGATGCGGCGCGGACGTGGCATGGCAGTACGGGCGATAGTGAAAACAGTGACCCTATAAGGCGGCCTCTGCCTGCAGCTCAACCGGCGTCAATCGTGCGCAATCTTGTTAAGGAAATTGCCTCAAACCGGGGTCAGATTCCGTTTTTAAGAAATTGCTCAAAATTGGAGTCTGACCCCGGTTTAGGGAAATTGCCATATTCCGGAGTCTGACCCCGGTTTGAGGCAACGCATCAACCGCGCGACAGCGGCTTGCCCTTGGCGATGACCTCGTGGCACTCGCCCTGGATGGTGGCGTGGTCGTAGTCGGTCCAGCCGTAGCTGTCGACGTAGCGCTTGTGCTGCTTGAAGGCGGGGTTCACGAAGCTCCATTCGAGGCGTTCGTCGGGGAAGCGCACGTCGGCCAGGTCGAGCAGGGTGTGGAACATGTTTTCGGTCGCCAGCTTCGCTTTCCGGTGGCGCAGCAGCTGCTCGACCTTGTCCGGATTGCGTTCGCGGTAGGCGTCCGAATACCAGGCGAAGGCCGGGATGTGGAATTCGTATTGCGTGTTGTGGCCGTGGAAGGCCAGGCGGCAGCTGTTGTCGTACAGGGTCTGGCCGTGGTCGGCCACGTACAGCATCGAGGCCGGCTGCTGCGTCTCCTTCAGTGCGTCGATGACGTGGGCCAGGAACCAGTCGGTGTACAGGATCGAGCTGTCGTAGCTGTTGTTCAGCTGTTCCTTGATGCGGATGTCGGTGTACACCGGCTTGTCGATGCCGTACAGCGAGGGCTGCCATTTGTCGAACTGCTTCGGATAGCGGTGGCTATAGTTCCAGTGGCTGCCCAGGGTGTGCAGCACGATCAGCTTCTTCGGCGCCGGGTCGGCCACGGCGTGCTTCAAGGGCCCGAACAGCACCTCGTCATAGTTCGAGTTGTCCGTAAAACCGCCCAGGTTCAGGAAATCGACCACGTCCGCCTCTTTCGCGAACACGGAGACCGGCGTGTCGAACTTGCCGAACGAGATCTGGTTCGACAGCCAGAAGGTCTTGAAACCGGCTTCCTTGAAGGCGGTCAGGAAGGATTTTTCCGAGAACCCGTCCTTCAGGCTCTGGATGGCCGGCTTGCGCGAGATGATCACCGGCACCGACAGGCGGGTCGCCGACACCGAGGTGATCACATCCGGCAGCGCCACCACATTGTCTTCGCGCGCCAGCAGCGGATTGGTTTCGCGCGCATAGCCGTTCAGGCTCCAGCGGTCGTAGCGCGAGGATTCGCCCAGCACCACCACCACCAGCTGCGGTTCGTCCGCAGGCCGGCCGGCATGGGCGCCGAAGCGGAAGTGGGCACTGCGCTGGTTCAGGTCGGCCAGATACACACGCTCTTTATAGAAGTCGATGCCGCGCGCCGCCAGGCCGAAGGGCCAGGAGTGGGCGAAGGCGTCCAGGTCGAGCGGCAGCCTGGCCCAGTGCGGCAGCGGCGGCAGGCGGCCGCTGGCAGGCACGCTGCTCGGGCGCGGCGGCGCGGTTTTCTCGGCGACGCTGCCGGTCTTCACCGGCGCTGCCGGCGGTGCAAGCGACGCACGGGCAAGCTGAGGCGGTGCGATGCCGAAGGTATGCCCATAGGTGAACACGCCGACACCCAGCGCCAGCACCAGCATGACGACCCCGCGCGAGACGTCGTTCCAGTCGAGGTCGCGCGTACGCCAGGCGGCAACCCAGCTGCCGGCGAACCAGGCGATCACGCCGATGAAGACGGCCACCAGCAGCCAGGCTTTGCTGCCCAGGAATTCCAGCGCTTCGGCCGGACTGGTCTCGACGATGATGCCGAGGTGGTGGGTCGAGATGCCCTGGCCGTAGAACGCATATAAATAGAGCTCGACCGGCAGCGCCAGGAAGGCCGGCAGCAGCAGCCAGTGGAACCAGGCCGGACGCTTGAACACGGCCCAGGCGCCGATCCAGCAGACCAGCTCGATGCCCGCCAGCTGGCCCGGATGCGCGACCGGCAGGCCGAACAGCCAGGGCACGAAAGGCATCAGGGACAGCACGCAGTAAGTCAGCAGGACGAACAGGTTGCGTGGACGCAGCAGGGATTGCATTGAAGCTTGGCCAGAAGAGAAATCCAGCCATTATCCTGCCTTTGCTCGAGGGAAACCAGCGTACAATGCTTGTGTCGCAAGTACGACATTCCCTTGGCATTTATACCAAAATCACCCCCTGCCGCGGTGCCCGAACGGCAAGCAGGTTGACCTTGACCTGCATCGGGTCTATACTCGCGAGTTCTCGAATTTATTCTGCACATCGTATACGCACAGCAGCCGCTCCTGGTAGAGAGTGGCTTTTGTCGCCTGTTGTGTGACTAGTGCGAGACTAGGTTTCAGTCCCCGGGCGAGGTAGTGCGGTCCGGGTCATCAACGTAGTATTTTGTTGGATTTAGAACGATGCCAACCATCAATCAACTGATTCGCAAGCCGCGTGAAGCCGCGGTTGTGAAGAGCAAGTCGCCGGCACTGGAAAACTGCCCGCAAAAGCGCGGTGTTTGCACCCGTGTCTACACGACGACCCCGAAGAAGCCGAACTCGGCACTGCGTAAGGTCGCCAAAGTTCGCCTGACCAACGGTTTCGAAGTCATTTCGTACATCGGCGGTGAAGGCCACAACCTGCAAGAGCACAGCGTCGTCCTGATCCGCGGCGGCCGTGTGAAAGACTTGCCGGGTGTGCGTTACCACATGGTCCGCGGCGCACTGGATACCCAGGGCGTGAAAGACCGTAAGCAGGCGCGTTCGAAGTACGGCGCCAAGCGTGCGAAGGCTGCGAAGAAGTAATTATTCGTGCCCTCGTCATACCGAGGTCATATTTAATAGATAAGTTGAGCCGGCCGGAAGGCCGAGTAAGTGAAAAGCCATGAGGGCTTTTCGCGAGTGCGGAATAAGCACTCAACTGAAGACAGGAAGGAATTGAAATGCCACGTCGTCGTGAAGTACCCAAGCGCGAGATTCTGCCGGATCCGAAATTCGGCAACACCGATGTCGCCAAGTTCGTCAACGTTCTGATGCTGTCCGGTAAGAAGTCGGTCGCAGAGAACATCATCTACGGTGCATTCGACTACATCCAGTCCAAATCGGGCAAGGACCCGCTGGAAGTGTTCGCAACCGCGATCAACAACTGCAAGCCGATGGTCGAGGTGAAATCCCGCCGCGTCGGTGGCGCCAACTACCAGGTGCCGGTTGAAGTGCGTCCGGTCCGCCGTATGGCCCTGTCTATGCGTTGGTTGCGCGAAGCCGCAAACAAGCGTAGCGAGAAATCCATGC
>Ga0065165_1002512_pt1 | contig 15315 bp, 16 predicted proteins | sample AraplaMF_Cvi_mMF_FD_63813 | JGI IMG/M metagenome (GOLD analysis project Ga0065165, IMG submission 63813) | Arabidopsis root microbial communities from the University of North Carolina, USA - plate scrape MF_Cvi_mMF (version 2) (version 3) | ecosystem: Host-associated > Plants > Roots >...
CACCCTGCCTGGCAGACCGATGCGCCGCTGAGCCTTTCCTTCGAACGCCGTTCCACGCCCTTCATGCGGCGTGGCGTGCCTGCTTCTTCGGAAGCTTCCTCGGAAAGCCAGCCATGTCATCGATCTCCACGGGCCGACGCCCGTCCGGGGCGCATCCGTCCGCCCCTTCTGCTTCGTCCTTCGCTTTTCAGCTGCGCGACCTGCAATGGCGCACGCCCGACGGCCGCTCGCTGTGGTCGGTCCCGTTGTCGCTGGCGATCGGGCCCGGGCGGCTTGGCATCGTCGGGCGCAACGGCGTCGGCAAGAGCGTGCTGGTTCGACTGCTGACCGGCGACCTGGCCCCGTCGGAGGGATGCGTCGAACGTGCCGGCCGCGTGCACCTGGTGTCGCCGCCGTTGCTCGCGCACGATCCGCGTCGCGTGGCCGATGCGATGGGCGTGGCCGGCGCGCTGGCAGCCGTCGACCGCCTTGCCGCAGGCCTCGCGACAGCCGACGACCTGCTGCTCGCCGACGGCCACTGGGACTTGCCCGCGCGCATCGCGCAAGGGCTCGCCGACGCCGGCCTGCCTCGCCTCTCGCCCGACACGCCGATGGCCGCGCTCAGCGGCGGCGAGCGCATGCGCGTCGCGCTGGCCGGCGCGATGGTGGCCGACGCCGACACTCTGGTCCTCGACGAGCCGACCAACCACCTCGATGCACCGGCGCGCGCATGGCTGCAGCGCTGGCTGAGGCAGTGCAAGCGCACCGTGGTGCTGGTCAGCCACGACCGGCCGCTGTTGCGCGCGGTCGACCGCATCGTCGAGCTGGGACCGCGCGGCCTGTCGGTCTACGGCGGCGACTACGCGCTGTACGCCGCCCAACGCGACACCGAAGCGGCAGCCGCCGACGCTGCGCTCGCCCGTGCACGCGCCGAGCGCGACACGGTGCTGGCCCGGTTGCGCCGCGAGCACGACGCGCGGCAGCGCCGGCAGGCGCAGGCACGCGAGAGCGCGCGCAGCGCGAACCTGTCGGCGATCGCGATCAACGGCATGCGCGAAACGGCCGAGGCGACCCAGGCGCGCGACATGAAGCGCGACGCCGGCACGCGCGGCGCGCTCGACGCGGCGGTGCGGGACGCCGCGCGCCGCGTCGCGCACGCGCCGGCGGTGTTCGTCGCGCTGCCCGCCAGCCGGGTCGTGCCCGGCAAGCGGGTGCTGCGCCTGGACGGCCTGCAGCTTCCGCACGGCGACGCGCCGCTGTGCGACGGCTCGGTCAGCGGCCCGGCGCGCATTGCGCTGACCGGCCCGAACGGCTGCGGCAAGAGCACGCTGCTGCGCGTGCTCGCCGGGCTGCTCGCGCCGGCCGCGGGCAGTGCGACGCTGCATGTGCCGTTCGCGATGCTCGACCAGGACGGCGCGGCCTCGCTGCCAGCGCAGCGGTCGCTGCTCGACCACCTGCGCATGCTCGACTGTCCGCTGCCGCCCGGCGAGCTGCGCACGCGGCTGGCCCAGCTCCGGCTGGATGCGGCGCGGGTCGTGCTGCCGATGGGCGCGCTGAGCGCGGGCGAACGCCTGAAGGCCGCGCTCGCCTGCGCGCTGTGGCGCCGCGAGCCGGCCTGCCTGCTGTTGCTGGACGAGCCGACCAACCACCTCGACCTCGACAGCACGCTGGAACTGCAGCGCGCGCTGCAGGGTTTCGAAGGCGCGTTGCTGGTGGCCAGCCACGATGCGGAGTTCGTCGAGGCGCTGCGGCCATCCCACCGATGGCAGTGGCCGACCCGCGCTCACTGCGCCAGCGCGGCCGGCACCTGCTGAACCAGGTGGTCGACCAGCGCGCGCACCGACGGCAGCATGCCGCGGCGGCTGACGAACACCAGGTGGATCGCCTGCTCGGGCGTGCTCCAGTCTTTCGCGACGTGCACCAGCGTGCCGCCCTGCAGCCCCCGCCAGGCCACCCGCAGCGGCAGCAATGCCACGCCCACGCCGCCGACCGCCGCCTCGTACTGCACCGTGAAGTCGGAGCACAGCAGCCGCGGCCGGTGCGGCAGCCGGCATTCGGCCCCTTGCGACGAGACCAGCGACCACACCTGCTGGCCGCCCTCGCGCTGGCCGCCGATGGTGTCGAAGGGCTCGACCTGCGTCGGTGCGTCGATGGCCGGCCGGCCGGCGAGGTACGACGGGCTCGCGACCAGCACCATGCGGCCGGACGCGATGCGCCGCGACACCAGGCCCGGGTCCTCGAGCCCGGTGTCGCGCACGCGCAGCGCGAGGTCGACGCGCTCCTCGATCAGGTTGACCAGCCGGTCGGTCGATTCGATCTCGACCCGCACCTTCGGGTGCTGGCGCATGAAGTCCGCGACGATGCGGGCGACGTGGAACTGCGCGATCGCGACCGGGCAGGTCATGCGCACGGTACCGGCCGGCGATGCGCTGAGCTGCTCGACCGCATGCTGCGCCGCTTCGGCCTCGACCAGCATCGCGGCGCAGTGCGCGTAGAACACCTGGCCGGCTTCGGTGAGCGACAGCCGCCGCGTGCTGCGCTGGAACAGCCGCACGCCCATGCGTTCTTCCAGCAGCGAAATGCGCCGGCTGAGCTTGGATTTGGTGATGTGGGTGATGCGCTCGGCCGCGCTGAAGCCGCCGTGCTCGACGATCAGCGCGAAGTAGCGCAGGTCGTTCAGGTCCATCGATTCAGCACGTTCATAGAACAATGAATCCTGAAAAGGCCGTCTTATCGGGGATTGGGATCGCGAATATCGTAACTCCGCCCCGCACCGGGGCATTCACCGAAGGAGTCAGGACACATGGAACCCCGCCTCGATTTCTACCAGGCCGGCCCCGATGCGATGAAGGCGATGGGCGCGCTCGAACGTCGCATCGCGACCTGCGCGCTGGAGAAGCCGCTGGTCGAGCTGGTGCGGCTGCGCGCCTCGCAGGTCAACGGTTGCGCCTACTGCGTGGACCTGCACGCCGCCGATGCGCTGAAGGCGGGCGAAGACCCACGCCGGCTGGCGACGCTGTCGGTGTGGCACGAGGCGCCGTTCTTCAGCGACCGCGAGCGTGCCGCGCTGGCCTGGACCGAGGCGCTCACGCGCGTCGCCGACACGCACGTGCCCGACGCGGTGTGGGCGCAGGTCCGCCCGCAGTTCACGCCGGAGGAGATCGTCGACCTGACGCTGCTGGTCTCGACGATCAACGCCTGGAACCGGTTCGGGATCGCGTTCCGCAAGCTGCCGGCGTGACGGCGCTCACTTGCGTTCGAGATCGTCCGGCGCAACGCCCGACGCCGCCGGCTCCGCCGGGCCGATGGTGCGCGTGACGAGCTCGCGGTAGATGCCGCCGGCGGCGGCGCTGCCGCTGGTCGTGCCCTGCCCTTGCATGCGGGCTTCGCAGTCCTTGCGATCGTCGATCGGCAGCGCCGCGCAACGCTTCGTCGCGTTGCGCGCCAGGCTGGGATCGGCCTCGGGAAGCCGGCCACCCTGCGACGCGGCGAGCGCGGCGCGGGCCTCCTGCATGCAGGTCGCACGGTCCTGGTTGGAGCGGCCGCTGTTGCAGACGGCGCTGTCGTGCTCGAAGCGGGCGCGGGCCGATTGCTGGGCGGCCTTGTCGGCGGCCATCGCCGCGGGCGCGGCGAGCACGATCAACGGTGCCAGCGCGAGCGAGCGAATCAACGTGGAGGTCTTCATCAACGGCTCCTTCAGTGTGGATCGCTGAAGTCTGGGCACCGGCGGCCACAGCGTCTGTCGGACGGCGGGCCGAAGGCTGCGCAGGATCCGCCTACGCGGCTTGCTTACCTCGCGTTGCGGACCCGCGCAACGGATGCGCGAAAATCGCCCGATGCCACACACCACCACGCTCAACGCCCTGCTGGCGACCCTGCTTGCCGCCAGCGCTGCCACCGCTGCGGCGGCCACGCCCACCGCCAGTGCCACGTTGCTCGCCCGCTCGACGCTGGTCGGCGTGCAGGCCGCGATGCGCGAGGCCCGGGCCGGCAACAAGATCGGCGTCGACGCCGCCACCTGCGTGCAGGCGCTGCAGCCCGCGGCGCTCGTGCCGGTCTTCGAGACCGCGGTGAAGGACAACTGGAGCGCCGCCGACGTCGACGCGATCGAGGCCTTCCTCGCGACGCCGGCCGGCCGCAAGTACACCGAACGCAGCGTCGTGCAGGCGCGGCTCGACGCCGGCGAGCCGCTGACGGCGCCGATGCCCGAGTACACCGAAGACGAGCTGGCCGCGCTCAACCGCTTTCGCAAGACGCCGGCCGGTGCGCAGCTGGTGTCGCGCAGCGAGTTCGCGAACGAGCGCTCGCGCAAGGCCATCCAGGCCCGCCTGCTGGAACTGCTGACCGGTTGCCGCGCGGTGCCCTGACGAGGGCTGCTGCGTCAGGTCACTTCGGGCGCTTCAGCACCGCGATGCCGCGTGCCGCGGCCTGCAGCCCCGGCTCGACCTTCGCGAGGTCCACCCGCTCGCTGAAGTGGCGCTGCAGCGGCGTCAGCTCCGCGCGGCGCTTCAGTGCGATGCCGCGCGCGGTCGAACTCAGCGCATTGAAGATCGATTCGCTGGCCGGGCCCCAGGTCCGCGCGTCCTGCAGCAGTTCGCCCGCCGGCAGCTGCGCCGGCGCGCCCGGCAGGCCGGCCGATGCGACGCGCCGCAGCTGGCCGATCCGGGCCGCGAGCGCATCGCTGCGCAGCGAGCCGACCACGCTCAGCACCATCAGCGCGTGCTCGTCGAGCCTCGCGGCACCGCTGCCGGGCCGCCCGCCATCGAGCCGGCCATCGACGTGCGTCACCTCAAGGTCGCTCTCGCGCAGCCGCAACTCGATGGCCTTCATGCCGCTGCCCGGCAGCACGCGCACCTGGAAGCTCGCATCGCCGGCATGGCAGATGCGGTAGAAGCCGTTGTCGGGCCGGATCAGGTGGCTGTCTTCGGTGACCGACTCGCGGATCCTGCGGACCTGTTCGGCCCAATCGGGGGCAACGCGCAGCGTGAACATCATCGGCCTTTCCCTTTCCACGTCCTTGTCGTACGTCGCTGTCCGGTGGTCGGATGCAAGGTCCCCGGACCGGACCTGCCATTGTGGTGGAGCTTGCGTGACAGATGCGAGAACCCGCCCTTCAGGGTGGGTGCCTCGGCGCCCCCCTCCTTGAGGGGGAGCGACAAGCGAATGCGACTTCGTCCTACAGCTCGACGGCCCGATCGGCTCGCGACCGGCGCAGCACCGCGCCCTATCCTCGTCGGATGAAGACACTGGCTTGCGAACGCTGCGGACTGCGCGTGTTCTTCGAGAACGTGGCCTGCGAGCGCTGCGGCGCCGCACTCGGCTTCGTGCCCGACGAACTCGAGATGGGCGCCTTCGAGATCGCGGACGACGGCGCGTGGCCGCGGCTGCGCGACGGCGCCGCGGCGCAGAAGCCCTGCCACAACTACACCAGCGCGCAGGCCTGCAACTGGATGGTGCCGGCCGACAGCGACGCGACGCTGTGCACCTCGTGCCAGACCACGCACATCCTGCCGGCGCTCAGCGAGCCGGACAACCTGGTGTCGTGGCGGCTGATCGAACAGGCCAAGCGGCGGCTGGTCTACAGCCTGCTGTCGCTCGGCCTGCCGGTGCGCAGCAAGGCCGACGACCCCGAGCACGGCGTGTGGTTCGAGTTCCTGCAGGAGCTGCAGCCCGGCCAGCGCGTGATGACCGGCCACGACAACGGCACCATCACGTTGAACGTCAGCGAGGCCGACGATGCGCGCCGCGAGCAGACGCGCACCGAGATGCACGAGCCATACCGCACGCTGCTCGGCCATTTCCGGCACGAGATCGGCCACTACTACTGGGACCTGCTGGTCGACGGCACGCCGTGGCTGGACGAGTTCCGCACGCTGTTCGGCGACGAACGGGCCGACTACGCGCAGGCACTGCAGGCCCACTATGCGGCGCCGCGCGCCGACTGGCCGGAGCAGTTCGTCAGCGCGTACGCGAGCGCGCACCCGTGGGAGGACTGGGCCGAGTGCTGGGCCCACTACCTGCACGTGCAGGACGGGCTGGAGACCGCGTCGGCCTGGGGCTTGCAGCTCGCGTCGCCGGGCGGTGCGCCGGTGCGCGCGGCGGCGCTGGAATTGCGCGACGGTGCGTTCGCGCCGGCATTGGTCGAGCGCTGGCTGCCGATCTCGCAGTTCATCAACGCGATGTCGCGCAGCCTCGGCTCGCACGACGCCTACCCGTTCGTGGTCCCCGAACCGGTGGTGCGCAAGCTCGACTTCGTGCACCGCGTGGTGACGGCAGCGGGAGCTGCGCCCGGCAAGGCCGCCTGAGCCCTCGCCGCGGGCGGGGTCATTCGCCGAGCCGGCGGCGATCTTCAAATCATGCAACTCATAATGTTGCATGAAAAGAGACAGCAAGCTTTCCGGCGTCCTGCACGTGCTGCTGCACATGGCCGAGCTGAAGGGCCCGGCCACGTCGGAGTCGCTCGCCGCGGCGATGCAGACGAATCCGGTCGTCGTGCGCCGGCTGATGACCGGCCTGCGCGAAGCGGGCTTCGTCGCGTCGGCCAAGGGGCATGGCGGCGGCTGGGTGCTGTCGTGCCCGCTGGATGAAGTGACGCTCGGCGACATCCACGCGGCGCTCGGCTCGCCGGCGCTGCTGGCGCTCGGCAACCGCACCGAAAGCCCGGGCTGCCTGGTCGAGCAGGCGGTCAACGCCGCGCTCGACAGCGCCTGCCACGACGCCGAGGCGCTGCTGCTGAAGCGGCTCGGGCAGGTCACGCTGGCCGACCTGTCGAACGATTTCCACCGCCGCATGCTGGCCGGCGGCCATTCACCGAAGGACCTGGACCATGCACATGCCCATTGAATCCCCCCATGACGCCATCGTGATCGGCGGCAGCTTCGCCGGCCTGTCGGCCGCGATGCAGCTGGCCCGCGCGCGCCGGCCGGTCTGCGTCGTCGACGCCGGCGCACCGCGCAACCGCTTCGCCGCGCATTCGCACGGCTTCTTCGCACAGGACGGCACGCCGCCGTTCGAGCTGATCGCCGCCGCCCGCGAGCGGCTGCGGGCCTACCCGTCGGTGCGCTTCGTCGACGGCCGCGCGGTCGATGCGCGCCGGGTCGACGACGACACCGGCGGCGGCCAGCGCTTCACGGTGTCGCTCGACGACGGCAGCACGCTCGCCGCGCGCCGCCTGCTGCTGGCGGTCGGCGTGCAGGACGTGCTGCCCGAGATCGACGGCCTGCAGCCCCGCTGGGGCACGAGCGTGCTGCACTGCCCCTACTGCCACGGCTACGAGTTCGGCGGCCAGCGGCTGGGCGTGCTGTACGCCTCGCCCGAGTCGGTGCACCACGCGCTGCTGATCGCCGACTGGGGCCCGGCGACGCTGCTGCTGAATGGCAACGCGATCGACGACGCGTCGAGCGAGCTGCTGCGCCAGCACGGCGTCGCGGTCGAGCCGGCCGTGGTCAGCGGCCTGGAAGGCCCGCTGCCGCACCTCGCCGGCGTGCGGCTGGCCGAGGGGCGACTGCTGCCGCTGGAAGCGATGTTCATCGCGCCGCGCGTGCGCATCGCCGCGCCGCTGGCGTCGGCGCTCGGCTGCGAGATCGTCGACGGCCCGATCGGCTCGATGCTGCGCGTCGACGAGCTGAAGATGACCAGCGTGCCGGGCGTCTACGCGGCCGGCGATGCGGCGCAGATGCGGCACAACGCGACGCTGGCGTCGGCCGACGGCGTGCTGGCCGGTGTCGCGCTGCACCGGTCGCTGGTGGCGGGGCTGGGCGACTGACGGCGCTGCGGGCATGTGGATTGCCGCCTGCCTCGCATCACCGCCGAAAGGACCTTGCCATGACGAAACCCACCGACCGTTCCGCGCCGCCGTCGTACACGCCGGCCAGCACGCCGACCGCGCGCGAGGACCGCCGGCCGGGGCCGCCGCCGAAGGACGACGACAACGCGCTGGAGTCGATCGGCAAGGCGGTCAGCCAGCCGGTGCGCGGCGCGGCCGAGCCGGACGAGAAGCAACAGACGGGCGACGCCGCGAAGAAGCCGCGCTGATCGCCGTCGCGGGCGCCGCGCGGTTGACCCGCATCGCCCGGCGGTGTCGAATGCGCGCCATCGTCACCAGGCCGGGAGTTCCGCGTGCCATCCGATGTTCGTGAGGGTCGTGAGACCGGCGGCACCGATTCCGCCCGGCACGCACTGGCCGGCTTGTGGGAACAGGCCGGCCTGCCGCCCGCCGCGCTCGACCACATCGACGTTCCCGGCAACGCGCCGGTGCTGTCCAGTTCGTTCGCTGTCGCCGATGCGATCCAGGCCAGCATGGCGGCCGCGGCCGGCGCGGCCGCCGAGCTGTGGCACCTGCGCCACGGCCGCCGCCAGCAGGTGCGGGTGCCGCGCGAGCAGGCGGTGCTGGAGAGCTGTGCGCACTTCACGCTCGACGGCCGCGCGCCGCAGGTGTGGGACAAGCTGTCGGGCCTGTACCGCTGCGGCGACGTTGCGGGCGCGCCGGGCTGGGTGCGCCTCCATGCGAACTTCGCGCACCACCGCGACGGCGCGCTGAAGCTGCTCGGCTGCCCGGTCGGCGACCGCACCGAGCGCAGCGCGGTCGAGCAGGCCTTGCGCGGCTGGCGCGCCGGCGAGTTCGAAGACGCCGCGGCGCAGGCCGGCCTGGTCGTCGCCGCACTGCGCAGCTTCGACGAATGGGACCGGCATCCGCATGCCCTTGCGCTGGCCGACGAACCGGTGGTGCGCATCGACCGCATCGGGGACGCGCGCCCGATCGATGCGCCGCCCTGCACCGCCGCCGACCGCCCGCTGCACGGGATGCGCGTGCTCGACCTGACGCGCATCCTCGCCGGCCCGGTGGCCGGCCGCACGCTGGCGGCCTACGGCGCCGAGGTGCTGCTGCTGAACGCCCCGCACCTGCCCAACATCGAGGCCATCGCCGAGACCAGCCGCGGCAAGCGCTCGGCCCACCTCGACCTGCGCGAGCACGCCGGCCGCGAACGGCTGCAGGCCTTGCTGGCCGACGCACAGGTGTTCGTGCAGGGCTATCGGCCGGGCGGCCTCGCGGCGCTCGGCTTCGGAGCGGCGCAACTGGCCGCGCTGCGGCCGGGCATCGTCGCGGTGTCGCTGTCGGCCTACGGCGCGAGCGGGCCGTGGTCGGCGCGGCGCGGTTTCGATTCGCTGGTGCAGACCGCCACCGGCTTCAACGACGCCGAAGCCCGTGCCTCGGGTGCCGCGAAGCCGCAGGCGCTGCCTCTGCAGGCACTCGACTACGCGGCTGGCTACCTGCTGGCTTTCGGCGCGCAGGCCGCGCTGTGGCGCCAGGCGCGCGAAGGCGGCAGCTGGCATGTGCAGGTGTCGCTCGCGGGGGTCGGCCGCTGGCTGCGTTCGCTCGGGCGGGTCGACGGCGGCTTGTCCGCCCAGGCACCCGACATCGCGCCCCACCTGGTCAGCGAGCCGTCGGGCTTCGGGCGCCTGGTCGCGGCGCGGCATGCGGCGCAGTTCTCCGAGACGCCACCGCTGTGGCGCTGGCCGTCGATGCCGCCGGGCACGCACGACGCCGTGTGGCCGCCGCGCTGAGCAGGCGGTCAGTCGTCTTCCGCCGCCGCCTTGAACTGCCCCGGCGTCAGCCCGTTGCGCTGCAGCAGCCGGTAGAACTCGGTGCGGTTGCGGTCGGCCAGCCGCGCCGCATCGGCCGCGTTGCCGTCGGTCAGCTTCAGCAGGCCGACCAGGTAGTCGCGCTCGAAGCGCTCGCGCGCCTGCGCATAGGTCAGCACCTCGACCGTCGGCACGCGCAGCGCGCGCTGCACCAGCGTCAGCGGGATCAGCGGCGTGGTCGTCAGCGCGCACACCTGCTCGACCACGTTGTGCAGCTGGCGCACGTTGCCGGGCCAGCTCGCGGTGGTGAGCGCCTTCATCGCCTCGGGCGCGAAGCCATTGAAGCGCTTGCCGTACTTCTCGCCCAGCGTCGCGAGGAAGTGGTTCACCAGCAGCGGAATGTCGTCGCGCCGCTCGGCCAGCGTCGGCAGGTGCAGCGACACCACGTTGAGCCGGTAGTACAGGTCTTCGCGGAACTGGCCTTCGGCCATCGCGGCGTCGAGGTCGCGGTGCGTGGCCGACAGGATGCGCACGTCGACCGGCACCGCCTGGCTCGCGCCGACCGGGCGCACCGAACGCTCCTGCAGCACGCGCAGCAGCTTGACCTGCAGCGCCGGCGGCATGTCGCCGATCTCGTCGAGGAACAGCGTGCCGCCGTCGGCGGTGACGAACAGGCCGCGGTGGTTGGCCACCGCGCCGGTGAACGAGCCCTTCACATGGCCGAACAGCTCGGATTCGAGCAGGGCCTCGGGGATCGCGCTGCAGTTCACCGCGACGAAGGGCTTCGCGGCGCGCGGGCTGGCGCGGTGGATGGCCTGCGCGAGCAGCTCCTTGCCGCTGCCGCTCTCGCCGCGGATCAGCACGCTGGCGTCGGACGCGGCCACCATCTTCGCCTCGCTGAGCAGCTCGGTCATGCAGCTCGATCGGCTGACGATCGCGGCACGCCAGGCGCCGTCGCCGTCTTCGCCGCGCGGCACCGGCGGCGCGAGCGCCAGCGCCTGGTTCACCTTGTCGAGCAGCGCCTTGCCGTCGAACGGCTTGGTCAGGTAGCTGAACACGCCGCGCGCGGTGGCTTCGACCGCATCGGGAATGGTGCCGTGCGCCGTCAGCAGGATCACCGGCAGCGCCGGGTGGCGCGAGCGGATCTCGTCGAACAGCGCAAGGCCGTCGCGCCCGGGCAGTTGCACGTCGCTCACCACCAGCTGCGGCCGCGCGACGGCCAGTTGCGTCAGCGCCGCCTCGGCCGATTCGACCGAGGTCACGCGGTGGCCGGCCGCGCCGAGCCGCATCGACAGCAGCTTCAGCAGGTCGGGATCGTCGTCGACGAGCAGGATGTTGGCCATCGGAGGCGCGGGCGGCGGGGTCTCAGGGCGCCTTCGGCGCGGGCGCGGTGGGGGCGGCCGACGCGGCCGCCGGCACCGGCGTCACCGGCACCGCGGCGGCGCCCGAACCGGGACGGGTCGTCATGCTGCGCTCGATCGCCTTCAGCGCTTCGAGCTTCTCGTTGAGCTGCTGCAGCGTGCGCTGCTGGTCGCGGCGCTGCGCGGCCTCGCGGTTGAAGGCATCCTCGAGCCGGCGCTGCTCGCCGATGCGGGCGAGCAGCAGGCGGGCCATCGGCTGCCAGGGTTGCAACTCGGGGGCGCCGGCCTTCACGACCGATTCGAGCAGTTGCACCGCGCGCGTCACGTCGCCGCCGTTGTGCTGCTGCGAGAGCGCGAGCGCCAGTTCGAGCACCGCGCCGGTCGGCGCCGCCGAGGTGTTCGCGCTGACGATGGCGTTCAGCCGCGTGATCTCGTTGCCGAGGTCGGCCGCCGACATCTGACGCAGCTGCTCGTGGTAGCCGAGGATCTGCCGCGACACCTGGTCGGCCGGCTCGGGCGGGCTCGGCACCATGATCACGACGGCCGACGCAGCCGGCGCCGGCGCGGCGACCGGCGCCGACGCGGCGGGCGCGGGCGGCGGCGGCTCGGCCGGCGGCGTCACGCAGGCGGCCAGCGACATGGCCAGCAGCGACGGGGCCCACAGCGGCGTGCCGAGCCAGGCGGGAGCGCAACGAAGGACGGGACGACTAACGCGCATGGGGCAATTCGATGTGAAAGTGAGCGCCGGAGCTGCCGTCGTCCATCAGTTCGACCTGGCCGCCATGGGCCGTGACGTACTCGTGCACGATCGACAGGCCGATGCCGCTGCCGCGCACCGCGTCGCCCGGCTGGCGTTCGCCGCGGTAGAAGGGCTCGAACACGCGGGCCCGGTCGGCAGCCGCAACGCCCGGACCCTGGTCGACGATGTCGATGCAGGCGCGACCGGGCACGCGGGTCACGGAAAAACGGATGGTAGCGCCGAGCGGGCTGAAGCGTATCGCGTTCGACAAAAGGTTACCCAGCGCGGTGCCGAGCTTGTCGGCATCGACCTCGGCGCTCAGCGGTTCGCCCTCGACGACCACCGCGAGCTGGCGGGCCTGCCACTGCAGCCGCTGCTGCGCGACCAGGTCCTTGATCAGCGCGGTCAGCTCGGTCTTGCGGCGCACCAGCTGGCGGGCCTCGAACGCCGCGGCGTTGAAGCGCAGCAGGTCTTCGATCTGGCTTTGCAGCACGTGGGTGTTCTGGCGCAGGATGCGCGCGACCTCGCGCTGGTTCTCGCTGAGCTCGCCGGTGACGCCGTCCTCGAGCAGCGAGACGCCTTCGCGCAGCGCGGCCAGCGGCGTCTTCAGCTCGTGCGAGACGTGGCGCAGGAAGCGCGACTTGTCGGAATCGAGCTCGGCCAGCCGCAGCCGCAGCCATTCGAGGCGGCGGCCGAGCAGGCGCACGTCGGTCGGTCCCTGGATGTCGATCGGCTGGTCGAGCCGGTTCTCGCCGAGGCTGACGACCGCGCGCTCCAGCCGCTTCAGCGGCCGCGCGAGCCACAGCCCGAAGCCGAGCGCGAGCACGATCGAGATGCCGATCGCCGCGAGGATCTGCCGGCCGAGCTGGGTGCGGCCGGCCTCGAGCTCGTTCATCAGCACCTGGTTGCGCGCCTCGGTGGCCAGGCGCACCTGCTCGGCGATCGCGGCGTTGATCGACTCGAGCTCGCGGAACGCGGTGGTGACGGTGACCTCGCGCAGCCGGATCGCCGGCTCGGGGCCGCTCAGCTGGGCCTCGATGTCGGCCTCGGTGGCGCGCCAGTCGGCGGCCAGGTTCGACGGGATGCGGTTGTCGGCCAGCCGGGCCAGCGCCGAGGTGGCATCGCGCGCGGCCTCTTCGAAGCGCTGGCGCAGCACCGGGTCGTCGAGCACCAGGTATTGGCGCGCGGCGCGCTCCATCGCGACGGTGCGTTCGGCCAGCACCTGCGCATCGGCGGTGTGCGCGACGGCCTGGCGCGCGCCTTCGCTGCTCTGGCGCAGCAGGCCTTCGAGCTGGAACAGGCCGCGCAGCGAGGCCGCGCTGAGCAGCGCGGCGATCAGCAGGAAGGCGACGAGCAGCAGCTGGCGGAAGGAGTATCTGTTCAGGCTAAACATGGGCCCCCCAGTCGCTTCGCTCCCGCCCCCAAGGGGCGCCTCCCAGCGGCCCGGCAAAGCCGGTTCCGCGGGAGTGCATGGGCCCCCCAGTCGCTTCGCTCCTGCCCCCAACGGGCGCCTCCCAGCGGCCCGGCAAAGCCGGTTCCGCGGGAGTGGCTTGATGGACGCCCTTCACTGCGGTCGGGCTCGCAGTGCCAATCGGGGTCGTCAGTCAAACACCGGGAGGACGTCATCCTTGAGGGTACCGCGCACCTGTTCGTAATCCGGCATCACCGAGCGCACCACATCCCAGAAGCGCGGGCTGTGGTTCATCTCGCGCAGGTGCGCCAGCTCGTGCGCGACGACGTAGTCGATGCTCGGCATCGCGAAGTGGATCAGCCGCCAGTTCAGCCGGATGCGGCCGTCGGCGCTCGCGCTGCCCCAGCGCGTCTGCGCCGACGACAGGCTCAGCCGCGTGTAGCGCACGTTCAGCTGCGCCGCGAAATGCCGGCAGCGGTCTTCGAAGATGCGCCGCGCCTGGCGCTGCAGCCAGCTCTGCACCGCATCGCGGATCTGCTCCGGCGCGGCCGTCTGCGGCAGCCCCACGTGCAGCGTCAGCCGCGGCACGCCGGGCAGCGCCGCGGCATCGGTGTTCAGGATCGCGCCGGTGGCCCGCGAATCGAGCACGATGATCACCGTCTCGCCGAGGAACGGGATGCCGGTGCCGTCGCGCCAGTCGACCTTGGCGGCCTGCAGCCGCTGCCCGCGCTGCTGCTGCTCGACCAGCTTGCGCAGGATCCAGCCGGCCTTCTCGCGCAGCGCGGCCTCGATGTCCTGCTGGCCGACCCACTTCGGCGCCGCGACGCTCAGGCCTTCGGTGCCGACGACGAAGCCGATGCTGGTGCGGCGCGCACGCCGCAGCGCATAGCCGACCAGGTGATCGTTCAGGCGGATCTCGCGCTGCGCCTGCGGATGGCGGAAGACGGCGGGTTGCAGGCTGGACACCGGAGGCGGAGCGACGGGCGAAAGGACCGGCGCGCGCGGCACCGGCGAGGCATCGGCGACCGGCGGGCGCAACGGCGCGCGCGGCAGCGAAGGCCAGAGGGAGGGGGATGCGGAAGAGGGTGAAGACGACGACACCGGCGGAGGCGACTCATCGAACAGCGACAGCTGCGATTCTTCGGGGCCCGGCACAGGTCGAGTCATGGGCCGCGATTGTAAGAGCGGCTCCTCGACTTTTTGCTATTGCGTCGAATACGCCTCGGGATCGATGCGCCGCATCTCCGCCTCGATCCAGGCCTCGACCTCGCGCATCAGCTCGTCGGCCTGGCGCCCGGCCGGCGCGATCGGCTTGCCGATCGACACGGTGACCAGGCCCGGGCGGACCAGGAACGACTTGCGCGGCCAGCAGCGCGCCGAGTTGACGGCGATCGGCACCACCGGGGCGCCGGTCGCCACCGCCAGCCGCGTGCCGCCGGTCTTGTACGTGCCCTGCTGGCCGCGCGCGATGCGCGTGCCTTCGGGGAACATGATCACCCAGTTGCCCTGTGCCATGAAGCGCTGGCCCTGCTCGGCGACGCGCGACCAGGCCTCGGTGCGCTTGCTGCGGTCGATGTGCACCATGTCGAGCCGCGCCATCGCCCAGCCGAAGAACGGGATGTACAGCAGCTCGCGCTTGAATACGTAGCACAGCGGGCGCGGCATCAGCGTCGGGAACGCGAAGGTCTCCCAGGTCGACTGGTGCTTGGGCAACAGGATGGCCGGGCCGTCGGGCAGGTTCTCCATGCCTTGCACCTGGTAGCGCACGCCGCAGATGAAGCGGCAGCCGGTGATCGCGATGCGCAGCCAGAAGGTGGTGAACCAGAACAGCGGCGTGCCGCGGATGAAGATCGACGCGACCAGCGAGAACACCGCCCACGGGATCACGGTGGCGGCCATCCACAGCACGAACAGCAGCGAACGAAGCGCCGCAATGAATTTCGACATCAATCGAGCCTTCCGAATCCGGAGTCGGTCTTGCCGGAGGCGCCGCGCAGCGTGCGCTCCTGCTGGATCATGTGTTCGGCGAATGCCGCCAGGTCGGCGTGCACCTGCAGGCCGGGTACCTTCTCATGCAACTGCGCGAGCTGCACGTCGTCGAGCGCAGCGCCCTTGCCGGTGCGCACCAGGTGCGGCGGGCAGCCGGCCGCGACCGCCGCTTCGAGGTCGCGCAGCGAATCGCCGACCACCGGCACGTTCTTCAGGTCGACGCCGAAGCGCTCGCCGATCTGCAGGTACAGGCC